>Ga0209375_1003484_pt1 | contig 10950 bp, 10 predicted proteins | sample GraSoiAngelo_131_FD_185888 | JGI IMG/M metagenome (GOLD analysis project Ga0209375, IMG submission 185888) | Grasslands soil microbial communities from the Angelo Coastal Reserve, California, USA - 14_0929_02_30cm (SPAdes) (version 2) | ecosystem: Environmental > Terrestrial > Soil > Grasslands ...
GGCACCTATGGCCGCAACAGCCACCCCGACGCCGCGCTCGAGGCGGCGATCCTGTCGAAGGGCTCGGGCCGTCCGGTGCTGCTGCAGTGGACGCGCGAGGAGGAGTTCGCGTGGTCGCCGTCGCGGCCCGAGGCCGTGCTCGAGATCGCCGCCGGCCTGGGCGCGGACGGCCGCATCGTCTCGTGGCGCTACGACGAGCACACCAACGTGCATACGGCAGCGGGGCTCGATCCGGGGGTGCTCGGTGTGACCTCAGGGCGCAACGCCCTCCCCCCGTACGCCGGCTTCCCAGCGAGAGTGATCCTGCACATCGAGCCGACGCGGCTTCGCACCGCGAACTTCCGCTCGCTCGCGGCAGCCGAGAACGTCTTCGCCATCGAGTCATTCATGGATGAGCTCGCCGCGCTGTCGGGGCAGGACCCGCTCGCCTTCCGTCTGCGGCACATCGAGGACGAGCGTCTCCGGCGTGTCGTCGAGCGTGTCGCAGAGGCGAGTGGCTGGAAAGAGCATTCTGGCAACCGGCGCGGTCGCGGCATCGCGTGCACCGTCTACCACGACACCTACGTGGCGCAGGTCGCGGAGGTCGAGGTCTCACTCTCAGGAGCGGTACGCCTCGTGAAGGTGTGGTGCGTCGTCGATCCAGGGCAGACCGTGAATCCCGAAGGGGTACGCAATCAGATCGAGGGCGGCATCCAGCAGTCGGCGTCGTGGGCCCTGAAGGAAGAGCTCCTGCATCGCGATGGCCGAGTGATGAATACAGGTTGGGACACATATCCCATCGCGACGTTCCGCGACGCGCCCGAATCGATCGAGGTGCTCGTCGAGGGTGACGAGAGCGCGCCGCCGACCGGCGTCGGCGAGCCCGGCGCCGTGCCGACGGCGGCGGCCATCGCGAATGCCGTCTTCGCGGCGAGCGGTGCGCGCCTGCGATCGGTCCCACTCACGCGTGAGCGGGTTCGAAAGGCGATGCCGGGCTAGGTCGAACCCTTCGCGCTGAGGCGTCCTTTCGTACAGTTTCGAACGTGGCGACGCCGCGCGCGGTGATCTTTGACCTTGGCGGGACGCTGGTGCATTGGTCCGACTGGGATAGCGGCGCGGAGCAGAAGTGGGCCGCGTCGTACGACCACCTCGTGACCCAGTTCGCCGATCGAAAGTGGCCGTCACGCGACGCGTACGTGAACGCGATGCATGATGCCGAGCGCGACCACTGGCGCCGGGTGGATACCGAGCACTGGAGCGGGCCGCCGACCGGGCTCGTGCGCGAAGCGTTCGACCGGCTTGGTGTGCCGGTGAGCGGCGCGGAGCTACTTGGGGCGATGGATGGTTACGCCAAGGCGATCGCCGGCTGGTCGACCGTCGACCCCGAGGCTGGAGCCGTCCTCAGAACGCTGCGGGAGCGTGGCTACCGCCTTGGTCTGCTCTCGAACACCTGGTGGGCCGCCGACTGGCACAACGCCGACCTCGCCGCGCATGGCCTCGCGTCGCTACTCGACGTGATCGTTTACACGTCGGACCTTCCCCATTCCAAGCCGCACCGCACCGTCTTCGCCGAGGTGGCGCGCCGACTGGATGTAAATACCGACGAATGCGTCATGATCGGGGACCGGATGGTTGATGATGTTTCTGGCGCGCTTGAAGCCGGAATGCGAGCAGTTTGGCGGAAGAATGAATCGGGCTTTCCATCTTCGATTGCCGTGCCGACCGCTGAGATCGAGAGGCTGTCCGAACTCCCAGACCTGCTCACGAAGTGGGGTGGCGCTTGATCGCTGAAGCGAAGGCGCCGGGACGCCGAGGGCCCCCGCGCGTCGCTCCGCGCCTGGGGGCCCCCACCCCCAGGGCACCGGCCGGAGGCCGGGGGGTCCACCGTCGCGTAAAGAGGGTTTCGGCGTCCCGGCGCCGTCGTTGCCGCTGGGCAACAAGAGAGCCGCTGCTCAACTACCACGATGTCGAGTGGGGCACACCGGTGCACGACGATCGACTCTTGTTTGAGTTTCTTGTCTTAGAAGGCATGCAAGCCGGCCTCTCGTGGGAGACGGTACTCCGCAAACGCGATGCATTTCGGCGCGCATTCGTCGGGTTCGATCCCTTCAAGGTCTCCGCTTTTGGATCAAAGGACGTAACCCGTCTGATGAAGGACGAGTCGATCATCCGCAATCGCGCCAAGATCGACGCGGCCATTGGCAATGCGAAGGCGTTGGCCGTCGTGCAGAAGGAATTTGGATCGTTCGATCGCTACGTGTGGGGATTCGAAGACAAAGATGCTCTATCGAAAGATCTGAAGAAGCGCGGGTTCCGTTTCGTCGGGCCGACCATCGTTGAGTCGTTCATGCAGGCCGTCGGGATCCGCAACGACCACGAGCGCGGGTGTTACCGCCGCACTGAGCTGATCCGAGCGCGCGCGACCACGCCCGCGCGATAGAGGTTGGTGACGACCAGCACGAGCACCATCGCGAGGAGCGCCCACCCGACGACTTGCTGAGTCTGGTTTCCGCCCGCCGCGGCGAGTAGCCACGTGATCGCTAGAGCGACGAGCGCGCCGATGGCGAGCTGACCGTCTTCGATCAGTAGGCCGACGAGTGTCGACCAAATGCCATTAAACATTTCGCGCTTCGATCTGCGCGCCGTCCGGAAGGAGGGTTTTCAGCATCCGCACCGCGAGCCAACTCGCGGCCAGGAATGTGGCGACGATCAGAGGGATCGAAAGTGCGTCACCGGGCCACTCCATGCCCAGCGACTCGGCGAACCAGAACACGCCGAAGCTGCAGAGCATCGCCCCCACGCCAAACTTGAGCCAGTTCTCGGGGACCATGGTCAGCGGTTTCTGAAGTGCGACGCCGAGTGCGATCACGAGAATGCCGGCCACGATCGCTCCAGCCACTGCCGAGCCAAGGGCCGCTCCGCCCGCCGCCCCGAAGGCAATGACGATGAACGCCACCTCGGTCCCCTCGAGAAGGACGGCCTTAAACGCGACGAGAAAGCCAACCCAATCGAACTCATTCTTTCGAAGGCCCTGCTCCCGAAGCTCGGCGAGCTCGCGTAGGTAGATGAGCTCCTCGTCGTGGATCGCAACGATGCCGGCGAATCGGAGTATCGCTTTACGGAGCCAACGCAGGCCGAAGAGGAGAAGTAACGTGCCCACGACTCCCTTGAGGAGGTGCTCGGGGACGACCGTGACGATCGCCACGCCGAGCGTGCCGATGATGACCGCAAGGGTCGCGGTCGCAGCTGCGCTACCGAGGAGTGGCGCGCGCCACCCACGCGTGACACCGACGGCAAGGACGATCGTGGTCGCCTCGACGAATTCGACCGCGCTCGCGACGAACGAAGGCGTGGCTGCGATGGCCAGCGTGAGGGGATCCACTGCGCTCGATTATCGCGATCCTCGCCGAGGGACGCCCAACCCCGCCATGATCCTCGCCCGCAACGCGGAGACCGCCGACCGTCACGTAGTGTGTGTCGCCGATGAGCGACCGCGAGCTTGCGATCATCGTCCCCGTACACAACGAGCTCGGCAACATCGCGCCGTTCTACGAGCGGACGAGCGCGGTGCTCGAATCCCTGCCAGCCATTTCGTGGAAGATGGTCTTCGTGAACGATGGGAGCGATGACGGGAGCCTCGAGCGCATCTGCGAGCTCCGCGCGAAGGACGAGCGCGTGAAAGTCATCTCGCTCTCACGAGACTTCGGCTACCACGCGGTCCTGCTCGCCGGGCTCTCGCTAATCTCGGCCGACCGCTACGCGATGATCGACGTCGACTGCGAAGATCCGCCGGAGCTTCTGCGAGACTTCCACGCGGCACTCGAGGGCGGCGCTGACGTTGCGTACGGCATCCGTTCAAACCGTGTCGAGCCAGCGATCGTGACGTTCTTCCGGCGCGTCTTCTACTACCTCAACAAGGGCATCGCCGACAGCGACATCGTTCTCTGGATGGCCGAGTTCGCCATGATCACGCGGCAGGTCCGCGACGCGATCATCGCGCCGCAGACCACCTACGTTTTCCTGCGAGCGGAGATCGGCTACGTGGGCTTCGTGCGCGTGGGAGTGCCCTATGTCCGCGGGGTGCGGACGTCGGGGAAGAGCCACTACAACTTCTTGAACATGACGCGCTTCGCGGTGGCCGGCTTTCTCGCGAGCTCGACGTTCCCACTCCGCCTGATCCTCTATCTCGCCGTCGTCGTCGGCTTCCTGTTCCCGCTCGTCGCGATCGTCGCCGGGCTCGGTGCCGCAGGAATCGCGAGCCTCGCATCGGTCGCGACCTTCTACTTCGCGCTCATCGCGCTGTCGACGATCGCGCTCTATCTCGCGCGGGCGTACAAGAACGGGGTGGCGCGGCCGGTCTTCGTCGTCGACAAGAACAGGACCCACCTCTAGCCGGAAGGACGCTCCTCCCGCGTGGCCCAGACCTCCATGACCGCGCCTGCGCCGGCGCGCCAGCTCGCGAGGGCGAGCACCGAACCGATGACGCCGAGGGGGATCGCGAGAAGAGCGGCGACGAGAGTCGTCAGAACGTCCGAGCGGCGGTCTTGCATTCGCGCGAGCAGCTTCACGAGCAACGACTGCTCGAAGCCGAGCCGGTCGAGCGTGCTCTGCACCCAGCCGAAGGGATCGTGCTCGAACGACTGGAAGTCGATGCGGGTCATCCGAAAGCCGCATGCGCCGAGCACGCGCTCGATGGACTCCGGCGAAAAATGACAGAGGTGTCGCGGCACCTCGAGATGCATCCAGGAACGCCCCGCGAATCGTGACTGCCAGCTCGCGATGTTGGGTATCCCGAGGATCAGTGTCCCGCCCGGCTTCACGCGTCGCGCGACTGCCGCGAGCGCGGCTTGCGGATCGGCGAGGTGCTCGAGAACGTGGAACATGATCACGAGGTCGAGCAGCGGCTGGTCACGGATCGCGCTCAGGTCACCCACGAACATCGGTGCGCCGGCCGCATCGCGCGCCGCCACGGCCGCGCTGACCGTGCGCTCGCTCCCCACGGCGAGCCAGCCCCGCTCGCGAAGCGCGCGAAGCATCCAGCCGGTGCCGCTTCCGAGCTCGAGTGCACGGCCTGCCCGCGGAAGCCGCGTGTGCCAACCGTCGACGCGCCGGAGGTACAGCCGACGGAGGACGAACGCGGCGAGCGCGTTGAAGCGCCGGTACCGCGGCGGGTAGTACCGGTCCATCGAGAGCGGAACAGGATCGGTCAGGCCGAACCCGCAGCGAGCGCACTGCACGATCTGAAAGTGCTCGCCGGTCACGTAGTCGCGTACGCCGGCGCGAACCCGAGGCCGGCCGATCGCGCCGCAGATAACGCAGGCGGGCTCGCTCAGGCGCGGGGCTCCGTGTCGCGCATGGCCGCGAGCGCGTCGCGGGAGGGCGACAGGCCGTGCCCGAGGAACGCGCGCAGCTTGTCCGTGACCAGACCGGCGCGGAGCGGCCGCGGCGCGGCGAGCCCGAGCTCGGCGGTCGTCCGCAGGTCGAGCAATGCCGGGTCGAGGCCGAACGCTTCCGCCGCGCGGCGCGCGAATTCAGGTCGCGGAAGGATCTCGGGACCCGCTGCGTGGAAGATCCCGCGCGCCGAACGATCGACGAGCTCGACGATCACGCCGGCGAGGTCCGCCGCGGGCGTCGGCGTGATGATCTGGTCGGAGGGAACCCGCAGGGACCGCCCCGCGCGGAGGCGGTCGATGAGCTGGCACACGAAGCTTGTCCGCGCCGATGACCATCCGTACACGCCCGAGACGCGGCAGACGAGGTGGTCCGAACGCTCCCGTGCGATCGCTTCCACGGCGACCTTTTGCCGGCCGTACTCGTTTATCGGCGCGACCGCGTCATCCTCGGCGTAGCGGCCCGCGCGTCCGTCGAAGACGTACTCGCTCGAGAACACGACGAGGAGCGTCTTCGGAGCCAACTCCGCGATGTGCCGCAGCGCGTCAACGTTGATCACCCGGGTCGCGACGGGATCGCGCTCGCACTCTTCGACGAAGGCGTTCGCCGCAGCGACCACGATCACATCCGATCGCACCTCTCGGATCAGCCGCGTCGTCGCTGCGCGGTCAGTGAGGTCGACCGCGAGAGCGCCCGGAAGCTGCGCGCGATGAGACGTCGTGACGACGTCACGTCCGCGGAGCGCTGCCCGAAGATGCGTACCGACAAGGCCGGTCGCGCCCAGGAGCAGCCACCGCATGTCGTTTCCCTTCCTCATCTCGCACCTATACTCCCGCCTGGTGATCGGCGCCGGTCGCGCGGCGCTTCCCGGCCGTTCTCTTCCGCTTCTTCCGCTACTCCTCTTTGCCGCAAGCGCGGCGTTCACGGTGTGGCGAAACACCCAGGTCGCCGTGCTCGTCGACATTTCGTACATCCTGAACATCGCGACCCGGATCGCGGCCGGCGACGTGCCGTACGCGCAGTTCCCGCTCGCGCAGGCGCCGCTCACCTTCCTGGTGCAGGCGCTCCTCATCAAGGTGTTCGGGCCGCACTTCTTCGTGCAGATCGCGTACGCCGCGACCGCCGGTGGCCTCGCGACCGTCCTGACCTATCTGATCGCTCGGCGGCTCGTGGTCGGAGTCGTGGCCAAGCCGGCCACACTGGCCGCGGTCCTTGCGATCCCCCTCGTCCCGCTCGGCATCTACGCGATCCTTCCGAACCCCTTCTACGACCCGGACGGCTGCCTCGCGATCCTCGCCGCGGTCGCGGCGATCCTTGCCGCGAGCAACCGGCCGACGCGGATGCGATGGCTCGTGGCGGGCGCGTTGATCTCCGTGCCGGTCTTCATCAAGCAGAACATCGGCGGTGCGTTCTTGATCCTCGCGGTGGCCGCGCTCGCGGCAGACGCGCTCGCCCGGCCCGGCGCGCGCGCCGGCCTGCGCTGGTGCCTCGTCGGGCTCGGTGCGGCGCTCGGCCTCGAGCTCGTCGCGCTGCAGCTGGTTGTCGGGATCGACCATTACCTCGCGTGGGCGTGGACGTTCGCGCTGGCGGGCCGCGGGGTCACCCTCGAGCGCGTCGCATCCTTCGCCGACCCGTCGGTGATCTGGCCTGGGTTGCTCATTCTCGGGCTCGCCCTGGTGACGTCGCGCGTCGCGCCACGCTTGCGCACGCCGGTGTTCTTGGTCGTTCTCTGCGTTGCGCTCCTCACACGTCTGTTCGCGGTCGCGACCTTTATCGACGTGAACACGCTGTTCCCGCCACTGCTCATCGCCGCGTCGGTGTTCGCGGTCGTCCGCGCGGCACGTGATGGCGCGCACATCGACACCGCACTCCCTCTGGTGCTGACCGGGACCGCCGCAGGAACGCTGATGTCCCTCGGCCTCAACGGCTCGACGTTCGGCATCTTTCCGCTGCTCGTCCTCGCGATCGCCGGGATCGTCCGCGACCTGGGGCGCTTCCTTCCCGGAACGATCCGCCTCGCGCCGGCGACCGGTGCGGTGCTCGCGCTCTTTCTCACCGCGTCAGGCGCGGCCTACACGCTCACGAACGCGCGGCTCCTCTTCGTCGACGCGAACGCGCCTGGACCGATCGTGCGGTCCGCGTTTCCCTCGCTCGCGGGGCTCTCCGCGCCGGGCCCCTACATCGGCGATCTCGACGCCATCCTTATTTGGACGCGCGACAACGTGCCCCCGGGCGACGCCATGCTCTTCCTGCCGGGCGAGGACCCGGCGTACTTCGCGCTCGGCCGCCGGCCGCGAATGCCGAGCGTCTACTACTACGACGTCGCGAATCCCTACTCGCCGGCTGAGGTCGCACGCTTCGCGGATGCGGTCGGGCTGCGATGGGTCTTCGTGAAGGATCGGCTTCAGCTCGTCGAGGAGCCGGCGCTCGAGCAGGGTCTCATCACGGCTCTTACGGAGCACGCCAGCCTCGTCGCGCAGGTCGGGCCGTACCGGGTATATCGCCGGTGAATATCGGTACCGCTGCGGCTAGTTTGGGGCAACGTTGACGACGAATTCCAGCGTCTTGCCGCCGACCGATCCCGTTATCTGCCAGCAACCCGCCGCCGGGAAGTTGACGCCGGTCGCTTGGAACCCGACATCGCCGTAGCCAGCCGGCACGTCCGCCGGTAAGGTGGTGCTCACCGCGTCGAGGCGCCGCGTCGTAATCGTGAGGTCGCCGTGCGCGGTTCGCCACCAGCCGAGCTTGATTCCACCGGGAAGTCCCCTGACAGCGTCCGATGGATGAAAGGTCCCGTCGTTCGGCAGGAGCACGATGAGCGCATCGTTCCCAAAGAGGAAGCTCCCTTGTCCCGCGCGAAAGGTCAGCGTCGGGTTCGGGCCGACGCCCGCGGTTGGTGGTGGCGTCATCGCGATCGGTGGCGGACTTGTGATCGGGCAGATAGCGCGTGTGGGTGTCGGGCTTCCCGCGCCGACCTGCGCCGAGGAACAGCCCTCGGCGCTAAGGAGCAAAAGCAGCACCAGCCTCCGCATCTTGTCTCTTCTACATCACCACGAGAGCCGGGTTCCCTACGCGGAGGTAACAGACGCCGGCGATGGACAATTGAAGCCGTGACCGTTACAGCGCGCGTCGTCCGCGCCCCGCGCGGGACTTCCCTGCACTGCCTCGCCTGGCCGCAGGAGGCCGCGTTCCGCATGATCCAGAACAACCTCGACCCGGACGTTGCCGAGCGTCCAGAAGACCTCATCGTCTACGGCGGCACCGGGCGCGCGGCACGGTCGTGGGCCGCGTTCGACCGCATCCTTCAAACGCTCGCGCGTCTTAAGAATGACGAGACCCTGCTCGTGCAGTCCGGCAAGCCCGTGGGTGTCTTCCGCACGCATGAGTGGGCGCCGCGCGTGCTCATCGCGAACGCGCTCATCGTCCCGCGCTGGGCGACCTGGGACGAATTCCGCCGGCTCGAGGATGCCGGGCTGACGATGTACGGACAGATGACCGCCGGGTCGTGGATCTACATCGGCACGCAGGGGATTCTCCAGGGCACCTATGAGACCTTCGCGGCGGTCGCGCGAACGCACTTCGATGGATCGCTCGCGGGCCGGCTCGTCGTCACGGCGGGCCTCGGCGGCATGGGCGGGGCGCAGCCGATGGCCGTCGCGATGAACGAGGGCGTCGCTCTCGTGGTCGAGGTCGATCCCGCGCGCGCCGAGCGACGCAAGACGCAAGGCTTTCTCGACGAGATCGCGCCATCGCTGGACGATGCGCTCGCCCGCGTCGAACGCTACCGTCGCGACCGCGCGGCCCGGTCGGTCGGATTGGTGGCGAACGCCGCCGACGTGCTCCCGGAGCTCGTTCGGCGCGGCATTCACGTCGACGTCGTCACCGACCAGACGAGCGCGCACGATCCACTCGACGGCTACGTCCCCGCCGGTGTCGCCGACCCCGCAGCGCTCCGACGAGACGACCCCGAGGAGTATGTCCGGCGCTCGCGAGCGTCCATCGTGCGCCACGTTGAGGCGATCGTCGCGCTGGCCGCGCGCGGCGCGGTCGCGTTCGACTACGGCAACAACCTGCGCGGCGAAGCACAGGCCGCGGGCTTCACGGAGGCTTTCAGCTACCCCGGCTTCGTGCCCGAGTACATCCGCCCACTCTTCTCCGAGGGACGAGGCCCGTTCCGCTGGGTCGCCCTCTCCGGCGATGCCGCGGACATCCATCGCACCGACGACCTCGTGCTCGAGCTCTTCCCTGAGGACCGCACGCTCGCGCGGTGGATCCGGCTTGCACGAGATCGGGTGCCCTTCCAGGGACTCCCGGCGCGGGTCTGCTGGCTCGGCTATGGCGAGCGCGCCGCGTTTGGCGAGCGGATCGACGACCTCGTCGCAAAAGGCGCTCTCAAAGCGCCGATCGTCATCGGCCGAGATCACCTCGACTCGGGTTCGGTCGCCTCACCGTTCCGCGAGACCGAGGACATGCGCGACGGAAGCGACGCCATCGCGGACTGGCCGATCCTGAACGCGCTTGTGAACACATCTTCCGGCGCGACGTGGGTCTCCGTGCACCACGGAGGCGGTGTGGGCATCGGGAACTCGATCCACGCCGGAATGGTCGTCGTCGCGGATGGGACGCCGCTCGGGCACGAGAAGCTCCAGCGCGTCCTGACGGCGGACCCGGGGACCGGAGTGATGCGACACGCCGACGCAGGGTATCCGGACGCGATCGAATTCGCGCGACGGAACCGGATCGACCTCCCCAGCACCTAGCATCGCGGCGGTGTTCGCCGCGCGCAGCGTGCTCGCGCCATTCGTGCTGACGCGAGTCCTCACGGCGGTCGTCGCGCTCGCCTCGGTCACACTCTTCTCCTCGCCGACGACCTGCCCCGACGTGTGCCACCCATCGTCGAATCCCCTCCTCGACGCCGCGACGCGATGGGATGCGAAGGCCTATGTCGACATCGCGCACGATGGATACGGAGCCGTGCCCGCGAACAGCGCGTACTTCCCGCTCTATCCGTTCCTGATTCGCGTTCTGGCGACGGTCTTCGGCGGCAGCGGCGATGCCTACCTCGCCGCCGGCGTGCTGATCTCCAACGTCGCGCTTCTCGTCGCGCTCATCTATCTCGCGAGCCTTGTGGCGATCGATCACGACGTCACAGCCGGGACGCGCGCGGCGCTGTACCTACTCGTCTTCCCGACGAGCGTGTTCCTCGCGGTCGTCTACCCCGAGTCGCTCCTGATCGCGCTCTCGATCGGTGCGGTCTATCACGCACGCCAGGGTCAATGGTTGGCGGCTGCGGTCCTGGGTGCGCTCGCCGCTTTGACGAGGCCGTTCATCGGTGCCGCGGTCGCGCTTCCCCTCGCGATCGAGGCCTACCGCCGCTCGGGAGTGCGAGCCGCCCTCGCAGCCGCGGCGCCCGCTGCGGTCGCGCTCGTCGGCTGGCTCGTCGTGCTCTGGCGTATCACCGGAGACCCGAAGGCGATCCTTACGGCCGAGGCGAACTGGGGTGTAGGGCCGTCGGTGCCCTTCGAAGCGTTCACCGATCTCTTCGACCCGAAGGTGTACGGCTTTCCCTACTTCGTTCTT
>Ga0209375_1003486_pt1 | contig 10947 bp, 12 predicted proteins | sample GraSoiAngelo_131_FD_185888 | JGI IMG/M metagenome (GOLD analysis project Ga0209375, IMG submission 185888) | Grasslands soil microbial communities from the Angelo Coastal Reserve, California, USA - 14_0929_02_30cm (SPAdes) (version 2) | ecosystem: Environmental > Terrestrial > Soil > Grasslands ...
TTTGATGAATAAAGCGGTGGCGGCAAGAAGCAGCGCGACTAACGGGATCCAGGCAAGCCAACGCGATGGATCAACGTTCCAGCGGGAGTAGATGAAAATTAACGGATGTGGCCAGATGAGCTTGAGTAGATAAAACCAAATGGCGTCGGCTGAAATAAGAATGCGCTGAAGAGGCGTCTGCACCCATTCTGCTCCGGTAGCATGGGAATGAAATTTCTGTTCCCAGATTGTCCATCCGCTCGCCAGCAGCGAAATTAGAATGAAAGGGAGAAATAAACGCAGGTCGCGCTGCGCGATTCCGCCTTCGCGCCACCACAGGCAAAGGGCCAGCACCACTGGCAGCATTACGGTAGAAGGTTTGCTGGTGATTGCGGCAACGAAAAAAAAGATTGTCAGCCAGTAAAAGATTCCATTTCGTTTGCGATCGCGTGCCTGTAAAAAGCAGGAAATGGCAAGCAGGTAGAAGAAAGCCGACTGCGTGTTCTTTATTTCGGTGATCCACGCGACCGATTGCACCAGCACCGGATGCAATGCCCACATTGCCACTCCCACCCAGGCACCGCGCACCCGCAGTTGGACAAGGACCCGCCAGAGCAACAGAGCCGATGCCGCATGAAACGCGACGTTGAGGATGTGATAGGGCAGGGGATTTAGCCCGACAAAATGATGAAGAATCCAGAACGTCGTAAGGACGAGGGGGTAATAAACTGCGCTCGCGCTTGTCCAGATGTCGGCCAGGCCAAGAGGTCCAATGATGCAGGGATTTTGCGTCAGATGCGATTCATCGTCCCAGATGAATCCGGCAGCGCCAACCCGCACGTAGGCCAGGAAGACCAGGAGCAATAGAAGGAGCACGCCAACCAGACGCACCCACCATTGGACAGCACGCGTTTCACCGAAGGTCATCGTGTCATTGATCGCGTTGCCGTTGCGCTTTTGTCAATGCGATGTTCGGTAGTCAACGGTCGACGAAAAATTCCAGATCTCTAATCCTGGCAATTGCCTTATTGGGAGACGTGCGTCTGTCTCTTCTGTCGGTAAGTTGGCAAATCATCCGCTAGACGAATCCAAGGCAACCGGTCCTCAACCCAAGTGTGGTCAGCTGGCGTCACTGTCGTCGGCTGGTCGAAGCTGCAAACGGTGACATCTATCTCCTCAGCATCCGCTGCCGCGAGGAAGGTGAGCGGAGTACCACAATTTGGGCAGAACGAACGCAGACGCCCAGCCCACGGCAATTCTCTCGGTTGCCCGGTGGTGAATCTAAAGCCACTTCGGCTGAACGATGCCCACGTCACGAAGGGTGCGCCGCCGCTCCGGCGGCAGTCTAAACAATGGCAGTGGGTGATATTGTAAGGCTGCCCCGTCGCCTCATATCGGATCGAACCACACAAACAACCACCGGCGATAGCGTTTGGATTCATGCTTCTTTTCCCGAGTAGCTTTTCTCATTAGTCGACAAGAGAGATTCCGTTTCATTGCCTATACGCTCGGAAGGGGCGGTTAAACAGCTTTGTGAGACAGATGATTAGTAGCAAGAGCGAGGAATGCTGCGATGCCTCGTCCGAATTTTAAAGCGACCTGGTGCGCGATGCAGGGTTCGAACCTGCGAGTTGTCGCCGCGGCGACCGCTCTGGGCGCTAGCTTAACAAACGGTAGTTTTGGGGAAATACGGAAATGGTGCGCGATGCTGGGTTCGAACCAGCGACTTCTTGCGTGTGAAGCAAGCGCTCTACCACTGAGCTAATCGCGCCAATTTCCAGTCAGAGATTAGCACAAAATTGGATCGTCAAAGACCGAAACTTCATAGGGCGGCAGGGAGGAATGCCCGCCTTACAATTCAGAAACTTGCTGAATGAAACAGCCACAGGCCTGTTTGGCGCACAGGCTTAAAGCCTATGTTACTCATGGAGCACGGGCGATGCAGGAATGTGAGCAGCCGATGGGCAAAATCCGAAGCCGTCGCATTAAAAATTCGCGCAGGTAGTTTGTCTGGTCGCATTGAATTCAACTTCTCCAAGCTTTATTATCCCCGGTGTTTCGGCGAAGCCTGATCATAGTCAGTTGTTTGCTACTGGTAGCGTTTATTGGCTGGCTTGACTACATTACCGGTTTCGAAAACTCCCTCCTCATCTTCTACCTGGCGCCAATTGCCATCGGAACGTGGTTTCTCGGTATTTGGTTCGGCATCGCAATGGCAACATTCTGCGTTATCGCGACTGTCCTCGCAGACGTCGCTGCTGGTGTTCCCCGCGTCCCCGTTTGGAACTGTGCGACCGCTTTCGTTGCCTATCTTATTTTTATTTTTCTTCTCCGCCGATGGCATTCGCTGCTCAGCGAAATGCATCTGCGGGTAAAAGAGCGCACTGCTGATTTGCAACGCGAGCTCGCTCGAAGACAGCAATTGGAGAAGGAAATCGCGGTAGTCGCCGAAGAAGAACGTAATCGGGTAGGACGTGAACTACACGACAGCCTCGGACAACATCTTGCCGGGACAGGCTTACTGGCGGAGACCGTCGCGAACCAGTTGGAGAAGGAGAATAGTGCTATCCAACCTACTGCCAGAAAGGTGGTGAGGCTGATCGACCAGGGGATCGACCTTACCCGAAAAATTGCCCGTGGCCTGTATTCCTCGGAACTGGATGGCGACGGCCTCTTTTCTGCGCTGGAATCGCTCTCTCGCTCGGTCGCGAATGATCAAGTAAAATGCGAATTCGAGCACAGCGGCAAACCGCCTCGCTCCAAGGAACTGGTAACCCAAGTGTATTGGGTGGCGCGCGAGGCCGTTACCAACGCGCTCAAGCACGGCCAGCCACGGCATGTCCGAATCCACCTGCAAACTACTAGAGATTATCTTCGGCTAAAGGTCGAAGATGATGGTCGCGGTTTGTCTCAAGCCACGATGAAGGATGGGATCGGCTTAAGAGTGATGGCTCAGCGGGCGGAACTTGCCGGTGGAACATTGCGAGTAGAAAAGGCAGCGCACGGAACCGTCGTGCACTGCGAGATACCACTTGCCGAGAACTAGTCCAGATCCGTTCTCTCTGGGTCGAACAATCATTATCCCCATGCCGGGCTCGATCCTGGGTGCGCATGTCTCTCGTCGACGAATGACGAAGGAATGACGAAAGAAGGACGAAGTTCGAATGACCTGCGGCACGGTCAAGGCTCCGAATTTGGCGAGCGGCAGCCCTAGTATTCTTATCTATGTCGGGCGATGCCTGTCAAAAGGGACCGCATAAGCAGATATCGCCCATTGCAAGTATTCGACTTCTGCCCATAACTACTTAAGTGGAAAAGAAGAATCGGTCCCGCGTCTTTATTGTGGACGATCATCCGGTCGTGCGCGACGGGCTTAAGAATTTGATCGAGCAGGAAGAAGACCTGATGGTTTGCGGAGAAGCGGCGGATGCAGCGACTGCCCTTAAGACAATTCCCCAAACATCTCCCGATGTTGCTTTGGTCGACCTTTCCTTAGAACATAGCTCCGGTCTTGAGCTGGTAAAGGACATCAGGAACCAGTACCCGGAACTTCCGGTCATCGTTCTTTCAATGCACGATGAGCTGGTTTATGGCGAACGAGCGGTCCGTTCTGGCGCGCGCGGTTATTTAATGAAAGGCGAAGTTCGCAGCGGGTAGTCTCAGCCATTCGCAGTGTGCTTCAGGGCGAAGTATTCCTAAGCGAGCGATTAATAGCTCAGATCGCGTCGCGGCTGAGCCATGCAAAAACAACGCGGCCACCGATTGAACGACTGAGCGATCGCGAGCTGGAGGTGTTCCAAATGCTTGGGCAAGGAACGAGCACTACGGCCATCGCGGGAAAGCTCAATCTTTCGATTAAAACCGTGCAAATGTATGTTGCCCGAGCGAAAGAGAAATTTGGAGTAACAAGTGCACGCGAACTAATGCGCGAAGCTGTTCGCTGGGATGAAGCTCAGGTGAGGTGATCGGTAGCGCATGGCCGTGCTAAAAGCGGCAGAAGACTGCCGAACTCCAAAAGCTGGCGCCTGCTTGTACTGCCTCCGAAATTCGCGAAGCGTCTTGGAGTGCGCCAGCCCGCTGGCGCTTTGGATTTTAATTCCGCGCCGCTGAGCTTCATTTGCCGCTCCTCTTGAAATAAGGAAGCGAAGTAGCCTCAAAAAAAGTGGGTCGCGCCCTCCTTCAAAGAGCGCGAGCCAGGAATGAAAGCTACGACTAGCTAGTCGCCCGTCTTAGCGGCGCGGTCACCTTCTTTAATCGCATCCGCTTCGCTCATATATTTACCCTGCTTCGTCTTGCCGTAAAAACGTGAGCCTTCTTTATGATAGATGTGGCTTTCGGTATTAACCCATACCATTCCGTGACCACCACCTGGTGCCGGTGTAACATTAGCCTCGGCGGAACCTGTGGCGGTCGTTGCTGCCGGACTAGGGCTGGATTTAGGCTTAAATAAGGAACCAATCTTCGAGAGGGGGTTGGCCGGAGACGCCGACGCTGCCGGCGTCGCTGTGGAAGACGCGCCTGCTTTCTTGCGAGCGTGACGTTCCGCCGGCGAGGCTGATGCGGCCGGGCTTGCGCTTGATGCCGGCGACGCTTCTGCTTTCGTACGACCGCCTTTTTTCGCTGGCGACAGCGAAGCTTCCGGGCTGGTAGCTGGCGCGGGTGAGGTCTCGGCTTTCTTACGTCCGCGCGTTTTCGCCGGTGAAGCAGAAGCTTCGGGGCTGGCCGCTGGCGCAGGGGAAGTCTCAGCTTTTTTCTTACGGACCTTCTTCGCCGGTGAAGCGGATGCTTCAGGGCTGGCGCTGGGCGATGGAGTCGGGCTTTGTGCGCCAACCAGGGAAACGCCCGCAAAAATAATTATCGATACAAGCAAAGCACGTTTCGTAGTCATGAAACGCAGGCTAAAGGCGTGCTTGGACTTTCGTCAACGCTAACGTGAAACGGATCAGCGTAATGAAGTTGTTGCGGATGCCGGCGATTTGTTTTTTAGCAACAAAGCAGCGACCAGACCGACGCAGAGAAAGCCGATAATTTCAATAGACATGTAGGCAGCGGTGTAATTGGAAGGGAAGCCATACCAGTTCCAGTAGGGAATGTTCGTGGTGATTGCCGCAAGAATTCCAGCGACGAAAACGAACCCGATTCGACCGCTGAAACTTTCAATCCCGGTCTGAGTAAGAAGGAAAACAACGAGCATGGCTTCGAGGAGTTCGGTGGCAAACTCGATGCCCAACAACTTGCCGAATGAAAACTCTCGGGTGGAATGATAAAGCAACACTCCCGATGGACCGGTGGCGGCTTTCTCCATAGCGCGTTTCATCGCGTCGCTCTTCTCCTGCCGGGTTGCGTTTGGGCCCGCCTTGTGTCCCGGAAAATGATAAAGGCCGTGAGCGTCGCCAAGGTTTGTTTTTAAAGCATCGAGCATCGCGGCTTCATTCTTGAATTCACGCATGCCCGTTTCGCCGAGGGGCAGCAAATCATGCGCCAGGAAGCTCCAGATAAACATTGTGATTCCACCAAGAATAGCTGCGGCAAAAGCACGCGTTGTCATAATGACTCTGCGGATTGCCAGTTTCTGAAACCAATTGCAAGTCTAACTTCGCGGTAGGCTCTCGATAAGCGAATCGCTAAATTGTTGAATCGCTTCAAGCGACGTCCCGTTTTCTCTGGGTTTGCTCTGGCCCACTATGGCATGGCGATCAACTGGTGGGATTCCAGCTGTGCTCCAACCTCGCCGCATGATGACCTGTTGCGACCAAACGCACTACCGAGAATTGGGAGTGGTCAAAGTGTGGTCGGGTACGTTTCGGGCAGCTCACCGCGGTCCCATTGGGAGGTGCGTTCAAGAGGCTCTAGCGCCTTGGTTTGATCGATGTGAATGATGACGTCGAATTGCGCCGGCAATCGTACTTCGAAGTAATGACTGAGACGCTCCGTTCGTGGTCGGTAAATCACGCCGATGGCACGCTGCAGCCGGTCCCTTTGCAACAAATCGTTAGCCCTGTTGCGCTCGCGCAGGTCAATCCAGAAAGTCGGCTGATCAGTAGCGTGAAATAGTTCCTCGTAACTGCCGGCCAGGGCTGGGCGCACGTGCTTACGTTCGGCAGGCGCGCCCCAGTCCGATGCGGCCGTAACCGTCCCCCCATAGGTGCTGAAGCCGATGGCGAAGGCGCGCTCGCCAAAGCGTTCGCGGACGAGCTGGCCAATATTAAGCTCGCCGCGCGCGTGCATTTCTGTGGCTCGGGCATCGCCCAGATGAGAGTTGTGCGCCCAGACAACAACTTTGGCCTGACCACTGTCGAGGTGACTAAATAGCTCACTCAACGTTTCGAACATGTGTTGGTCACGCAAGTTCCACGAACTGGCGCGACCGTGAAACATGGCGCGATAGTAGCGTTCCGCATTCATAACCAGCCGTGCGTTCTGCTCTGCGGAAAAGAATTCTTCCTCACCAATGTGTCCGTCGCGCCGGATGAATTCGGCGTATTTTCGTCGCAATTCCGTTAGCTGTGCTACGACATCGTCTTCGCATGGCTCCGCTCTGCCGGCGACAGTGGCGAGCCCATAATGCTGCGGATCTTCGCCAAAATGATCGAAACAAGCATAGCGCTGACGGGCCCGGCGCGCCGCGGCGGGATCGATTTTGTCGAGATAATTGAGCACCGCTTCGATCGAAGTATGCATGCTATAGAGATCGAGTCCGTAAAAGCCGACAAGATTGTCTTTATTGTGCGCATTCCATTGTCGCAGCCATTCGATAAAATCCACGACAACAGTATTACGCCACATCCATGAAGGAAACCGGCGAAAATCGTTGAGGGCTTCGCTGGCTCGCTTGTCATCACTGCGGCCGGTGACAAAGCGGTGAACACGAAAACTGTCTGGCCAATCTGCTTCCAGAGCAACGGCGCGAAATCCTTTTTCTTCAATTAATCGACGAGTAAGGGCAGTACGGATCGCGTAAAACTCATGCGTTCCATGTGAGGCTTCGCCGATGAGAACGCATTGTGCCTCTCCAGCCATTTCTACCAGCGAGTCGTAGTCCGCATTCGTGGTAAGCGCGCGTGCGGCGCCGGCAATTACGGCGGCCTCGTTATCAAGCGCTGTTTTCATGCCAAAGCCAACCTCGTATTTGCTTCGCGCTTCCGAGAAAAGATGCGTGCATGTCATCCGAGGGAAACATAATTGTGCGTTTCCGGAGAAAAGGGCAGAATCCTGTCTGGCGCACAGACTTGGAAGTCTATCTTCCATCGCGGCCGAGCGATCTGGGTAATCCGCCGTTTAGAATCTTGCTTCGTTCTTGCCGTCATGGATTCAGCTTAGCTCACCATCGATTTCGCGTAACTGACGGGCCCTTGTTGGGCTCGCAGGAGGTCCCCCCTGCAGTTCAGAAAAAGGGACCTGTCCTGCGCCGTCGCGGTGAAACGCTTCAACCTTGTCGAGATAACGAATTGGTCTACCCTAAAACGGAATGCCCGTAAATGGATGGAAGGCGACATTATCCGTCGCTGCGGCGGCAAGCCTATTGGCTATTTTCTCCCTAAGAAAGGTTTGGGCGGTTCGGATAAAATTGCTCTTGCCCTCATCGGATTTAAAAGCCTGGCCGACTACGAAAACTACCGCGGGAAATTGATGGACGATTCCGAGGCGCGGGCGAATCTGGCGGAAGCTGAGAAGTCTCGCTGTATTCTGTCAGAGGAGCGATCGCATTTTTATCGGATCGAATAAAGGACAGCGGAGAGAGGAGTTGACAGATCGAAATGCGCGTTGAGCCCAATATCGCTCCGGTGGCCGCGTTGTTCGGCGAGCCGAGCCGTGCGGCTATTTTGACTGTGCTGTTGGACGGCGGTGCCTTGCCCGCGGGTGAACTCGCGGGCGTAGCGGGCATAAACCCGACGGCCGCCAGTGGACATTTGTCAAAACTAGTCACCGCAGGACTGCTGGCGGTGGAGGTTGAGGGGCGGCATCGATATTACCGGCTGGCTAATCCCGCCGTCGCCACGGTGATCGAAGATTTGGCGCAGCTTTCTGGAAGGCCAGCAATTTTCAATCTGCCGAAACTGTCGCCCTCCGCGCTGGCCCTTCGCCAGGCCCGCACTTGTTACGATCCATCTGGCCGGCGAGTTAGCCGTCACGATCACTGCCACCCTTGAAGATCGGGGATGGCTTGTTCGAGGGAAAGGTAAGCGTTACGAGATCGGGAGTGAAGCGGGGCGGCAGTGGTTTGCTAACCAGGGAATAAGTTTCCAAACGATCAAACCGGGCCGATATGGGTTGGCAAGACAATGTCTGGATTGGACTGAGCGCCGACCACATCTCGCCGGTCCTCTGGGAGCGCATTTACTCGCCCGATGGTGCGAACGCGGTTGGTTCAAGCGCGGAAGGGGCAACGGCTGCTGGAGGTCCACTGCTTCGGGACGGCGCAGGCTGCGCCAGGAACTTGGTCTGACTTTTGGCAATCACGGTTGCGAACGTTTTGCAACGAGACGTCATGGACGTTGCATTCTACGAAAGGCTTGACGGACACGCCGGTAACACATCGTTGATCCGGTTGCGCCTGCTGTCCGAATTGACGGGCTGTGAGATTCTAGGTAAGGCGGAATTCATGAATCCCTCTCGAGGAGAGCTTCATCAGGAATTACGGCAAAGAATCCTCAATTTGTCGGGTGTTGCGGAGTGGCAGAATGCGGGAATCCACGAAGACGCGTTTTGTGTCGAACGGACAATGTTAATGCATATCCATGGCCACGGCCATTGCGACATTCGCTTGTCGAAAGGTGATCAGAAGCAGTTCTTGCGGAAGGCAAAACATGTCCGCACCGCTGGGCGCCGGAAGCAGGATACGTCACGTTCATTGTGGACCATGAACAGGATTTGGAGCCAGCAACGGATCTGATTCGGATGTCGCATCATCATTTTGCCGGCAAACAGATCGTTTTCCGAACGGAATACCAACAGACCCAACAAGGATCGTAATAACAAGGGATCGATTATGAAACTATTTGTCATGGGAGCGACTGGTCGGACCGGCCAGGAGGTTGTTCAGCAGGCGCTCGCAAGAGATCATCATGTAACCGGGTTTGTGCGTTCACCTGAAAACGTCAGGTTGAAGAATGAGCGACTGACCGTCTTGAAAGGGAATGTCATGGATGAAAACGAACTTTTTCGCGCCATGCAAAATCATAATGCGGTAGTTTCGACCCTGGGACCGCGAGAAGTTTTTAAACCGAGCTCAATGCTCCATGATAGCGCTCTTGCGACCACTCGGGCAATGAATCGTTCAGGAGTAAAACGGCTCGTCGTTCTCTCGGCGGCAGCGCATTTCCCTGGTATCCTCAATCGCATCGCCAGTTTTATCATGCGGAACCACATGCACGATTCACTCGCGATGGAGGCGATCGTGCAAGCCAGCGGTCTGGACTGGACGATCGCCCGGCCTCCTCGTCTCACTCAGGAAGGCTATACCACCCATCGAAGTCGGGAAGATGCCGCTCCCCGGATGGGTTTCAGTCTGTCCCGCAAAGCGGTGGCGGCGTTCATGCTCGACGCGATCGAACAAAAGAAACATTTCCACAAGATCGTGGGTATCGCGAAATAACTTATAGATTTCTGGAAACGAACTTGCCGAGCAAATGAAACTAGTCGCGCGACCGATGCCACAGTTGTCGTGCTGAAGGACACCGGCCACTGGATTCTGCAGGAAAGACCGAAGGAAACAACCGACGCGCTGGTTAAGTTTCTTTGACTGCCAAGATCCCCCGGAGGCTTAACCCCACAATTCACGCGGAGGAATACCGATCCTACCATTATCATATGACACTGCATGATGACGGTCGCCAGCGAGGAGCAACGGGCCATCGAGGTCGACGTAATCGGCGGCGCTGGCGAGAAGGCGGGCCGGAGCGATTCCTAACGAGGTGCAGACCATGCAGCCAATCAATAATTTGAAGCCGGCTTCGCGGGCGCGTTCGGTCAAGAGCATCGCTTCAGTTAGCCCGCCGCTCTTGTCGAGTTTTATGTTTACCATCTCATAGCGATTCTTCAGGCGGGGAAGATCGGCAGTAGTATGGCAACCTTCATCCGCGCAGACAGGAACAGGGTGATCGAGGGTTTCGAGGACTTCATCGGCATCCGCCGGAAACGGTTGTTCGATTAATTCGATCCCGAATTGGCATAACGCTGGCGCGACTTTGCAGTAATGGTCTGAGGTCCATGACTCGTTAGCGTCGATCAGCAGACGCGCCGCCGGCGCCGCCTCGCGCACAGCTTTGACCCTGGCAAGATCCGGGTCGTCGCCGCCCAGTTTGAGTTTCAGAATAGGAGCAGTTGCATGAACTTTCGCCACCGCAGCCATTGCAGCCGGCGTGTCCAGACTAATCGTAAACGACGTTTTAACTTCGGGAGCAAGCGGGATGTTCGCCAGTTCCCAGGCGCGTTTGCCCGAAATTTTCGCTTCAAGGTCCCAGAACGCACAGTCCAACGCATTACGTGCCGCACCCGCCGGCAACAGCTTTTGAATCTGCTGCCGATCCAAACATTGTCTGCTTTTGATGGATTCGATCTGGGCCAAAACAGAGGCAGGGCTTTGGTTGTAACGTCGGATCGGGACCGCTTCACCACGTCCGATGTGCTGTCCATCGGTCACGGTCACGACAACGACACGGGCTTCCGTGCGAGCACCGCGGGAAATGCGAAACGGTTTATCTAAAGGCCAGCTTTGTTCCTGTGCGTCAAGTGCGAGGTGACCGGCGTTCAAATCGTTTAATTAACTAGCATTCAACTCTCAAGAGGCAACGTTTCAATCGAGGTCAGTCCGATGTTCCGCGCGGATTTCGACCGCGCTTGCCAATCACTATTCAACGATCACTGTTCCCGTTTCTCTCCCTCTGGGTAGCGCACTCGTCTCGAGTGCTGGTTTCCGCGTCTCGCGGAAACAGACTTCGAGAGATCGCGCGGTAGCCGCAGGCCACG
>Ga0209375_1003487_pt1 | contig 10947 bp, 10 predicted proteins | sample GraSoiAngelo_131_FD_185888 | JGI IMG/M metagenome (GOLD analysis project Ga0209375, IMG submission 185888) | Grasslands soil microbial communities from the Angelo Coastal Reserve, California, USA - 14_0929_02_30cm (SPAdes) (version 2) | ecosystem: Environmental > Terrestrial > Soil > Grasslands ...
TTTCTATCGAGCATGTCCAATATTAATGTGGTCATCTGGTGGCACGTGAAGGCCCGGGCCACGTGGACCCGGGGCAGGACGTCCTCCCGCGCCAGCCCCGCCCGCTTCCCGAGGGCGACCATCCCGTGCGGGTCGACCGAGTTCCCGCCGTCCAGGAAGACGACCTCGTGGCCTTCCATCACCGCGCGCACCGCGAGGAGGGTCGTCAGGTGGAACACGAAGTCGGAGCCGCTGTCGATCAGGGTGACCTTCCCCGCGTCGAACGGACCGAGGATCCGGTCCAAGGTCGGGACGGAGGTCGTGAGCGCGGGCCGCGTGATCGCCCGGAGCTCGGGGGCGACCGAGACCGTGGCCGGCTCGGCTACGAGGGCGATGAAATCCTCCCCGCGATTCGATGACGATGGCGGTATAAAGTCGGAGGCGGAGGGGAGGGGTGGGCGAAAGTGTCCCGGCACGTATCGGCACGGAGTAACTCCTTAGTAGCCGCGAGGTCGATGGACGACGGGGAGAGGCATGCGCGGAGAACTATACCAGAACCTCATCGCCACCTTGTTGATCGTCCTCGCCCTCGCAAGTGTCTCGCTCGTCGTGAATCTATCCGGATTGTGGTGGCTGTGGGCGCCCCCGTTGGCTTCCCTCGCGACCCTCGCCGCGGTCTTCCTCCGGGAACTCGACGTACCCGTGGGGGGCCGCTCTCCCGCCGAGGTCCTTCAGGCCCTCGCCGCCGTGCTTGGGACCTCCGCAATGGCTCGGGCTCCGCGGGAGGATCTTGTGACGGCCGGCTCAACGCGCTCGCCGCGATTCGCTTCCGGACCCGCGTGACGGATCAGGGCACGGTCCTGTCCTACCAAGTTTGGATGACCCGGGCAGGTTGGGCCCTCCTCGCCGCCCTCGTCCTTTCCCTCGTCGGGAGCGTCGTTGCGTTGGCGGCCGGACTCGTCCTTGTCTGGCGTGGATCGAAGTTCGTCAAGTCCGTCGGGACCTCGCTCGCCCAACAGTTGCAGGCGGTCTCGCCCGAACCCGCAAGGGACGAGGTGCATGCGTTGCTCGTGGGCGGCTTGTCGACGACCCTCCGCATGGCCCGCGAAGCGTACGAGGCGCAGCGGAAAGCCTACACCGATTCCCTGTTGACCACGGCGATCGCGGCATTCACCGCGTGGACCGCGCTGCTCGTCGGCCTGTTTATCGCCCTCAACGGATTCAATCTGGTGACGGGGCGCTGGGAAGTGCCGATCGCCGGGGCGACGGTCACGACCCTCGTCTTCGGCATCCTCTTCCTGGTTTCCGTGCGGCGTCGGTACGTTCCGAGGCTCGCCCGCTATCGCGAGTGGACCGAACGCCTGGCAGACTCCATGGGCGTCCAACTGGCCCGCGCACCGCCGGAGTCGGGGAAGGCGAACACGTTCGAACTGCTGGTGGGCGCCTCCGAACAGGTCCCGGACTGGTTGGATGCGCAGCGCCGCGCGGGCCTGAGCGGGGATCCGAAGATAGCGTTCGTCATCCTCTTGCTGACCTTGTTCACCGGGAGCTTCCTGATGAACGGCTTGGCTCAGCTGTTGTTTGGAGGAATCGCCTCGGCCGGGATGGCCTACTTGGCCATCGGGGCTTTCCTCGTGGGGCTCACCGCGTGGATCTATCTCCGATGGAAGCGGGAGGAAGAGGCCCGTCTGAATCGATCCCGGGCCGCCTGGGACGCCCATCTGAAGGCCCTCCATGCGCGCATGGACCGCTTCCTCGAGGAGATGTAGACCGTGGCCGGCGAGGAGCCCCCGGACCGACCCGATCTCTACGTGGTCGCGAGGCTTCTCGAAGGTCTCTGGCGGGCGCACGGGCCGATGGTGAAGACCCGCCTTCAGGTCGAGGCGAACGTGAATTATGACGTGTTCAGTCGCTACCTCGAGTGGATCCTGTCCCGTGGCCTCGTATCGATTGAGAACGCGGCGGACGGACACGACCGGATTACGCTGACGCCGAAAGGGCACGAAGCATATCGTCGCCTGGTTCAGTGGGTCAATGAAGTCGTTCACCAACGGATGCCGCAGGGCTAGGCGAGCCAAGGCCTATGCAATGGATCGGCAGAGCTGCCCGATGAATTCAGGCGGGTTACTGCGGGGGAAGCGGCGGAGGGGGGAGGGCGAAATTGTCTCCGAGGACTCCGTGTGGCGGAGTTAGCCTCAAGACCGGCCAGGATGATGGTCCTCCGGGGATGCGATGGCCTTCGACCTGAGCTTCTTCGTCATCCTCTTTGGCGGGGTCCTGGTCCTCCTCGTCGTCCTCGGCACGTGGGTCCTTTGGAAACCGCTCCTCGCGCTCGTCCCCGCACCTCCCGATGCAGTGCGCCGCGACTTGGCGTACCGCATTCGGGGAATCGGCTATCCCGTCGAGGTCGTCAAGGACGTCCTCCGCGTGAGGGTCGACTCGCTCGCCCAGGTCAAACTCCACGTCCGCCGAGGCGCGCGTGGCACGCAGATCCGATACGAGGTGGACGCGACCAACCTCGGGTGGAGCATCGTGCTGGTCACGGCCTTGATCACCTACCTGGCGGTCATCGCCGTCGGAGTCGGCATCGCGATCCACGCGCGGGTCCGAGGTTTCGCCCGTTCCCGGGTCGTGCCTCTCCTCGGAAATCCCCCGCTCGGAACCCTTCCGCCTATGGATGTGCAGTCCCTTCTCCTGGAGGGGCTCAGCGAGGCCCAACGTCTTTCGCAAGAGGCCTTGGACTACGAGCGCGAGGCGCGGCAGAATGCGGTCGGGATCGTCCTCTTCGTCGGCCTCATCGTCTGGGTCGTCGTATTCCTAGGCTTCGCGCTGGCCGTCCCGTTTCAGCTGCCCAATCCCCCGCTGTCCTTAGCGGTCCTCGCTTCTTTCGTCTCCGGCCTGACGGTCGTTTTGGGCTCGTGGCTCGTGTACCTGCGGCGTTCCCCGAAGATTCGGGAGCTCGAAGAGGATGCGAGCTTCTATCGGACGGCATGGATGCGCCAGACGCCCCCGGGTTCGGCCACGGGGGAACCTCGGGCCGGCCTCGAGATGCTCCTCCGGGCGGCCACACGCTCACCCGTGTGGCGAGAGGTCCGGGCCTCCCGGCGGTTCTGGCATGACCCGATCGCCGGCTTGGCCATGTTCATCCTCGGCTACGGCGCAATCTTCCTTCCTTTCCTCGCGATCCTCGGCGCCGGTCTCCCGTGGGAGTGGCGAGCATTCCTGGCAGCCTTGGGCACGGCCTTCGCGGCCGGGGAGATCTGGTTCGTACGGCATTGGATCCGTGACATCCAGAGTCAAGACGACCGGGACCGGCGGAGCTGGGAACAGCGCCGGGCGGCGATCGAGGCGGAGCTGTGGCGAATCCTCTCGGGGTGACGTGTGGCCGAGATGGAGCGCCCCGACCTCTACGTCGTCGCGCGGATCCTCGACCGACTCTGGGAAACGGACGGTCCGATGCTTCGGACGCATCTTCAGGTCGGATCGAACGTGAACTACGACATCCTCGTACGCTACCTCGATTGGATGCGGGAGCACGGCCTCATCTCACTTGATGATGGCGCCGACGGCCACGTCCGGGTGGGCTTGACGGAAAAAGGGCGAGAGGCATACCGAAAGATCACGCAGTGGATCAGCGAAGTGGTCCAGGGCCGGGCTCCGCAGGTTTGAGTTTCAACCTCACGCCGCGGGCGGTGGCGGGGGCGGAGGCGGCGGAGGGGTCGGGACGGCCCGCGTCCGGGCCCGGTTCTTCTTCTTGATCGCGGCCGTCTGCACCAGCGCCCCGAGGATGAAAGCGCCGAGGCCGGCCAGTCCCGCGGTCACGGTGCCGGCGCTGAGGAGGTATAGACCCAGGGCAAGGAGAAGTCCGCCGATCGCCGCGGTGATGATCCCGATGATGTCGTCGATGAAGTAATACGAGATGCCGAAGACGGCGATGAGGACGAGGAGCGCCCCGATGAGGGCGGGGTCGAGCTGGCCTTGCGTGAACCGGGCCTGTCCGCCGAGGAGGCCGTACACGACCGCCGCGGCGAGGAGGCCGACGAGGAACGCGAGCGCGACCTTCACGAGCTTCGTGAACAGGATCGATCCGATGACCGCTCCGACGAGGGCCAAGATCAGCCCGGGGATCAGCCCTCCGAGGGCTGCGCCGAACAGGAAGCCGACCGCGCTGCCGAGGAGCGCCCCGATCATCGACATGACCGTCGCCCAAAGGCCGTGTCCCCAGAAGGCCAGGGCGAGTCCCGTGATGATGAGCACGGCCGCGAGGATGTACGTGACCTCGGGGCCGAAGTTGAGCCCGGGGACGGCGGCGGGCGCGGCCATGCCTATCGATTCGGCTCGCCCTATAAATAAACAGCGCGGGCTTTCTCTTTCTCGGGAGGAAAGCTAACCGCGGCCGAAGACGTCGTCCGCGCGCTTCGCGATCTCCTGGAGCCGGCCCTCGTCGACGGACCTCGATCCGATGAGATGGTCGCGCACGTTCTCGTTGTCGTAGTCGAGCACATCGATCACGGTCGGGATGCGGATCGCGTCGCCGATCACCGCGACCGTCCGGAGGGGGAGCTTCGCGATGATGTTCTCCCACATCTTCTTGTCCGGAACACCCGCGAGGGCGGCCTCGACGTCGGACGGTTCCTTGAGCGACATGACCAGACGGTTCGCGAGCTGGCTCCGAACTTCGTCCGAGATCCTCGCCGGCCGTTGGTCCACGAGGGCGAGGATCAGGTTGAACTTCCGGGTCTCGCGGGCGAGGCGGCTGAACGTGTGCGCGTACGGCGCGATCTCCGGGCTGAGGAACTTGTGGGCCTCTTCAAGGAACAGGACGAGCCGCGGGTAGTCCTGGTTTTTCTCCGTATATAGGTCGAAGAGCCGCCGGGAGAGGAGGTTCGCGACGAACAGGTACACCATCTGGTCGGTACCGTAGTCGCCGAAGTCGAGGACGACGCTCTTGCCCTCGCGGATCGCCGCGAGGATGTGGTGGAACGCGTCCTTGCCTTCCTTCGTCTCCTTGAGGAACGGCAGGCGGTCGAGTCGCCCGATCCGACGCTTCAGCCCTTGGAGCGACATCTCATGGGCCCGCTCCGATCCGAGGACCTCCATGGACGCTTCCTTGACCGTCGAGATCAGGTCCCGGCCCGCGCGTCCTTTCGCGATCTCGTAGAGCGTGTCGACCATCGGCGACGTGAGGTCCTGGAGGGCGACGATGAGGTCCTCCGGCGTGATCTCCCGCGGGTCGAGGACGAACGGCCGTGCCTCCTTGTTCTTCGGATCTAGGGAGAGGATTTCGACCTTCCCCGGGAAGAAGAATTTCAGGCCCTCCGTGTTGTCCGTCGCGCTGAAGACGCCGTATTCGCCGTGCATGTCGAAGATGAGAACGGATCCGACGTCGCGGGAGAGGATGCCCGCGCAGACGAGTTTGTTGAGGATCGACTTCCCGGTCCCGGTCCGCCCGAAGATGGCGAAAGGCTTCTCGACGAGCTTGTTCATGTCGAGCTGCACGTAGAACGGCTCGACGCCCGTAATCGTCCCCAGGGTCGCCGAGGTGTCGGTGACCTCGTAGATCCGCTCGACGTCGTCGCGGGTCGCGTGGCGGCACGGAGAGAAGTAGGGCGGGATCGTCTGCGGCTCGCCCAGCTTCTTCGTCTCTCGGTCGACGAGTTGGATCATCCGGAGCTTGGCCTTGCTGTAGAAGATCGGTCCTCCGTATCCCTCGTGCGTCTCCGGCCGCGGCACGATGACGTCGGCGATGGGCGAGCCGGCCAACTGGTCCGCGATGTCGCTCTCCTCGTTCAACACGTCCTCGACGAGACAGTAGAAGTCGTATCGCGCCCCCTCGACGATGACCGGGAATGCAATCTTCAGTTCCTCGGGGTTCCCGAGCTGGAGCTTCGCCACGAGTCCCTCGATGACCGAGGCCGCGACGATCTCCCCGATCTTCATCGGAGGTCCCTCGCGACCTTGTCTAGATATTCGTGGAACGCGCTCCTCTTGCGACCTTCGACCTGCGTCAGCCCGTCGAGGACCGTCCGCACGTCGAGGCCCATGCGGAGGGCCATCTTGATCACGCTCTCCTGGTACACCGGCTTGAGCTGCCTCACGGTCACCGCCATGCGATGCGCCTCGATCAGCGGCCACGGATATCCGACGGAGACGAGGCTCTTCGCGTACGCGGCGAGCTGTCCGAACGCCTCGTCCGGCCGATCGCGGAACGTCCCGAGGTCCACCCGGAACCACTTCCTCGCTCGCGGATGCAGCCGGACGTAATAGATGTCCCCATAGAGGAGTCCCTCCTTCACCGCCTCGGCGGCCTTCGGCGCGCGGGCGTACGCGAGCGCGTCGTGCGGCAAACGGTCCTGGCATCGAGCCATGAGTTCCTCGTCCGTCAGCGTGTGACCGAACGCGTGAAGCTGGCTGTCCTTGGAGATCCCGACGAGGAGGTGCCCTCGCTTCTCGCACACCTGGACGAGTCGTTCCATGACGGAGAATTGTTTCGGGAACTCGGACAGCGTGCCGTCGACCGCGACGATGCCGCCCTCGAGGTCGTCCGCGAAGTTGACCGCCGTCTGCCCTTCGATGAGCCGGCGGTACTCGTTGACCATCTCCCGCGGCTGCTCCTCCCTCCGCTCCTTCGTGAACTCGAACAGGGACTTGTGCAACTCGTCCTGGGTCCGGACGAACTCTTCGTACGTCGAGACACCCACCATCCGCTGGACGAGCCGCCAATCCTTCCGCCGGAACGCGTGGCCGTCGAACGCGTATCGCAAGAGGCCGACGGAGATCAGCGCGAGCCACCAGCTCGAAAGGTTGAGCAGGAAGGAGTACGAGCCATCGACCGCGATCATGTCCTTCGCGGGGTCCGCACCGCGGAAGGTGCGGAAGTCGGGGATCTCCTCCGGAGGCAAGGGGACGTCCCGATGGTGCTTCACGAGGAGCTCGAGCTCCCGGCGCATGTCGTCGACGTAGCTCATGCGAGGACTTCCGCCCGCGACTCCTGGTTCGGCGTCATGGTGACCCGGATGCGGCCGGGGAATCGGTCGGCGACTTCCGCGAGATGCGTGATCAGGATCACCTTCTCGAAGACCTCCCCCATCCGGAGCAGCTTCTGCACGAAGAGCTCCCGCGAGACCTCCGTGTCGAGCGAGCCGAGATCTCCTTCGTCGATGAAGAGCGTCTTCATCCGGCCGAACGTGCGGCCGATCTGCGGCATCGAGGCGAGTTCCCGCGCGATCGCGAACCGCAAGGCCGCGTTGATCTGCGTTTTCTCGCCGCCGCTGAACTCGGCGACGTCGTGCCACTGACCGTCGACGCCCTGCACGAGGATCCGGATGCCGTGGCCCCGGCCTTCCTCGTACGTCTCCAGCCGGATCCGCCCGAATCGGCCGTCCGTGAGCTCGGACAGATTCTTCGAGGCCTCGATCTCGAGTTCCGGCAGGAGCTGGTCCACGGCGTACATGACCACGCCGCGCTTGTGGAACACGCGGTTCACGAGGACGTCGTAGATCTCGAGTTCTCCGCGAAGCGCCTCCCGCTGTCGCTGCGATTCCTTCAATTTCTTCGAGTCCGTTTCCAGGGATGCGATCTGTTCCTCCAAGGCCTTCGCCTGCCCCTCGAGCAGGTGCCAAGCCTTCCGTTCGGTATCGAGTTCTCCCTGGAGGGCCTCAAGCTTCGCCTTCCCGGCCGCGAAGGTCTCTTCGGAAGCCCGGAGGCCCTCGAGTTCGGTCTCGAGGTCCGCTCGTTCCCTTTCGAGGGTCTTTCGCTGGGTCTCCAGGTCGCCGAGCCGTGCGCCGACCTCGCCGACTTGACGCAGGAGGACATTGAGTTCATCGAGCCGCTTCCGTTTCGCGGTTTTCTCGAGGACCGATTGACCGATGAATTCGAGACGCTTCTCGTCCGTCTCCGCGAAAGGAACCGCGTCCAGTTGCCGTAGCGCCTCGATCTTCGCATCGTCCAGGGGCTGGATCAGCCGATGGCTGTCGTCCGTTTCCTGTCGAAGATCATCCTTCAATTGCTCGAGTTGTCGCTTGTACTCCGTCAAGACGAACGAATCCTGATCGATCGAGGCGACCTTCTCGTGGACTCGGGCGAGGGCCTTCTCCGCGCGTGCCTGCTCCTCGCTCAATTCGCGGACGAGCTCGGCGCGATCGGCGAGCCAGGCCAGCTCGCGGGCGATCCGTGTGACCCGCTCCTCCAGACGTCCCTCGTCCCGGAGGGAACTGAACGCCGTCTCGCGATCGATGTCGGTCCGAAGCGACGCAATCTTGTGATGCAGTTCGTCGATGCGGTCTTTGATCGCGTCGCGGCGCTTTTCGTGCTCTCGCTTCGCGAGGTCGAACTCCCGCACCGATGCGCGTGCGGCGGTCTCCCGTTGCGCGCGCGCGGCCTTCGTCTCCTTCAGCCGATCGAGGTCCTCGCGTAAACGGTCGAGATCTTCCGTGTCCTTCTGCAGCAGGGCCCGTTCGGGTTCGAGCTTCGCGGCGATCTGCCCTTGCTCCCGGACCTCGGCGACGCGCGCTTCCAACGACTTGAGGCGCGTCGTGCGGTCCTCGAGGGCGGCCGCTGATCGCACCCACCGCTCATGCTTCGTTTCGAGGATTTTCATCTCCTTCGAACCGAGCTCGAACTCGGTCTGCAGTTTCGCCACCCGGGCTCCGCGTTCCTTTCGTTCTTGGTCCAAGCCCACCAGTTGCGTCTGCAATTCCGGCAGGCGACCGAGCGCTTCCTCGCGGGCCGCAATCTCCGCGTCCTTCGCCTGGATATCGCTTTTTACAGAGGTGAATCGTTCCTTCGCCCTCTCGAGGGCCCGTTCGAAGATTTCCAATCGGAAGAGCTTCTGGAACACCGCGAGACGCTCCGAGCCGCTCGCGGCCCCGAGCTCCTTCATCTCCTCCTGTCGGACGAAGGTCGAGTTCCGAAAGCCGTCGTAGTCGAGCCCGACCACATCCCGGATCGTGCGCTCCTTGTCCGGGATTGTCCCCTGAATTGCTTCCCCGTCTCGGCTGACCTCCAGGTAGGACTCCTTCTTCGTCGTGAAGCCGCGGGTGACCTCCCACCGTTCGTCGCCCTGGTGGAAGGCGACGCGGACATACCCATTCGGCCGGCAGATGTCGGCCAGCTTCACGCTCTGGATGTCCGTCCGCGTCGTCTTGCCGTACAAGGCGAAGGTGATCGCGTCGAGGATCGAGGACTTCCCCGCCCCGGTCCGGCCCGTGATCACCGTGTACTTCTCCGGGAACCGAAGCGGCGGGACCGTCTTCTCGAGGTACCGCATGAAGCCGCGCATCTCGATCTCCTCGAGGATGAAGCCCTCCGGGCCCGCGGACGGTTCGAGGCTCACGACCGCGGCCGTCTCGACTTCGGCGTCGTCTCTCACGTGAGGGTCTCCTTGAGTAGCCGTCGGGCCTCGACCTTGATCGCCTCCCGCTTCGGGTGGTCCGCGAGGACCTTGTCGACGTAGTCGGAGAGGAGCCGGCCGGGATCCAAGGTGAACTCTTCCGTCACGATGCGGGGGCGGCTCGTCGAAACGAACTTGACCTCATAGTGGAAGGCGTCGCGGAGCCGGTCCGCGAGCCGTTTCTCGTCGAGCCGGTTCCGGAGTTCGTCGGGGAGGGTGATCTCGATCCTCACGAGGTGTCCGCCGACGTCGGGCGGGAGAGCCGCGAGGACCTTCTCCGTGACGTCGTCCCCCATGCCGACCGCCGTCTCGACCTTGTCCATCGGCCTCGCGGGGAGCTCGACGAAGGACCAGTCGCCCTCCGGGCGGATGGTGAGGAATCCTTTCGGGTCGAGCCGTTCCCCCCAGTCGATCCGCTCCGGCGCGCCCGCGTAGACGATCTTCCCGCCGACCGTCTGGTGCATGTGGATGTGCCCGAACACGACGAGGTCGACCGCGTCTGGGATCATCTCCGGCGTGAAGGTGAAATCGTTCGGGACGACCTCCGAAGGCGCGGTGCTGGCGTACCGGACGCCCTGGAACTCGAAGTGGCCGAACAGGATCCGCAGGTCGACGGCGCTGAGGTCCGTGGCCCGATGGTGGATCCACTCCCGCCAGGTGGCCCGGGCCGTCTCGTAGGCCAGCTCCCGCGGGACCTCCTTCCCCAGCGTCTGCCGCACTTGCTCGACGACTTGCTCCGGATGCATGTAGGGGATCAGGATGAAGCCGATCTTCCGGCCCTCGATCTCTCGGATCTCCACCTTGGGCGTGCGGAACACCTTGACGTGGGCGTACCCGCGGTAGTCGTCGAGGGACGTGGACCGCGCCGTCCTCCGGGGCTCGTCGTGGTTCCCCGCCAGGATCCACACCTCGATCCCCGCGGCGCCGAGCGGTTCGATCACGTCCTTTCGGACCATTTCCCGGAACACGGGCGCCACGTGCGCGCGGTCGAACAAGTCGCCGAGGATGCAGAACAAGGACGCGCGGTGCTCGATGGCCCACCGCGCCGCCTTCGCGAAGTTCCGGTGCAGGTCGAGGGCCCGCTCGGAGATGCCCGTCTCCGGATCGATCCGGAAATCGAAGCTCAAGCCTTCGTGGACGTCGCCCACGCAGACGATTTCGTGCATCCTGGCCGGGCCAAGGGTGCCATTCTACTTATAATGTCTACGAGACGGTCGGCGAAAGTATCGAACGATCGACGGCCGCCTATGTAGAAACGAAGTGCCGCGTCAATCCGAAGAGACCCACAATCGTTCCAATCAATCCCGCATACCCCGCCGCTGCCTCAACGGCATAAATCGTCCCGAGCCGGAGCGCGATCTCTGTACTCGGGTTTCCGGACAAGAGGGTCGAGAAGGTCTGGAAGTACAGGACCCGGAATAGGGCGGTAACGAGGCCGGTCACGAGGAGCACGATGGCCGCCCCGAGCGTCCATGGCCCGGTCGCCGGGCGGACCTCTGCGACGCTGAAGAACAGGAGAAACAGGCCGAATCCGAGGAGGGCGATGCCGGAGGCCTGGATCACCGTTTGGATTCCCA
>Ga0209375_1003488_pt1 | contig 10945 bp, 8 predicted proteins | sample GraSoiAngelo_131_FD_185888 | JGI IMG/M metagenome (GOLD analysis project Ga0209375, IMG submission 185888) | Grasslands soil microbial communities from the Angelo Coastal Reserve, California, USA - 14_0929_02_30cm (SPAdes) (version 2) | ecosystem: Environmental > Terrestrial > Soil > Grasslands ...
CTCCCGCCATGGTGCGGGTGCCGCTGTCGTCGGCGGGGGAGCCGCTGCGCAGCTTGGCGGCCTTGCGCGCCGCGAGCGACGCATACACGCCCTGCGGAAACTGCCGCACATAGAGCTCGAAGTCGTTCGGGTCGTCGCTGTCCTTGATCGAACGCCAGAACTCCAGCTCCATCTCCCCGGATCTCAGCGCTTCCGGATGCGTCGCCTGCGGGACGCGGGCCTCGCGCGGAAGGACTAGGGTCGGTTCGGCCTCCGGTAACGCCGGCTTCCCTTCCGCGGCGCGCTTGAGCGCCTGGGAGAATTCGCGCGCGGTCGCAAAGCGCTGGTCGGGATTCTTCGCCAACGCCTTCGCCACCACCTGGTCGAACTCCGGCGACAGCGCCACGTTGATCGACGACGGCATTGGGGGATCCTCCTGGACGATCTTCTTCGCGACGGTCCAGGCGCCCTCCCCCGAAAACGGCTTCTGGCCGGTCAAGAACTGGTACAGGATGATGCCCGCGGAGAAAATGTCGGTGCGCCGGTCGATGCGCTGCCCCTGGATTTGCTCGGGCGACATGTAGGCGGGCGTTCCGACCATCGTGCCCGCTTGCGTGCGCTCCACGTGGGTGCGGTCGGAATCGGTGACGCGCGCCACGCCGAAATCGGTGAGCTTGGTCCGGCCCTGACCGTCGAGCATGACGTTGGCGGGCTTGATGTCGCGGTGGACCACGCCCGCTTCGTGTGCGAAGTCGAGCGCATCCAGCAGCTCGCACATGATGCGCACGCATTCCTTCCGGTCGAACTGCCCGCCCGTGGCGAGGCTGGACTTCAGCTCGTCGCCGCGGATGAACTCCATGACGAGGTAGGCGATGTCGCCCTCTTCGCCGAAATCGTAGACCTGGACGATGTTCGGGTGATTGAGCCGGGCCACGGCGTGCGCCTCGCGCACGAACCGCATCGAGAAATCCTTGGCGGTCTCCTCGTCTAGCTGGCTGACCAGTATGGTCTTGATCGCCACCTTGCGGTGGAGCTTGGGATCGAGCGCCTCGTAGACGATGCCCATCGCCCCCTTGCCGAGGACGCGCTCGAGTTGGTAGCGACCGAGGGTTTGCGGTCCTGCGGCCATGCGTCAGGGCAAGCCGATGCGTCCGCGTGTGCGCGCGGGACGGGCGCTCAAAACTGATCCTCCGCCAGGGCCATCACCCCCGCCGCGCCGTGCACGATCGCGTTCCTCAAGCCCGGCGCCTGCGTGAGGACGTGATCGGCGTAGAAGCGCGCGGTCTTGATTTTTGCCTCGTAGAAGGACTTGTTGCCCTTTCCCTCGGAGAGCCGCTGGCGCGCGACGAGCGCGGCGCGCGCCATCTGCCAGCCGCCGCAGACGATGCCCATGAGCTTCAGGAAGGGGACGGCGCCGGCGTGTGCCGCCTTGATGTCGTTGCCGTAGGTGATGACCATCCAGGAGACGCATTCCTCGGCGGCGGTCAGCGCCGCGGAAAAAGCCTCGCGGGCCGCCGCCATATCTTCCCCCGCCGCCTTGCCGAGCTCCGCCTCCACTGCGCGCATCACCGCGATCACCTCCTTCGCGGTCGCGCCGCCCTCGCGCGCGACCTTGCGGCCGATGAGGTCGTTCGCCTGGATGCCGGTCGTACCTTCGTAGATCGTCGTGATCCTCGCGTCGCGCAGGTGCTGGGCCGCGCCGGTCTCCTCGATGAAGCCCATGCCGCCGTGCACCTGGATGCCCGTGGACGCCACGTCGATGCCGGTCTCGGTGAACCAGCCCTTCACGATCGGGATCATGAGGTCGACGAAGGCCTGATTGCGCGTGCGCTCTTCCTTGTCCGGGTGCCTAAGCGACTTGTCCACTGCCGCCGCCACGACGTACGCGAGTGCGCGCATCGCCTCGGTCTGCGACTTCATGCTCATCAGCATGCGGCGCACGTCAGGGTGGTGGATGATGGTCACCGCCTTGCCGCCGCCCGCGACGTCGCGGCTCTGTACGCGCTCTTTTGCGAACGCGAGCGCCTGCTGGTAGGCGCGCTCGGAGATCGCGAGGCCCTCCATGCCCACCGCGAACCGCGCGAGATTCATCATGATGAACATATACTCGAGGCCGCGGTTCTCCTCGCCGACCAGATATCCTACGGCGTTCTCGTACACGAGAACCGCCGTGGGACTCGCGTGGATGCCGAGCTTGTGCTCGATCGAAGCGCACTGCACCTCGTTCCTCTGCCCCGGCGATCCGTCGGCGCTCACCAGAAACTTCGGCACGAGGAACATCGAGATGCCGCGCACGCCCTCGGGCGCGCCCTCGACACGCGCGAGCACCAGGTGCACGATGTTCTCGGCCAGGTCGTGCTCGCCGTAGGTGATGAAGATTTTCTGCCCCGAGACCCGGTAATGATCGCCTTCGCGGACCGCCTTGGTGCGGACGAGCGCCAGATCGGAACCCGCCTGCGGCTCGGTGAGGTTCATGGTGCCGGTCCAACTGCCCGCTATCATCTTCGGCAGGTATTGCTTCTTTTGTTCCTCGGTGCCGCGCAGGATCAATGCCTCGACCGCGCCCGCGGTGAGCATCGTGACGAGCGAGAAAGAAAGGTTCGCCGACTTCCACATCTCGACGACAGGCGTGGAGACGATCTTCGGCAGCCCCTGTCCGCCGTGCTCGGCGGGCGCCTGCAGGGCGTTCCAGCCGGCCTCGACGAACTGGCGGTACGCCTCCTTGAAGCCCTGGGGCGTGGTGACCTTGCCCTTGTCCCACTTCGAGCCCTCCTTGTCGGCGGGCTTGTTGAGCGGCGAGAGCACGCCGCTTGCGAACTTCGCGCTCTCCTCGAGGATCTGGTCGACGAGCTCGGCGTTGATCTCTTCGTAGCCGGGCAGCTTCGCGACCTCGGCCAGGCCGGCCAATTCATGCAGCACGAAGTGCATGTCGCGAAGGGGCGCTTTGTATTCGCTCATAGGTGCCTCGGCAAAAAACCGTTTATCCCAGCTCTTTCACCAATTCCGGAACGATCTTGAACAGGTCCCCGACGATCCCATAGTCCGCCACCTGGAATATCGGCGCTTCCTCGTCCTTGTTGATGGCAACGATGACGCGGCTGTCCTTCATGCCCGCCAGGTGCTGGATCGCGCCCGAGATGCCCACGGCGATGTAGAGCTCCGGCGCAACGATCTTGCCGGTCTGCCCGACCTGCCAGTCATTCGGCACGAACCCCGCGTCCACGGCCGCGCGCGAAGCCCCCATCGCCGCGCCCAGCTTGTCGGCGAGAGGTTCCAGGATCTTGAAGTTGTCCCCCGAGCCCATTCCGCGCCCGCCCGACACCACCACGCGCGCGGAAGTCAGCTCGGGTCGCTCGGACTTGGTGAGCGCGCGGCCGACGAGCGATGACAGGCCTGCATCCGCGCCCGCCTGGAGAGGTTCCACTGCGCCCGAGCCGCCCCTTGCGGAAACCGCGTCGAAACCCGTCGTCCGCACGGTGACGATCTTGATCCTGTCCTTCGATTGCACGGTCGCAAGGGCATTGCCGGCATAGATCGGGCGAACGAAAGTGTCGGCGCTCACGACCGAGACGATGTCGGAGATCTGCGCCAAGTCCAGCAGCGCCGCGACGCGCGGCGCGAGATTCTTCCCGAAGGAATTCGCAGGCAGGAGAACATGCGTATACCCGCCGGCGAGGCCTCCTACGAGCGGCGCGATGTTTTCCGCAAGCTGGTCCTTGTAGTGCGCCGCATCGACCACCAGGACTTTCTTGACGCCCGCGATCGCCGCGGCGGCCTTGGCTGCCGCGCCACAGTTCGAGCCGGCAACAAGCACGACGATATCGCCGCCGATCTTCGCCGCGGCAGCGACGGTATTGAGCGTCGCCGACTTGACCGATTGGTTGTCGTGCTCGGCGATGACGAGCACGCTCATGCAATCACCTTGGCTTCGTTGCGGAGCTTTGCGACCAGCGCCCTCGCGTCGGGCACCTTGGCCCCCGCCTTGCGCTTGGGCGGCTCCTCCACTTTCAAGGTCTTGAGCCGCGGCGCGACGTCCACGCCGAGTACATCGGGCTTCAGCACTTCAAGGGGCTTTTTCTTCGCCTTCATGATATTGGGCAGCGTGACGTAGCGCGGCTCGTTCAGGCGCAGGTCGGTCGTCACCACGGCCGGCGTCTTGATCGAGATCGTTTCGAGCCCTCCGTCCACCTCGCGCGTCACCTCGGCCCTGCCGTCGGAGATTTTCACCTTCGAAGCGAAGGTCGCCTGCGACCAGCCGAGCAGCGCGGCGAGCATCTGGCCCGTCTGGTTGCAGTCGTCGTCGATCGCCTGCTTGCCGAGTATCACGAGCTGCGGAATTTCCTTCCGCGCGACCGCGAGCAGGAGTTTCGCCACCGCGAGCGGTTGCAGCTCCACGTCGGTCTCGACGAGGATCGCGCGGTCCGCGCCGAGCGCGAGCGCCGTGCGCAGCGTTTCCTGGCAGGCCTGCATGCCGCAGGATACCGCAACGATCTCGGTCGCGGCCCCCGCTTCCTTCAGGCGTATCGCTTCCTCGACCGCGATCTCGTCGAAAGGATTCATCGACATCTTGACGTTGGCCGTCTCGACACCCGAGCCGTCGGCCTTGACGCGCACCTTGACGTTGAAATCGACGACGCGCTTGACCGCAACCAGGATTTTCATTCACCGCCTCTCGTGGAAATACAGGAGGATTATAAGGCATCGCGCGCACCGCCCCGGCTCCGGGCGCTCACCGATATAATCAGCCGGTCCGCGATCGCTCCCACCATGCCGCGCCCGCTCTCTCACATCCGCGTTCTCGATCTCTCGCGCGTTCTCGCCGGGCCCTGGGCATCGCAGAATCTCGCCGACCTCGGAGCGGAAGTGCTCAAGATCGAGCGTCCCGGGTCGGGCGACGACACGCGCAGCTGGGGCCCTCCCTTCCTCAAGGACAAGGACGGCGGGGAGACGCGCGAATCGGCGTATTTCCTTTCGGTGAACCGCGGCAAGAAGTCGGTGACGCTCGACATCGCGAAGCCCGAAGGGCAGCGTATCGCGCGCGAGCTCGCGGCGAAGTGCGACGTGCTGCTCGAGAACTACAAGGTCGGCGGCCTCGCAAAATACGGGCTCGCCTACGAGGATCTGCGGAGAATCAATCCGCACATCGTCTACTGCTCGATCACGGGGTTCGGCCAGTCCGGCCCGAGCGCGCACCGCCCCGGATACGACTTCATCTTCCAGGGAATGGGGGGCCTCATGAGCATCACCGGGGAGCGCGACGGCGAGCCGGGAGGCGGTCCGCAGAAAGTCGGAATCGCCGTCACCGATGTCCTCGCCGGGATGTACGCGAGCCTCGCCGTCACCGCGGCGATCGCGCACCGCGAGCGCACCGGCGTCGGGCAGTATATCGACCTCGCCTTGTTCGACGCCATAGTCGCTTTCGGCGCGAACCAGATCCTGAACTATTTCACCTCGGGAAAGATCCCGGGACGCTACGGAAACGCGCACGCAAACGTGGTGCCCTACGAGGTGTTCGCCACCGCCGACGGCCACCTCATCCTTGCGGTCGGCAACGACGGCCAGTTCGCGAGCTTCTGCAAGGTCGCCGGCCTGCCGGAGCTCGCAGCTGATTCACGTTACGCCACCATGCCGGGCCGCATCACGAATCGCGCTGAGCTCATTCCGCTGCTGCGGGAGATATTCAGGCAACGACCCAGCGGGCGATGGCTCACCGAGCTCGAAGCCAGCAACGTTCCGTGCGGGCCGATCAACGACTACAAGGAAGTGTTCGAAGATCCGCAGGTGCGGCACCGCGGACTGAAAATCGAGATTCCGCACCCGGCGGGCGTGCCCTGCCCTTCCGTCGCCAGCCCGATGCGGTTTTCCGGGACTCCAGTCGAATACGAGCTGCCTCCGCCGTTCCTGGGACAGCACACGCGCGAGGTCCTCGGCGATCTGCTCGGAATGCGCCACGAAGAACTCGATCGACTAGCGGCGATGAAAATAATTTAGCCCGCAGCAACAGCCTTAAGCGGGGCGAGCCAGGGCACGCGCCGCGGTGGTGACCCCATTCGCCATCGCTCCGGCGAGCTGCGTGAGAGGGGTATCGGCGCGCGTGAACATGCCGACGATGAAAGACGGCATCGGTTCGGCCACTGGGATCTGCTGGAGAAAATCGCACGGGATCGACTCGGGCAGCGCTTGGCGCGACAGGAAACCCAGCATGTCGGTTTTCGCGATCAACCCGATCGCGGTATTGTAGGACTCGCATTGGATCACCTGCTCGGGGACGGGCAGTCCGGCCGAGGAGAATACGCGGTCGAGCGGCCCGCCGGGAGTGTCAGGCGGGAGGAGCGAGATCCAGTTCGCTTCGGTAAGCTGGTCGAGCGAGCGCGCCTTCTCCAGCGGATGACCCTTGCGGGCTACGACCACGAAATCGTTGCGGAACAGAGGACGAAACGCCAATCCGGAATCGAGCTTGACAACGGCCCGCCGGCAGATGGCGAAGTCGAGCGTTTCGTCCCGCACAAGCGGAAGCAATAGCTGAGGAAGGCCTTCGGCGATGTGAACCCGGGTTTGCGGGAACTGTTGCCGGAAGCGGGTGATGGCCTCGGGCACCAATATGGCCGAGGTCGGCGAGACGCCGAACGCCACCGAGCCCGCCTTTTGATCCAGCCGATCGACCTCTTCTCCGGCTTTGCGCAACTCGGCTTGCGCAGCCCGCGCCCGGGCAAGGAACGCGCGGCCGGGCTCGGTCAGCACCACGCCCGTCGGGGTTCTCTGGAGCAGCCGGGTGTGCAGCTCCGCTTCCAGGCCTCGCACGCTTCGGGTGATCGCCGGTTGCGACACGCCCAGTTTCCTCGCTGCGGCACGAATGCCGCCGGACTCCACGACCGTGACGAAATCCCGGATTTGGCTCAGCCGCATGTGATGACCGTTCGCTATCGCGCCTATGACGTTGTCATCTTACGCGCGGGGGCTGCGCTGTGGTCATATGTCTTCGACAGAGCGTCAATTTTTCACTACACCGGGCGAAAAATGTTCTACACCAAGCGACCGTCAGCGCTCGAATCTCACATTGCTGAATTGGAGTAAGCGGTTATGAAAAGCACACTCGCAGTACCGCTGTCGTTGGCGGGATCGGTTGCAGCACTGTTCTTTTTCCAAGTTGATTTTGTCTCCTCTCAGCTGTCTTTTGGTGGTGGCGGCACGCAATTCAGAGCCAGCGATCCCGGGGTGCGCGGCGGAGCCGCGGGGGCTGGCGGGCAGCTCGAGGGATTGAGCGGGACCCAGGCCGCGTTTTTCACCGCGGGCGCGGCGGAATTCGCCGAAGAGGACAATGTCCCGGACGGCCTCGGGCCGAGGATGAATCTCGACAGCTGTGGCGGGTGCCACATTCAGCCCGCCCTCGGCGGCACCAGCCCGTTCGTGAATCCGCAGGTGGCCTTCGCCGGCAAGGACGGCGGCACCGACTCGGTCCCGCCGTTCATCTACGCGAACGGTCCGGTGCGCGAGGCGCGCTTCGTGCTGAATCCCGACGGAACGGCCGACGGCGGCGTGCACGCGCTGTTCACCATCACCGGGCGGGCGGGCGCGAACGGCTGCATGCTTGCGCAGCCGGAGTTCGCGACGCAGCTGGCGAATCGAAACGTGATCTTCAGGATCCCCACGCCGACCTTCGGGGCGGGTCTCATCGAGCAGATCCCGGATGCGGCGATCGCGGCGAACCAGTTCAGCAACGCGTTCATGAAAGCGGCGTTTGGAATCAACGGCAGGCCGAACTACCACGTCGCGGGCCGCACCATCACGGGCATGACCAACAACAACGGCAACGATGGCACCATCGCGCGCTTCGGATGGAAGGCGCAGAACAAGTCGCTGCTGCTGTTCTCGGGGGAAGCGTACAACGTCGAGATGGGGATCAGCAACGAGCTGTTCCAGACCGAGCGGGACGAAACGGCGAGCTGCCAGTTCGCGACGGTTCCGAACGACGTCATCGACACCGACGCCACGACGCCGACCGAGGTGCTCAGCGCAATCGAGAAGTTCGCGTTCTTCATGCGCTTCCTCGATGCGCCTCAGCCCTCTCCCGATTCCCCGGGAGGAGCGACATCCATCGCGAACGGCAGGCAAAAGTTCGTCGACACGGGGTGCGCGCTGTGCCACACGCCCTCGTTCACGACCGGCAATTCGACGGTGGCGGCCTTGAACGGGAAGCCCGTGAACCTCTTCTCCGACCTGCTGGTTCACGACATGGGGGTGGGGTTGGCGGACGGAGTCAGCCAGGGCGAGGCGGGCCCGAGGGAGTTCCGCAGCGCGCCGCTCTGGGGCGTGGGACAACGCATCTTCTTCCTGCACGACGGGAGAACCGCGGACTTGCTGCGCGCGATTCAGCAGCATGCGAGCCCGGGCTCCGAAGCGAACGGAGTGATCTCGCGGTTCAACAACCTTCGCGAAAGCGACAAGCAGGACCTGCTCAACTTCCTGCGTTCGCTATAGCCCGCTTCAGCTTGATGGACCCGCGTCGAGGAGAGGCTCGACGCGGGCTTTTCGGTTCCTAGAGCGGCTTCCTGATCAGCCGGCCCAGCTCGCCGATCACGCCGCGGCGGAAGGTGAGAACGCAGATCACGAAGATCACGCCCTGCACGACCGTCACCCAGGAGCCGATCTGCGCGAGGTAGTTCTCCATGGAGATGATGATCAGCGCACCCACCACCGGCCCGAACACGGTCCCAAGCCCTCCGAGCAGCACCATCAGCACGACCTCGCCCGACATGGTCCAGTGCACGTCGGTGAGCGAAGCGAGCTCGAACACCAGCACCTTGGTCGCCCCGGCGAGGCCCGCAAGCGTCGCCGAGAGCACGTAAGCGAGCAGCTTGTAGCGGTTGACGTCGTAGCCGAGCGAGAGCGCCCTCGGCTCGTTTTCCCGGATTGCCTTCAGCACCTGCCCGAACGGCGAGTGCACGGTACGGTGGATGAGGAGAAATCCGCCGACGAACACCGCGAACACCAGCGAGTACATCGCCCACACGCCGTCGAGCTCGAGCACGCCGAAGAGCTTCCCGCGCGGAACGGCCTGGATGCCGTCCTCCCCGCCCGTAAACGGCGCCTGCAAATAAAAGAAATACACCATCTGCGCCAGCGCCAGCGTGATCATCGCGAAGTAGATGCCCTGCCGGCGGATCGCGAGCAGTCCGGTAACGAGGCCGAGCAGCGCGGAACACGCCGTGCCGAAGAGAATCGCGAACTCGGGCGGGAAGCCCCATACCTTGGCCGCGTGCGCCGAGGCATAGCCGGCCGTTCCGAGAAACATCGCGTGCCCGAAGGACAAGAGGCCCCCGTAGCCGATCAGGAGGTTGAAGGCGCAGGCAAAGAGCGCGAAGCACATCACCTTCATGAGGAACACGGGATACGCGACGAGCGGCGCGAGCGCGAAGAACGCGATCATCACGGCGGTGGCGATGCGCTGATGTGCAAGCCCGTCCGCGTGCGATGCGGCGCGCGGCGCGAGCTCGTGAACGGCCGACATGATGCTAGAACGCCCTCACCGCTGCGTGCCGAAGAGGCCTGCCGGCTTGATCATCAGCACGATCGCCATGATGATGAAGATCACCGTGTTCGATGCCTCGGGATAGAACACCTTGGTCAGTCCCTCGATCAGCCCGAGCGCAAAGCCCGTCACGATCGAGCCCATGATCGAGCCCATGCCTCCGATCACGACCACCGCAAAGACGACGATGATCAGGTCCGCCCCCATGAGCGGATTGACCTGGTAGATCGGCGCCGCCATCACGCCCGCAAACGCTGCGAGGGCGACGCCGAAGCCGTAGGTGAGCGTGATCATCCTCGGCACGTTGATGCCGAAAGCCTGCACCAGCTCCGGGTTCTCGGTCGCCGCGCGCAGGTACGCGCCGAGCCGCGTCTTCTCGATCGCGAACCACGTCGCGAGGCACACGACGATCGAAGCGAGGATGACCCATGCCCGGTAGTTCGGCAGGAACATGAAACCCAGGTTGCGTCCGCCGGAAAGCTCCTGCGGCAAGGGATAGGGAATCCCCGAGGTGCCGTATTCGTTGCGGAACAGCCCCTGGATGATAAGCGCCAAACCGAACGTCAGGAGCAATCCGTACAAGTGGTCGAGCTTGTAGAGCCTCGCGAGCATCAGCCGCTCGATGACCATGCCGACAAAACCCACGGCGAGCGGAGCGATCACTAGCGCCCACCAGTAACCGATACCCAGCTTGGTCAAAAGGAAATAGGCGCAGAACGCGCCCATCATGTACTGGGCGCCGTGGGTGAAGTTGATGATGTTGAGCAGCCCGAAAATCACCGCGAGCCCGAGCGAGAGCAGTGCATAGAACGAGCCGTTGATCAGCCCGATCAGCAACTGCCCGAACAGCGCCTGCGTCGGGATCCCGAAGACTTCCATTACCGCGATGTCATTCTGAGGAGCCGAAGGCGACGAAGAATCTGCTTCTCACGAACTGTGAAAAGCAGATCCTCGCTTCGCTCAGGATGACATTCGGCACGCCGAATGTCACTTCACCAGCGGGCAACCGCCTTCGTTCAACGGCCGGAAAGCCTGATCGGCGGGGATGGTCGCGCGGATCTTGTAATAGTCATAGGGGCCCTTGGACTCCGAGGGCTTCTTCACCTCGACAAGATAAGCGGGATGGAGCTTTCGGCCGTCCGCGCGCACCGTGCCCTTGCCGAACAGCGGATCGTCCGTGGGCAGCTCCTTCATCTTGGCGATCACCTTGGTGCCGTCGTCGGTCTTCCCCGCCTGAACTGCCTTGAGGTAGTGCGTGATCGCCGAGTACACGCCTGCCTGCACCATGGTCGGATACTTGCCGCTGTTGGCGGCGGCAAAGCGCTTGGCGAACGCCCGCGTCTGGTCGTTCAAGTCCCAGTAGAAGGTCTCGGTGAAAATCAACCCTTGCGCCTTGTCCAGTCCGAGGCCGTGGATATCCGAGAGGAACACCAGCAA
>Ga0209375_1003489_pt1 | contig 10943 bp, 9 predicted proteins | sample GraSoiAngelo_131_FD_185888 | JGI IMG/M metagenome (GOLD analysis project Ga0209375, IMG submission 185888) | Grasslands soil microbial communities from the Angelo Coastal Reserve, California, USA - 14_0929_02_30cm (SPAdes) (version 2) | ecosystem: Environmental > Terrestrial > Soil > Grasslands ...
CCTGATCGGCGCGCTCGATCTCGCGACATCACATCGGATGTCGCCGCACGAGGATGCGCCACGCACGAGAACTCGGGCAGTGGCGAATCTCGTGCGCTGCCTACGGGACGGGGTGCGTCCGCGGAAAGCGTGGGTGCGCGTTCCGGTCTTGCTGCCGGGCGAGCGGGCCAGCACGCGAGACGAGCCAGCGCGCGGCATCTACGGGCGCCTTTCGGCGATCGAGGCGCAGTCCGGGATCGTCGACGCTGCCGTGTGGATTGGTTACGCCTGGGCTGACGAACCGCGCTGCAGCGCCGCGGTCGTCGTCACTGGGACCGACACGGAGACGTTGCTGCACGAAGCGCGCGCTCTCGCCCAAAGCTACTGGAACGCGCGCGCCGATTTCACGTTCAGCGTCCCGGCGGGCGACGCCGATTGGTGCATCGCGACGGGGCTCGCGTCGAGTGCCCGTCCTTACTTCATCAGCGACTCGGGAGACAATCCCACGGCCGGGGGCGCGGGAGACGTGGCGTACATGCTCGAGCGTCTCCTCGCGCATCCGGACCTGGCGTCAGGGCATGCGACCGCGATCTGGGCGAGCCTCGTCGATCCCGATGCGGTCGCTCGCTGCATCGGTGGCGGTGAAGGCGCCGACCTGGATCTTGCCGTCGGCGGGGCGTTTGGCTCGCGGCACTCGGCAGTCACTCTTCGAGGAAAGGTGGTTCGGGTTCACAGGGGAGATCCCGTCGGCGGCGACATCGCCGTGATCGCATCGGGCGGGGTGCGGGCGATCCTCACCACCCGCCGCAAGCCATACCACTTCGTTCGCGATCTCCAGGCGCTCGGCCTCGACCCAGCCAGGCACGACCTCACGGTCGTGAAGATCGGCTACCTCGTACCCGACCTGTTCGCCGCGGCGAAGGGGTGGGTCATCGCGCTCACGCCGGGCGGCGTCGATCAGGACATCGTCCGACTCGGTCACGCGCGTCTCTTGCGCCCGATCTATCCGTTCGACCCCGACATGGCCGCGCCCAACCTCGCCCCGGAGCTTCTGGGCCGGTAGGTCAGCTCCCTGCCAGCTGCGGCTCTTCCTGCCACTCGCGCAAAGCGTCTGCCTCGGCAGACTCCCTTCGTGGTGCGTTGTGATCGACGGCCGCCGCACGGGCGATGAGTCGCCCGATGAACCTGCCGAGGACGCTCGCGAGCTCCTCGTCCGAGTTCTCGTAGCGATTCTGCGCCCGGCCCAGCACGAGGGCACCTACGCTCCGCGCTCTGTCGGCGAGCGGAACGACGATGAGCTCCCTGATTTCCGCCGACACCCACGGGCGAAGGGTCCCCTGTCCGATTCGAACGAGCCGCTGCTGATGAAGGGCATGCGCGAGCGCATCGTGCTCGGATGGCAGCATCTGCTCGAAGCGGAGGTTCTCGTGCGGTCGTGCCGCGATGAGCTCGAGCGCGCCGGCGGAGCCGAATAACCAGATCTGCGCGAGGTCGTGGTCAAGCGAGCTCGTCAGGAGGGCGGTCACGTCCTGCAGGGTTTCCGACAGGCGCTCGCCGAACAGAACGAGGCGAGCCAGCTCGTAGAGCGCGAATGCCTGGCGGCGATGTACCGCGTCGCGCAGCGCCGCGGTCTCACGAGCGAGGTCCAGAGAGAGGAGCTCGGATACACCCGAGGCCGTGAGCGCGTCAGCCGCGGCGAAGGATCGCCCGACGCGCAGCGCGATCAGAACGCCACTGACGGTATCGGTCGCGACGAGGGGTGCGACCATCGCCGTATCCGCGACGCGGTCATTGGCCAGGCGGATGGCCGTGCGCGTCTGGATGGTCGCGCCACTCCTTCGCGTCTCCTCGATCGCCGAGCGAGTCGCGACATCGCCGACCGGGTCGTCGACGACGTTGTACGTGTAGCGAGACCGAGCGGTGCCATCGACAAGGAATGTCAACCCGTCGTACTGGCCGAGTGTCGCGAGGGCCGCGAGCCTGATGGACCATTCCTCAGCGTCACTCGCGATCTGCCGTCTGGCCACGATTGGCGGGGTGAGCAAACGGCTGGCGATCGACGGCATCGCCGATTCCTGACGAACGATGCGATCGCCGGCGGCGCGGAAGGATTTGGCCGCCTTTGGCTCCCTTATGGCACTCCACCTCGACTTTGTCGCGCGAGATGTCACCGACGCGTGCTGGGAGACATCAGCATCAGGGCGGACGGGGTCACTCGTCAAACTCGGGTGCGGCTTTGCGAGTGTCTTTGCACGTTGTTTGATGCCGAGCGTCCGTCGCCTTCGATGAAAATGCGGCCGATGCCACGCGGGAGATTGATCACGCTCGTGCCCTTCGCGCTTGTCTCCGCGCTAGCGGTGGGTGTTGCGCTCGCCGGGTACATCGCAAGCCCGCACGCTCCTCCCACATCCGCTCGAGTGGGCACATCGAGCTCGCCCGCGAACGCGACCCCGACCGCCGTCGCGGCCGCGGCGACTCCAGAGCCGGCAGGATCAGCGACTCCATCGCCTTCGGAGCCCGCGTCAAGCGCTGCGCGGTCGAACGACGCGGCCGACATGCTGCGAGCGCACAACGACCTTCGCGCCGCCATCGGCGCGCCGGCGGTCCGCTCGGATGTTCGGGTGACCGCTGCCGCGCAGCGCCACGCCGAGTACCTCGCGCATACCGGTGCCATCGGCCACGAGGAGACGCCGGGAGATCCCGGATTCACCGGCGTGACCGTCCGCGATCGGCTCGTCGCTCAGGGCTACGCGGACGCAATGGCCAGCGAGGTCGCTGCGTCGTCGGACTCCGGGACCGAGGATGTTCGCTTTCTCTGGGACCTTCCGTATCACCGCCTCGGTCTGATGCACCCGCACGCGGTTCTGGCGGGATGGGGGCATGCCGAGATCGACGGCCACACGGCAACCGTCGGCGTGCTCGTGTTCGACTTCGCGGCCGCCGCGCCCGACCACGTGCGCTCGCCGGCGGTGGGCCAGCACGTCACCGGATCGTGGGCTGGCGACGAGTCACCGGACGCGCTGCCGCCCGGCGCCGTGCGTCCGGTCGGGTATCCGGTGATGGTCGTCTACTCGAGCGCGCGGCCCGTCCACCTGAAGAACGCAAAGCTGACCGACGCAAGCGGCCGCGAGGTCGTGGTTTCGGTCGTGCCGCAGATCTACGAGCGTGACTACGCCGCGATCGTGCCAACGGCGCCGCTCGCGGCCGGCGCGCGCTACCACGTCCGGCTGGAGCTCTCGGTCGCAGGGACCGACGTCGTCGACGAGTGGGAGTTCGATACGGAGCGCTAGCGAGTGGGGAGCGTTCCGGGACGTCCGATGAATGGCAGCTTTTCCCCAATCGCGAGCAGCACGGGGACGATCCGGCTCTGGAGGAGGTCGGGCCGGACCTTCTGCTCGTAGAACGCGACCGCCGCGTCGAGCTTTTCGAACTCCGCGCTCGCCACGGGCGCTTTCGCTGCGCTTTGCGCGAGCAGCTTCAGCATCTGCGAATCCGCGAACGTCGCGAAGGAACGAGGTCATCAACGACCGGACGCCTTCGTGGACGACGCGCTCGATAGGATTCTCGCCGCCTCATGCTCTGGCAGTGGAGCGCCGAAGAGGTGCGGTCCTTCCGTGCCTCAGCTAGGAAGAGACACGCACGTCACAAGAGGCGCGGGTCGAGCGCGTCACGAAGCGCGTCGCCGACAAGGTTGAAGGCCAGGACCGTTGCGAGGATCGCAAGACCGGGGAACGTCGCGATCCACGGCGAGTCGATGATGTAGCTCCGGCCCGCCGACAGCATGTTGCCCCAGTCAGGGGTCGGTGGCTGCGTCCCGAGACCGAGGAAACTTAGGCCCGCAGTGTCGATGATCGCCGTGCCGATGTTGAGCGTCGCCTGGACGATGATCGGGGCAAGGACGTTCGGCAGGACGTGCTGCCACATCACCCGCCTGTCACGCGCGCCGACGGCGCGGGCGGCTTCGACGAAATCGCGCGCACCAACGGAGAGCACGGCGCCCCGAACGACGCGCGCGTAGTTCGGGATGTACACGATGCCGATGGCGATCATCGCGGTGAGCAGGCCCCGACCAAGGATCGCGACGATCCCGATCGCGAGAAGCAGATACGGGAAGGACAGGAGCACGTCCATCGAACGCATGACGAGGCCGTCGGTTCGTCCGCGGTAGTACGCGGCGGTCATGCCCAGAAACAGACCCGCCACCAGCGCGATGCTCGCGGCGACCCCGCCGGCCTGCAGCGACACCCGCGCGCCCCAGACAACACGGCTGAACACGTCACGGCCGAACTCGTCTGTTCCCATGAGGTGGGTTGCGCTCGGGGCCTCGCGCTCGATACGGAAATCCTGATGGATCGGGTCGTAGGGGCTCACCTGCCCGGCGAAGATCGCCATGAGTCCGAAGAGCACCAACAGAGTCGCTCCGAGCATTCCGGTCGCGGAGCGCAGGAAGCGCCGGCGCGCCGCTACCCACAGGGATGGCGCCGCCTGCGCTCCGGCGTCGACCGGTGACGGCACGGCGGTGGCACTGGCGCCGGCCATCTCAGGCGTACCGGATACGCGGATCCAGAATCGCGTACACCAGGTCAACGACGAGGCTGATGACGACGACGAACAGCGCGACAACGATGACCGTCGCCTGCACGACGGGGTAGTCACGCGCCGTGATGGCGTTCAGAACGTAACGGCCGACACCAACTCGGCCGAAAACCGTCTCGGTGAGAACCGCCCCGCTGAGCAGCGCCCCGAGCTGCAGCCCGATGACGGTCACGACCGGAATGAGCGCGTTCTTGAGCGCGTGACGGAGGACGACCGTCCGTGCTGAGAGGCCCTTTGCGCGTGCGGTCACGAGGTAATCGCTGCCCAGGACCTCGAGCATGCTCGACCGGGCCATACGCGAGACGATGGCCATCGTGATCGTGCTGAGGGTGATCGCCGGAAGAACGAGATGCCAGAGGACGTCCCCGAACACTGCGAAGTCACCGGTGAGCAATCCATCGATCGTGTAGAAGTGCGTTCGCGCGGGAATGTCGAGCCCGGCGCTCGCGGTGCCTGAGAGCGGGAACCACGCGGCACGCGCGCCCAGCCAGTAGATCAGCATCAAGCCGATCCAGAACACGGGCATCGAAATGCCGACCAGCGACCCGATCATCGTCCCGTACTCGATCGGCGTCCGTCGCCGCAGGGCGGCGAGGATGCCCGCCGGCAACCCGACTGCGAGCGCGATGAGGAGCGCCGCGATCGAGAGCTCGATCGTCGGAGCAAAGTTCTCGATGAGCTCTTGCCGGATGTCGCCCCCGGTCCGGATCGACCGCCCGAGATCCCCGCTCGCCAAACGGCCTATGAATTCGACGTACTGAACGGGCAGCGGCCGATTCAGACCGAGCGCCTCGCGCATCTGCTCGATCTGCTCGGCGCTCGCCTTTTCCCCGGCGAGAGCGATCGCCGGATCGCCCGGGATGAGCCGCAACGCGAGGAAGACAACGGTGACGACGCCGAGCAGCACCGGCAGCACGTACGCGATCCGTCGCAGGATGTAACCGCGCACGTTCTAGGCGCTCGAGCGGCGACGCACCCCGCTAACTCACGCTGACCTTGTTGAAGTAGTAGATGTAGGTCGGCTGCAGGACGAAGTCCTTCACGCGCTTACGGATGGCCACCTGCTGCTTCATATGGCTGATGAAGAGCCACGGCGCGTCGTCGACGATCTTCGCCTCTGCCTGGTTGAAGAGCGCCTTCCGCTTCGGTGTGTCGGTCTCCTCGTTGGCCTGCTCCAGGAGCTTGTCCACCTCAGGAGTGCCGTAGAAGGAGGTGTTCACGCCGCCCTGGTTCTTGCTGTAGAAGAACACGCCGAGGAAGTTCTCGGGGTCCCCGGTGTCCGCCTGCCATCCGCCGAACGCGACGTTCAGCTCGCCCTGACGCCGGATCTTGCGGTACTCGGTCCACTCCGTTGTCTTGATCTCGCTCTTGACGCCTACCGCTTGGAAGTACTGCTGAATCGCTTCGGCGAGCTTCGCGCCCTGGGGGTTGTAGCCCCGTGGGATCGTGTACGAATCGAGGGTGATCGTCTCGCCCCCGTACTTGGCGTCCTTCAGGAGTGCCTTTGCCTTCTCGGGGTCGTACGTGTAGCCCTTCAACGTGCTATCGAAGCCCCAGGAAGTCGCCGGGAGCACCCCGACCGCAGGGACGCCCGCGCCGCTGTAGAGCTTGTCCGCGAGCTCCTGCTTGTTGATCGCGTAGTTCAGCGCCTGGCGCAGCGGCTTGTTCTGGAACTGCGCCTTCTTCAGGTTGAACTCGGCCATGTTCACGTTGAGGCCGGGCTGCTCGAGAACGTCCGTATCTGCCTTCCCCTTGACCGACGACGCGTCCTTCGGGTCAAACGGCCAAGCGATGTCACCCTCGCCCCGCTGGATCTTCAGGATCCTGACGGAAGCCTCAGGAACCGGCTGGAAGATGATGCGCTGCAGCTTGGCGCGATCGCCCCAGTAGCCATCGAAGTTCTCGACCGTGATGTGGTCGTCCTTCTTCCACTCCACGAACTTGAACGGGCCGGTTCCCACGGGGTTCTCGTTGATCTTGCTGCCGTACTTCTTGAGCGCCTCCATCGAGATGACAAAGCCGGGTGGAATTGCGAGATTCGGAACCAGTGGCGAGAACTTGCGCCGCAACGTAAAGCGGACATCGAGTGCTCCGACAGCCTCGACCTTGGCCACGACGTTTCCGATGTAGTCGTCGATGAACGGGAACCCGCCTGCTGCTTGCGCCTCCTTGAAGAGCGGGTTGTCCTTGTTGATGCTCCGGTCAAACGAGAACGCGACAGCCTCGGCCGTGAGCGGCGAGCCGTCGTGGAACTTGATCCCCGACCGCAAGTGGAAGGTGTAGGCGAGGCCGTCGGACGAGATGTCCGGCATGCGCTCGGCGAGGGCGGGCTCGACATCGGTGCTGTTGGGCTTGTACCTGACGAGACCTTCGTATAGCGCGGTTGTGGCGATGAAGCCTTCCTGGGTGGTCATGGCCGGCGGATCGAGCTTGTCGGTGTCCCCACCCCAGAGGAACGTGAGCGTGCCGGTGGCTCCCGCGGGCTTCGTCGTCGCGGTCGTGCCGGTTTGCGTCGCACCCGGTTGCGTCGTGACCGGCGCGCACGCCGCGACGATCGTGGCGGCCCCGGCGGCGCGCAACAGCGCGCGGCGGCTCATGGTTGAGTTTCTCATCCTGCGATTCCTCCCCCTTGAAACGGCGGGCAGCATAACACCGGGCGCGGGTTATTCGGGGACACCGACTCCCAGAAGAAGTCCATCTTTCTTGATCGCCGGACTCGTGACCACGAAGAGCACGATCCCTTCGACCGGAGATTCGATCCGGCCAAGGGGCTTCCCGAGCAGGTCGACCATTTCGCCGAGTGGCTGATCCTTCCGGACCCGGTCGCCCACGTGCACGGCGCAGCGGAAGAGTCCCTCGAAGGGCGAGCGCAGCCACTCGAACCGGTTCAGCACTCGCGGCGGGCTCACGCGAGCGGGTGCGCCATCGAGCACCTCAACCGCGCGCAGGATGTTCTGCACGCCGTTGACGTGGCGCGCAACGGCGTCCGCCTCGAGCTGACCGATCCCTCCGGATTCGGCGATCATCGCGGCGACGCCCCGCGCAGCCGCGGCCGCGAAGAGCAAGCCAGCCCGCTCGCCGGACGGCATGGCTCTCACAAGCCATTCCGCGCCGTATGCCTCCGCCATCTGCTTCGCTCGGCCATCGACGCGCTCGTCGCCCGTCTCTCGATAGGTCACGAATGGGACGAGGTCTTCGATCATGTCGCCCGCGTGGAGATCGACTGCGTACTCGCATCGCGCGATGACCTCGTTGAGGAGCCAGTGCGCGAACCGCTCGCTCCATGTGCCATCGAGTCGCCCGGGGAACACGCGGTTCATGTTGTCGTTGTCCTCCGGGTTCACGTAAATGCTGCGCTCGTAGAAACCCGGCCGATTAAGGAGCGGAATGATCACCACGTGGCCCCGCACCTGCGCCGGGTCGAGCAGGTTGCCGAGGCGGATCGCAGCGTCGATCCCGGTGTACTCGGCAGCGTGGATGCCGGCTGTGATCAGGAACAAAGGGCCATCGCGGCGTCCGGTGATGCTGAAGAAGGGCCACGAGTACTTCGCGAGGCCCGGATCGGCGGCGAAAGTGAAGTAGCCGGACCTCCGCTCGCCGGATGCGGCCAAACCGATCGGGCCGAGACTACTCATCTAGCTCAGGCATTCTCGCGCGGTCACGGTGTCGGTGCTGAGTGAGCTATGCCGCGGCCACCACGTACATCGCCGATGCCGTGCTGCTTTGTCGGGGACAGCCCCGGTGCCGACAGCTTTGGACAGGCGGTCTTCGTCGGAAGAGTGTCTTCCTTAGGGCGAGGTCAGCCAGGGCGAGCTCAGCCGCGCATGAACTCCGCGAGGAGGCGGTGGAAGTGATGCACGCCCGCCTCGCGGGTGGGTGAGTAGCGTCCGCGCTCGTAGAGACGCGAGCGCACCCCCCGCTGCACCGATTCGACCACGGCCTCGTCTTCGCGCTCGACGCGATCGAGGCCCGCGCCAGCGCCGGCGTCGCGCTTGGTCGCATCCCACACGAAAGGGAGGAACGACACGCGCGTGCGGTCCACGGCGAGCGGGGTCACCACGTTCACGGAAACGCCCCACGGGTACACGTTGAACATCGTCGTCGGGAAGAGCCAGAAGTAATACGCGGCGACGGCGCGCCCGTGATCGGGGTGCTCCCTCGGGAGCGCGAACGCTGGCTCGCCCGGTTTCGCTATGCCGAGCTGCAGCACCGAGAACCGCGCGAGCTCGACGGCGTACTCCCCGTAGTCGAGCGTCGTCGCAAGGCTCGAGTGGACGTAGGGGATGTGGAATCCCTCGAGGTAGTTGTCGAGGTACAGAGCCCAGTTCGCGTTCACCAGGTAGTCCCGCGCGCTCGCGGCGTCGAATGAGAGCTCGTGAAACGGAAGCCCCTCAAGCCGGCGGCGCATCTCGGACACGAGGTCGTCGAACGGCATTGCCGGGGCGAGCGACACCATCAGGAAGCGCGTCCACGTGCCGAGCGCGACCGACGGCAGGTCGTCCGCGGCCGAGGGAAAGTTCGCGGTCAACTCAAACTCGGGCATCGAATGGAAACGGCCGTCGAGGGTGAATCGCCGGCCGTGGTATCGGCACCGCAGCTGCTGCTCGTGGCCGGGGCCATCGACGACGACCGTGCCGCGATGCGTGCACACATTCGAAATGCAGTGGATCTGATCCTTCTGATCTCGCGTGAGAAGGAGCGGCTCATCGAGCGCGCCCGGCAGGAGCGTGAATGGGTAGACCTGCCCCGCGACCTTCACGAGGTCGTCGTGTCCGGCGTAGTGCCACGTGCGCGCGAAGACGCGGTCGCGCTGAAGCTGGAAGATCTCGGGATCTGAATAGATGCGGGCGGGAAGTGTTCGCGCCACGCGGATGTCCGGATCGATAGCGAACAACAAGTCGCCCACGCCGGCGATGCTAGCTATCGGATCTGGGCAGCCTTCGCGAGCGTCGCCACGAGCTCGAGCTGGTCCCGGAGATCGCGCGTGATCAGAAAGTTCTGTCGAACATGTTCGCGTCCCGCGGCGGCCATGCGCTTTCGGAGCGCCGGATCGCGCAGCAGGTCCAGGGAGCGCGCCGCGCACTCCTCCGGACTCGTGACGAGATAACCCGAGATGCCGTCCTGGATCTGGATCACGATGCCGCCGACCTTCCCCGCCACCACGGGGATGCCCTTCCAGAGCCCTTCGGCGACCACAAGGCCGAATCCCTCGCGGAGCGACTTCTGGATCACGACCTCGGACGCGCGCTGGAACGCGTTCACCTCGCGGTCCTTGACGCCGTCCAGATTCGTGAAAAGGAAGACATCTTTGTCATCACCCGCGTGTTTCTTCGTTCGGTCGAAGTACTCCTGGCCTTCCGGGTCATCGTCGGCGAGCGACCCGATCATGACGAGCTGAACGTCGCGCACCTCTTTCTTTACCAGACGGTAGGCGTCGATAACCCCGAGCGGGTCCTTCCAGGGGTCGAACCGCGAGACCTGGAGGAGGATCGGCCGCGCGGGGTCCACCCGGAATTTGCGGACGACCTCGCGCGCCTCGTCGATCGCCATGTCCTGGTTCTTCACCGAGAAGGGATCGATCGTCGGCGCCTGGATGAGCACCTTCTGCTTCAGGTCGGGCCGCACGAACTGCGGCATCGTCCAGATGGACGCATCGTGCTCCTCCACGAACGGCCGCAGGAACGACCAGACCGGCTGATGCGCGTTCGTGAGATCGATGTGGCACCGCCAGACCCATCCGGCCCGGTCGGGGTCCTTGGCGAAGTGGCGCAGCGCGACCGCTTGCGGGTCGTGCGCCAGCACGACGTCGGCGTCCATGAGCTGAGCCGCGTTCTCACGCGCGACGTCGAGGAAGAGCTCCTTCTCGCTCTCCGAGAGATCGAGCTTCATCCCTTGCAGCGCGTTGTGGATCTTCTTGGTGATGTCGTAGAAGGCCGGCGGCGCGTCGAGAACGGCCCAGTGCGCATCCACGCCCGCGTCGCGGAGGAGAGGCACGAGGTTTTGCAGGATTTCGGCGACGCCGCCCCCGTACGCAGTGGCGTTGATGTGCAGCATGCTCCGGCCCTTCGCCGCCTTCGCGAGGGTGCGCAGCTCCTCGTAGCGCTCGTCGCCGATGACCTTCTGATAATCGGCCAGTCGCTTGGTCGCGGTGATCGGAACTGCGTGCACTACTGATCGGGCAGCGAGAGCTGCCCGAGAAAGCCGGAGCCGAAGGCGGAGGTCACTTGATCGAGCCGGCGAGAAGGCCTTGCACGAAGTAGCGCTGCAGGCTGAAGAAGACGATCAGCGGGACGATCATCAGGAGGAACGCGCCCGCGGCGAGCAGGTGCCACTCGGTGCCGTACTGGCTGAGCAGGTTCTGGATCGCC
>Ga0209375_1003491_pt1 | contig 10943 bp, 9 predicted proteins | sample GraSoiAngelo_131_FD_185888 | JGI IMG/M metagenome (GOLD analysis project Ga0209375, IMG submission 185888) | Grasslands soil microbial communities from the Angelo Coastal Reserve, California, USA - 14_0929_02_30cm (SPAdes) (version 2) | ecosystem: Environmental > Terrestrial > Soil > Grasslands ...
GATGGTGTCGCGATTTTGAAACCGGAGACGGTACGACAAATGGAGAATCGCCAATTTGAATTGCACCCGATGATCAACGGATTGGGACTCACGTTTATGGAATACTCGATGAACGGCCAGCGGATCGTCGCTCACGGCGGCGACACCGTTTACTTCCATAGCGACATGGTGTTGGTACCCGACGCGCACGTCGGTTATTTCATTTCCTACAACAGCCTCGGCAAAAATATTGGCGGTGGACGGGGCGAAGTGCTGCGCGCATTTGCGAATCGCTATTTCTCACGTCCGAGCGAACCAAAGGCGAATGTCGATCCAAACACCGCGAAAATGGATGGACGCGCCGTCAGCGGTGTTTACGAAGGGACCCGCCGTGGCGAAACCACCCTTCTAAAATTGCTGGCGTTGCTCGACCAATTCGGCGTGAGCAGTGACAAGGAAGGCGTCCTGACCGTCGAAGGAATGAAAAATCAGCGCGGAGAAACAAAGAAATGGCGCGCGATCGCTCCACTTGTTTACGGCGAGATTGATGGTCCGGAGAAAATTGCCTTTCGCCGCAATCCGTCCGGCGATGTCAGCGAAATGCTTCCTTTCCCCGCGATTTATGAAGGTCAGCGGGTTCCGTGGTACGCGAGCAAGCGTCTCGTTAACCCGGTCGTGGGTGGAAATTTGCTGCTCGTGGTTTTGACCGTTCTGCTCTGGCCGGTCGCCGTCATTGTTCGCAAACGATATCAGCGGCCGCTCTTCACCGCCAAAGCCGACCGCGCTTTGTACTTTCTCTCGCGTATTGTTTGCCTTTGCGAGCTGCTCTTCATTCTTGTTCCCGTGATTGTATTTAGTCGCGGCCTGGAAAATATCGTGCTTCTGGGCGACGCCATCGATCCGTGGCTGCAGGCTCTTCACATCTTCGGCTGGGCCACAACCGCTGGCATCGTCGTCTTGATTGTTGCCTCTATTCGTTTCTTAAGGCTTCCCGGCCATGGATTTTGGTTTCGCGCGCACGCAATCCTGCTTGCTCTCGGCGGAATCGCCTTCGGATTATTTTGCTGGCAATATCACTTGCTGGACGCGTCGCTGAAATTCTAATCGGCGTCGCACCGGTTATGAACTTCACCCGACCGCGAATTTTAATCGCCATCAGCGTCATGACGTTCCGCGCGTCGCTATTTGCTTATGGACCTACCGGTCACGAAATCGTCGGCGGAATCGCGGACAAGCTGATCGCCAATACACCGGTCGCTGAAAAGATCTACACTTTGACGGACGGCATTACCCTCGAGCGCGCGTCCGTCATGGCCGACGAAATCAGAGCCTGGGACAAGAACGGCGTCGAGGATTTGGGGGCTTTTCCGCACTACCGCGACTACCCGGCCATCGACAAGCAACTGCGCGATTTTTGGCGAGCGAACCCACCGACCCAGGACCTGAAGTCACCGGCGCCGTCACATCACTGGTTTCATTACACCGACGTCCCGATTCTCAACGCCCAAAAGTACGCCGACGGAAAAACCGGTCGCAGCCAATGGGACGTCGTCCACATGATCTCCTATTGCGTCGATGTTTTGCGCGGCGAAATCCCGGAAAATAATGCGCGCAAGATCACCAAACCGGTTGCGGTGATTCTGCTGGCGCACTACGTCGGTGACATTCACCAGCCACTTCATGTCGGCGCGGAATACTTCAATCAATCCGGGCAAGCAGTCGATCCCGATAAAAATCAGCCCGGGATCGAAGACGAAGGCGGCAACACGTTCGTGCTGCGGTTGATTCGCGGCAATCCGGAGAAAATGGCTCACCGCGGACTGAAACTGCACGGGTTTTGGGACCAGGACGCCGTGATGGCCAATTTGCCGCCGTTGTCACCGACGCTTTCCAAGGAGGAGCGCTATCGGAAAATTGATCAGGCGAAACGAAAGTTGATCGATCGCTTGGTGAAAGAACAACCGAGGAACTGGCGCGCGCCGGCCAACGTTGCTTTAAAAAATTACGGCGAATTCTGGGCCGACGATATTTTGCCGCTGGCGCGCGAAGCTCATGAGCGCCTGCAATTCATCAATGTCCATGAGATTGTCGATCAGGATCGCAAGGTGATGGCCGGCGATGCGCGCGAAAGGAACGCGCCTGACCACGTCGGCTACGCCGATTGGTCGGCCAAGACTGTCCTCGAAGAATTGCACAAGGCCGGTTGGCGCCTGGCCGATCTTCTTCAACAAACGCTAACATCGACATCGACGACTTCAGCAGCGCCGGACTCGTCCAGTGACGAGCTCGGACAAAAGAAAATCGCGTTCGCTGTAAAGCGAACGCGATTTTCGTCAAACAAACTCTGCGCTGACGATTAAGTCTCCGTCTTTGCTTTGTCTTTCTCGCCTTTGCACTCCGCCTTGAATTTGGCGAACTGCTCTTTGTTCAGGATGGTTTTCGCCTCCTGCGTGTACTTGGCCTCGCTCGCTTCGGAGCAACCGGCTTTGTGGTGCTCTTCCATCGCCGCGTCCATCTTTGTTTTTTGATCAGGCGTCAGGTTGAGACTCGCCAGTGAAACCGTGCAGGCCGGTTTCGCCTCGTTTCCAACTTTCTTGGTGCACTCGCCATGTTCTCCAGCGAACAGCGTGCCCGCTGCAAACATTCCCGCCACTACCAACGCAATGAATTTGGTCATAGTGCAACGTCAGACACCCGCTTACGCGGTGTCGTTCAAATTCAAACGCTAGATCACCCTCACCTCAACCGTCTCCCTGGTAGGGAGAGGAAGTCGCGCAGCGGCAGGTGAGGGTTGAAATTCTTGAATTACGCTTCGGTTTTCTTTACCGATTTATTGCACTCGGCTTTTAACTTGGCGTACTGATCTTTCGAAAGAATGCCTCCAGCTTTCTTGAGAAACGCTTGCCTGCTTTCTTTCGTGCAACCCGCTTTCATGCACTCAGACTGCCACGCTTCGATCTTACTTTTCTGGTCCGCGGTCAGATTCAGACTTGCCAGATTCGTGCACGATTGCTGATTCGACGCGTTCTTCGCGCAACACGCCATGTCGCCTGCTTTGTCTCTTGCGAACGCGGGCAACGCCACCAGCATCGCCGCCGCTATGACTACTGTTCCGATAATTTTAACCATGGTGACCAGTCAGACATACGCATTCTATCCGATGTTCAAACTGGCTGCCGAAAAAGACAAAGCGTTGTGGCGGTGCTTACGCTCCCGCTAGTGCATCAATAATGAACCCAGTCGGCAGTGTCCCGCAGAGCGGCGATTGTTCTCAAGCACCCGTGCGAGCCGCACTGGCATTTAAATAGACGGGCGCTCGCCCCGGCGAGTACCTCTACAACATCTTGTTTACGATCTTTGTTCTTTCAGCGGAAAATTCGACCGGATCCTGCTGAAAGTAATGCTGCAGTTCCGAGTACAGTCTTGGGTGGCGAGCGCGAAACATTATCGGCCGCTCAAAAAACGCCTCGACCGACACCGCGAAAAATTCTGCTGGATTCGTCGCTCCATAAGTATCGAGCAATGTCGGAATGCCGGTCTCATCAGCAGCACGGAGCGATGCAAACTCGGTTCTCATCACTTCGCGCCAGGCCAACTGCTGTCTGCGCGTCACCAGCGACGGCGTGCCATCTGCCGCTAAATTCTCATAGTCGAGTTGGTGAGCAAATTCGTGCAGGACAACATTCTTACCGTCGGAAGGATCAGCTGCACCGGTCTTCACCGCGTCCCACGCCAGCACCATCGATCCCATCGTGCGGCCAGTCTCGCCTAGTCGAGACATTCTCCCCTCCTCCCAAACCGGGCCTTCAGTCGGGCGTTGTTCGTCTACCAAATAAGTCGAAGGGTAAACGAGAATGGTCACCAGCCGTGGAAAATAATCAGTCCGGCGCCGCAGCAAGAGAAGACAAGCCTGCGCTGCGATCGTCACTCGAATCTCATCATTTATTTCCAGGCCGGCACAACCTTCGAAGCGCTTTTCGGCCAGAAAAACCTGAATGTGATCGAGAAGTTCGGCCTGGTCCACAGCCGAAAGCCGGGCAAAGAACGTAACTCTGCGTTTGATTATCTTCAGCCACTCATTCGGGAAAGGCCGCGCCTTAAGTTGCTTTCGGCGTCGTTCTTTCAAAAAGCCAAAGATCACAGGTAACGGTAATGTCTCGTCGAACGGATGCTTATTGAAAGTGGGAAATAGTCTCGAGCAAACCTCGCCGGCCGCCGAATCAATTTATTGCGGGAAGGACACGCCAGAGGGATATTGACTTCGGGCGTGACTTGAAAAGAATTATCGGAAACGAAAAATAGCAGGAGGAAACGTATGAAAATAGGCGACACGGCACCGGACTTCCAGGCGGAAACAACCGAGGGAAAGATCAGTTTCCACGATTGGGTCGGTAACTCCTGGGCGGTCTTGTTTTCGCACCCAAAGGATTTTACTCCGGTGTGCACGACCGAGCTCGGGTACATGGCGAAGATCAAATCGGAGTTCGATCGAAGGAGCGTCAAGGTGATCGGATTGTCAGTTGATTCCACCGGCGATCATGAAGGCTGGGCGAAAGACATCGAAGAGACGCAGGGACACGCCCCGAATTACCCGATCATTGGCGACTCCGACTTCAAGATTTCGAAGCTCTACGGGATGTTGCCGGCCGAAGTTGCGGGCGACCCGAAGAAGCGCACGCCGGCCGACAACGCGACCGTGCGCAATGTTTACGTGGTCGGTCCGGACAAGAAGATCAAGCTCGTCCTTATTTATCCCATGACCACGGGCCGGAACTTCGATGAAGTGCTCCGAGTGATCGATTCCTTACAATTGACGGCGAAGCATCAGGTGGCCACACCCGTAAATTGGAAGCCGGGCGAAGACGTGATCATCGCCGGCTCGGTCTCCAATGATGAGGCGAAGAAGCGGTATCCCGAAGGTTGGAAGGCGCCCAAACCGTACATTCGGATCGTGCCGCAGCCGAAATAGGCGGTTTCCCTCACCTCAATCGCAGCTCAGCAGCTGAGGGTCGCTTTTCGTCTCGCGTTTCCTTCTCTTTCACGTTAGGACTTCGTCCGGAGGTCTTGCCATGAACACACTCTCAATCTCTCGCCGTAAATTTGCGCATTTGTTAGGCGTTGGTGCCGCCGCCGCGATTGTCCGGCCGCGATTCTCGGTAGCAACAGAACATCCGTCGGCTAAAACCGCCCCAACCGGCTCGGTTGTCGTGCGCCTCAGCGCGAACGAAAATCCGTACGGACCGTCATCGCAGGCGCACGCCGCGATGAATAATTCGTTCGACGTCTGCTGCCGTTATCCCGATGAAGCAAACGATGTGTTGATCGAGAAGATCGCGAAGATCAACGGCGTTAATCGCGAGCAAATCGTGCTCGGCGACGGTTCGAGCGAAATTTTGAAATTGTGCGCGGAGACCTTTACCGGACCGACCCAAGGCAAACTGATCGCCGCCGATCCAACATTCGAAGCGATTCTTGAATATTCGAAAGCGTGCGGCGGCAAAGTCGTCAGAGTTCCGCTGATTGCGGATTTCCATCACGACCTGGCTAAAATGGGAGCGGCCGCGCAGAAAGGTTTGATTTACATCTGCAACCCGAACAATCCGACGGCGAGCATCACGCCGAAAAGCGATCTGCGCGATTTCATTTCGAAAACCCCGCGCGAGACAATGATTCTGGTGGACGAAGCCTACTTCCATTACGCCGATAGCCCGGATTACGAAAGCGTGATTCCACTGGTCAAAGATCATCCGAACCTGATCGTCGCACGGACGTTCTCGAAAATTTATGGAATGGCCGGTCTGCGCTGCGGCTATTGCGTCGCCCAACCGGATACGATCAAGCGGATGCACGGTTTCCAAATGTGGGACAGCGTGAACATCATGGCGCTGGCCGCGGCGAGCGCGAGCCTGGACGATGCCGATCAAGTAAACAACGGCCGGAAGATGAACAGCGAAGCGAAAAGCTTCACCCTGACCGAGCTCCAGAAGCTCGGCTACAAATCGATTCCGTCACAGGCCAACTTCATCATGTTCGATTGCAAAAAACCTGTCGTGCCGGTCATTAAAGCGATGAAAGATCGCAACGTCGCGGTTGGGCGATTGTTCCCAGCGCTGCCGAATCACATGCGGCTTACGATCGGTAAGAAATTAGAAATGGAAGCTTTTGTGGCGGCGTTTAAGCAAGTGATGGCCTGACGGCGCCTTGCCGATCAATTCTCGGCGATCTTAACGCCGTGTTTCTCGAGCATTTCGCGAAGCTCGGGATGAATCTTCTGACCATACTTCATCGCTTTGTTCACGGATTGCTCGGCGTTTCTCCAATCTTGCTTGTAAGCGTAATAATTCGCGTAAGTCAGATGCGCTACGCCACATGTCGGATCAAGCTCGAGAGCTTTATCCAGCATTTGTAAAGCTTCCGGGACTTTCCCCTGCTGGAGAAGCGCGTACCCCAAATTGGCGTAGGTATAAACGTACAACGTTTCTCTTGTCAACGTTTCGCGGTAATACTTGATCGCTTCGTCAAGCTTGCCTTCCGCGCTGTAAACATTCGCAGCGCCAAAATAAGCCGGTGCGAAGTCCGGATCGTGATGAATAGCCATCTGGAAGCGTCGCAGCGCGGTCTCGTAGTCGCCTTGCTGAAAATACTTCCAGCCAAGCTGGACCGCGTCCGGCGCGAAATGTTTCAGGTGACGTTTGGAATGCGGACCGGCTTCGGTTCCAATCGGTGACACAAGACCGACGACAACCAGAGCGACGAGAGCGGGGCGCACAGGCTAAAAAGCGAGCAGGAATCGGGCGCGACCAGCCGAAGGAGTTCGATTATTTACTCGCGAAACTCAAGGGCACCATTTTTTGCATCGACCTTAACAGTTTGGCCTTCACGGACTTTGCCTTCGAGAATGTCGATCGACAGCGGGTCGAGAATTTCTTTTTGGATCGTGCGCCGGAGCGGACGTGCGCCGTAAACCGGATCGTAACCTTCGCGGGCGAGGAGCGCCTTGGCTGAATCGGAAAGATCGAGCGTGATCTTTTGTTGCTCGAGTCGTTTGGTCAGACGACGGAGCTGAATCTCCACAATCTTTTTCAAATCGTCTTCGGTTAGCCGATCGAAAATGACGATCTCATCGACGCGATTGAGAAATTCGGGACGGAAATGCGCGCGCAACGCGTCCATGACCAGACGCGACCGCGCTTCGCGTGATTCTTCCTCGGTGATGAATTGCGAGCCGATGTTCGAGGTCATGATGATGACCGTGTTCTTGAAATCGACCGTTCTCCCCTGCCCGTCCGTGATCCGGCCGTCGTCGAGCACCTGAAGGAGCACATTGAACACGTCCTGATGCGCTTTTTCTATTTCATCGAAGAGAATGACTGAATACGGCTTGCGCCGGACCGCCTCGGAAAGTTGGCCGCCTTCCTCGTAACCGACGTAACCTGGCGGCGCGCCGATCAACCGCGCCACGGTGTGTTTCTCCATGTACTCGCTCATGTCGATCCTGATCATGGCGTTCTCGTCGTCGAACAAAAATTCCGCGAGCGCGCGAGAGAGCTCGGTTTTCCCAACGCCAGTCGGTCCGAGAAAAATAAACGAGCCGAGCGGACGATTCGGGTCCTGCAAACCAGCGCGGGCACGGCGGACTGCGTTGGCAACGGCCTTGATCGCTTCGTCCTGGCCAACAACGCGCTGATGCAAATGTTCCTCGAGTTTTACTAATTTCTCGCGCTCGCCTTCCTGCAATCGCGAGACCGGAATGTGCGTCCAACTCGAAACGATTTCGGCAATGTCTTCCTCGGTAACTTCTTCGCGGAGCAGAGTTGATTTGCGCCCCTTCTCCTTTGCGGCGGCGTCGGCCAATTTCTTCTCCAACTCGGGAATTCTTCCGTACTGAAGCTCACTCGCCTTGGCGAGTTCACCGCGACGCGTTGCACGCTCCAGTTCGGTGCGAAGACGATCGAGCTCTTCCTTCCATTTTCGTTGTTCCTCGATGATGGCCTTTTCTTTTTGCCACTCGGCTTTCAGCGCGCCCGATTTCTCTTTCAGTTCGGCCAATTCCTTCTCGAGCTTTTTCAGTCTCTCTTTGCTTGCCGGATCTTTCTCTTTCTTGAGCGCCTGCCGCTCCATCTCATGCTGCATGATCTCACGCTCGATCACGTCGATCTCGGTTGGCATCGAATCGAGCTCGATCTTCAACCGACTTGCCGCTTCATCGACAAGATCGATCGCTTTGTCGGGAAGAAACCGATCGCTGATGTAGCGATGAGACAATACAGCCGCGGCAACCAGCGCGGCGTCAGTGATGCGCACGCCGTGATGCACTTCATAGCGCTCCTTTAATCCGCGCAGAATCGCGATCGTGTCTTCGACGCTCGGCTCATTCACCATCACCGGCTGAAACCGCCGTTCGAGCGCGGCGTCTTTCTCGATGTATTTGCGATATTCATCGAGCGTGGTCGCGCCGATGGTGCGCAATTCGCCGCGCGCGAGCATCGGCTTGAGCATGTTCGACGCGTCGACCGAACCTTCGGCCGCGCCCGCGCCGACAATGGTGTGGAGCTCGTCGATAAACAAAATGACCTGTCCCTGCGAATCGGTCACTTCTTTCAAAAACGCTTTGAGTCGATCTTCGAATTCGCCGCGAAACTTCGCGCCTGCGACCATCGCACCTATGTCCATCGCGATGAGCCGTTTATTTTTTAGGGATTCGGGAACGTCGCCGCTAATAATTCGGCGAGCGAGACCTTCAACGATCGCGGTCTTGCCGACACCCGGATCACCAATGAGGACGGGATTGTTTTTCGTCCGCCGCGAAAGCACCTGCATGATCCGGCGGATCTCGTTGTCGCGACCGATGACCGGATCAATCTTGCCGCGGCGCGCCAGCTCGGTCAGATCGCGTCCGTATTTTTCGAGCGTCTGATATTTTCCTTCCGGGTTTTGATCGGTCACGCGCTGCGAGCCTCGCACCTGTTGCAGCGCCTGCATCAACTTGTCGCGCGTGACTCCGAGTTCTTTCAGGATCTTTGCGGCTGGAACCCCGCTTGGCGGGGCCGCGCTGAGCGCAAGTGAGTAATGCTCGGCGCTCGTATATTCGTCTTTCAACTTCGCCATTTCTTTCTCGGCGCCGTCCAGCACGCTGCGAAGCTCATTAGAAAGGCGAAGGTTGACAGCGGCGCCGGTGACTCTCGGCCGGCGTTCGAGCTCAGCAGTCAGTCGTTCGCGCAATCGATTCACCGGAACCCCGATTTTCTCGAGCAGCGGCTGAGTGATGCCGTCGCTTTGGTCGAGGAGCGCAGACAGAAAATGCTCATTCGTGATTTCCTGATGATTAAATTGCGAAGCGACGTCCTGCGCGGCTTGGAGCGCCTCCTGCATTTTCTGGGTGAACCGGTCAATGCGCATAATTCATAATTACCTATCGGTTCGGGAGCAGCAAACGCGGGTCGGAGCCGCTTTCCTCGCGTGGAAATCTTTCTCTCAATTGCAGCGATGCTTCTTCCCGCTTATGAGTGTTGGCCATGAGCGGCGAGATAAAATTAACAAATCGCCACGCACTTCGCGTTTTGCGACCTGGTCCCTTCCGCCGCTACATCATCGGCAGCGCGATTTCGGACACCGGCACCTGGATGCAAGTGATGACCCAGGGTTGGGTAATGGCCACGCTCACGACTTCGGCATTTATGCTTGGATTAGTCCAGCTTTGCGCCGGGTTGCCAATGCTGGCCCTTACGATGATTGGAGGCTCAACGGCTGACAAATTCGATAAGCGCAAGATTTTGTTGATTACACAATACATCCAGATTGCCATCGCGGTTTCGATCGGGTTATTGATTTGGAGTGGGAAAATCGCTATCTGGCAAATTTTCGTTTTCGCTGCGATCCAGGGTGTGTCGAATTCGTTTGAGATGCCGACATTGTCGGCGCTCGTACCGGAGCTGGTGAAGCGAGAGGAAATTCAAAGCGCGATTTCAATCGATCGTTCTGTTTTTCATGGGTCGCGCGTGTTCGGACCCGCCATCGGTGGTTATTTGGTCTCGGCTTGGGGCCTGGCCTCGGCGTTTTTTGCGAATGCGATCTCGTTTATTGCTCTGATCGTCGCCATTCTTTCATTGCCGCCTCGTCTGCAAGGCACCAAGGAGGAAGAAGAAAAACGAATGAGCGGAATCAAAGAAGGATTTCGCTACGTGGCCAGCGACAAGCCCAGTCTCGCCATGATCGTTCTCATTGCCACGCAATCGCTTTGCATCTTTCCGATCATCACCGTGATGATGCCGCTTTACGTCCGGCTCGTACTCCATCTGGGCGCGGACAAACTGGGCACTTTGATGGGCGCGTCCGCCATCGGGTCGGTCGTAGGCTCAATTTTCTTGATCGGGTTGCCGCGTGAAAAACGCATTCCTTTGATGATGATCTGCGCGACTGCGGTCACACTTGCGGTCACTGGTCTTTCGCGCGCCCCGAGTTTTTATGTGGCGATGGCGCTCCTCATTGTTAATTCGCTGGGTCTGGCGACGAACTTCGGACTTTGCAGCACGATCGTGCAGGAACGTGCGCCCGATTATCTGCGCGGACGCGTGTCGGCTGTGTTCATGTTGAGTTTCGTCGGGCTGATGCCCCTCGCCGGATTGGGCGTAACGAGTTTGTCTGACTTAATCGGAATGCCAACCGCGCTCGTGATTGCTGCGATCTGTTACGGCGCGATCACGTTGTTGGTGTTGGCCCGGGTTCGGAAACAATGTTGCGAACCGGCACTAAGTGAATCGCAAGCTGGCGAAACGCCGCCTCAGATCGCCGCGACTATTTGACGTGATCGCGTTTTCGACCTGTTGGAATTCAGGCCGGCACACCGACGGCGCCGAAATGTTGCGCGAAATTGTCGATCTTGGCTTCGATCGCGTCGAGCTCGGCCACGGCATTCGCATCTCGCTCATGCCCGGAATTCAAAAAATGTATGAAGACGGCAAAGT
>Ga0209375_1003493_pt1 | contig 10940 bp, 5 predicted proteins | sample GraSoiAngelo_131_FD_185888 | JGI IMG/M metagenome (GOLD analysis project Ga0209375, IMG submission 185888) | Grasslands soil microbial communities from the Angelo Coastal Reserve, California, USA - 14_0929_02_30cm (SPAdes) (version 2) | ecosystem: Environmental > Terrestrial > Soil > Grasslands ...
TAGGGAGCGAGATATGTCCTTGTTCAGAAATGTTGCAATCGGCCTGCGGTCGCTTTTCCGAAAGAACCAAGTCGACCGGGAGTTGGATGAAGAACTAGGCGCCTATTTGGAGATGGCAGCGGCGGAGAAGATGAGGCAAGGCGTAAGTCGTAAGGATGCGCTTCGCGAAGTGCGACTAGAGCGCGGCGGCCTTGAACTTGCAAAGGAAGTGGTTCGATCTGGCGGCTGGGAATTTTTTGTGGAGACATGCTGGCAGGATTTGCACTATAGCGTTCGCAGGCTCCGAAAGTCTCCCGGTTTTGCCGCCGTCGCCATTGTCACACTCGCGCTCGGCATCGGCGCCAACACGGCCATCTTCTCGCTGACCGACCAAATCTTGCTGCGCGATTTACCCGTGCCGCATCCGGAGCAGCTCTTCATCTTGCGCTCGCCGGGGCCGAATCATGGGCATACCTGGGGCGATGTGGACCAAGGCGCGCAGTCATTCTCCTATCCGATGTACAAAGATCTGCGCGAACGGGCGACGGTGTTTTCAGGCTTGCTGGCGTGCCGCAGGATCACGGTGAACGTTTCCGGTCACGGTGAGACGCAGGCCGCGCACGCAGACCTGATCAGCGGCAATTTCTTCCAGACGCTCGAAGTGCAACCTGTTCTTGGCCGCCTCTTCGCTTCCAGCGACGAGACCGCTCCCGGCGCGAATACGGTCGCGGTTCTGAGCTACTCCTACTGGTCGCGGCAATTCGGCGCCGACCCATCTATTTTGAACAAGCCGCTTACGGTGAACGGCGTCCCGCTGACCGTTGTCGGCGTGGCTCGCAAAGGATTTTACGGCGTGCAAATCGGCCTAACGCCGGACCTTTTCATACCCGTCACCATGAAGGCGCAAATGGCGCCGAACCCGAATCAAACGCTTGAGGATCGCACCGACCGCTGGCTGCCAGTCGTGGGCCGGCTCAAGCCAGGAATGACGGTCGCTCGTGCCGAGGCAGAGCTGCAGCCGATTTATCAGCCGATTCTGGAATCGGACGCCAAACTGCTCAAGCTCTCCGGCGACGACTTGAAGCGCTTCATCTCGAAGCCACTGTTGCTCATCAGCGGCGCGCATGGCCGGTTGGTTTTGCAGGATGGCGCGCAGGAGCCGCTCTTGGTTTTAATGAGCATGGTCGGCTTGGTCTTGCTGATTGCGTGCGCTAACCTCGCCGGCTTGCTGGTAGCCCGCGGCGAAGCTCGGCAACGGGAAATTGGCGTGCGCCTGGCCATGGGCGCGGAACGCACTCGGCTGATTCGCCAACTCTTGACGGAAAGTCTGCTCATCGCCACTGCCGGAGGCGCCGCGGGTGTCGCGCTGGCTTGGTGGTGTCTCAACGCCATCATGGCCGCCATTCCTCCGGACCAAGGCATGCTCGGTCTCGTGACAAATCTCGATTTTCGTGTGCTGTGGTTTGCGATTGCCCTGACGCTGGCAACCGCCATCCTTTTCGGCTTCGCTCCAGCGATGTGCGCCACTCGCCTTGATTTGCAAAGCACATTGAAAGATCAAGGTTCGAACGTTTCCGATGGCCGCTCAAACGTTGGTCTCCGCAAGGTGCTGATCGTCTCGCAAGTGGCGCTCACGGCTGTGCTGCTCGCGGGCGCGGGACTTTTTGCGCGAACGCTTATGAATCTGGAACACGCGAATCTAGGCGTGAACACCAGCCACGTCCTGCAATTTTCGGTGGCGCCCGATTTTAACGGCAGGACGCCCGTGCAGACGCTTGCGTTCGCCGACCGTGCTCGGAATGAAATTGCCGCGCTCCCGGGCGTGCGCTCGGTGAGCATTTCCTCCGCTCCTATTTTTGCGAACGACGACTACGTCTCCAACTTCACGCCCGAAGGTTATGTTCCCCAGCCTGGACATGTCCCGCAGCCTGGGGACGATACCGACGCCTCGTACGACTACATCGGCCCAAATTACTTTTCGACGATGGGCATTCCGCTCATCGCCGGTCGGGAATTCGCCGAGTCTGATACAGCCGAGAGCCCCAAAGTCTGCGTCATCAACCAAAAACTGGCGCAGCGATCCTTCGCGGGGCGCAATCCCATTGGCCTGCACATCACGCACGGAGGAGGCAAACTCTATACGGACCCGCCGATGGAAATCGTCGGCGTGGTTGCCAACAGCAAATGGGATGACGCGCGCAGCGATATTGTCCCGTTCCTGTACATGCCTTATTCGCAAGACAAGAACCTCGGTCATTTGGCGTTTTACATCCGCACTGAACGCGATGCAACGCCCATGGCCGCATCGCTGCGGTCGTTGATTCAGCGGCTGGACCCGAACTTGCCCGTTAACAATCTGCGCACGCTGGAGGAGCAGGTCAGCAGTTCGATGCTAAACGACAGGCTGGTCACCGGCCTTTCCGTTTCGCTCGCGCTTCTGGCGGCGCTGCTCGCGGGGCTGGGGCTTTATGGCGTGCTGGCCTATGTAGTCGCGCGGCGCACACGCGAAATCGGCATTCGAATCGCGCTAGGCAGCGAGCGCGCGGACATCTTGCGGCTCGTTGTGGGGCAAGGGGGGCGGCTCACAGTGGTGGGCGGCGCGATCGGAATCGTTGCAGCGCTGGTAGCGATGCGATGGGTGGCGAGCTTGCTCTACGGTGTGACGGCACACGATCCGTTGACGTTTATCGCTGTTGTCGTGCTACTCGCGATTGTTTCGGCTATGGCTTGCTATCTACCGGCGCGGCGCGCGATGCGTGTCGATCCTATGATCGCTTTGAGGTACGAGTAAAAAGCCATGTCCTTGCTGCGAAATATAACGAGTGGCCTTCGGTCACTGTTCCGAAAGGATCAAGTCGACCGAGAGTTGGATGAAGAACTAGGCGCCTATTTGGAGATGGAAGCGGCGGAAAAGATGAAGGAGGGGATGAGCCGCAAGGATGCCGTTCGCACCGTTCGCCTGGAACGCGGCAGTCTCGAAATTACGAAGGAAGTTGTGCGTTCTGGCGGCTGGGAATCCCTGGTGGACACGCTGTGGCGAGATTTGCTCTTCGCTGTCCGCATGCTCCGCAGGAATCCGGGTTCAACTGCAGCTGTCGTCATCGCGTTGGCGCTTGGCATTGGCCTGAACACGACGGTATTCAGCTTCGTGAATGCTTTGCTGCTCCGCCCACCTGAAGGTGTCAAAGCACCCGAGGAACTGCGGGAGATCTGGATGCACAATCCGCGTGATTCTGGCGCGCAGGCCTATCTGCCGTTGACCTATCCGGATTACCTCTACTACCGCGATCACAACCAGTCCTTCGAAGGAATGCTGGTCTATGATTTCGAGCCACAGATGGTCACCTGGAACCGGTCCGGCGAGGGGCAGACTGAGTTTGGTCAGCTTGTTTCAGGCAATTTCTTCTCCTTGCTCGGCGTGAATGCCGTTCTGGGACGCACGATCTCAGCAGAAGACGATCAGCCGGCCAATCCTCAGCCCGTCGTGGTGCTTGGTTATGGCTTTTGGCGCCGGCACCTCGGTTCTGATTCCACGATTGTCGGAAAAACTCTGATGCTGAATGGCGTGAACTACAACGTCATTGGAGTAACGCCGGCACGTTTTACTGGTCTCTTGGTAGGCTTCGAGCCCGACTTCTGGGCTCCCACTGCGATGGTCGAACAAATCACAAGGGACAAAGGAAGGCTTAGCAACTGGGGCGTACATTCGCTCATAGCCATTGGGCGCCTGAAACCTGAAGCTAGCACAAATGGAGCGCGCGCCGAGGCCGGCGTTCTGGAGCATCAGATCGAGAAGGAACATCCTGATCTGAAGAGAAACCTAGGTGCGACGGTGTTCCCTGCGACGCTCGTTCCTGCTCCTTTCCGCATTGACGTCAGTGCTTTTACAGCGTTGCTCATGGCCGTCTTCGGGTTAGTGCTTCTGATCGCGTGCGCGAATGTTGCCAGTTTCCTCCTCGCGCGCGCGACCGGACGAACACGAGAAATGGCCGTTCGTTCCGCATTGGGCGCAGGACGCGGGCGACTGATCCAGCAAATGCTCGTCGAAAGCACACTGCTCTCCAGCGTTGCAGGATTACTGGGATTGATTTTGGCCTACTGGACAGCGCCGCTCCTGCTCGCATTGAAGCCGGCGAGCCTGCCAATCACGCTGAGGCTGCCCATTGATTGGCGAGTGCTCGTTTTCACGATAATCGTATCGCTGATTTGCGGTGTGGCGTTTGGACTAACACCGGCCCTCCGCAGCGCCAAAGTCCAGCTGGCTTCGAATCTCAAGGACGAAACTCGGCCAGCCGGTTTCCCCAAGTCCAGATTGCGCAGCCTTCTTATGACAGGTGAGGTCGCCACATGCACAGTGCTGCTTGTCTGCGCTACCCTGTGCGTGAGAAGCCTCCGGAACGCCAGTTCGATCAATCCCGGCTTTAACACCCAGCATGTGATCGCCGCGACTCTCGACCCCGGAAGCCTAGGTTATTCTGACACCCTAATGCGCACCTTTTATGAACAACTATCTGAGCATGTTCGAGCGCTTCCCGGAGTAACCGCGGCAAGCTTCACCGACCATCTGCCCCTTGGACCTGCGCGCGAGCACACCATCCTCGATCCAATGCACCCCGAGTCAAGCAAAAACGACACGATACCAGTCGACATACTGCGCGTTGCGCCCGAGTACTTTCAGACCATGGGTATTGCGCTGTTGCGAGGTCGCGACTTTGTTTCTTCCGACGGTGCAGAAGGAAGCGGTGTGGCGATCATTAACGAGGCCTTGGCAATACGGCTCTCGAAAAACCAAGATCCAGTTGGCCAACGAATAACCTTTTTCAGAGAGAAGTCCAGCACCGAAGTCATTGGAGTCGTCCCTACCGGCAAGTACCGAACCATCGGCGAGGCCCCTGTACCCGTTGCTTACCTGCCTCAGTTGCGGGCGAGGCGCACACTGGTCGTGCGCACCTCCAGTGACCCAGCAACTCTACTAGACAGCATACGGCGCGAAATTCATTCGGTGGACTCCAATATCGCCCCAACCGATCTGGAAACCATGCAGCAATATATGAGCCTCCCTCTCTTTCCTGCCCGGACCATCGGTCTCTTGCTCGGTGTGTCCGGATTTCTAGCGTTGGTCCTAACTACCATTGGGCTGTTGGGAGTCATTTCCTACATAGTTTCACAACGCACTCACGAAATCGGTGTGCGCGTTGCCCTGGGTGCTCAGCGGAGCGACATCTTAAATCTCGTCGTCCGGCATGGGCTGTTTCTGACCTTAGTTGGCTTGGTTATCGGTCTCGGCATCGCATTTGGAGCGGTACAGCTTCTTTCATCCTTGCTTTACGGTGTTGTCCCGACCGATCCAATCACGTTTATCGGCGTGACGGCACTCTTGTGCGCGGTGACTTTGCTCGCGTGCTATCTCCCCGCTCGACGTGCGATGTGTGTCGATCCCATGGTGGCCTTGCGTTACGAGTAAGTCATGGCTCTCAGAGTAGGAGGCTACGCATGTCCTTCTTACGGAACATTACAAGCGGCCTCCGATCATTGTTCCGAAAAGAACAGGTCGACCGGGACTTGGATGAGGAACTGGACGCCTACTTGGAAATGGCGGCGGCGGAAAAGATGAGGGACGGCATCACTCGGCGGGAAGCGCTTCGCGCCGTGCGGTTGGAGAGGGGGAGTCTCGAGGTTACGAAGGAAATCGTTCGCTCTGCAACGTGGGAATCTTTCCTGGAGACATGCTGGCAAGATGTGCGGTTTGGGCTGCGCATGCTGACGAAGAATCCGGGCTTCACGGCTGTGGTTGTGCTGATGTTGGCGCTCGGCATCGGCGCCAATGCTGCCATTTTTAACACGGCAAACGCCGTCCTTTGGCGGACGCTGCCGGTGGCTGACCCGCAGGGCCTGGTGCGTTTGATAGCGGTCCGGCAAGACCGCACAGAACACGAATCTATACCTATCGGGATAGCCGAAGAACTGCGTCGCAGCCGTAACATTTTTTCCGATGTGATCACCAGGAGCGATGACGGATTATCTTTTTCGTACAAGGGGAGCGCGGCGGAGCGCGTGGTGGGCGAAGTGGTTTCAGCGAATTTCTTTGATTCTCTCGGGATTCGGCCCGCCCTCGGCCAAGGATTTTCAGCGGCGGTACAGAAAGGTCAGTGGGCGCCTGAAGTCGTCCTCTCGTATCGCTTTTGGCAACGACGGTTTGGCAGCGATCCGCATGTGCTTGGACAAAGCCTCCGGCTGAACGACTATCCCTTTACGATCGTCGGCGTTTCACCCGAGGACTTTTACAGTTTGGTCATCGGATTTGACCCCGAACTGCGTGTGCCACAGATGCCGCCTGGACAGAGCCTCAGCCAAAGCGAACTGCTCAGCACGGCGGACGCGGCAATTATGGCGCGGCTCAAGCCAGGCGTTGGAATCGTGCAGGCAGAAGCTGCCGCGGACGCGGCGTGCCAGCAGTCCCTGCAGGACGACCGACTCAATCAGCAGGAGGCGAATCCAACCCGTCATATCCGTCTGGCGCCGGGCGCCAGAGGATGGCAGGGAGACTTGGCGCACTATCGCATTTCACTGTTGGTTCTGGTCGGGCTCGCCTGTGTCGTCTTACTGGTGGCTTCCTTCAACTTGACAAGCATGCTGCATGCACGCGCGACCACCAGGCGACGCGAGCTTGCGGTCCGTGCCGCCATCGGCGCCGGGAAAAGCCGGCTGGTTCGGCAGATGTTTACAGAGAGCGCGCTTTTGGCGACAGCGGCGGGAGCCGCCAGTCTTGCCATCATGTCCTCGACAGGCGAAACGATTCTAGGCTTTCTACCTCAAGGACACATAAACGTGGTCCTAAATGTCAGTCCCGACCCGCGTACTCTGTGGTTCACGGCGGCTCTGACCGTGTTCGTAGGCGTGCTTATGGGTCTGGTTCCCGCCCTTTATGTAACTCGAAACAACCTGACGCTGGGGCTGAAGAGCGATTCTGCGGCGTCCATGGGCGATGCCAGGGGAGCTGTGTTTCGGAGGGTTTTGACGATGGGTCAAGTCGCCCTATCACTGTTGCTCCTGACGATGGCCGGACTGTTTGAGCGGTCCCTGATGAATCTTCGGGCGGCCGATCCATTCCCTCAGCCGGATCGAGTATTGGTCTTCCGAATGAAGCCGCAGAAAGAGTTGTACGATGGCCAGAAGATTCGCAACTTCACGGCGGAAGTCGCGCAGCGCATGTCAACGCTGCCGGGAGTCAACTTCGCAGGTCTTGCGGAAGAAGGACCGTATGGGAGCCGCGGCGCCATGCACGTCACTGTCGGCGCATCGGACGGCCGAACTGCCCGTTCCGACATGGACATCGTTAGTCCAGGCCTCTTCGCCACTCTTGGAATCCCATTGCTCAATGGGCGCGACTTTTCCGTACGGGATGGCGAACACGCAAAGCGGGTCGTGGTTGTCGACGAAGTGTTGGCCCGGCGGCTTTTTGGGAATGACGACCCCGTTGGAAAGATGGTGGAGGCTTCGGTACAGGAGGGCGATGTCGAATTCGAAATCATTGGAGTCGTCGGCGCCTCCCGCTATTTCGACCTGCATCAATCCCCGCCACCGATGATTTTTTTTAGCCTTCAACAGGCTGGGCCGTATATGCCAACGCTTCACGTTCGAGCGGGTTCCGCAAATACCGCGACTGTGGTTTCGGAGGTTCGGCGGGAGTTCGGTGCGATCGATAAAAATGTGCCCATATTTGACATTAAAACTCTGCGAGACCGTGCGCTGGACAATCTTGCGCAGCAGCGGCTGGTGAGCGATCTGGCCGCCGCATTTGGAGCCTTGACGCTGACGTTGGTGACCATTGGCCTTTATGGCCTGGTGGCTTTCTCAGTGGCGCAGCGCACGCGTGAAATCGGTATCCGTGTTGCCCTTGGAGCAGAACGCAAGCAGATCATGAGTCTCATTGCCTGGCAAGGAATGCAGGTTGTACTCATTGGCGTTGCACTCGGGCTGCCTATCTCGTTCTTGTTAGCACGCCAGATAGCAGGCATGCTCTATGCCGTTCACCCGGACGACCCGCTTTCCTTCGCGACTGTGATGTTCGTTTTGGGTGTCGTCACTATGCTCGCGTGCTACATCCCCGCCCGGCGTGCGATGCGTCTCGATCCTATGATTGCTTTGAGGTACGAGTAAAGAGCCATGTCCTTGCTGCGAAATATAACCAGCGGCCTTCGCTCACTGTTCCGAAAGGGTCAGGTCGACAGGGAGTTGAATGAGGAGCTGGGCGCCTACTTGGAGATGGCAGCGGCTGAAAAGATGAAACAAGGCATGAGTCGCAAGGATGCCGTTCGCGCGGTGCGCTTGGAGCGTGGCAGTCTCGAAATTACGAAGGAAGTCGTGCGTTCTGGCGTCTGGGAATCCTTCGTGGAGACGTGCTGGCGGGATTTGCGCCTCGCCTCCCGAACGCTACGCAAGTCGCCCGGATTCACGGTTGTCGCCGTTCTGACTCTCGCCTTAGGTATCGGCGTGAACACGGCCATTTTCAGCGCGCTGAACGCCACAATCCTTCAACCCCTCCCGTACAAGAACCCTGAGCAACTCGTGATGGTGTGGGGCTTAGAACCAAGAGGCTGTTGCAGGCACGGTGGAATGGTGTTCTCTTCGCCGAACTTTTTGGATTTCAAAGACCAGAACCGAGTTTTTGAGAATATCGGTGCGTTTGATGGAACCGGATTCACCCTCACCGGCGTGGAGAATCCGGAAAAGATCCACGCGGGGCGAGTCACAGCAGATTTCTTCACGGTGCTCCGGGCGCGACCAATGTTGGGACGCCCATTCCTTCCCGGCGAAAATGAGCCCGGGCGCGATCACGTGGTTGTGCTGAGTTACGGGATATGGCAACGACGTTTCGGCTCAAACTCGAATGTTGTGGGCCAAACGATTCGACTGGACGCGAAGGAATATGAGGTCGTTGGCGTCATGCCTCACGATTTCGACTTTTCTATCCCTAATTATTACGGACCAATGGACCTATGGGTCCCGATTGTTCTCACTCGGGACAACTCCGAACGTAAACACAATTATCTCAACGTCATCGCAAGGCTCAACCCGGGCGTCACGGTGCGGCAAGCTCAAGCCGAAACGAACATCATGACTGCCCGCCTGAGGCGCGAATACTCAAGTACGACCGAACAAAGCAATGCCCCTCCTACAACGACTGCCGAAACGAACGAACACTCCGGTGTAATGTTGGGAACGAAGCTGGAGCCATTGCGTGATGAAATCTTTGGAGACGTAAAGTCACCGCTGTTGATTTTGTTCGGTGCTGTGGGCTTCGTCCTGCTCATCGCCTGCGCCAATGTGGCAAATCTTCAATTGGCACGCGCATCTGCGCGACAGAAAGAAATTGCCCTTCGAACGGCACTCGGTGCAAGTCGCGGACGCGTTGCGCGGCAACTGATTACCGAGAGTGTACTTCTAGCTCTCGTTGGCGGAGCCTTCGGCCTCCTGCTAGTTTTTTGGCTGATCAAACTACTGACAGGACTCTTGCCCGCCGGCATGCCTCAAGGAACGTCCATCACGATCGATGCCAACGTGCTTGTGTACTCCTTGACCCTCTCGCTGGCAACCGGCCTGCTGTTTGGTCTCGCGCCAATTTTTCAGGCTTTTTCACGGAGTCCGATTGAATCGCTTAAGGAGGGCGGGAAAACCACTGCGACCGGCGACGGCGGTCTCCGGCTGCGTGGCTTCTTGACGGCCTCTGAAATCGCTCTTTCTATGGTTCTGCTGATCGGAGCGGGGCTCTTGACGCGCACCTTCGTCGGTTTGCTGAATGTCAAGCCGGGGTTCGAGACTGAGAACATTCTCACCGCCCAGGTGACTCTACCGAAGTATTCTTACGCAGGTACCCGGCAACAGACTGACTTTTACACTCGGCTCCTCGAAGCAATCGCGACCCTGCCTGGGGTCAAGGCGGCGGGTGCTGTTAACGATCTCCCACTCGGCGCTGGCCGTGATTCGGACGAATTCACTATCGAACGGCGCGGCGCAAAAGACGTGTCCAGCTCGACTGGGAGCTGTCAGGACCGCCTCATAAGTCCAGATTACTTTCAGGTGATGAACATCCCGCTCATCAAGGGACGCACATTTACGAAGGCCGATGCTAGTTCAGCGCCTCCCGTCGTCATTATTAGTCAGAGCTTCGCGCGACGCTTTTTCCCAAACGAGGATCCCCTTGGTCATTTGCAGACCCGGCAGCAGCAGCGCCCTGGCCGACAATTGTGGGGGTTGTGGGAGACGTGCGGGACCTCGGATTGGATAGAGACCCAGACATCGAGATTTACGCGCCCTATCAACAGAACGTCTTGCCTTACAATCCGCTTCCGTACATGAGCCTTGTCGTCAGTACTGTCCTAGGCCCGAGCACTCTCACCTCCGGGGTGTTGGCAAAAATTCACGAGCTCGACAAGAACTTGCCTCTCCCAGTGGCCGAACCAATGACCGCTGTTTACTCGGCGTCAATCTCAGCGCGACGCTTCAATACGCTTTTACTCAGCATGTTCGCGTGCATTGCCACAATTTTGGCGGCTATCGGAATTTACGGTGTAATTTCGTATTTGGTGACGCGACGCACGCACGAGATTGGAGTTCGAATAGCGCTAGGAGCGGAAGCACGCAACATACTTGCACTAATCCTAGGTCGAGGCCTTCTGTTGGCGATTTTCGGAGTGGTTACGGGTCTAGCCGGAGCACTTGCGGTTACACGCGTACTTGCGAAGATGCTGTTCGGCGTGACGGCAACCGACCCCACAACCTTTGCAGGGGTCTCTGCTCTGCTCATTGGAATAGTTCTGGTGGCCTGCTATGTGCCGGCGCGCCGGGCGATGCGCGTCGATCCCATGGTGGCCTTGCGTTACGAGTAAATCATGGGTGCGCCGGATTAAACCGGCATGAAGTAGAGAATGAAAGAGTCTCACGGGAAAGGAGTAAGCGAT
>Ga0209375_1003502_pt1 | contig 10929 bp, 4 predicted proteins | sample GraSoiAngelo_131_FD_185888 | JGI IMG/M metagenome (GOLD analysis project Ga0209375, IMG submission 185888) | Grasslands soil microbial communities from the Angelo Coastal Reserve, California, USA - 14_0929_02_30cm (SPAdes) (version 2) | ecosystem: Environmental > Terrestrial > Soil > Grasslands ...
CGCGCGGGGCACCAGCAGGCGATCGCGCTCGACGACGTAGATGACGCCGCTGGCCTCGAACAAACGCGTGGCGCGCTCGACGATCAGCGTGAACAGACGCGCGGGGTCGAGCTCGGGCGCCAGCTCGCGCTCGGCCTCGGCCAGCGTCGCGATCTGCGCGCGGCGCGCCGCCTCGAGCGAGAACAACCGCGCGTTCTCCAGCGCCAGCGCGGCCTGGTCGGCGATCGCCTCGAGCAGCGCCGCCTCCGCGGGGGAGAAGACGCGGCCGGACGCATCGCCGAGGTACAGGGCACCGATGATCCGTCCCTTCGCCCGGAGCGGCACCGCCAGGACGGCGGCGTCGCCGGCGCGTCGCATCGTCGCCCGCAGCTCGTCGGTCATGACGAAGGCGGGATCCGTGAAGACATCGGATGACGCGACCGCCCTCCCTTCGGCGACGGCGCGGCCCGACGCCCCCGCACCGGCGGGCACGGTGGATCCGAGCTCCAGCGTGGTGCGAATGTGCCCGCCCAGCGCGAGCGTCACGAGCGACCCGTCCGTCTGGAGCAACCGCAGCGCCGCGGACTGGGCGCGGAAGAAGGCGATGACGCTCTCGACGATCCGCTCGCCGACCGCCTTGGGATCCAGGCTCTCGGTGAGCGTGCGGGCGAGCCGCGCCAGCTCTTCCGCCTCGAGCCGGCGGCGCGCGCCCTCCGTGTAGAGCCGGGCGTTCTCCAGCGCGAGGGCCGCCTGGTCGGCGAGCGCCTCGGCCATGCGGATCTCGTCCTCGCCGAATCGTCGCCCGGGCTGGTCGCCGACGGCGAGCGCTCCGACGACGCGCTCGCCCACGCGCAGCGGCACGGCCAGCACCGCGCGATGGCCGCCGAGCTCGGGGCGCGGGCGCGTCTCGTCCGTGAACGTGAAGCGACCGTCCGTCGAGATGTCGGCGGTCGCGAAGGGCCGGCGCTCCTCGACCGCGAGGCCCGCGACGCCGACGCCCCGGGGCATCACCCGGTTCCGGCCGAGCGCCACGCCCGAATCGCCCGAGACGGCGAAGGCGACGAGCGTCGCGGACTCGGCCTCGAGCCGATAGAGCGTGGAGGACTCCGCGCCCAGCACGCCGCGGGCGTTGTCGGCGACCCGCTGCGCGACCAGGTCGGGATCGAGGGTCTCCGACAGGAGCCGGCCGAGGTCGGCCAGCGCCCGCATGCGCTGCGCCTGGCGCGTGGCCTCGTGGTAGAGGCGGGAGTGCTCGAGGGCGATCGCCGCCTGCCCGGCGAACGCCTCGGCGATCTCCTGGTCGCGGGCCGAGAACGGTCGCCGCGCCCGGAAGGTGAGCACGCCGATCGTGCGGGCCGCCACCTTGAGCGGCACACCGAGGAACGTCGTGTACCCGAGCCGCTGCTGAGCTTCGTGATGCTCCGGCACCACGTCGCTGACCGCCGCGAGCTCGCAGTTGATCGTCCCGCCGCTCATCATGACGCGGCCGCTCAGGCTCTCGTCGACCCGGATGCGCTGGCGGATCATCGTCTCGCGGGCGGCGCCGGCGAGCCCCGCCAGGACCAGCTCGTCGCCGTCGAGCAGGCGAAACCCCGCGTTGTCGACCTCGAGAAGACGGGCCGCCTCCTCGGCGATCGAGGAGAGCAGCCCGGCGGTCGGCGTCGCCCCGCCGATCTTCTTGTTGATCTCGAGCAGCGCCGCCAGGTACGCGCGCCGGGCGCGCTCGTCGGCGAACGCCTTGGCGTTGTTGATCGCGTTCGCGGCGTGCGAGGCCAGGGAGCCCAGGAGCTGGATCTCTTCGAGGGTGTGGGCGTGCCGGACGCGGGCGCCGAGGGCGAGCGCGCCGAGGGCTCGGACTCCGACCTCCAGCGGCACGATGACGACGCTGACCACGCCTTCGGCGCGGACCCGCTCGACGAATCGGGAGCGTGGGTCGTTGAGCACGTCCAGGACCTCGAGCGGCTCGCGCGTGGCGACGACGCTCCCGACCAGCCCGTCGCCCACTGGCAGACGCGCGACCGGATTCACTCGGCCGGTCGTCCCCGCCTCGGTCCGGAGCGAGACGTGACGCTCGTCGTCGTCCACGATCCACAGCTGCGCGGCGCTCGAGCCGAACAGCTCGACCGCGGCGTCGACCACGCGCTGGAACACCTCGTCGAGCGACAGCGTGGCGGTCAGCGTGTGGGCCAGGCGCGCGAGCGTCTCGAGCCGGCGGCTCTTCTCGCGACTCTCGGCCAGGAGGGTGGCGCGGGCGACCGCCTGTCCCACCTGATGCGCGACCGCCTGGAATAGATTCAGCTCGTCGGCGTCGAAGGCGAGCACGTCCCGTGAGATCAACGCCATCACGCCCCACGTCCGGCCGCTCACGGGGATCGGCAGCGCGAGCTGGGTCCGGTAGCCTTCGGCCGTGACTCGTTCGGCGAGCTCGGGCGTCAGCACGTGCGACGCCGCGAGGTCCGCGACGACGGGACGGCCGGTGCGGATCACCTCGCCGACGTGGCTCCGGTCGAGCGGGCGGACGCGGAGCCGCTCGACGTCGGCGGGCGGAAGACCGCGATGGCCGACCAGGACGAGCGTCTCCGCCGCGCGGTCGTAGCGGAGCACGCCCCCGGCGGGCGTCCGCGCCAGCGCGCACGCCACTTCGAGCGTGCGCTCGGCGGTGACGCCGAGGTCGTCGCCGCTGCCGGTCGCCACCGCGATGGCGTGCAGCGCCTCCAGCTCGCGGCTGCGCCGCGCGGCAGGCGCCTCGCGTCCCTCAGGCCCGCGCAGCTCTCGCGACGGCGCCTCGCGCGGCGAGCCCTTGCGCGCTTCGCCGTCGGTCGGGGCGCTCGACCGCCCCCAGACCATGCCGACGACGACCACGCCGACCGCGGCGGCCACCGCGCCGCAGAGCGAGACCGCCCACCAGAACCAGAGCCGCCAACTCTCACCGTGATGGTCGCGCTCGGACACCAGCACCCACAGGCTGCCGCCGGCTTCGGCGACCGGACGCAAGGTCCACGACTCGCCCTTGATGCTCATCTCCCCGGCCCGGACGACGGCCTCCCAGCCCTGCGTCGGCGCGCCGGCCAGCGTGGAGCCGAGAGCCCGGTCGCCCGAGACCACCACGAGCGCGGCACGCGTCGGCAAGCGCGCCAGCGAGGCTTCGAGCGCCTCGAAGCGCCGGCCGACGACCACCATGCCGGAGGGCAGCGGCGCGATGCCGAGGACGTAGAGCCGCTCGTCGACGACGGCGAGGCGCGCGACGGTCTCCCGTGGCCGGGCCATCGCCGGCACGAGGACGGGCCGCGTAACTGGCACCTGGACCAGCGGGGTGCCGGTCGCGTCGACGATGAGCAGCAGGTCGGCGAAGCGCTCTCGCGTCAACGCCTGCATCCGCGGCCCCGCGCCGCGTGCGAGCGTGGCCCAGTCGCTTCGGTTCGTGCCCTCGACGACCGCCGGGTCCTGGGACAGAAGCCACGCCTCGCGGCGCACGTCCTCGAACGCGGTCGCCACGATGGCCTGAACGGACGCGAGCGCGGCGCCGACGGTGGTCGCCTGGCGCGACGCGAGCTGGCGCGACAGCAGGAAGCCGGCGACGGACCAGAGCGTGAGGAGACCGACGAGGAGGAGGATCAGGCCGCGCACGGATCGGTGTCCGAGCGCGAGCCTCACGTGCGGCGCTCGCCCACCCGATGGAGCTTGAGCAGATTCGTCGTGCCGCGGACCCACATCGGCGAGCCCGAGATGATGACGATCACGTCGTTGGCGCGCACCGCGCCGTCGCCGAGCAGGGTCGCCTCGACCTCCTCGATCATCTCGTCGGTCGTCTCGACCTTCCGGATGAGACGCGAGGCGACCCCCCACGAGAGGGCCAGCCGGCGCCGGACCTCGACGAACGGCGTGAGCGCGATGATCGGCACGCTCGGGCGCGCCTGGGAGATGAGGCGGGCCGAGAAGCCCGATTCGGTGAACGCCACGATCGCGCGCGCGTCGAGCGCCTGCGCCGCGGTCGCCGCCGCGTCCGAGATCGCCTCCGGAAAGCTCGCGCTCGGACGCCGTCGCCGCTCCCGGTCGATGGTCAGCACGGCGCCGTCCGCGCGCTCGGCGATCCGCGCCATGACCGCGACGGCCTCGGCCGGATACCGTCCGGTGGCCGTCTCGGCCGACAGCATGACCGCGTCGGCGCCGTCGAAGATCGCCGTCGCGACGTCCGAGACCTCGGCGCGGGTCGGGCGCAGATGCGTCACCATCGACTCGAGCATCTGGGTGGCGACGATCACGGCGACCTTGGCGCCGCGCGCCTGGCGGATGATCTCCTTCTGGATGTGCGGCACGTCCTCCAGCGGCACGTCCACGCCGAGGTCGCCGCGGGCGACCATGACCGCGTCGACGACGTTCAGGATACCGGGCAAGTTGGCGAGGACCTCGTGCCGCTCGAGCTTGGCGACCAGCGGCACGTCGTCGGCGCCCTCGGCCCGCAGGAAGCTCCGCACTTCCTCGATGTCGCCGGCCGAGCGCACGAACGAGACCGCGACGAAGTCGACGCGCTGCCGGAGGCCGAATTTCAGATCTTCGCGGTCCTTGTCGGTCAGGCAGGACATCGGCAGCGACACGTGCGGCAGCGAGAGCCCCTTGTGGTCGCTGATGCGCCCGCCGACGACCACCCGGCAGCGGACCTCGTCCGCCAGCACGGCCTCGACGCGAAGCTGGATCATCCCGTCGTCCATCCAGAGCTGATCGCCCGGCCGCAAATCCTTCAAGAACTCGGGATGGGTGATCGACGCGCGCTCGGCGGTGCCGACGACCGATCGCATGCTGAGCGCGAACACGCCGTCCGGCTCGAGGTCGACGCGCGCGCCGCCGCCGGGCCCGAACGTGCCCAGCCGGATCTTGGGCCCCTGCAAATCCTGCAAGATCGCGACCGGCCGGCCCCACCGCGCCTCGCCCTCGCGAATTCTACGGATGACCTCGGCGTGCTCCTGGTGCGTGCCGTGCGAGAAGTTGAGGCGCGCGACGTCCAGGCCGGCCGCGACGAGCCGGTCGAGCTCGGCGGTGCTGCTGCTGGCGGGACCGATCGTGCAAACGATCTTGGTCCGGCGCATGCGTCAGGCGCCGGTCAAGAGCGGTCGCAGGAATTGCCCCGTATAGGTCCGCTCCGGGTGACGGATGAGCTCCTCGGGCGTGCCGGTGGCCACCACGCGGCCGCCGTCGTCGCCGCCCTCGGGCCCGAGGTCGATGACCCAGTCGGCGGTCTTCACCACGTCGAGGTTGTGCTCGATGATCACCACGGTGTTGCCCTGATCGACGAGCTTGTTGAGCACCTCCAGGAGCTTCTGGATGTCCGCGAAGTGCAGACCGGTCGTCGGCTCGTCGAGGATGTAGAGCGTCTTGCCGGTGGCGCGCCGCGAGAGCTCGGTGGCGAGCTTCACGCGCTGCGCCTCGCCGCCCGACAGGGTCGTCGCCGACTGGCCCAGGCGGATGTAGTCGAGGCCGACGTCGTCGAGCGTCGCGAGCTTGGACTTGATCACGGGCACCGCGTCGAAGAACGCCAGCGCCTCGCGCACGGTCATGTCCAGGACCGCGGCGATGCTCATCCCCTTGTAGTGGACGTCGAGCGTCTCGCGGTTGTAGCGCCGCCCCTTGCACACGTCGCAGGTCACGTAGACGTCGGGCAAGAAGTGCATCTCGATCTTGACGAGCCCGTCACCCTGGCAGGCCTCGCAGCGTCCGCCCTTGACGTTGAACGAGAACCGGCCGGGCTGGTAGCCGCGCATCCGCGCCTCGGGCGTCCGCGCGAACAGCGTCCGGATGAACGTGAACACGCCGGTGTAGGTCGCCGGGTTCGAGCGCGGCGTGCGGCCGATCGGCGACTGGTCGATGTCCACGACCTTGTCGATCCGCTGCGCGCCCTCGACCCGGTCGTGCGCGCCCGGGCGGTCCTGCGCGCGATGCAGCATCTGCGCGAGCGCGCGGTAAAGGATGTCGTTGACCAGCGTCGACTTGCCCGAGCCCGACACGCCGGTGACGGAGGTGAAGGTCCCGAGCGGGATCTTCACCGCCATGCCCTTGAGGTTGTGCTCGCGCGGGTTGTGGATCGTGATGAAGTGGCCGCTGCCCTTGCGCCGAGTCGCCGGCACCGGGATCGTCAGCGCGCGCGAGAGGTAGCGCCCGGTCAGCGAGTCGCCGTTCGCCATGATCTCGTCGGGGGTGCCGACGGCGACGAGATGGCCGCCGAGCTCGCCGGCGCCCGGTCCCAGGTCGATAACATAATCCGCCGAGCGGATCGTCTCCTCGTCGTGCTCCACGACGAGCACCGTGTTACCGAGATCACGAAGGCGCTTCAGGGTCTCGAGCAGTCTTCGATTGTCCCTCTGATGCAGTCCGATCGATGGCTCATCGAGAATATAGAGGACGCCGACCAGGCTCGACCCGATCTGGGTCGCGAGGCGAATCCGCTGCCCTTCGCCGCCCGACAACGTGCCGGCCGGCCGGTCGAGCGTCAGGTAGTCGAGGCCGACGTTCATCAGGAAGCCGAGCCGCTCGCGGATCTCCTTGAGCACGCGCCGGGCGATGGCCGTCTCCCGCTCGGTCAGCGTGAGGGCGTCGAAGAACGTGCCGGCGTCCTTGATGGTCTGCCGCACGACGTCCGCGATCGAGCGGCCGCCGACCTTGACGCCGAGCGACTCCGGGCGCAGCCGCGAGCCCTTGCACGCCGGGCAGGCACGCTCGGTCATGAACAGCTCGATGTCGGACCGCGCCTCGTCCGACGTGGTCTCGCGATATCGGCGCTCGAGCGTCTTGACGACGCCCTCGAATCCGCCGTCGCGCTCGCCGTGCAGGATCACCTCGCGCACGCCCTTGCGCAGCTCGGACCACGGCGTCTCGAGGGAGAACCGGTGCCGCTTCGCCAACACCTGAAGCGTCTGCCGGAAGTACGTCGTCTCGCGCCCCGCCCACGGCGCCAGCGCGCCGTCCTTGAGCGAGCGCGCGGGATTCGGCACGAGCCGGTCGGGGTCGATCTCCTCGCGCGAGCCGATCCCGCTACACTCCGGGCAGGCGCCGTACGGGTTGTTGAACGAGAACATCCGCGGCGAGACTTCGGGGAACGAGATCCCGCACTCGGCGCAGGCGAGCTTCTCGGAGAACGTGTGGGCGGGGCCGGTTGTGGTGGCGAGGTCCTTGAGACCGGCTTTGGCCGCGGGTGGCCTGCTGGAGGTGCTCGTGGCTTCGTGTCCGCCGTCAACCGTCTCGACCGTGACGATGCCGTCGGCCAGGCGTAAGGCGGTCTCCAGCGAGTCCGCCAGGCGTGAGCCGAGGTTCTCGCGCACGATCAGCCGATCTACCACCACCTCGATCGTGTGCTTGCGTTTCTTATCCAGCTCGATCTCCTCGCCAACCTCACGGATCGTGCCGTTGACGCGGACCCGCGAGTACCCCTGGCGCTGCAGATCGAAGAAGAGCTTCTTGTACTCGCCCTTGCGGCCGCGAATGACGGGCGCCAGCACCAGCAGCCGCGTGCCGGACGGCTGCGCGAGCACTCGGTCGACCATCTGCTGGACCGTCTGCGCGGCGATCACACGATCGCAGCTCGGGCAGTGCGGGACGCCGATCCGCGCGAACAGCACGCGCAGGTAGTCGTAGATCTCGGTGACGGTGCCCACGGTCGAGCGGGGATTCTTCGACGTGGTCTTCTGCTCTATGGAAATGGCGGGCGAGAGACCTTCGATCGAGTCCACCTCCGGCTTTTCCATCTGCTCGAGGAACTGACGCGCATAGGCCGAAAGCGACTCGACGTAGCGACGCTGGCCCTCCGCGTAGATCGTGTCGAAGGCGAGCGATGATTTGCCCGAGCCGGAGAGCCCGGTGATCACCACCAGCTGATCGCGGGGAATCTCGAGGTCGATGTTCTTGAGGTTGTGCTCTCGGGCACCGCGGATCACGATCCGATCACTCGCCATGGCGCTCTATTATACGGCTCGCGGTCCACGCCAAGGGGGCGGCGGCGAGCGCCGGGTAGGTCCACACCGCGCCGGCCCACCCCGGCAGGTGCCTACCGTACAAGGCGACCGCGGCGAACGCGATCATGCCGACGAGCGAGCCGACCAGCCGCGCCCAGCGGCCGTCGCCCGCGAGACGGGGCGCCACGATCGTCGACGCCGTCAGCCCGAGCCCGGCGAACAGGATGCGCGACGCGTCGTCCGGCCACACGGCCGCGGCGCCGGCCGACAGGACCAGGATCACGGTCGGTGGATCGGAGAGCAACGTTCGCACCAGGGGCGACCCGATGGAGAGGAAGCCCGACTTCCGTCGGCCCGAACCCGCGAGCGTCGCGTCGAGGATGTCGCTCAACGCGGTCGCGGTCGCGAGGAAGAGGACGAGGAGCCCGGCGGCGCCCATCAGCGTGAGGGTCCGGCCGGCAGCGCCCGGAACCACCGCCGCCGGCAAGCCGAACACCGCGGCGAGTGGCGGTACCCCGATGGAAAGCCCTGGCGCGGCATAGGCGGCGTAGATACCGAGGCAGGCGGCCACGAGCACCAGCGAGAGCATGAGTCCCGCGCCGGTCGGCAGGCCCTCGCCGGACGCGGCCCGGCGCGACCGGAACAGCGCGAACATCGCCCCGAGCGCCCGCGCCGCCGTCGACGCGGTTCCCCGCTCCGGCGGATCGGCCCACGTGATACCCGAGGCCGCCGCCCCCGGGACACGCTTGCCAGATTCGAACTTCAAGCGCGCCCCGGCGTCCAGCACCAGCCGGTCGCCGGGGCGCAGCGAGAGCGAGTCGCCCGCGCGCAGCTGCCATTCGCGGAGCCGGTCGAGCTCGAAGACTCGAAACGTCGCCGGCGCGAGCGCGGTGACGCGATGCGCCTCCGTGAAGTCGAGGGCGACCGGTATCACGAGGGTCCGACCCTCGGTCACCCACGCATGGCGCTCGCCGAACGTGAGTGCCGGTCGCGACGCCACGTCGCGCCACGCGTTCCAAGGAGCAACCGCCACCGTCGGCGCGACGAACGCCACCGGGACGACGAAGCCGAGAACGCCGGCGTAGAGCAGGACGAGCCCCTTACCGCCGGCGACGAAGTCGGCGCGCAAGCGGACGGCCACCAGGGCGAGCGCCGCGGCCAGCAGGCTCGACGCGCGCCGTGGATAGCCCAGTGCGCCCGCGACGTCACCCAGCAGCGAGAGGTTCGCCCAGAGGATCAGCCCGATGCTCAGGCCCGTCGCGACGGGCGCGACGGGATTCTCGCGTATCGTCTCGCGCGTGGACGGGACGAGCAGCGCGATCAGCGGCGCCACCGTGATCGCGAGAATCGCCGCCGGCGCTTCGACGGCGCCGGTGAAGACGGAGGCCGCGACGACCGCGAGGATGATGGGTGACGCCCACGCCGCGACGCTGACCGCGGCGGAGCCGGCGGGCGCCGCGCCCTCGGCCGCGGCCCCGCGCTCGACGGCGACCACCACGAGTACGGCGGCGAGCGGAGCGGCGAGAGCGGCGTACCACCAGAGCAGGCTGATCCCGGCGAGCCTGAGTGCTCCCGGGTTGCCCGGCGCCGGCATCAGGAGGAGCGCGCCGGCGAGGAGACCGAGCAGGGCCACGACTCCCGCCCGGCGCCGAGCGGCCGTCGGCATCGCGCGATTATAGCCGTTCCCACCCCACCCCCAGAATCAGTATCCTGGACCCACGCATCTAAGCGGGTTCGACCAGCATCGAAGGGATGAGCGGGAGAGCGGAGCCGGGTCGCACCAAACGGTTGAGCGGGCGAGCGGAGCCGAGTCGCACCGAAGGGTTGACCAGGCGAGCGGAGCCAAGTCGCACCGAAGGGCTGACCGGGCGAGCGGAGCCGGGTCGCACTATCTCAGGCCACCCTCGGTCCAGGCCGGCCCAAAAGGCACCCGCTACAACGGAGGCTAAGACTTGTCCGACAAGCCCGAGAAGATCCAACGCGCTATGGTCGTCACGGCGCACCCCGACGATTCCGAGTTCGGCGCCGGTGGAACCATCGCCAAGCTGGTCAAGGACGGCTGCGAGGTCACGTACGTGATCGTGACGAACGGCAACAAGGGCTCGAGCGACCGTACGATGACGCCCGAGCGCCTGGCGCTGATCCGCGCGGAGGAGCAGCGCAACGCCGCCCGCACGCTCGGGGTGTCGCGCATCGAGTTCCTCGGCTATCCCGATTGTGAGGTCGAGGACACCCGCGACCTGCGCCGCGACGTGACGCGGCAGATCCGCAAGTGGCGTCCGGACCTTCTGATCGCGATGAACCCGAATCGCACGTACAACCTCGGCGGCTCGCACCGCGATCATCGCGTCACCGCCGGCGTCGCCCTCGACTGCGTCTATCCGCTGGCCCGCGACCACATGTCGTTCCCGGAGCTCATGCCCGACCACGAGCCGCACAAGGTGCTCGAGGTCTACCTGATGCAGTGGGAGACCCCGAACCTCGTGGTCGACATCACCGACGTCATCGATCTGAAGATCAAGGCGCTGGCGTGCCACGCGAGCCAGTTCAAGGACTTCGAGGGGGTCGAGAAGCGCGTGCGCGAGCGCTCGGCCGAGCTCGGCAAGCCGAAGGGCTACGCGTTCGCGGAGACCTTCGACCGGATCGTTCTCGGGCGATGAGCAAGTACGGCCCGGCGCTGTTCAGCGTGGCGCTCTCGATCGGGGCCATCGTCGGCTACTTCTCCTTCCTGCGCGTGCCCTTCATTCGCAACCACCCGGCGCTCTACGTCGCCGCGTTCGCGCTCGCGGCGGCGATCGCGGCCGTGGCCACGGTGCGAGCGCCCCGATGGCCAAATCTGATTGCGCTCGCGCTCTCGGTGGCGCTCCTGGGGCTCGGCGGCTACTTCAACTTCGTCATGGCGAGGATCCCGCTGGGTCCGCCCATACTGCGCGTCGGCCAGCCGGCGCCGGACTTCACGCTGCCAGACGCCAAGGGAACGCCCGTCACGCTCGCGTCGTTCCGCGGCCGC
>Ga0209375_1003503_pt1 | contig 10929 bp, 9 predicted proteins | sample GraSoiAngelo_131_FD_185888 | JGI IMG/M metagenome (GOLD analysis project Ga0209375, IMG submission 185888) | Grasslands soil microbial communities from the Angelo Coastal Reserve, California, USA - 14_0929_02_30cm (SPAdes) (version 2) | ecosystem: Environmental > Terrestrial > Soil > Grasslands ...
CTTCAGCGGGTTCGCCCCGAAGGTGTTGGTCTCGAGGATCTCGGCGCCGGCGCGGACGTAGGCCTCGTGGACCTCCTGAACGAGCTTCGGCTGCTTGCGGCTCAGCTCGTCGTAGCAGACGTTCAGGAAGAAACCCTTGCTGTACAGCATGGTCCCCATGGCCCCGTCCAAGACGTGAACGCGGCCATCGTCGAGCAGTTTTCGCAGCGTCACCTCACTCACCCTTCCCCCTTCCCTTTTCCCCGTCCCCGGAATACAAAGCCCGTCGCAGCGCGAAAGCCGCAACGGGCAGGCCTTTTAGCGGATTGTTTTACGTGGCCGCAATACGCCGCAAATCACCACGGAATCGGTTGTGACTCGGAATCTAGAACAACGCGGCCGAGCCGCAACCCGTATCTTTTCACACCCCCACATTGGAGACGGCCGCCGTGACGCTCGCCGCGCTGCATCCTCAAATCGTGCACTTCGTGATCGCCTTGCTTTTCATGGGCGTGCTGCTGCGCTGCGTTTCCCTGACTGGGAAGGCCGCGTTCACGGGGCCGGCCGCGGTGGTCCTGCTCCTGGTCGGGACGGTCGCTGCTGTGCTGGCGGTGCAATCGGGGACGGCGGCGCATGGACCGGTCGAGCGCGTGCCCGGCGCGCGCGCCGCGGTGATGGACCACCAGGAGTGGGGCGAGCGCACCCGGAACATCTTCCTGGTCGTGGCGGCGCTGGAGATCGCGGCGCTCGCCCCCGCGCTGAGCCGCTGGCGCCGGTGGGTGCTGGCGGCGTCGGCCCTCGTGGGGCTGGGGGGCGCCGTCTCGCTGTACGAAGCGGCGGATCGGGGCGGCGATCTGGTGTACGCGTACGCGGGCGGTGTGGGGATCCGATCGGGTGATCCCGCGGACGTCGACCGCTTACTCGTGGCGGGGCTCTATCACGAGGCCATGTTGGAGCGGAAACAGGGTAAGCCCGGTGAGGCGGCGCAGCTGATCGGGCAGCTGGCGCAGCGGTATCCGGACGATACCGCGGTCCGGCTGCTCGCGGTCGAGTCCTTGATCGTTGATAAGCAGGATGGCAAGGCCGCGCTCGCCGCGCTGAAATGGTTTGCGCCGGCGTCGGACAGCCGGTTCCTACGGTTCCGGGTGGGGCTGCTGCGCGCCGACGCGTTCGCCGCGGCGGGGATGCCGGACTCGGCGAGGATCGTGCTGCAGGCGATGGCCGCAGAGTTCGCGAACAATCGGGCGATTCAGGATCGGCTGGGGAAGCTGAGGTGAGACAGCGGGTGGAGGTTGGTGGAGGCTGGTGGAGGTTGGTGGCGGGTCGTGGAGGTTACTCCCGGGCGAGCGATCGTTCCGTGAGCGAGGATGGGGAGATGTCGAGGAACCTCCACCATCCTTCACCGACCTCCCCCAACCTCCCCGAGTCCCGCTATTTTTCGCCGCCATGCCCGACCTCCTCGCCGCCCGCTCGCAGATGGGCGTCTCGCTCGCGTTCCATATCATTTTCGCGGTGGTCGGCATCGCGATGCCCGTGATGATGGTCGTCGCAGAGCGCCGCTGGCAGGTGACGGGCCACGCGATCTACTTGGACTTGGCGAAGCGCTGGGCCAAGGGCACCGCGATCCTGTTCGCCGTGGGCGCCGTGTCGGGCACGGTGCTGTCGTTCGAGCTCGGGCTATTGTGGCCCGAGTTCATGCGATTCGCGGGCCCCATCATCGGGATGCCGTTCTCGCTCGAGGGGTTCGCGTTCTTCACCGAAGCGATCTTCCTCGGCATCTACCTGTATGGCTGGGATCGGATTCCACCGCGGGCGCACCTCGCCGCCGGCGCCATCGTAGCGCTCTCCGGCGCGGCCTCCGGCGTGTTCGTCGTCATCGCGAATGCCTGGATGAACGCGCCGACCGGGTTCGAGCTGGCGCAAGGCCAGCCGGTGAACATCGATCCCATCGCGGCGATGGCGAACCCGGCCGCGCTGCCGCAGGCGCTCCACATGACGCTCGCCGCCTACGCGGCCACCGGCTTCGCGGTGGCGGGGATCCACGCGCTCCTGCTCCTCAAGGACCCCGCCAACGCGTTCCACCGCCGTGCGCTGGCGATCGCGCTGATCGTGGGCGCGCCCGCCGCCGTGCTGCAGCCCATTTCCGGCGACGTGAGCGCCCGGCACCTGGCGCGCCACCAGCCGGTCAAGCTCGCCGCAGCGGAAGCACTGTTCGAGACGCGGGCCGGGGCGCCGCTTACGCTCGGCGGCTGGCCGGACATGGATCGGCGCGAGACGAGCTTCGCGATCCAGGTGCCCTACGGTCTCTCGCTCCTCGCCTTCCACGACCCCGGGGCGGTGGTGAAGGGGCTCGACGCGGCGCCGCGCGACGAGTGGCCCAACGTCCCGGCTGTGCACTTCACGTTTCAGCTGATGGTGGCGCTCGGCACCTACCTGGCGCTGGTCGCGCTGTGGGCCGGGTGGCGCGCCTGGCGGGGCGCAGATCTGGCCCACGACCGGTGGCTGCTGCGCGCGATCGCCCTCGCTACGCCGCTGGGGTTCATCGCGGTCGAGGCGGGCTGGATGGTGACGGAGCTGGGCCGGCAGCCGTGGGTGATCTACGGCGTGCTCAAGACAGCCGACGCCGTGACGCCGATGCCGGGCCTGATCGTACCGTTCCTCACGTTCACGCTGCTCTACTGTTTTCTGGGCGTGATCGTCGGGTGGCTCCTTTACCGGCAGATCATTCGCAGCCCGGAAATCCCGGAGTGGCGTGGGTTCTACATGCGGGAGGGGGAATCCCGGTGACCGGATCTGCCGTGCGCGGTGCGCGCTTGCCTCTGGCGCGATCCGCGCGGCCGTATCGTGCAGTCCGCAACCGCGTACCGCGTACCGCGCACACGGGGATCTCGTGACCCTCCCCGACCTCCTGGCCGGAATCGTCTTTCTCGCGCTCAACGCCTACGCGCTGCTCGGCGGAGCCGACTTTGGTGGCGGGGTGTGGGATCTGCTGGCCCGCGGCCCGCGGAAACAGGCCCAGCGCGACCTGATCGCGCACGCGATCGGGCCGGTGTGGGAAGCGAACCACGTGTGGCTGATCCTCGCAGTGGTGTTGCTCTTCACTTGCTTCCCACCGGCGTTCGCCCGGCTCGGCATCGTGCTGCACATCCCCCTGTCGCTCGTGCTGATCGGGGTGGTGTTGCGTGGCTCGGCCTTCACCTTCTGGCGCTACGGCGGCGAATCCGATGCGGAGCAGCGTCACTGGGGAGTCACCTTCGCGGTCGCCAGCCTGATCACCCCGCTTCTCTTGGGCGTCACGGTCGGAGCCGTAGCCTCGGGTGCAGTGTCCGGGCCCCGGACCCCGGACACCGCGTTCTTTTCGACCTACGTCGCGCCCTGGTTCACGCCCTTCGCGCTGAGCGTCGGGGTGTTTGCACTCGTCGCCTTCGCGTTCCTGGCGACGGTCTACCTGACGCTCGAAGCGACGGAGCCGGAGCTTCGGGAAGACTTCCGCCGTCGCGCGCTCGGCGCGGGTGTGGCGTTGTTCGGCGCCGCGCTCCTGGTACTGGTGCTGTCCGGCAGCGGAGCGCCGCGCATGCGGGCGGGATTGATCTTCGCGCCGTGGGCCGTGCCGCTGCATCTCCTCACCGGCGCCGCCGCTGTCGCCGCCCTCTCTGCGCTGTGGCGCAGGCGCTACCGTGTGGCCCGCCTCGCCGCCGCCGCCCAGGTGTCGCTGATCCTGTGGGGCTGGGGAATCAGCCAGTATCCTTACCTGCTCCCGCCCGACCTCACGGTCGCCGCCGCCGCGGCGCCGGATGTCACCTTGCGGCTCGTGCTCGGCGGGCTGTCGCTCGGCGCAGCCGTGCTGTTCCCGTCGCTCTATTACTTGTTTCGCGTGTTCAAGAGTCGCTATCAGCCGTCAGCCCTCAGCCGGCACTAACGTAGGGAGCTGACGGCTGACGGCTGACGGCTGACGGCTGACAGCTGACAGCGTCGTCAAGCGTCGAACACCCGTTGCGCCGCCCACCACGCCGCCAACGCGCCGGCGATGAATCCCAACAGTTGCCCCCAGACCCCGAGCACGTGCCCCGCCAGGACCCCGACGATCGTTCCTACGACGAAGCTGACGAGCGCCTTCAGGAGTTTCATGCGCGCCCTCCCTCTCCCCCCTCCAATAACGTGCGGATCGCCGCATCGGTCTCGAGGCCCGCGATCTCGACGGTCTTGCGCCGCCCCGTGCTCCCTCGGGTGACGGTGACCGCCCGTCGCGGAACCCCTAGGCGCACGGCCAGGAACCGGCACAATTCAGCGTTTGCGGCTCCATCTTCGGGCGGCGCCGCGACTTTGATCTTGATCGCGTCGCCGTGCCGGCCGGCGACCTCCGACGTCCGCGACCGCGGCACGACATGAACGGCGATCGTTGCCATGGGCGGCTGACCTCTGACAGCTGACGGTTCAGAACAACAGCACGCTCAGGAGCAGCTGCTTCAGCAGCCAAAGCACCAGGCAGGCCACGAGCGGGCTCCAATCGAGCGCCCCCATCGGAGGGAGCACGCGCCGGATCGGCTCCACCAGCCAGTCGGTCAATGCGTAGGCCGGCCGCATCCAGCGGGAGTAGCGGAACGCACCGAACCAGGCGCCGATGACCCGTATCAGAAGCGCGGCGAAGACGACGCTGTAGAGCGCCATGATCAGGAAAGCGAGCATCGCCCGCGGGCCTCCCGTGGCCGCGGCGGCCAACCCCTGGAACGTCCGCACCGCCCAGTCCAGGAGCGACAGCAAGACGAGGCCGGCGACCGCCACGACCACGACGAGCCACCAGCCGGCGTTCACCGGGTTGCCGCCCAGCCGCACGAGGCGGGCTTCCACCGGGCGGATCAGCGGGTCGCTCACGGCGCGCAGCGTCCGGCCCAGCGCCCCGAACGGCGAGACCCGCCGGGCACGCACCAGCCACGAGGCGGAGGCGACCAGGACGCTCAGGCTGAAGGCGGCGAAGACCGTGTAGCGAGCCAGCGTATGGAGGTCGGGCATGGCTTAAGTCTAGCGCGCCCTCTCAGGGCGCGAATACCTCGACGACATCTGTCTGCGCGAAGCCCGCCCTGGGGCCGCCGCCGATCACATAGATCTTGCCGTTCAGGGCTGCCGCGCCGAGGCCGTGGCGGGCGGTGGGTAGGGGCGCGGCAGCGATCCAGCGGTCCAGAGCGGGGTCGTACACCTCGTGGTTCGCGAAGACGGATGATCTCGTCTCGCCGCCGACGGTGTGAATTTTTCCGTCCAGCACCGCGGAGGCGAGCCCGCCGCGGCGGCTTGGCATGGGCGACTTCCTAGTCCAGCGGTCGGTCGCCGGGTCGTACGCCTCGACGACATCGTAATTCTTGTCGGGGTTGAACGGCCGCCCGGCGATCGCGTAGACGATGCCGCTCACCGCCGCCGCGGTGAGGTGATCGCGCGGCGTAGGGATGGGCGCGGCGTTCTTCCAACGATCGGTCGCAGGATCGTAGATCGCGGTCGAGTCGACCAGCTTGCGGCCCGGGCCCCATCCGCCCACCACCACGAGCTTGCCGTTCACCACACCCACGCCGGAGGCGCCACGCGCCACGGGGAGGGACGCGCGGGACTCCCAGCGGCTCCGATCCTCGCGGTACATCCACAGCGTGTTCTCGGGGACGAAGGTCGCCTCGGCGAGCCCGCCGATCGCGTACAGCGTGTCGCCTGCGACGGCGAGCGGCATGTGATGGCGCGGGGCCGGCAGGTCGGCGATGCGCTCCCATTGGTTCGCCGCCGGGTCGAACCGGAACGCTTTGGCGATCGGCTTGCCGGAGCGATCGAATCCTCCGGCGATGTAGATCTTGCCGCGCAGCACGGCGGCGCTCATTTCCTGGATCGGCTCGGGGAGCGGCGCGGCGGTGGACCAACGGCCATCGGCGGAGAGGACCGCCGTCGCAGCGACACAGGCGAGCGCGACGCGCACCGCTGCGGGAGGTCCGCTCACGAGCCGCCGCTACGCGTCGCTGAGCCGTCGAACCGGATCACCAGCACCGGCTCGCGTCGGCGGGCGATGTCCTCGAACACAATGAGGTACTGCTCGCCCGTTTTCCGGTGCACAGCGTGCACCTTCACGAAGGCTCGTCCTCCGAGCTTGGTGTCCACCCAGGTGCTGTTCGAGCCGCTGACGTTGGGGTAGAGCGCGGCGTCGAAGTCCACTGCTCGGATCTCGAGGGAATCCGGGATGCGCAGCGCGAAGGTCTGGACCGGATCCGCGGGAGTAAGGCGCGCGGGGAGGGTATTGATCGTCCGGTTACAAGCGGTGAGGACCACCGCTCCCAGCGCGATCGGGACGACGGTGTGCAACTGAAGCGTCGGCATATGGCCTCCTTCGAATGGTGTGCGTGGCGGCGTGAGCCAGGCTCACTCGACCGGGGCGAACGCCTCGCGCACGATCCTCGCCTGCTCCGCCTGGTGCGCCGCCGGATACCCTTCCGCCGGGCTCGAGCGTTCCGGGCGCCCGATGTCGCGCACCGTCACGCCCGGGCCCACCAGCTCGCGCAGCTGCGGCAGCATGAACTTCTGCGGTCCCATGTTGCGGGGCTCCTCCTGCGCCCAGACGATCTCGCTGATCTTGGGGTAGCGCTTGATGAGCGCCGCGAGCTCGAGTGCGGGGAGGGGATAGAGCAGCTCCACCCGGCCGATCGCGACGTGGGATGCCTCGGCCCGGCGCGGCGAGAGCACGAGGTCGTAGTACACCTTACCGCTGCACAGCACGAGCCGCGTCGCGCCGCGGCGCGCGGCGCCTTCGGGGTCGTCCAGCACCGGCCGGAATCCGCCGGCCGTGAGATCCTCGAGCCGCGACGTCGCCTGGGGCAGCCGCAGCAGGCTCTTCGGTGTGAACAGCACGAGCGGTCGCAGCTCCGCGTGCCGCGCCTGGCGTCGCAGCAGATGGAAGTACTGCGCGGGCGTGGTGCAGTTTGCGATCCGGAGGTTGCCGTCCGCGCCGAGCGCCAGGAACCGCTCGATCCGCGCGCTCGAGTGCTCGGGGCCCTGGCCTTCGTAGCCGTGCGGCAGCAGCAGGGTCAGGCGCGACGTCTGTCCCCACTTCGCGAGGCCTGCGATGAGGAACTGATCGATGATCACCTCGCCGCCGTTGGTGAAGTCGCCGTACTGCGCCTCCCACAGCACCAGCGCGTCGGGCGCCGCGGCGGCGTAGCCGTATTCGAAGCCGAGGCACGCGAACTCGGAGAGCGGACTGTTGTGCAGCTCGAACGGCGCCCGCGCCGCCGGCAGGTTCTGGATCGGCCCATAGCGCTGGCCGTTCACCGTGTCGTGCAGCACGAGATGGCGCTGGCTGAACGTGCCCCGCTCGGTGTCCTGGCCGGTGAGCCGGATCGCGGTTCCCTCGACCAGGAGCGAGGCGAACGCGAGTGCCTCGGCGTGCGCCCACTCGATCGCGCCCTCCGTCAGGGCGCCGCGGCGGCGCTCGAGCTGCTTCTTGAGCTTGGGATTGACGCTGAACCCCGCAGGCACGATGAGCAGCTGCTCGTTCAGCCCCGACAGCACGGGGGAAGCGACGGTAGTGTCCGGCTCGGCGACTGGTTGCTGCGCACCGGAGATCCGCTGCGGCTCCTCCCCGGCGCCGGCCTCGGAAAGGTTTGCCTTCAACGATTGCTGGATCTCGCTCAGCCGCTGGTAGAACCGCTCCGCCTCCGTGTCGGCCTGCGCGACGTCCAGCACGCCCTCGCCCGCAAGCTGCTCGGCATAACGGCGCCGCACGGTCGGCGTCTGCTTGATCCGCTCGTACATGAGCGGCTGCGTGTAGGCCGGCTCGTCCCCCTCGTTGTGCCCGTGCCGGCGGTAGCCGACGACGTCGATGACGACATCGGCGTGGAACTTGTCGCGGTACATCATCGCGAGCCGCACGGCCGCGAGGCACGCCTCGGGATCGTCGGCGTTCACGTGGACGATCGGCGCGTCGAACCCCTTGGCGAGATCGCTGGAGTAGTCGGTCGAGCGACCCTCCTTCGGGTCGGTGGTGAAGCCCACCTGGTTGTTGGCGATCAGGTGGATCGTGCCGCCGGTCGTGTACCCCCTGAGGCGCGCCAGGTTGAACGTCTCGGCCACGACGCCCTGCGCCGCGAACGACGCGTCGCCGTGGATCAGCACCGGCAGCGCGACGGTGCCGTCGTGGATCGGGTCCTTACCGCGGCGGTTCGTCTGGTTGGCGCGCGCGCGGCCTTCCACCACGGGGTTCACCGCCTCGAGGTGACTCGGGTTGGGCGAGAGCGTGACGTTCACCGGCTTGCCCGACGCCGTCTGGTAGACGCCATCCGCGCCGTGGTGGTACTTCACGTCGCCCGTGCCCCCCTCAGGCGTGAGGGTCCCTTCCACGTGGCGCCCGCCCTCGAACTCGGCGAAGATCGTCTCGTACGGCAGCCCCACGATGTGCGCCAGCACGTTGAGGCGTCCGCGGTGCGCCATTCCGAGCACCACCCGACGAGCGCCGCTGACGCCGGCGAGCTCGATCGTCTGGTCGAGCATCGGCACGAGGGCATCGAGCCCCTCGATGGAGAAGCGCTTTTGCCCGAGGTACGCCTTGTGGAGGAAGCGCTCCAGCCCCTCCACCGCCGTCAAGCGTAACAGCAGCTTCTGCTTCTGCTCGGCCGCAAGCGGCGTACGGTGCTGGCCGGACTCGATCACCTGCCGCAGCCACAGCCGCTCCACGTGGCTGCCGATGTGCTCGACCTCGTAGGCGATCGTGCCGCAGTACGTCTTCTGAAGCTCGGGGTAAGCTTCGGCGAGCGTCCTGCCGGCGACGTAGATCCGCAGCACCTCGGCCGGAATCCGCGCCATGATCTCCGCGGTGAGGCCGAGCGGGCCGGGATCGAGCGCGGGATCGCCCGGCGGCTCCGAGCCCAGGGGGTCGAGCCGTGCCGCCATGTGGCCGAAGTTCCGGAACGCCTTCACCAGAGCCATCGCCGCGGCGACGTGCTTCAAGTCGGGGCTCGGGGCCCGCGGTTCGGGGCTGGGGAGTGCCCGCGCCATCGCCGTTCCGAGCCCCGAGTCCCGAACGCCGAGCCCCGTGATCGCCAGAGTGTCCGCCACCTGCTCGTAGAACCGCTCGTCTCCCTGCAGTAACGAGTCAAGCTTGCGCAGGAACATCCCCGACTCCGCGCCCTGGATCACGCGGTGGTCGTAGGTGCTCGTGAGCGTCATGACCTTGGCCGGGCCGATTTGGCGGATCGCGCCCGTGGCGATGATCGAGCCTTGGCCCTTCATGAGACGCGGCACCGAGGCGACGGTGCCGATCGTGCCGGGGTTGGTGAGCGTGATCGTGGCGCCCGCGAAGTCGTCGGGGAGGAGCTTGTTGGTGCGCGCCTTGTCGACCAGCGTCTCGTAGGTCGCGTGGAACGCCGCGAAGTCCATCCGCTCAGCGTGCTTGATCACCGGGACGACCAGGGCGCGACTCCCGTCCTTCTTCTCGACGTCCACTGCGAGCCCCAAGTTCACGCCCTGCGGGTCGAGGCGGTGCGGTTTCCCTTGGACTTCCTGGAACGCGTGCGTCATGACGGGGAACTGCTGCGCCGCCCGCACGATCGCAAACCCGATCAGATGCGTGAAGGAGATCTTCTTGCCGCTCGCGGCGAGCCCGGCGTTCAGCTCCTTGCGGCGCGCGTCGAGCGTGTCGACCACGACGTCGCGGAAGGAGGTCGCGGTGGGCACGGACAGCGAGTCCGTCATGTTCTGGACGAGACGCGCCGCAGGACCGGTGATCGGCGTGAGGCCGGGGCTCGGGGTCCGGGGTTCGGGGCTCGGGGCTTGCGCTTGCATCCCGGGCCCCGGGTCCCGGGGACCGCGCCCCGCGACTTCCTCCCGGCTCGTTGGTATCACCGGCAGCTCGGTGAGCTTGCCGTTATCGAAGAGGTTGCGCCATTCTTCGCCCACCGAGGCGGGGTCGCGCAGGTACTGCTCATACATCACCTGCACGAAGGCGGCGTTGTGGGTGCCGAAGACGAATTCGCTCACGAAACAAATCTAACTAGACGTCGGACATCAGACGTCAGACATCAGACGTCGGTATATTCAGCGAGCCATGTTCAGATGCAGCTTCTTGTTGCTGGTCCTGCTCCCGTGCAGCTCGGCTGCAGCGCAGGCTCCGGGCCCGCTGCGCGAGCGGCTGGCGGCGCGGATCGCCCGGGCGCCCGCGACGGTGGTCGGCGTCTACTACACGAGCCTCACGCGCCCGGACTCGCTGCTGCTGGGCGCCAACCTCCGCTTCCACGCCGCGAGCACGATGAAGGTCCCGGTGATGATCCAGATCTTCCGGGACGCGGACGAGGGGCTGCTGCGACTGGACGACTCGCTCGCCGTGCACGCCGCGTTCCCGTCGCTCGTGGACGGCTCACCGTTCGACGTGGACAAGGCGGACGACTCGGACTCGACCTTGTATCAGCGGGTGGGCGGCAAGGCGTCGATCCGCGAGCTGCTCGACCTGATGATCACGCGGTCGTCGAACCTCGCCACCAACCTCCTGATCGAGCGCGTCGGCGCCCCGCGGGCGCAGGCGTCTGCGCGGCTGCTCGGAGCGTGGTCGATACAAGTGTTGCGTGGTGTGGAAGACGGGAAGGCGTACCACGCGGGGCTCAACAACACGACCACCGCGCGCGACCTGGGCGCGCTGCTCGCCGCGATCGCTCAGAACCGGGCGGCGAGCCCGTCGTCGTGCGAGGAGATGCTCAAGATCCTCGGGCGCCAGGAGTTCAACGAGGGGATTCCGGTGGGCGTACCGCCGGGAACGCGCGTCGCACACAAGACCGGTTGGATCGGCGAGGTGGTCTATCACGACGCGGCGCTCGTGTACCCGCCGAGCGGGAGTTACGTGCTGGTCGTGCTGACGGGCGGCATCAAGGAGGACAGCGTCGCCCACAATCTCGTGGCGGACCTGTCGCGGATGGTGTACGCGGCAGTCGCGGCGGCGCC
>Ga0209375_1003508_pt1 | contig 10917 bp, 10 predicted proteins | sample GraSoiAngelo_131_FD_185888 | JGI IMG/M metagenome (GOLD analysis project Ga0209375, IMG submission 185888) | Grasslands soil microbial communities from the Angelo Coastal Reserve, California, USA - 14_0929_02_30cm (SPAdes) (version 2) | ecosystem: Environmental > Terrestrial > Soil > Grasslands ...
GGGGAAGACAGACGCCATGGTGAGGGACCAGTCATTACCTTCGGGCTTCAATAATCCTCTCTGTTCCTGACGTACCGGTCGGCCGGGCCGCGTTAGGCGGTGCCGGCCGATCGTTTTTCGGAACGCGGAACGCGGAACAGCACACCCGGGTCACGAAGCGCGATCTCACTACTCGAAACCGACCTTTCTGTTCCGCGTTCCGACTTCCGCGTTCCGCGTTCCGCGTTATCGCCGGACCGTCTCCCAAAAGTACTTCGGCGCCAGCAACGCATGCCCCCGCACCACGAATCCGATCACCAGGATCGCGATCCAGATTCCGTAGGCGACGGCGATCTCCTCGCGCAGCGTCGGCCGCAGGAACTGCACCAGCCACAGGACGAAGATGATGGTGGCGTCGAGCCAATCGAACTCCATGTTCGCGAGCAGCAGCACGGCGAGCCCCGACTGCAGCAGCGTGAGCAGCAGCTCGAGCCGCTGGGCGTCGTCGAAGCGGAAATCGAGCCACACGCCGTGGTGGCGGAGACTCGAGTAGCCGTAGACGAGGGGGATCATGGCGGCGAGCACGGTCCATTGGTTGATGTTGCTGGAGACCATGTTCATGAGCGCCATGGGCGCGCGGTGGGCCCGCCGCGCCCAGTAGAACGCCGAGACCTTCTCGGGGAATTCGGAGAGAAACGGCGCCACCCACTGCACCAGCACGAACTGGCTCACGCCGAACAATCCCGCGACGGCGAGCATGGACTCGAGGAACGGATGCGCGGTGGCGTAGAGCAGGCCGCCACCGGCCGCGAACAGCCCGCCGATGGCCGCCTTCTGCCGCCAGCCGGGCTGGCGGTACGCCCAGCGGGACACCGCCGGCGCCTCGACGACGCTGTCCACGTCACGCGGCGCGGTACGGAGCAGCGCCCACAGGTAGGCGACGTAGAGGGCGAGCAGGACCGCGGCATCCACCCAGCCTAAGCTGCGCCGCAGCAGGATCACGACGAAGTAGAGCAGCGGCGGCACGAGCCCCACGACCTCGACCGCGTGCTCGCGGTCCAGCTGGATGGCGGGCAGGAGGGGCGCAGCATGCTGCGCCCCTCCAGTGGTATGCTGCGCCCCCACGGCCCGCTTCCGTCCGGCGGCGGCGAACACGAAGTAAATCATCGGCCATCCCAGGCCGAGCAGTAGGCGGATGGCGCCGGTCAGGTTGGCGATCGCGAGATGGGCGCGCTCCGGATCGCGCCCGGCGTCCCAGGCGATCACCGCTTCGACGGCGAACTCGGGCAGCGTCTGCAGCCAGGCGAGGATGGCGAGGGCGAGGCCCTGGGAGATGAGGAACTGCGCGGCTTCCGCGCCCCAGGCGACGAGAAATGCCGCCGCGAGGATGCTGGGGAAGGTCCACAGGGCGGACACCGCAGTGGCTCCCGCCGTGGACACAAAAGCGAGTAGCTTTAGTTTCACGTGCGCCGAAGATAGTCCGGCCCCGGAGGCCCAACAAGCATGGGACGCGACAAAATGAAGTCCGCCAGCCTGCACAGCTTCCACGCGGAGCACACCGCGCCGCTCGCACCGGTATCCTCCGGGGAAGCACGCTCGGCCTTCGAGACGCTGGTGCGCGAGATGCTCGTGCAGCTCGGTGAAGATCCCGTCCGCGAGGGCCTGCGCCAGACTCCGGCCCGGGTGGAGGCGTCGCTCAAGTGGCTCACGCGTGGCTACCACATGTCCGTCCCCGACGTCATCGGCGACGCGTTGTACCGCGAGCGGCACGAGAATCTCGTCTGCGTGCGCGACATCGAGATCTATTCGCTGTGCGAGCATCATCTGCTGCCGTTCTTCGGCAAGGCGCACGTGGCGTACCTCCCCGACGGCCGGCTCGTGGGCCTGTCGAAGATTCCCCGCGTGATCGAGGTGTTTGCCCGCCGGCTGCAGGTGCAGGAGCGGCTCACCGACCAGGTGGCCGATGCCCTGATGGAGGTGCTGGAGCCGCGTGGCGTGGGCGTCGTCATCGAGGCCTACCACCTCTGCATGATGATGCGGGGCGTCGAGAAGCAGAACTCCAAGACCGTGACGAGCGCGCTCCGGGGCGCGCTGCTGCAGGACGCCAAGACCCGCGACGAGTTCCTCAGACTGGTGCACGGCGGTCGGGGCCTGGAGTGAGCGCGGCTCCCCTCAGCGGGAGGCTCGCGCTCGTCACCGGCGCCTCGCGCGGCATCGGGCGCGCGGTGGCGGACGGGTTGCACGCGGCCGGGGCCCATGTCGTGCGCCTGGCACGCAGCCTCCAGGACGGCTCGGCCGACCGGCGGACGGATCTGCGCTGCGACGTCACCGATCCCCGCGCCGTGGAGCGGGCGATCGGCCGCGTCCTCACCGAGCTCGGCGTCCCGGACGTCGTGGTCAACAACGCCGGGACGTTTTTCATCAAGCGGATCGAGGAGACGACCCCCGACGAGTTCGAGCGGACCATCGCCGTGAATCTCATGGGCCCGTTTCTCGTCGCCCGGGCGCTCGTGCCACACTTCGTGCAGCGGGGCACCGGACACCTTGTGACGATCGGCTCCGTCTCCGACCACGTGGCGTACTCCGGGTCGACGGCCTATGCGGCGAGCAAGTACGGACTGCGAGGCATGCATGAGGTGCTCCGCCAGGACCTCTCACGCACCGGCGTGCGCACCACGCTCGTCTCTCCCGGGCCGGTGGATACGCCGATGTGGGATGCCGTCGATCCCGACTCGAAGCCGGGCTTCACCAAGCGGAGCGCCATGCTGCAGGCGGAGGACGTCGCCGCGGCGGTGCTGTACGCGGTGACGCAAGCCCCGCGGGTGGATGTGACAGAAATACGGCTGATGCCGACGGTTTATACGGCGAGGGGCTGAAGCGAATGCGGAAGTCGGAACGCGGAACGCGGAACATCAGGGGTGAGTTCGAAGAGCGACGCCCCGATCGACACTCGCCTGGCTGTTCCGCGTTCCGCGTTCCGCGTTCCGCGTTGCTTGCGACCCTCCTGCTCGTCTGCGCATCGAGCCTCTCCAGCGCCCAGTCTCTTCCACCCTTACCGGACACCACCGGCTTCGGTGTCCACGTACTGGCCATCGCCCGCGCTCCGGACAAGACGATCTGGGTGGGGAGCTACGGCCAGGGAATCTTTGTGCTGCGCCCGGGCGCCTCCAGCTGGGAGCAGCTGCGGCACGCGAGCGATTCCGCGGTGCACTCCATCTCTTGGGACTTCGTGCACGCCTTCGGGTTCGGGCCTGCGGGGGAGATCTGGTACGGCACGGTCGGCAACGGCTGGGGGCTGTCGACCGACGGCGGGAAGACGTGGACCAACTGGGAGTTCAGACAGCTCGGCCCTGAATGGCAGTACGTCGCACCCAACGGCATCGTCACTCGCGGCGACACCGTGTACATCGGCACCGCGAACGGCATCAAGCTATCCTGGGACCGTGGTGCGACCTGGGCCGAGGTGACCGATTCGGTCGGTGCGACGACGGCAAAGCACGTCTGGGGACTAATTCGCAACCAGTACGTGCTGGCACTCGCCGCGGGCCGGGACGGCGCCCTCTGGGCCGCTCACCTGCACGGCCTGGCGCGCTCGCGCGACGGCGGTCGTACCTGGAGCGAAGTCCCGGCTCCAGCTCGGGTGCGCGCCCTCGCGCCCGATTCCGGTGACATCGTGTGGGTGGGGACCGAGCGGGGCCTGTACCGACTCGGACACGACCCCTCTCCGCAGCGCGGAGAGGGGGAGGCAGAGGACGTGGCCTGGCTCGACAAGAGAGGGCGCCCAGCTTGCGCGGTGGCGCCGGTTGTGAAGGGCTGTCGCGTGGACATGCCGCCGATCGAGGCGCTCGAGCTGGTCGCGCCGGGACGAGTCTACGCCGCCACGCGACAGGGTGTGTACGAGCAGGACGGCGACGCGCTCAACTTGTGCGACCCGGTGCCTGCCGCCACGGCGTTCCTGTCGCTCGCGCCCGGCTGGTACGCGGTCGGGCGCCAGACGGGGCTCGCGTCGTGTCGCTTCGACCAGGGGCTCAGCCTCGTCGGCATTTCGTACCAGCAGCGTCCGGACACGGATCTGGATGCGTTGCGGCACACCTGGTTCGAGCGCCCGATTCTCCCCGCCGATCAGCCCTTCATCGACCAGACGTACCGCTACGGCTCGACCATGGGCGGCAACTTTCAGCAGCATCAGGGCGTCGAGTTCAACAACCCCGACGGGACGCCGGTCCACGCCATTGGCGACGGCGTGGTAGTGTTCGCCGGTCCGGCGGAGCAGGGGGCGAACACCATCGCCGTCCGCCACGACCGCAAGCTCAAGGGGCTGTTCGTTTACTCGGTCTACTATCACAACACCACCCTCGTCGCCTCGCTGGGACAGCGCGTCAAGGCTGGGGACGTGATCGCTACGGTCGGGAACACCGGCCGGGCGACGAACGACCATCTGCACCTCGAGGTCCACGCCGCGCCGGTCGACTCTGTGCCGCTGATCGTCGATCCCAACGAGCGCTACCCGCGCTACAGCGTGAACCCCGAGCTGTGGATCCGGCCGCTGCCCGGAACCGGGATCGTCGCGGGGCAGGTATGGGACGCCCAGGGCCGGCCGGTGCCGCAGGCTCGCGTCTACGGGCTCATCAAGGCCGAGCCGCAGGAGACGCCGTTTTCGTACGCCGAGACGTATGGGGAGCACAACCACCCCGACCCCGCGTACCGGGAGCACTTCGCCGTGAGCGACGTGGAGCCGGGCGACTACACCGTCTCGGTGGTGGTGGACGGCAAACGGCTCACGCGGCGCATTCGGGTCGAGGCGAACCGCCTGACCTGGGTCGTCTTCGGTTCCGGTGCACATTGAGCTGACGGAAATGCTGCGGTGTCCGGAGACGCACGAGGAGGCGTTTCTCGTGATGTCGACCGGCGAGATGGTCGGGCGGATGGTTCGTTCGGGCATACTCGGCTGTCCGATCTGCCGTCGCGAGTATGCGATCGTAAGGGGAGTCGTGAACTTCTCGGGACCGGGGACCGGGGAGGGGCTCCCTCCGCGACAAAAATACGCAGTCGCTGCGGGAGCCCCTCCCCGGTCCCCTGACGCTCAGACGCTCCAAGCGCTCCTAGACTTGAGCGGTCCCGGCGGGTACGTCGTGCTCGTTGGATCGGCGGCGCGGCACGCGGTCGGGCTCGCCGGGCTGATGGGCGGGATTCACTTCGTGGCGATCAACGCGCCATCCGAGGTCGAAGAGCTGCCGGTCCTCAGCTTGCTCGCGTGCGCGAAGATGATTCCGCTGCGCGGCGCCATGGCGCGGAGCTTGGTCGTCGGAGCGGACTGGGCGGGCGACCCCTGGCTGGGCGAGGCGCAGCGCGTGCTGCTGCGGGGGCGGCGACTCGTGATCGAAGCCGAGCGCGTCAAGCCGCCGTCAGGCGTGACGCAGCTCGCGATCGGGGAGGGGCTGTGGGTGGGGGAGAAACGGTGATCACCCTTCGATCGCCGCCGCCGTCGGATCCGCTTCCGCGTATACCCGGTCGATCAACTCCTTGTAGTTCTTCTCCACGGCACGCCGCTTCACCTTGAGCGTGGGCGTGAGCTCCCCCGACTCGATCGTGAAATCCCGCTCGATCAACACGACCTTCTTCGGCATCTCGAACTTCGCCAGGTCGCGCAAGCCGCCGATCACCTCCCGCTCCATCTTCGCCCGCACGTCGGGGAGGGTGATCAGCTCCGCGCGGGAGGCGTACGCCAGCTTCCGCTCCCGGGCCCACGGCTCGAGGCTGTCGAAGTTCGGCGCCACGAGGATGATCGGGAACTTGCGCTGGTCGCCCAGCACCACGGCGTTGGCGACGAACTTGTTCAGCTTGACGGTGTTCTCGATCGGCTGCGGCGCCACGTACTTGCCGCCCGCGGTCTTGATCAGGTCCTTCTTCCGGTCGGTGATCTTGAGATAGCCCTCCGCATCGAGCTCGCCGATGTCGCCCGTGTGGAACCACCCCTCCGCGTCGATCGCCTCGTGCGTCGCGTCGGGCTTGTTGTAGTAGCTCCGCATGACGTTCGGGCCCTTGGCGAGGATCTCGCCGTCCGGCGCGATCTCGACCTGGACGCCGGGGATCGGCTTCCCCACGGTGCCGAATTTCGGCCGGGCCAACGGGTTGAGCGTGAGCACCGGCGACGTTTCGGTGAGCCCGTACCCCTCGATGGTCACGAGCCCTGCGCTGTAAAAGAAGCGCCCGATCTCGGCGGCGAGCGGGGCGCCGCCGGAAACGAATAGCTTGATCCGCCCGCCCGTGCCGGCGCGCAGCTTCGAGAACACCAGCCGGTCGGCGATGGCGTGCCGCAGCGCGAGGCCGAGCGGGACGGGAATCCCGGAGAGCCGGTGGGTCGTCCACTGCTCGCCGACGCGCTTCGCCCACAGGAAGATGCGGCGCTTGAGCGCCGATCCCGTCAGCGCCCGCTCGAGCACGCGGGCATACACCTTCTCGTACAAGCGCGGCACCGCCACGAACACCGTGGGGCGCACATCCCGCAGATCCTGCGAGATGGTGTCGGTGGACTGCGCGTAGTTGATGGTCACGCCCACGTGGAAGAAGTAGTAGTCCACCATGCGCTCGAGGATATGCGACAGCGGCAGGCAGGCGAGGCAGCTGTCGCCCTCGCTCACCCGCAGTGCTGCGACGGACGCGATCACGTTGGACCAGATGTTGTTGTGCGTGAGCATGACGCCCTTCGGTTGGCCGGTCGTCCCCGACGTGTAGATCAGTGTGGCCAGGTCGTCGGGCCGCACCGCCAGCGCTTCCTCCTTGAAGCGCGGGTATTGCGCCGCCACGGCCAGGCCCTTGGCTTCCACGTCGGCGAGCGTGATCGCGCCGTCGCGCCGGGCGTCGGACTCGAACACGATCACGTGCTGGAGCGCCGGGAGCCTGCCCCGGACTTCGACCACCTTGGCGAGCTGTACAGCCGTGGAGCAGAAGACGGCGCTGGCACCGGAGTCGCGCAGGATGTATTCGACCTGGTTGGCCGGCAGCGACGGGTAGATCGGGACGTCGGCGGCCCGGGCGCACAGGCAGGCGTAGTCGACCAGTGCCCATTCCAGCCGCGTCTCGGCCAGGAGCGCCACGCGATCGCCTGGCTGGATCCCCAGCTCGCGCAGGCCCAGCGCGATCGCCCGCACCCGCTCCTCCGCCTCCCGGTGCGTGACCGGGGTCCAGGCGCCGCCCGCCTTGTAACGGAAAGCGGCGGGGTGGCGCGCATACTGCTCCACGGCATCGAAGAACAACCGCGTCAAGGTGCCCGCGTTCATGGCAGGAACCTCACGACGAAGGTGATGGGTGAGCCAGGGACTGCGGTGCCGATGGCCCGGCGGGCGGCGGCCGTCACGACGGCGCTGTCCGGCAGCGGCCCGGCGAGGAGGCGCAGCTTCACCACGGCGATGCCGGTAGTGGTGGTGACGGTGTCGCTCGCGACCGGCGCGCGCGCGGTATCGCTCGTCACCAGGGCGACGTTGGCCCCCCCGCCCGGCCCGGGGTAGACCGTCAGCGCGAACGCGACCGGACGACCGGAGAGGTCGACCGGCCCCGTGGCGGTCGTGTCCTGGAGCCGCACTTTCAGAGAATCCGACAGCGAGTCCGGTTTCGCGGCGAGGCTGACGCTGTCGCGCGCCGGGCCGGCGGCGAATAGCGTATCGGCCGCAGCGAGCATCCGGATGGCGATCGGATTACTGGTCAGGTCGCCCACGCTCGCCTGGATGCGCGCCGGGGTGGCGCTCCCAGCCCGGGCGACCATTACGCCGGTGGTGTCGTTCACCACCGTGAGCAGCGCCGTGTCGAACGTGGCCCAGAGGATCGTGGCTGGAACCGGGTCGCCTCGGCCGTCCAAGGCGACGCCGATCGGGCGGAGGGTGTCGAGCTCTTCCAGTGAGTCGGGAACGTCCGCGACCGATATGGCGACTACCCGGTCGAGATCGGGTCCGAGCCGGCCGCATGCCACAGCTGCCGCGAGCACGAGGACGAGGGCGCGCGCCCGGCCCCTCAGGGCGCCTCCGCAGTGGCGGCGTGGGTGGGTCCCGCTGCGCCCCCCCCCAGGTCCCGCAGCGCCTGCGTGGCGTGCTCGATCCATTTTTGGGCGTCGGGGCCTTTGGGCGGATGTGTGAGGAAGGCCCGCAGGTGCTGCGTCGCGCCATCGGGGTCGCCGCGCTTCAGCAGCAGGAACGCCAGCCCGTAGTGGGCGCCGGCCAGCTCCCGGTCCAGCTCGAGCGCGCGGCGGTAATGGCGGATCGCCTCGTCGATGCGGCGCGTCTTGGTGAGCGCGATCGCCATGTTCTGCAAGATGCGGGCGTCGTTGGGGTGGTCGCGCAGTGCCAGGCGATACGACGTGAGGGCTGCGTCGTAATCGCCCTGGCGCTCGAGGGCGAGCGCCTCGTTCAGATAATCGAGGCGCTGGGGATGGACGTCGTCGGCGCCCGAGCCGCCGAGCAGGCGGCGCCAGAAACCCATGGGCCGAAAATAGCTTGCGGCCGCTCGCGTCCGCAATGTAGCTTCTCCCCCCATGCCCGCCCCCCCCCCCCCCCCCCCCCCCCCCCCCCCCCCCCCCCCCCCCCCGTGCCCAAGCGGACCGGCTTCACCCGCAAGACGCCGCACGGTGTCCTGCAAGTGGACTGGCCGTTCTTCGGCGAGCTGTGCCGGGCGCTGGCCCTCAAGATCTTCCGGGAGTACGACCCCGATGTGGTGATCGGCATCGCCCGTGCGGGAGTGATCCCCGGCGCCGTCGTGGCGAGCATCCTGCAGCGCGACTTCGCGTCGGTCGCCATCACTCGGCAGGAGAGCGGCGCGCGGCCGGTGGTGATCGCGGGCCCGCCCCGGATCGTCACGGGGCGGCGCGTCCTGATCGTGGACGAGACCTGCGACTCGGGCGACACGATGAAGCTCGCGCTGAACGCCGTGCGCGAGCTCAAGCCCGCCGCCGTGAAAACCGCCGTCTCGTTCCGCACCGGCGCGTACCAGCCGGACTTCTACGCCCTCGAGAGCGAGAACTTCATCATCCTCCCCTGGGACCGCGAGGTGATCATCGGCGGGGAGATCGTCATGCGGCCGGATTACGCCGAGAAGCTCAAGGAACTCGGGGGTTGATCGACCGCCTCACCGCGGCGCTGCAGGGCTCCCGCGCCGACTTCACCGAGATCCGCGTCGAACAGAGCTGGAGCTCCGCCGTCACGATGCGCGGCCGGCGGCTCGAGTCTGCCACGGCGAGCGAGGACCAGGGCGGTTTCGTGCGTGCCCTGAATCGCGGCGCGGGATGGGGGACGGCCTCGTTCACCTCCCTCGACCAGCTCGAGGCGATGGTGGCTCGCGCGGACGAGCTGTCCCGTGCCGTACGGCTCGACCGCCCGATCCGGCTCGCCGACGTCCTGCCGCAGCAGGCGGAGGGGGTGTCCGACCTGGACGGCGACGTGCGCGGCGTATCGCTCGCTGAAAAGAAGCGGCTCATCGACGCGTACAACGGCGAGATGCTCGCCGTGAGCGACCGCATCGTCGACACGCTCGCGACGTACCGCGACGAGGTGAGCGAGTACTGGTACGCCAATTCCGAGGGGGCCCGGCTGCACGAAGTCCGGCCCGAGGTGACACTCTCCGGGACGGCGATCGCGCGGCGCGACGGCACCATCGAGAAGGGACTCGAGTCGATCGGGCTCAGGCGCGGGTGGAACTCGGTCCAGGGCAAGGCGGCCGGCTTCCGCGCCGTCGCCGAGCGGGCGGTGCGGCTCCTGGACGCTCCGACGGTGCGGGGCGCGACCTATCCCGTCGTGCTCGATCCCGAGCTCGCCGGCGTCTTCATCCACGAAGCGTTCGGGCACCTGTCGGAAGCCGACTTCGTCTACGAGAACCCGCAGGCGCGCGAGATGATGACGCTGGGCCGGCGCTTCGGCAAGCCGGTGCTCAACGTCGGCGACAACGGTGCCGCACCCGGCTTGCGCGGCACGCTGCCGTTCGATGACGAGGGCACGCCCACCCAGGACACGGCGCTCATCCGGGAAGGCATCCTCGTCGGCCGGCTGCACTCCCGCGAGACGGCGGCCGCGATGAGCGAGCGGCCGACCGGGAACGCGCGCGCGATTTCGTTCCGCCACCCGCCGATCGTCCGCATGACGAACACCTACATTGGCAACGGGCGCGGCACGTTCGCGGACCTGATTCGCGACATCAAGCTGGGTGTGTACGCCTGCGGCGCGTTCGGCGGCCAGACCATGCTTGAGAACTTTTCGTTCACAGCCGCCTATGGCCACATGATCCGCGATGGCCAGGTGACGGAGCTGGTGAAAGACGTCGTGCTCGCGGGGAACCTGTTCCAAACGCTCGATCGCATCGACCACATCGCCGGCGACTTCCGCTGGAATCAGATGGGTGGCGGCTGCGGCAAGGGCGGGCAGTACCCGCTCCCCGTCACCGAAGGTGCGCCGCACCTCCGCATCGAAGCGGCCCTGATTGGGGGAGACGTCCCCCCTTCCGCGTGATCGACGCTCTGCTGGAGCTCGCGCGGCGTCGCGTGGACGGGGGGAGAAGGGGAGGAGGGGGGGGCGCGGATGCCCTTGAGCGGCGCGTCGAGCGTACGGCGCTAGCGTTCGAAGCGGGCCGCCTCAAGGCCGCAGGAGTGACAGAAGAGGCCGGTGTGAATGTGCGGGTGTTGCACCGGGGTCGCGTCGGCATCGCAGGCACGACGAATGTCGGCGTGGGGGAAGTAGGGGCGCAGCATGCTGCGCCCCTACTCGAGCGCGCGCTGGCTTCAGCCGAGCTCGGGGAGGAAATCGCGCTGGGCTTTCCCTCCGCCGCCAAGCTCCCTCGCGTCGACACGTACATCGCTCGAGCGGCGGACGCCCCGCTCGAGCGGCTGATCCAGATCGGTCAATTCCTGCTCTCGCGGCTGGCTCGCGAGGGATGCCAGGTCAACGTCGCGATCGAGCGCGA
>Ga0209375_1003511_pt1 | contig 10907 bp, 10 predicted proteins | sample GraSoiAngelo_131_FD_185888 | JGI IMG/M metagenome (GOLD analysis project Ga0209375, IMG submission 185888) | Grasslands soil microbial communities from the Angelo Coastal Reserve, California, USA - 14_0929_02_30cm (SPAdes) (version 2) | ecosystem: Environmental > Terrestrial > Soil > Grasslands ...
CGACATGACCCACCGAGCTCAGCGGCGCCGGCGTGCTGCTGCTACGGTCTGGGTGTACCGAAACGCCGCGCTCGAGCGCCTGACGCTCGGCCCAGCCCGAACGGGACGACGTCGCGACCGCGAGAGTGACTCCAGGATCGAGCGTGGTCGTGCTCACGGGCACGACGACCCCATGCCCACTGCTGGCGTTTCGCGGGCGCCAGACCGGGATCAGGTCCGGGCGGCCGATGCGCCGCAGGATCCGCGAGACGTAGCGCCGCGTCTCGGGAAACGGCGGGACGCCCCGGTAAACCAGCACCGCCTGCTCGCCGGCGTTGTAGGCCGCGAGCACCAGGGGCAGCTCGCCGCGATACCGGTCCATCAGGCGCCGCAGATGGCGCACGCCGCCCTCGATGTTCTCGTACGGATCGAAGCTGTCTGAAACTTGCAGACTCGAGGCCGTGCCCGGCATCAGCTGCATCAAGCCCTGTGCGCCGCGCCGCGAGACGGCCCGCGGGTTGAACTCGGACTCCGCCTCGACGATCGCCGCCACCAGGATCGGCGGGATGTCATAACGGACCGCCACGTCCCTGATGTGCGCTTCGATCTCGACAATCTGGGCGATCGCGGCCTCGTTGCTCGACTCCGAGGCGTCGAGGGTCTCCCGCGCCATCCTCATGATCTCGCTGTCCGGCTGCGATCCGGCCGGCCGCGCCGTGAGATAGGCGGGAACGATCACCAGCAAAAGCACACCGAGTCCGAGCGCGTGCCGCAGCATTGGCGACAGCGTCTCTCGCTCCGTGAAGCTTTGGCTCGTGGCTGCCATTTCGCTCACGACTTTTCCCTCCGGGTTTGAGACCTGGCAGACATCGCTCGGGGTGGATCTGACCGCAGCACCCCCTTGAGAACGCAACGCCGGTGCCAGCCTCCGAAAGCGCTTCCAGACCATTATTTTCATATGGTTACGTCTCAGTTCGACTTGCCGACCACTGACGCGCGCTGTCATCCCTCCGACACGCGAGTGCCATCGGGTCCGCGACATCCTTTTCAGTAGCGGCGGAGCCTCAGACGCGGTCGCGTGCCTTTCCCCGGAAGCTTCGTGGCGGCGCGGACATCGTCCGCGGCGTTCCGTTGAAGGTCCCCCAGGATCTGAGCCCGAGGTTCGCGCACTCGATGAAGCAATCCAGAGCGGTGGAGAGCTCCGCCATGCTCTTCGGCGTCTTGAGCTCGACGGCGGCGTCGTTGCCGTTGAACACGGCGTTCGTCGCGCCCAGGGCGCTCGACGCCGCGTGGCCCTTGAAGCTGGTGATCCAGGCCTGGTCCGGCTGTCGATTCACTCTGAAACGGACGACCACTCGATGGTCCGAGCGTCGCTCGTCGAACGCGGGCTCGCCGATGCGCTGGATGAGCATGATGACTCCGTCGCGATGAATCGCTACAAGAGCCAGGCGCCGCGCCTGAAGCCGAGACTTTTCGCAGGTGAGAAGCGAACGCCTACCGGGTGGTAGGAGACAACGACGACGTATCCGGTATCCAATCACATCCCCGCGGGTGTGTCTAGGGGCCTTTCCTGATAGGCTAGAGCCTCGATTTCCCAGGACGAAACGCACGGAGGTGTTCGGATGAAGCATCGCATCGCCGCGATTCCCGGCGACGGAATCGGCAAGGAAGTCGTGCCCGAGGGCATGCGCGTCCTCGACGCCGCCGGGCGTCGCTTCGGGTTCGAGATCGAGTGGACGACCTTCGACTGGAGCTGCGAGCGCTACGCGCAGACCGGCCGGATGATGCCCGAGGACGGCCTCGACCAGCTCAGGCTGTTCGAGGGGATCTTTCTCGGCGCGGTAGGCTTTCCCGGCGTGCCGGACCACGTGTCGCTGTGGGGGCTCTTGATCCCGATCCGCCGGGGCTTCCGCCAGTACGTGAACCTGCGTCCGGTCCGTCTGCTCAAGGGCGTCAAGTCACCGCTCGCCGGCCGCGGGTCGGCCGACATCGACATGCTGATCGTGCGCGAGAACAACGAGGGCGAGTACTCGGAGATCGGCGGGCGGCTCTACCGCGGCACGCCGGAAGAGCTGGCCGTCCAGCAGTCGGTCTTCACGCGCACGGGCTGTGACCGGATCATGCGCTACGCGTTCGAGCTCGCGATGAAGCGGCCGCGGCGGCACGTGACGTCGGCGACCAAGTCGAACGGGATCATCCACAGCATGCCGTACTGGGACGAGCGCTTCGCGGCGGTCGCGAAGGACTACCCGGACGTCAAGACCGCGCAGTTCCACATCGACATCCTGACCGCCCACTTCGTGCAGCACCCCGACTGGTTCGACGTGGTCGTCGGCTCAAATCTCTTCGGCGACATCCTCTCCGATCTCGGTCCGGCCATCGCCGGCTCCATCGGGCTGGCGCCGGGCGGCAACATCAACCCCGAGCGCGCGTACCCCTCGATGTTCGAGCCGGTGCACGGCTCGGCGCCCGACATCGCCGGCAAGGCGCTCGCGAATCCGGTGGCTCAGATCTGGACGGGCGCGATGATGCTGGAACACCTCGGCCACGCGGACGCGGCGCGCGCGGTCGTCGCGGCGGTGGAGCGCATCGTCGAAGAGGGCAAGACCGTCACGCGCGATCTCGGGGGCCGGGCGACGACGTCCGAAGTCGGCCAGGCGATCGCCGCGCTGCTCTAGCGAGTCTCCGCGTGAACTTCTTTGGGCACGCCGTGCTGGCGATCCGGCGGAGCGCCGACCCCGCGTTCGTGCTGGGCGCGATGCTGCCGGACTTCGCCACGATGATCCGCGCGCGCCCGCCGTTGACCGAGCACACGGCCATCGACCTGGGCATGCGGTTTCACTGGAGGACGGACGACGCCTTCCACCGCTCGCCGGCGTTCGGCGCTCTGACCCACGCGGCGGTCACGTGGCTGTCGGCGCACGGGGTGCGGAGCGGCAGCGCGCTGGCGGCGGCGCACGTCGGCGTCGAGATCCTGCTCGACGCCGCGCTGGCCGGCGACGCGCTGGCGCAGCAGGCCTACCTGGCGGCGATCGACGCCGCCGCGCCGCGCGAGCTCGGGCGCCACGTCACCTGGGCCTCCGACGATCAGAGCGTGCGGTTCGATCACCTGCGCGAGCGGCTGCGTGAGCGTGGCGCGATCGTCGGCGACATCGCGCCTGACGTCGTGGCGGGACGCCTGCGGCGGGCCCTCGCCGACCGGCCGCGCCTGGCCCTGGACGACGCTGCGGAACTCGCGGTACGCGAGTGGGTCACCACGGCGCGCACCCAGATCTCGGCCTGCGCCGCCCCCCTGGTCCAAGATCTCGCCACGCAACTTTCGATCACCGCGCAGTCCTAGCGCCGAATCGAAAGGCTCAGCCGCCCCTAGCGCTCGTTCGAGAGAACGAGCGTGCCGGCGGCCGAGAGCATGCCGCCCATCCCGTTCACGAGGGAGAGTTTCGTGTTCGGCACCTGGCGCGCTCCACACTCGTGGCGCAGCTGCCGCGTCGCCTCGATGATCGGGAAGATCCCGTACATGCCGCTGTGGGTGTACGAGAGCCCGCCGCCGTTGGTGTTGATGGGAAGCTTGCCGCCCGGGGTCGAGCGCCCCTCCGCGAAGAAGTGCACGCCCTCGCCGCGCTTGGCGAGGCCCAGCGCCTCCAGCATGAGCGGCGGGCCGGAGGTGAAGGCGTCGTAGAGCATGATGTGGTCGAAGTCCGTGCCCTTGACGCCGGCCATCGCGAACGCCTTCTCGCCCGACCGCCGCGTGGCCTCGCTGAACGTGAGGTCGCGCATCTGCGTCAGCATGACGTGCTCGCTGCCCTCGCCGGCACCACGCACGTAGACCGGCCGCTTGGCGCAGTCCTTCGCGCGGTCCGCCCGCGTCAGGACCACGGCGCCGCCGGCGTCGGTGACCAGGCAGATGTTGAGGATGTTGAACGGCCAGACCACCGGGCGCGAGTCGAGCACGTCCTTCACGGTGAGCGGATCCCGATTGCGCGCCTTCGGGTTCAGCGCCGCCCACTTGCGCGTGGAGACGGCGACCTGCGCCCACTGCTCGAGCGTGGTGCCGTGCTCGTGCATGTGGCGCGTGGTGATCAGGCCGAAGTAGGTCGGCGCGCCGCCGAAGCCGTAGGGGAACTCGAACTGGCCCGGCAGCGCGGTGTCGCGCCGGGGTGAGACGCCGACGCCCGAGCGCCCGGACTCGCCGTGGCTGACCACCGCGACGTCGCAGAGGCCGTGGTGGAGCGCCAGCACCGCGTGACCCACCATGATGATGAATGAGCAGCCGCCGACGGTCGTGCCGTCGACGTAGCGCGGCACCACGCCGATCGCCTCGCCGATCGTCGCCGGCGAGTGCTGGCCCGCGGTGAAGATGCCGTCGACGTCGGACACCTTGAGCCCGGCGTCCCGCACGGCGTTGGTGATCGCCTCGACGTGCAGGCTGAGCTGGCTCTTGCCGGGCAACGTGCCGAGCTCGTCGCTCTCGTCCACGCCGACGATGCAGACGGAGTTGCTGAGCTCGCGCATCTTCGTCAGGTCGCTCATCGCGCACCTCCCCCGACGGGCCGGAACATCGGGAGACTGACCTGATCCGTCAGCTTCTCGAAGCAGACCTCGACCGGCATGTCGCAGCGGATCTGCTTCGGGTCCGGTGCCACGCCGACCAGATTGGTCAGGATGCGCGGGCCTTCTTCGAGCTCGACCATCGCGAGCACCACCGGCGTCTTCACCTTGAACGCCTTGTTCAGGATCTGGTGGGCGATCTCGAAGGAGAAGAGCTTGCCGCGACCGGTCGCCTGCACCCAGCCGACGTCCCGCGAGGCGCAGAACGGGCACGCGACGCGCGGGTACATGAACGGCTTCCCGCACGCGCGGCACTTGGGGATCATGAGCTTGCCGTCCCGCGCGCCTTCCCAGTAGGGCCGGCACTCGGGCGTGATCGGAGTTGGGAGCGGGCGTTCGAGGTCCATGGGCGAGGATTCTAACGCAAGCTGAGGTAAAGTACCGCCCCGTGGTGCGTGCCGCAGGGCGTCGCGGGGCCGCAGTGCGCGCGAGGCGAGCGATTCCAACAGGCCCTGCCGGCCGAGGCGCGGCTATAGCGGCTATATACAGAGGAGACCCCCATGGCTCGCAAGCAGGACGCGCCCAGGGCTCACCCGGTGACCGCCGCCGACGTGGATCCCCGCCATCGTTGGGACCGGCCGCTGCAGGCGCCCGGTCACACGCAGGTCGACTTCGAGGAGCGCGTGGATTTCCATCGCCTCCACGCCTATCGGCTCGGCCGCGCGCGCCAGGCGCTGGCGCACTCGGGCCTCGGCGCGCTCCTCGTGTTCGACCAGTACAACATCCGCTATCTCTCCGGCACCGTCATCGGCGAGTGGGCGCGCGACAAGCTCACGCGCTGGTGCCTGCTAACCGGCAACGGCGAGCCGTGGGTCTGGGATTTCGGTTCGGCCGCGCGCCACCATCGGCTCTACACGCCCCAGATCCCGTCACGGCAGTCGCTGGCGGGCATGGTCGGCATGCGCGGCGCCGTCTCGCCGAAGGCCGGGCTCTTCGGCAAGGCGGCGCAAGAGATTCGCGACATCCTGCGCGCCGAGGGCGTGGCCAAGATGCCGCTCGGGATCGACCTCGTGGAGCCACCATTCCTCTTTGCGCTGCAGGAGCTGGGCATCGAGGTGCGCGACGGCCAGCAGGTGATGCTGGAAGCACGGATGCTCAAGAGCCAGGACGAGCTCACGCTCCTCAACATGGCGGCGGCGATGGTGGACGGTGTCTATCAGGACATCTTCGAGGCGCTCAAGCCAGGGGCTCGCGAGAATGAGATCGTCGCGCTGGCCACCAAGCGGCTCTACGAGATGGGCTCCGACTGCGTGGAGGCGATCAACGCGATCTCCGGGGAGCGATGCAGCCCGCACCCCCACAACTTCACGGACCGGATCATCCGCCCGGGCGACCAGGCGTTCTTCGACATCATCATGTCGTTCGTCGGCTACCGCACGTGCTACTACCGCACCTTCGGCGTGGGTCGCGCCACCAAGCCGCAGATCGTCGCCTACAAGAAGGCGCGCGAGTGGATGGACGAGGCGATCGCGCTCATCAAGCCCGGCGTGGCCACCGACAAGATCGCCCGCGCGTTCCCCAAGGCGCAGGAGATCGGCTTCGACAGCGAGATGGCCGCGTTCGGCCTCAATTTCTGCCACGGGATCGGCCTCGGGCTCCACGAGCGCCCGATCATCAGCCGGCTCAACTCCTTCGACGACCCGATGGAGCTGCAGGCCGGGATGATGTTCGCGGTCGAGACGTACTGTCCGGCCACCGACGGCATCTCGGCGGCGCGCATCGAGGAGGAAGTGATCGTGACGCCGAGCGGCGCCCAGATCATCACGCTCTTCCCCGCCGACGAGCTTCCGGTCGCGAACCGCTACTAGACCCCGAGGCGCCGACCATGGCCAAGGCCAGGCTCAACGGAATCGAGATCGACTACGAAGCGACCGGGCGGGGGCGCCCCGTGATCCTCTCCCACGGCTACGGCGCCACGCGGCGCATGTGGAACGGCCAGCACGCGACGTTGGGTGATCGCTACCGGCTCGTCACCTGGGACATGCGTGGCCACGGCCAGACCGAGAGCCTCCCCGATCCGGCGCAGTACTCGCTGGCGCTGACGGTCGGCGACATCCGGGCGCTGCTCCAGTCGCTGGGCGCGAGGCGCGCCGTTGTCGGCGGCCTGTCGCTCGGCGGCTACGTATCGCTGGCGTTCTCCCTGGCGCATCCGGAGATGGTGGAGGCGCTCGTCATCTGTGACTCCGGCCCGGGCTTTCGCAATGCCGAGGCGCGCGCGACGTGGAACCGGCGCGCGCACGAGCGCGCCGCGGCGCTGGAAGCGCGGGGGCTCGAGGCGCTGGGCGGGCGGAGCGCCGAGGTTCGCCAGGCGCTCACGTACCACCGGAGCGCTCAGGGGCTCGCGCATGCGGCGCGCGGGATGCTGGCCCAAGTCGACGGTCACGTGATCGACGGGCTCGCGTCGATCCGCGTGCCGACGCTGATCATCGTGGGCGACCGCGATGAGCCGTTCATGGGCGCGTGCGAGTACATGGCGAAGAAGATTCCGAACGCGCGGCTCGAGGTGATCGCCGGCGCCGGCCACTCGTCGAATCTCGATCAACCGGCGGCGTTCGACCGCGTGCTGCTGGACTTCCTGGACTCGCTCCCGGCTTAGCCTCTCGGCAGCCCGAGCACCCGTTCGCCGATGATGTTGCGCTAGATCTCGCTTGTCCCCGCCGAGATCGTGTACTGACGCGCGGCGAGCACGCGGTTGAACCACCGCGGCGCGTCGGGCACCGTCGCCGACCCCTCGTTCACGAGCACGTGCATGCCGAGGAGCTCCCCGGCGGCGTCCGCGATCCTCACGCCAAGCTCGGAGCCGCTGAGCTTCAGGACCGATCCCTCGGGCCCGGGCGGCTCGCCGCGCAGTTGCCGCGTGAGGCTGCGGAGCCGCGTGAGCTTGAGCGCCTCCGAGTCGATGGCGATCTGGGCGGTGTGGCTGCGACCGCCGGCCGAGTGGCGCTCGTACATCAGCGTGGTCGTGGAGACCTTCCAGCCCTGGTTGACCGGGCCCAGCCGATTCGCCTTCGGCACGACGACGTCGGTGAAGAAGACCTCGTTGAAGCGGTGATGGCCGGTCATCAGGACAAGCGGCCGCACCGTGATTCCCGGCGTCGTCATGGGCACCGGGAGACAGCTGATGCCCTGGTGCTTGGGCACGTCGGGATTCGTGCGCACCAAAAGGATGATCCAGTGGGCGAAGTGCGCGCCCGATGTCCACACCTTCTGGCCGTCGACGACGAAGTGATCGCCGCGGTCGACCGCGCGGGTTCGGAGGCTGGCGAGATCGGAGCCGGCGCCGGGCTCCGAGAAGCCCTGGCACCATATCTCGTCGCCGGCGAGGATCGCGGGGAGATGGCGCCGCTTCTGCTCGTCGGTCCCCCAGTGGATGATCGTCGGGCCCACCAGGCTCAGTCCCATGTTGCCGGGAAGCACCGGCGCGCGCGCCGCCGCGTACTCCTCGTCCCAGATGACTCGCTCGATCAGCCCGACGCCGCGGCCGCCGTATTCCTTGGGCGTGGTCGGAGAGATCGGCGCGGGGCTGGGCTACTTCACGTTGCGACTCGCGCGGGCGGCTCGCACAGGCGCGTGTCCACAACGCGTCGCGCGCGCGCTCACCGCGCGTAGAGCGTGCATCACTTCCTTCCGCACCAATATTTTCTCGAGCTGGGCCGGAAGACATCGTCGCGCGCGACGCGCGGATCGATTTCCGCTTGAATGTTCTCGAGCGAAAGTGTAGAGTCCGCCGAGATCCCAGAAGTGAGAAGTAAGGAGAGCGCGGCGATTCCGTAAATGCATTTGTTGCTTCTCCGCTCGCTGCTCCGGGAAATGATCACGGACCTTGCTGGACCATCGTCCACCGGGGACGAGCCGAACCGAGAGAGCATGACACGGTATCTGATCGTCGTTGCACGGACCGAGCCTGCCGTCTACGAGCATCTCCGCAATCGACACGTCGGTGATCCCAAGGTCAAGGTAGTCCTCGATCGCCGCGGCGCACCAGACGCCGAATCGATGGACGGCCCACCGCCCGTCGACCGCCGGCACCGCCGCTCCTCGCTGACGGCCGGCGCCTCGCACGAGCTGGTCGCCGTCACGCGGGAGGATACCGTCGAAGCCTCGAGCCCTAACCCGCAACCCCTCGCCCAGTACGCGGAGGCACCACGCCAGATGAGTCAGATCGAGACGATCGACGACGCGCAGCGGGTCACCCGGTGGCTCGCCGAGAGCCAGTACCAGCTCAGCCACACGATTCCGTCGCTGATCGAGGACCGCGAGAGCCTGCGTCGTTCGCTGGAGGCGCGGGAGCAAGAGTGTCGGCAGCTCCGCGGCGAGATCGGCGAGCTTCGCCAGACGGCGGGCGCGCTCCAGACCGAGCTCGACGCCCTGCGCGGCGAGCGCGCGACGGTCGCGCAGGCCTTCGGCGGTGTGGTGGACCTGCTGGGCCAGCTGCACCAGCCGCTGAGCGACATCGCGCGGCGCCTGCAGACGGCGCAACCGACGGTCGGCACGCACCAGGGGTAACCCACGAACCGCGCGCCGGCTCGGGCGCGGAGGCCGTCGACGAGATCAGCGTGGCCTGGCCCGCCGTGGGCTGGGCCCGTATGATGCACGCATGGAACGCAAGACCGCCAAGCGCCGGCGGCGCCCCGCCGCCGAGAAGACGAGCGCCGCCGCCGCTCCCGAGCTCGACACCGCCGCCGAGGCGCCCGAGCGCGCCTTCGCCGCTCGCCGGCCCCGGCCGGCGCCGGAGCCGCCGCCGCCGCCCGCGAACCGGCACGCGATCTTCTTCGACGTCGAGAACACCAGCAACCCCGGCCGCATCGGGCGCGTGCTCGATCGGCTCACCATCGACCGTCGCGACCGCCGCACCGAATTCTTCGCCGTCGGTAACTGGCGCGTCATCGGCCCGGAGACGGCGCGCCTGCTCGCTCGTCACGGCGCCCAGCTCGTCCATAGCGCGCCGTCCGCCGGCGTGCGCGACTGGAGCGATCTGCGCATCGCGGTGAGCGCGGGCGTGTGGCTGGCGGTCGCGCGGCCGGGCGACGTGCTGGAGGTCGTGTCGGACGACCGCGCCTTCGACGCCGTGGGCGACGTGGCGGCCGCGCTGGGCATCACGTTCCATCGCGTGACCTCGCGCGCGATCGGCGAGGCCTCAGAGCCCGCGCCGGCGCAAGGCGGATCGGGGAGCGACCGGGGTCGCCGCCGTGGGCGGCGCGGCCGGCGCGGAAGGCCCGCGCCCGTCGCGGACATCGCTCCCTGGCGCCCCACGATGAGCTCGTGCTGGTCGTCCGCGAGCTGGCCGAGCGCTCGCCCAACGGTGCCGTCCTCATCGACAACGTGGCCCGGACGCTCAAGGCCCGCGGCTTCAGTCGCCCGCCGGGCTCGTCCCGGCTCGTCACCCGGCTCCGTCGCATCAAGGAGCTGTCGGTGAGCCCGACCGGGATGATCTCGCTGGTAGGGCACGCGGCGACGTCGGTCGAGGAGGCGCCGGCCACGCCCGTGCCGGTCGACGAGCCGGTCGCCGCCGAGCCCGCGACGGGTGGGCGCCGCCGGAGGTCGCGACGAGGAGGACGGCGTCGGCGGCGCCCGCGCGCGGTGGGCAGCGCCGGCGAGGGACGCTAACCGACCAGGATCGCCTTCGCCTTCTCGCGGATCGCGTCGGGCAACGGCGTGGGGCGCCGCGCGTCCATGTCGAGGTGCACACCCAGCTGCTCGAGCGTCGCCGCACGCTCGCCAGTGCGCTCGTTCGTCATCACGTGAAACAGACGCATCGAGGAGTTGCCGACGTGGACGAGCGCCGAGCGCACGCACACTGGGTCCCCCGGCCGGAGCGCGCCGAAGAACTCGAGTTGAAACTCGAACGTCGAAAAGCCGCGGCGCTCGGTCCGCATGTAGCCCGGCGTCATGCCGAACACCGCGGTCGCTTGGGTGTTGGCTGCCGAGAAGCGGTGCACGTAGTGCATGAGCGCGACCCGGCCCAGGACGTCCAGCTCGTCCGGCCGCACCGTGTCCCGTGAGCTGTCGCGAAATCCCTCGAGCCCGCGCGGCCGCGGACGGTGCTCGCGCGGCGGCGCGTCCCACTGGACGCGCCGGCCCTCGGCGGCGCGGCGCTGGGCCGGGGTGAACGCGCGAGCGGCGCCACGCCGCGCGTCGACGTGGCGGACGCGCTGCTCGACCGTGGTGCAGACCTCGCCCGTCTCGGTGTCGAAGACCTTGTGGCCCAGCACGAGCGCGTCGCGCTCGACGGCCAGGACGCCGCTGGTGATATGCATCACGTCGCCGACCCGTAGCTCGCGGACGTAACGCACGTAGCAGTCGGCGGTCGCGAAGGCGCG
>Ga0209375_1003512_pt1 | contig 10902 bp, 8 predicted proteins | sample GraSoiAngelo_131_FD_185888 | JGI IMG/M metagenome (GOLD analysis project Ga0209375, IMG submission 185888) | Grasslands soil microbial communities from the Angelo Coastal Reserve, California, USA - 14_0929_02_30cm (SPAdes) (version 2) | ecosystem: Environmental > Terrestrial > Soil > Grasslands ...
TCGATCCCGACGGCGTCCGCGCGCCGAGACCCGTCGCCGCCGACGCGCAGCTTAGCGTCCGACCCAGCAGCCTATGGCGCGACGGCGTCCGCCGCCTCCGCCGCAACCGGCTGGCCATGGCCGGCGGCGCCGTCATCATCATCTTGTGTCTGGTCGCGATCTTTGCCGACGTGCTCATGCCGCTGCCCTACACGAAACCGAATTTCGGACGCCTGAATGAGGCGCCCACGCGCGCCTATCCGCTGGGCACCGATCAGCTCGGCCGCGACATGCTCTCGCGCATGATTTACGGGGCGCGAGTGTCCATGCTGGTCGGCCTGCTCTCGCAGGTCATCATCGTCGCGATCGGTGTGCCAATCGGCGCCGTGTCAGGCTACCTGGGCGGCCGAGCCGATCTGGTCATCACCCGCTTCATCGACGTGATGTATGCGTTTCCCCGTCTGCTGTTCGTCATCCTCGTCATGTCCATGCTGGGCGCCGGCCTCTTCAACATCTTCATCGCCATCGGCCTGACGGGCTGGGTGGGGATCGCGCGGCAAACGCGCGCGCAGGTGCTCACCATCAAGCAGAAGGAGTACGTCGAGGGCGCGCGGGCGCTGGGCTCGCGCGCCGGCCGGCTGCTCTTCCGCCACGTGTTGCCCAACGCACTCACGCCGATCGTCGTCGCGGTTACGTTCGGCATTCCGGAGGCGATCTTCACGGAGGCGGCGCTGTCGTTCATCGGCGTCGGCATCAATCCCCCCATTCCGTCGTGGGGGCAGATGGTCGGCGAGGGCCAACAGTACATCCGCTCGTACTGGCATCTCTGCGTGTTCCCGTCGATCGCCATCGCCGTCACCATGCTCGCGTTCACGTTCTTCGGCGACGGCGTCCGCGACGCGCTCGATCCGAAAATGAAATAGGCCTACTAACGAGGAGGTCATCATGAGGCTCCCCCGCATCTCCGACGTCCAGATGGATCTGCTGGCCGCGCGCCTGAGCGCGGCCGGCGTCGGCCGCCGCGATTTCCTGCGCGTGGCGGCCGGCCTCGCCACGCTCGGAGCGGCCGGCTTCAATGCGCGCCCGGTCTCAGCGGCACCCAAGCTCGCGGCGGGTGAGAAGCTCGCCCGCGAGCAGCATTTCCGGTACGGCGGAGGCGGCTGGTGGCAAAACGATCCATCCAGCCACGATTTCAACAAGGACCTGTATTGCAACGGCGTGCCCGCGCTCTGGGCGGGTCTCATGAAGTTCAACGCCGAGTTCCAGCCCGTGCCCTATGTGGCCGAGAAGGTCTCGTCCAACGCGGAGGGCTCGGTGTGGACGTTCAACATCCGCAAGGACTCCAAGTGGTCGGACGGCAGCCCCTGCACCGCGCGAGACTTCGAGTGGTCCTGGAAGCGCCAGATGGACCCGGCCAGCAAGAACCCGTACTCGAGCTACTTCTACGACATCAAGGGCGCCGAGGCGTTCAACAAGAGCAAGGTGCCTGACGCCTCGCAGGTCGGTGTGCGGGCCAAGGACGAGTGGACGCTCGAGGTCACGCTCGAAGGGCCCCGCGGGTACTTCCCCGTGCTCTCGGCGTACCTCGCCGCCCTGCCGGCCCATCGCGCGGCGGTCGAAAAGTACGGTGACAAGTGGACGGAGGCCAGCAACATCGTCTGCAACGGGGCCTTCGTGCTCGAGGCGTGGGAGCACAACAAGGCCATGGTGTTGCGAAAGAACAAGCACTTCTTCGGCGCCAAGGACGTGACGCTGGAGAAAGTCACGATCCCCATCGTTCCCGTGCAGTCCGGGGCGCTTCCGTACGAGAACAACGAACTCGACATGACCTCGCTCCAGACCGGCGACCTCAAGCGGCTCCGCGACGACCCGCGCTCGGGCAAGCAGGTCTTCCGCTATCCGTTCCCCGGGACCTGGTATCTCACTCCGCAGGTGACGAAGCCGCCGTTCGACAACGTCAAGGTGCGCCGCGCGGTGGCGCACGCCATCGACCGCGACAACGTCGTGCGCGTCGCGGACGGCTTCGCCGTTCCCGCGCACGCGATGATCCCGCCCGGGTTCCCGGGAGCGACCGACGACAAGAAGATCCGCGACATCCAGCGCTTCGATCCCAAGGCGGCGATGGCCGAGCTCAAAGGCACGCCGTTCGAGGGCGGGCGCAACTGGCCGAAGATCACGCTGACGATGCGGGAAGAGGGCTATGGGTCCAAGCCGCTCGCCGAAGCCGTGCAGTCGGTCTTGCTCGAGCACCTCAACATGAAGACGGAGCTCGAGGTGCTCGAACAGCGCGTGTTCCGCGCCGGTCTCTGGAAGAATGACTACCAGTTCGTGTGGATCCGCTGGTTCATGGACTATCCGGACCCGCACAACGAGTACTTCGACACCTTCTACGGCAAGAAGACCGAGGGCAAGCGGCAGGCGTGGGTGAACGACGCATTCGACAAGGAATTGGAGACGGGACGCGACACGCGCGACGCGAAGAAGCGGATGGCCAACTACGCGAAGGCCGAGGAGATCATGCAGACCGACGTCGGCTACATTCCCGTGGCGTGGGTCGCGCGGTGGGCCGCGACCAAGCCGCACGTGCGTGGGCTCGAGAAAAACAAGCTCGGCGAGAACGTGGTCGAGGGCAACATTTACTTCGACATGCTGCCGCACCTCTACATCATCGATCGCGCCTGATGACCGACGTCGAGCGCCTTCGTGGCGAGCTGTACGCCGCGTTCAAGAACCGTGCGCTGATGTACTGGCACGTGTTCGACGAGCTGCGGACGGCGCTCGGCGAGTCGCAGGCGAGCACGCTCATGGCGCGCGCCATCGAGGCGCGCGGCCGCGAGATCGGTCGGCAGTTCGCGCGTTACGCGCCGGTCGACCTGGCCGGCTTGCGCGACGCGTTCGTCGGCGGCGTGCCCGACGCGGGGCGGATGTTCGCGCCCCGCGTCGAGCGCTGTGACGCCGCCGCGCTGGACATCACGCTGCAGCGCTGCCCGCTGAAGGAGGCGTGGCAGGAGGCGGGGATCGCCGACGCTGACATCGCGACGCTCTGTCGGATCGCGGGCCGTGTCGACAACGGCACCTTCGAGGCGGCGGGATTCCAGTTCTCCGCAGACACCTGGCGGCCGGGCCGCGACGGCTGCTGCCATCTTCACATCCGCCCGGGGGCGCGCTGAAGACACTGGCGCTCCGCCTGCTGCCCGGCGCCGCGCTCACCGGCGTCACCGTGGCGCTTCTCGTCGTTCCCGCGCTCGAGCCGGTCGCCCTGTCGCTGCTGCCCGCCTATCCGCTCGTCTCGTTCTTCGCGGGAGCGCTATTGGCCTGGCGGTTTCGCCGCTGGCGCGTGCTCGTCGCAACGCTGTCGCTGGCGGCGGCCGAGCGCGCGCTCGCCGCCGGCCTGGGCTCGTGGATACCCTTCGCGCACGTCGTGCTGGCGGCCACGTCCGCCGCGCTGCCGCTCAATCTCACCGCGCTCACCTGGCTGCCCGAGCGCGCGCGAGCGGTGTTCGCCGGCAGCGCCGTCCTCGTCGCCGCCGAGGCGCTCGCGGCCGGTCTGCTCATGCAGCCGGAGGCCGCGCCGGTCGCCGACGTGCTCGCGCGGCCGCTGGGCGATGGGCGCCTGCCGATGATCGGGATCTTCGCGTTCGCCGGCGCGCTGACCCTGGCGGCGCTGCGGCTGGTGATTCGCCCGCAGGCGCTCGAGTGCGGAATGTTCTGGGCGCTCATCAACGCGTTGCTCGCATGCGGCGTGGCGGCGCCCGCCTCGGCCTCCATCGCGCTGGCGGGCGCCGGGCTCGTGCTGCTCGTCTCGCTGATCGAAACGTCCCATGCGATCGCCTATGGCGACGAGCTCACGGGGCTGCCGAGCCGCCGCGCGCTGACCGAGGCGCTCGGCGAGCTGGACGGCGTCTACACGATCGCGATGGTGGACATCGATCATTTCAAGATGTTCAACGACACGTACGGGCACGACGCCGGCGACCAGCTGCTGCGGATGATCGGCGGGCGTCTGGCGCAAGTCGGCGGCGGCGGCCGCCCGTTCCGCTACGGCGGCGAAGAGTTCGCGGTGATCTTCACCGCCACCGTGCTCGACGACGCGCTGCCTCACCTCGAGGCGCTGCGTCACTCGATCGAGTCGACGGGCTTCGGTCTGCGCGGGCCCGAGCGCTCGCGACGCCACGACGGGACGCGGCCGACGCGCCCGATACAGCGCGTATCGGTGTCGGTCTCGATCGGTGCCGCACAAGCCAGCCGGCGTGCGGCGCCGGCCCACGACGTGCTGGATGCCGCCGACGCGGCGCTGTATCGCGCCAAGCGCTCCGGCCGCAATCGAGTGTGTACGTGAGCTACGCGGCTATGTAAGTGGGGGCCCCGAAATGGCTACGCCCCCTCGGACTCCCCGGCCAAACGCTCGCCAAATCGACTCTGGTGTCAGCGGCATATCGAGATGGCGGACCCCGAACGGCGAGAGGGCATCGACCACCGCGTTCACGACGGCGGGCGGCACGCCGATGTTGCCGGCCTCGCCGAGTCCCTTGGCGCCGAGCGGGTTGCGCTTCGTCGGGGAATGCATGTGGTGGATCTCGGCGTGCGGCACGTCGTCGGCGCGCGGCAGCGCGTAGTCCATCAGCGTGCCCGACAGCATGTGGCCCTCGGCGTCGAAGCGAACGGCCTCGAGCGCGATCTGGCCCCACGCCTGCGCGAGCGAGCCGTCGAGTTGACCATCGGCGAGCAGCGGGTTGACGATGGTGCCGGCGTCGTCGATCCACACGAGCCGCTCGAGCGTGAGCACGCCGGTCTCGCGCTCGATACGCACGGCCGCCACGACCGCGCCACCGCTCCACACCTCGTGCTCCGCCGCCAGCACGTGCGAGGCCTCGAGCCCGGGCTCTTCGCCCGCCGGGAGCGGACCGTGCCAGGCCACTCGCGCGACGTCCGCCCAGCGCACGAAGCGATCCGGAACGCCGGCGATCGAGAAGCCGCCCGCGCCCAGCCGCACGTCGGCGGCGTGCGCCTCGAGCAGATGCGCGGCGAGCCGCCGCGCCTTCGCGACGACGGCGTCGGCCGCGTGAGCCAGCGCGCCGCCGCCGAGCGCGGTGCTGCGGCTGCCGAAGGTCCCGATGCCGGTCGGAATGACGTCGGTATCGCCGTGACGGACGTCGATCGCCTCGGGCTCGAGACCCAGGCGATCGGCCACGATCTGCGCGAACACGGTCTCGTGCCCCTGGCCGTGTGCGCTCGAGCCGGTGGCCGCGGTCGCGCGCCCGTCGGCCTCGATCCGCACGAGCCCGCGCTCCCAGCCGAGCGCCGAGGGCTCGACATAGACCGATAGCCCCACGCCCACGAGCTCGCCGCGGCGGCGTCGCTCGGCCTGCGCGCGACGCAGTTCCGCGTAGTCCGCGCTCGCCATCACGCGCGCGAGCAGCCCGGGATAGTCACCGGAGTCGTAGCTCTCTCCGGTCGCGGTCGTGAACGGAAAGCGCTCGGGCGGCACGAGATTGCGACGTCGCAGCTCGGCGGGGTCCATCGCCAGCGCGCGCGCCGCCTCGTCGACGAGCCGCTCGATGAGGAAGGCCGCCTCGGGACGACCGGCGCCGCGGTAGGGGCCCACGGGCGGCGTGCTGGTGAACGCGCCGATGGCCTCGATGTCGACGTCGGTGATCGCATACGGGCCCGGCAGACAACGCACGTGATTGCGCGGCGTCCCCATCGCGGTGTAGCCGATGCTCGGCCCGAGCGGACACAGGATGCGCGCGCGTAACCCGACCATCGTGCCGTCGGCGGCGATGGCGAGCTCGCCGCGCGAGACGGCGCCGCGGCCGTGCTGCGTCGTGACGAGATCCTCGATCCGCGTCGCAACCCACTTGAGCGGGCGTCCGAGCCGGCGTGCGAGCCACGGGATGAGCACCTCTTCACGATACGGCCCGCCCTTGACGCCGAATCCGCCGCCGACGTCGGGGGCGATGACGCGCACGCGCGCGGGCATCAGGCCGAGCAGTCGCGCGACCTCGTCGCGGATCCGGTGGGGGACCTGCGTCGAGGACCAGATCGTGAGCGCGTCGTCGGCCCAGCGCGCGGCGACGCCGCGCGGCTCCAGGGGCACGCCGGCCAGCCGCGCCTGGCGCACCTCGACGGCCACCGTGCGGTGGGCGGCCGCGAACGCGCGATCGGTGTCGGCGGTTCGGATCGCATACGTGAAGCAACGATTGTCTTCGCGCCCGACGATTGGCGGTGCCCCGGGCGCCAGCGCGGTGTCGGGCTCGGCAGCGCCTGGCAGCGGCGCCCACTCCGCGCGCACCAGTGCCGCCGCGTCGTGCGCGAGCACGGCCGACTCGGCCACCACCAGCGCCACCGGCGTGCCCTGACAGCGGACAACGTCACCGGCGACGAACACCATCTCCGGCACGACCATGCCCTCGATGACGCGCGCCATGCCGATCGGTGGAAACGCGTCGACGTCGGCGGCGGTGATGACGGCGATGACGCCCGGGGCCTTGCGCGCGGCCTCGACGTCGAGCTCGACGAGCCGTGCGTGGGCGTGCGAACTGCGCACGAAGACGACGTGGGCGATGCCGTCGATCGACAGATCGTCGAGGAATCGGCCTTCGCCGCGCAGCAACGGCGCGTCCTCGCGACGGCGCATGGCGCGACCGACGTGACTCAGGCGGCGAACCTCCTCGGCGGCGCGGGCGGCATGACGGTGTCCGGATTGTACAATCCCGCCATGTGCCGCCCTACCCTCGGTAGGACAAGCGCGTGGGGTGGCCTCGCCCTTGCCGCCGCCGTGCTGGCGACGGCGCCGAGCGACGTCGCGGCCCAGGTCTTCATCTCGACCTCGCCGCGCCCGGACATCACCATCGGCCCGCTCTTCGTCGGGGCCACCGCGCCGGCGGAGCTGACCGCGCCCGTCAACGTCACGGTGACGTGGAATCTCGTCCAGCATCGCGGCGGTCAGCCCTACGTCCGGACGCTCGCGCTGCTGTGGCCATCCGAGATCGCCGCGCCGACGGCGCCCGGCTCCGCCGATCCGGTGCTCGTCAACTACGTCGAGTCGCGCGGCTTCAGCTCGACGGGGTCCGGACGGCTCCTCCTACGGGCGCGCAACCAGAGCCAGCTCGGCCTGCTGGCGCCCGGGGAGAATCTGACCGTGACGGCGTCGTACGTTTCGTTCGTGCGGCGCGACGCGCCGCCGCAGGCCGGCTCGGGCTCGCTCGTCTGGATTCCGCCGACGCCGCATCTCGGCGACTCGCGTTGGGTGCTGACTCTCCCCTTTCCCGTGCGCGGCATGATCGCCCCGAAGCCAGCGACGTGGCTCGAGGACGTCTTCTGGGGTCGGCGCAACGCGCTCGCGCTCTCGTGGGGCGACGTCGGCTCGATCGCCTTCTACCCGCTGTACCACGAGCACCGCGATCGAATCCTGCACCTCGCGCGCGAGTACTCGAGGCTGCTCGTCAACTTCCCCGATGCGGGCCACCTGCGCATCGAGGGCATCGAGCCGGTGGCCGCCGTGCGTGGCGGCAGCCGGCTGCGCGCCGGCACGGAGACCGTGTCGCTTCCGCTGAACACCGTCGACGCCGCTCCGCAGACGCTGAAGGTGCAGTACGCGTACTATCGCGGCATCTTCGCGTGGCGGCCGGTGCTCATCTCGCTCGGCCTGCTCGTCCTCGGCAATCTCACGGGTCTCTTGATGGTGAGCGGCCGTCTCTCGACGCTGGTGCGCACCCGCCTGCGCGTCGCGCGCGGCGCGCCGGAGGACGATGATGCGACGACGCCGATGCCGGATCGGCTGGCCGAGATCCGGCCCGGCGAGTCGACGTACGACGACGTCGTGCGGTGCTGCGGCCTGCCGGAGGAAGAGCACCATCGCGTCGCCTCGGGGTCCAGGCGCACGCTGGTCTATCGTGAGACGCGGCGCCAGCCCGAGCGCGGCCTGCGCGTGGGCTGGCTCACCACCGTGCGGCACTGGGACATCGAGCGCTACGAAGCGGAGATCGAGCTCGACGGCGAGCGGGTCCAGGACGTCGTCATGCACGTGCGCCGCGCGCGCACGAGCTCGCCGGATTGAGCCCGATACCCGCGAGCACGCGCGCGCGGCTGCGCTCGCCGCTCGCCTCCTGGTTCACCGGCACGGCGGCGGTGCGCCGTTTCCGGCGACGCGTGCTGGGCCGCCGCGTGGCCCTCGTGCCGCCGCGTGACGGCACGTGGCGTGCGCTCGTGCCGTCCTTCGCCGCGGCGGTCGCGCTCGCGCGCGGTGGCGTGCCGTTCCAGATCGCCTTCGAGCGCCGCTACGATCGCTCGGGCGACGCGCGGCGACTGACGCGAGCGCTCGCGCGCGGGGCCACCGTCTTCTTCCCACAGGCGCACCAGGTGCTGCCGCGCGTCGCCCGGCTGATGGTCGCCCTGCGCGAGGAGCTGCTCGGTCCCCGGCGCGACGAATCGTCGTTTCTTTTTCTGGTGGAGGGCCGCGGCCGTGAGGGCATGGGCCTGCACCACGACGGCGACGTGGATGCGTTCTGGGTGCAGCTCGAGGGCCGTCGAACGGTGACGCTCGGTCCTCCCGTCGCGCCGCGCACGCCGCTCGACCTCGACGGGCGCCGGCGCGGCGAGGCCGGCTGGCACACGCTCGATCTGCCGCCGGGCTCGCTCCTCTACCTGCCGCCGCGCATCCCGCACACGGTCGTGTGCCACGGCCGCTCGCTGGCGCTGTCGCTGACGTGGTCGCGCCGCCGCGCGCGCGTGCCACGCACCGCGTGGGACGTCGTGTCGGGCCGCGCCTCACCGCGGCCCCGTCAGGATCCGCGCTGGCTCTGGACGCAGGTGCCGGTGACGGCCGGCGCCGTCGATCGCGTGCGGCGCCGCTTCCGACTGCACACACCCGAGGGCGCGGCGTGGGTGCCGGCACGTGCGCACGCGCTCGCGGGGCGGCTGGCCGGCATGCCGGCCGTCGCCGCCAGCACGGCCGCGGCGGCGCCGCTCGTCGAGCTCGGTGTGCTCGCACCCGAGGATTCGCCGCTCGTGCTGGTCCCAGACGCGCCGCACGCGCTCGACGGCTGGCGCTTCGCGTGATCGATCCGCGGCGCCTGCCGTTCTTCTACGGCTGGATCGTCGTCGCCGTCGCCTTCGTCACGATGGGCATCGGCGTGAACACGCGCACGGCGTTCTCGCTGCTGTTCCCGCCGATCCTCGCCGAGTTCGGCTGGGATCGCGCGGTCACTCCGTCGGTTTTCTCGTGGCGACCGCGTACGTGCCGTTTCTCGGGATGGCGATGGACCGCTGGGGGCCGCGCGTCGTGATCCCGATCGGCATCGTGATCACGAGCCTCGGGCTGGCGCTGGCGCCGCTCACGAGCCGGCCGTGGCACCTGCACGTCACGCTCGGCGCCCTCGTCGGCGGCGGCTCGATCTTCATGACGTACATCGGTCATTCGCTGTTCCTGCCGCACTGGTTCGTGCGTCGTCGCGGCCTGGCGATCGGTATCGCGTTCTCCGGCGTGGGTATCGGCTCGATGCTGCTGTTCCCCTGGCTCGGCCGGCTCATCGCCGCCTCGGGCTGGCGTGCGGCGTGCTGGGCGCTCGTGGTCCTGCTCACCGTCGTGCTGCTGCCGCTGAACGTCACGCTGCCGCGGGGCCGCCCGGAAGACGTCGGACTCGCCGCCGACGGCGATCCCGCGGCCGGCACGGCGGGTGCGATTCCCGTCGACAACGTCGTCGACCGCGCGTGGGCGTCCATCGACTGGACGCTGCGCCGCGCGCTGCGCACGGCGCGCTTCTGGTGGCTCTTCCTCGGATTCTTCACCGCGCTGCTGGTCTGGTACATGGTGCAGGCTCACCAGACAAAATATCTGCTCGACGTCGGCTTCGACGGCGAGCGCGCCGCCTACGCCCTCGGCCTGGTCGGGCTCACGGGCATCGTTGGCCAGATCGCGCTCGGCTGGCTCTCCGATCGTGTTGGCCGCGAGTGGGCGTGGACGCTGGCCGGGCTCGGCTTCGCCGTCTGCTATGCGGCGCTGCTGGCGCTGCCGGCGCATCCCTCGTCGGCGTTGCTCTATGTGATGATCGCGTCGCAGGGCCTGCTCGGCTACGGCCTGGCGTCGGTGTTCGGCGCGATCGCGGCCGAGATCTTCCAGGGCAAGCACTACGGAACGATCTTCGGCACCCTGACCCTCGGCGCCAACGCGGGCGCCGCGTTCGGGCCGTGGGTCGCCGGCGCCATTTACGACCGCACCGGCTCCTACACGGCGGCGTGGCTGCTGGCCATCGGCGCGTGCGCGCTGTCGGTCGCCGCGATCTGGCTCGCCGCGCCCCGGCGCGTGCGCGCCGTGGCCGGCCGGATTAGGACTGCATCAGGCGGGGTAGCAGCGCGCTGATCGAGCCGCGCAGGATGATGTCGGCGAGCGAGTCCATCTCGGTCGGCTCGGCGTTCAGGATCACCACGCGCGCGCCCGCCTCCTTCGCCACGGGTACGATGCCCGCGATCGGATAGACGGACAGCTTGGTGCCGACGGCCAGCATGAGATCGCAGCGACGGGCGGCGGCGCCGGCGCGCTCGAGGTCCGCCTGCACGAGGCCCTGGCCGAACGAGATGGTCGCGGATTTCAGGATCCCGCCGCAGCTGCGACACGGCGGGTCGACCTCGCCGGCGCGGACGCGCGCCAGCGCGCGCTCCATCGCCGCGCGCTCGCCGCAGCTCAGGCACACGACCTCGCGCGCGGTGCCGTGGATCTCGACCACGCGCTCCGGGGACGAGCCCGCCTTGAGGTGCAGGCCGTCGACGTTCTGCGTGACGAGCGTGTCGAGGATGCCGCGACGCTCCAGGGTCACGAGCGCCCGGTGGCCGTCGTTGGGCTCGCGGTCGTGCATCGGCGACTCGACGCGCGTGCGCCACGCGCGCCGGCGGACCTCGGGATCGGCGACGTAGTGTTGGAGCGTC
>Ga0209375_1003513_pt1 | contig 10901 bp, 8 predicted proteins | sample GraSoiAngelo_131_FD_185888 | JGI IMG/M metagenome (GOLD analysis project Ga0209375, IMG submission 185888) | Grasslands soil microbial communities from the Angelo Coastal Reserve, California, USA - 14_0929_02_30cm (SPAdes) (version 2) | ecosystem: Environmental > Terrestrial > Soil > Grasslands ...
CGTGAATTATCTCGACCGCAGCAGCAGCCTCAAGAGCATTTCGCGGGTCCCCCCCAAGAGCCTCATTCGACAAGACGACCAGTAGTGGTCTGCATCGTTTTCCCCCAGTCCTGAACATGTATTTGATGATCTGGTTTGCCTCACGTTTGTCGAAGTTTGTCTGCAGCGTCTTGTTGATCGTCTTTTCGATCGGGTCACGCCACTCCTGAAATGAAGAGGGGAGCTTACTCATTTTCGACATCTGTCCGCTGAGATCTTCTGCTTCTAACTAAACACCGCTATTTAATCGGTTGCGGTCAACACAGAAACTAACCGTCGAACTGTATGTAGATGCCAAAAACAACCTTTATAGCAAAAGCTTGTCCGCGAGCCTTCAAGTGAGAAAATTGGAGCAAACAGCAAAACCAACAGAACCGCCCAAGCCGAAGAACAGAACGATGGTTCTGGCTGGAATAATCGTTGTTATACTCCTCGTCGTCGGAGTTGGCGTGTACATACTGACTCTACCACCGTCGACCCCTCCCACTCTAGGGACACCGGTCTCGATATGGGACACCAACGGACTGTGTAACAGCCCTTCGAACTGCGGCTTTAAGGACGCGAGCGGGAGCCCCAACATTACTATCACAGTAGGAACTACCATCACATGGACAAATGATGGGAAAACCACGCACACTGCAACAAGTTGCGATCCAACCCATGCTTCCACTGCAGGATGCCCGGCGGGTAGCACCTCAACCGAGGTCTGGGACTCTGGCATAATTAACCTTGGAGGGAAGTATTCACACAAGTTCAATACCAAAGGTACATTCGACTATTATTGCGACTTGCACGCCCCGTACATGCATGGCCAAGTCATAGTGCAATAAACTCACACAGCGGCTCCGCACCACAATCTCTCATCTTCTTAAGAATCAGCGACGCGGAAACGACAGTATACCTACATCATTTCCATTCTCCATCTATTTCGCACGAGTGTGTTTGTTCAAAACTCCACCCGGCCTTTTGCCTGAGAACCAGTCCTAGGCTGTCGAGGGTTTCCCCTTACTGGACATGTCCGAAGAACAGGTATCCGTCGTAGCATTAGGATCGGGGATACTAGAAGAACTGGAATCCCTACTGCGACGAAAATTCCTTGTAGCGAAGAGAGTGTAAGAGCGAGCCCGACCACTCCACCAAGCCCCAGCACTTCAGCTAAAAAGAATCCAGCACAAACCGGGCATGCTGTAAACAGGCCGATGATGGCTCCAAGTCCACCAAACCACCTAGCCCCAGCCACTATGGGTCGATTCATGTACGCGTAGTTTGCGGTAGCAGCATTCAGCCCGACCAGCCAAGACACAGTGAATAGGAGAATGATGTTCACAGGGACAACAAGAATTGCGAAATGCTCCGTCAAAAAAAGGACGAGCTGAGGCATTTGACCAAACGCGCCACAACATACGACTGGTACGACCGATGGAACCGTCACACCGTATGCTTGAGAGAAGACCAGCCAAGGCTGGAAGACCAACGTGCTTGAGACAACCCCGAAAAAAAGTCCGTATGCCAACGTCGCGAAGCCGAATATTCTTGCAGACTGCACGTCTCCCACTACCATGGATAGTTGCGTAATTAGCGAGGATTCTTTGCCCGAGTTCTTCTCCGGCCGGGTCCCTCGTAGATGGAATGTGAGGCCGAGAAAAACTGCCATGAGCCCTATTAACTCAAGAGCCAGCACTGAGTAAGCCGTCGCTTCTAACATTGCAATGTTGCTCGTCCCTATGACGGATGAGCTTCCAGCATCAATCTGGTACCAGAGGAGGGAGCCAACAGCGAGAATGCCACCGAGTATCGTCACCGTCAGCGGGGCGAGTCTAAGTCGGGACAGAGAAATCAAGCGCGATGCCCCAAGTTCCTAGCAGAGTCGCGATGTACGAGCCGATGGGCTATGGTGATGCATAATGGAAGCTGTGAAATGACAGCTGTACGAAGCTGAGGCTCATCAGGAGAGAGGCGATGACTATTCCGAGTATGACCCATACAGAGAGAGATCGGGGTTCGTATCTAAGATGCTGGTAGTACATAGCGATCAAGATAGCTTTTGTCGCGGCAATTCCCAGTAGGACAGTAACATAGGTTGTGCTGGAGATGATGGAGGAGAGATTTACTTCTATGTCCGTCTCGCCTATCAGCACTGCGAAGATAATGAGATAAAGATAGTTTGTGTTCAACTCGAGACCTCAGATTAAGTAGAACAGCGGGAAGAGGAAGACCCAGACTATGTCCACGAAGTGCCAGTAGAGCCCGAAGTGTTCTAGCGTAACATGATCTCCGTTAACATACTTGCCCTTTACTGCATTGGCGAGGAGGTATACTGCCATGCACATGCCAGCAAAAACGTGGACTCCATGAGTGCCGGTTGTGATGAAGTAGCTCGTCGCGGGAAGGGGATAATTCTTGAAAACATCGCTGCCTCCGAGGGTGAACCATTCGCCAGCCTTGATGTAGAGAAAAGCGGCGCCGAGTGCTAGAGTACCCGCAAGGCTCACTAAAACCCCGTCCCGATTTCCCGCTCTAGCAGACGCGAGGGCCATTATTGCAGTCAAGCTGCTGGTCAGCAAGACTAGTGTCATCGCGAAACCGTTCCGGATTTCGAATACCGTTCCTGGGATTGGCCACGTTGGAGCGGCGGTCCGTACGAAAAAGTATGCGCCCATCAGGACGCCAAAGAATATTACTTCTGCCCCCAGAAACGTCCAGATTCCAAGCTTCATGTTCGGAACATGCCTGAAAGGCCAGCTCTCTACATGGCTGTCTTCGTGAACAGTGAATCTTTCTCTGCTGTAGCCGAAGAGCGAAATGATGCCGAGAATAACTCCGTCTGCGATGAGGGGCCAGAACGGCTGATAGCTGACCGGCTGAGGATTAGCTGGCTTTCCTATGGTGAGCCCCAAGAAGAAGATGAATGATGATAATGCCATCAGAATTGGCCACGGACTCAGCCCTTCGGCGTGAAGAGCAACGTGTCCATTGCCGACGCTTGAGCCGTTGGGTTCGCCAATTCCATTTCCAGAGGACGATCCGTTGGGAAGGCCGGCCGTTCCCTTGAAGTGGATGGTCCCATCATCGGAGAATGTCGGGATCGTATCGAAATCGTGAGCAGGTGGAGGGGATGGAAGCGCCCATTCCAATGTCCATCCATTCCAAGGATTCGGCCCGGAGGGTGGACCCGATCGTAGGCTTCGATATAGATTGTAGAATAGTAGCAACTGAGCGCCTCCGAAAATGAAGCCTCCGACTGTCGCGGTGATATTCAGTAGTCCCCATCCAGTGTCTGGAGAGTAAGTAGCGATTCTTCTTGGCATGTCCAAGAGCAGGAACATGGGAAAGTAGAGAACGTTGAAGCCGATGAAGGAGAAGACAAAGTGGATCCTAGCTATGCTCTCATTGTACATTCTTCCGGTGATCTTGGGGAACCAGTAGTAGAGACCCCCGATCAGCCCCATTATACTTCCGCCGACCATTATGTAATGGAAGTGAGCGACTACAAAGTATGTTCCCCGAAGCGCATAATCCAGGGCGACAGAGGCGAGATAAACACCCGTGATGCCCCCGATTACGAACAACGCAACCGCGCCCAAAGTAAATAGAGCTGCCGCCTTGAGTCGAAGCTTCGCCATCGCGAGCGTTTCAATCAGGGCAATTACGATCACGTCAAAGGGCAGCGAGACGGCGACTGTGGTGACGGTGTACAGCTTGTCTGTGAGAATCCCATATCCAGTCAAGAACATGTGATGACCCCAGACGATGAAGCTGATTATGGCAGCCGCGACTAGTGCTCCGATGACATATTTCGTTCCATAGAGAGGGCGCCGCGCGAATGTAGGAATGACGTCGGCAATTATGCCGAGTGCCGGAAATAGCACGATGTAGACTTCTGGATGGCCGAAGAACCAGAAGACGTTGTCCCAGAGTAGGGACCCACCTTGGATCGATGTGAAATAGAAAGTGCCGAATGCTCTATCGACGTACAGTAGAAGAACTGCAGCGAGAAACGATGGAAATGCGTAGAGCATCATGAAGATCGTAACTAGAATAGACCAAGGAAACAGAGACATCCGACTCAGCTTGAGACCCGGTGCTCGCATCTTGAACATGGTAACTAGGAAATTGACCGAGCTCATTGTTATGGAAACAACTATCAGAATCAGCGCACCGGCGCCGAGGTTCAAACCGATGGTTGGTGCGAACTCGAACGAGGTCTGGGGCGAGTAGAGGGTCCAGCCTAGATCTGGGGCCGCCCCAAAGAAGAAGCTTATGATTATCATCACTCCGCTGAATAGGTAGAACCAGTAGCTCATCGCGTTAAGCCGGGGAAACGCGAGGTCTCTGGCCCCGATCTGGAGTGGAATGATATAATTCGCAAAGCCAAAGGCGAACGGGGAGAGCACCCAGAAGATCATGAGTAGACCGTGTACAGTCACAAACTGGTTGAAGATCTCGGGAGTTAGAACGGTGTTATCGGGAACTGAGAGCTGTGTCCTCATAGTCATAGCGAGAAGGCCCGCAGCAACCAGGAAGAATAGGGAAGTGACGATGTATAATACGCCAATATCTTTGTGGTTGGTTGTGTAGAGCCAACGCTTCGCAGTAGCTGCGAGTTGCTCCGCCATTCTAGTGCACTATCGTGCTATTGAACCAGGACACAAACTGGGTTGGGGGCATTACGGCGAGTGTTGCGGTCATAGTGGCATGACCGGAACCGCACAGCTCGTAGCACTGGATTGTATAGTTCCCTGGCGTCTCCGCGTTAAACCAGATGTTGTTAATATGCCCGGGATACGCATCCGCCTTTACCTTAATTGCGATTATACCAAAATTGTGAAAAACGTCAGCGCTGGTGACGTTTAGACGAATGTCGTAGCCCTGAGGGACAGCAAAGAGACAATTTGCATCATGGCAGAACGGTGCACCGGTAATTGTCCGGTTGGGGTATCCAGCATAGTTGAAATCCCAGTAGAACCTGTGTCCGGTTACGAGCACTGCACAATTATAGATGACTGGCGGGTTAGCGCCTTGTGCTACGGCAATATTGCAGGGTGGAGGAGTGGCAAGGATGGTGTCTATGGAACCGAAGCTACCGATTATCAACACTCCAAGAATTATCGTAGAAAGTGAAACAGTCAGAATAACGGTCCTCGCATGCCCTCTCGGGACGGGGAGTCTGCCTAAGATGGGCGCGTCGTCTGGCTCGCGAGAGGTTGGTTTTTCTCTGTACTTGACGATGAAATATGCCATTAGACCAAAGACGATGACTCCTACTAGAACTGCGAGGTAAGTGAAAAGCCAAAAGAGGTCCTCAAACTGAACCTGCATATTAGCGATTGCCATTCAGGCGTCGCTCTGGCTCTGAGCGAGCAGCTTCTTTTTTAAAGGGTTGCGCACTAGTTATAACTGCGCATAATTCGCATAACTATCGTTGAAACTCAATCGGCACGGAACGCAGATTCCAGACCATCGCTGCATTCACAACGACCAAAGCAAAGACAGCTGAGGCAAGACCCAGATGTGCTGCGCTGACAAGCGGGTTGAGGGCTGAAGTAACGGTTACCATTCCCAGAATCACCTGGGCGAACAGGCCCACGAGGCTGGCCGTGGAAAACAGAACAACATTGTGTGCTGGTCGATATCTAGTCCAGGCCAATAGAGCTGTACCAATGACAAAGAATGCCACCACGAGGTTGAATATTCGATGCGTGAACTCGATCACTTGCGCGGGATTGTTGAGGGAGGGGAAGATTGCCCCGTTGCACCATGGCCATGACTCCCCGCAGCCGAGGCCTGAATTGCTGGTTGTCACGTAGCCACCGATCAGTATGAGTATGTATGTTGAGACGACCGAGCCATAGGCGAAGATGCTCAGGAGCCTAATGGCTGGCTCTCTTTGTCCAATCGACATGTTGAGGGCTCAGTCCAAAAACCGGTTCCCAGCTATTTAGGCTCCGCTCTGCACATTCTTTACTTCAGGTTAACAATTGCATTGGCCATGTCGGAGAGGACGCTGTCGGGGTTCTTGCTCTTGACTACGCTACTCGCGACAAGGACTCCCTCGGTTCCTAGCTGGATCGCCTTCGAAACGTCTTCCGACGTGGTTATTCCAGCTCCGCAGAGGACCTTTACTTTCGAGTTGACCGCTCTGATTCTTTGAAGACTGTCGGTGATGAGTTCGGGTCGAGCCTTTGACACGGAGATTCCCGTTCCAATAAGGTCTGGCGGTTCCACGGCAATAATGTTCGGCTTTACTCGTGCTATCTCAACACCCGCCTGTGCCGTATCGGCACATACCAGCGAATAAAGGTCAGTCTCTTCACATCTCTGCACGCAAGAGTCGATCTCGACTGTGCCGATGCGCCGTTCGGAATGGTTGAGCAATGACCCCTCAGCGCCTGCCGATTTTACAGCCTCTGCGAGGATTCGTCCCGTGTAGGCACCAGGCTTGACAGGGTCCAAGTGTTGACTAAACACTGGGATGCCCACGTTCTCCGATACTGGTTTGATGTCTGTGAACTGCGGAACCACGATGATTGAGACTCCACTCTCTCTGGCTGCCTTTTCCGCAGACTTCGCTAGATCAATGGCCCGTTTGCCGGTTGCTTCGAGATAGGTCTTGAAGTTGACAACTAGTAGAGGTCCCCGTAACGGCTTGATCAGACCCACCCCGGAGACCGATTGACGAACAAGGAGCGCTCTTTAGTGTGAATAGCTATTGAGCTACGACCATGTTGAGCGCGTGATGCACTTCTCTCCCGTTGAATATGATCTCTCGAAGTGCGCTCGCCATCTTAAGCGGATCCGCATGCTGCCAAACGTTTCTTCCCACGGCCAGACCAGTAGCCCCACCATCCATTGCCCCCTTGACCTGGTTTAGGAATGTCTCGTCAGTAGGTGCTTTGGGTCCGCCGGACATGAAGACCTTGGCGAGCCCTGCCGCCTTGACAGCCCAAGCAAAACTGGTCGGGTCACCAGTGTACTTGATCTTGACCGCGTCGGCTCCGATCTCGAGTCCCGCTCTAGCAGCATACGAGACAATCTCCGGAGCGGTATCGTTCTTCACAGCCTCGCCCCTTGGATACACCCAAGCAATAGCGGGGACTCCTTCCTCATGCGCGTCTTCCTGTATCTCTCCAAACTCTTGCAGCATGATATTCTCGTGAGAGCTGCCTAGGTAGATGGTGTAGCCTACTCCTTTCGCACCGAGGCTGAGCGCCTCTTCCACACTACAGACCTGCGAGGATATCGGTTCGCCTTTAGGCAAACTCGTCTTCCCGTTCAACTTGATTATCAGAGGAATCTTGCCGCTGTAGTATTTCTCGGCAATTCCCTTGTGGAAGACGACCCCTGTGAACTGTCCTTTGAGCGCGATATCCAGTATGTAGTTAGGGTCGATGTTCTTCTCGTTAAAGTCGGTCGAGGGGCCATGCTCGAAGCCCTGGTCGTAGGCGAGTAGGAGTCCCTTTCCATTCTTCAGAAAAGCATCCATGCTTGCTTTCAAGGCAAATCCTCGGATTCTGTTGCTTCAGCCTGCCAGATTAAACTAGCTCTTGTTCCCGATTCAAGTCTCGTCTGAGAGAAACGGTTATCGGACAAGCTTTGGCGCAACGGCTTCATGGTTAGACGGATCGTAATAATCGGATGCGGCGTCTCGGGCACAACAGCCGCGTTTTACGCCAGGAAGACGGACCGGACTGCCGAAATCACCATTGTAGGGTCAGAAACCCTTCCCGAGTATTCGAGATGTGGTCTTCCCTACGCTTTCAGCGGTGTCGTTCCTAACCTGAGGTCGTTAATAGGATTCGACGAGGACTTTTACGAACACACGAACAGGATACACCTTAGACTCCGGCTCACAGCGACCAAGATCTACTCCGAGCACCAGCTAGTCGAACTTGAAGGTGAGGATCGACTTGGCAACGAGCTGGCCTACGACAGCTTAATCCTCACTACCGGTGCCCATCCAACCACGCTCTCCGTCGCAGGCTCAAATCTCAAAGGAGTTTTCACCATCAGAACAATTGACGATGTCGAGCATCTCGCAGACTACCTGAGAGAGGCGATGGCGAAGAAGGTGGCGATAATCGGCGCGGGTCTCACCGGATCCGAGATGGCAGAAGCCCTACTACTCCGGGGAGTTGCCGTGATTCAGGCGGAGATAGTGCCTGAGATTCTCCCAGTCATCCTCGATCCTGACATGGCGTCAATTGTGAGAGAAAAGGGCCAAGAACACGGCGTTGAATATCATTTGCAGTCTAGCTTAGAGGAGATCCTCGGGGATAAAGAAAGGGTGGTGGGAGTTCGAATCTCGGGTCGAACGCATGATGTCGACGCGGTGGTTGTTGCCGTCAGGGTTAGACCCAATACGGAACTGGCGAAGGACGCTGGCATTCAACTCGGAGAGTCAGGCGGAATTAGAACAGACGATCGAATGGCCACGTCAGCCAAGAACATCTATGCAGCAGGTGACTGCATCGAGACCTTTGACCTCATCACGCGCAGACATGTCTTCTTCCAACTCGCCACAACAGCGGTCAGACAGTCGATGGTCGCAGGCATAAATGCCGCCGGAGGCGAGGCACGATACCCGGGCTCAACGGGTGTAACAACGGTGAAGCTCTTCGGCCTTGAAGTCGCGACTCTCGGCCCAACAATCTCAATGGCCGAGAAAATGGGAATGAATCCTGTCTCAGTCAGAATAACAGGATCCACGCGTCTATCGTACTACCCTGGTGGCAAGGATCTAACGGTCAAGCTTCTCGCCAATCCGAACAACGGAAAACTTCTAGGCGCACAGCTCGTCGGGGAAGAGGGAGCGACACTGCGAGCGAACTCCGCGTCCATGGCAGCCCATCTCGGACTAACGGTTCAAGAATTTGCTGAGATTGAGACCTGCTACTCGCCTCCTCTCGCTCCCGTCTGGGACCCCGTGACAATCGCGGCCCAGGCGCTCCTTAAGAAACTGAAACCAGTATCAGCCCAACCCCCGTCAGCGACCATTTCGGGACATTGATCAAGACTTGAGAGTACTGATCTCGGATCCAATCGACGAGGAAGGGATCAAGATTCTCACATCCGCAGGCTTCACCGTCGACAATCAGCCCGGACTAGACAGGACGAAGCTCGCCAGCATCATTGGTCAATACGATGTCCTGATCGTCAGGGGGAGAACAAAAGTGGACTCATCGCTCATCAACGGGTCTAGGCTGAAGATCGTTGGGCGAGCCGGTGTGGGCCTCGACAACATCGACCTACAGGCTACAAAGGAGAAGGGTGTCACGGTCCTCAATACTCCCAGCGCGCCGACAACAAGCGTAGCAGAGCTGACTGTGGGCCTGATGCTGTCACTCCTACGCAGTATTCCGTTTGCGGATCGGAGCATGAAGGAGGGACACTGGATAAAGAACCGGCTGATGGGAGACGAACTACAGTCAAAGACGATAGGAGTCATCGGACGGGCTGGGCGAATCGGAAACGAGGTCTCTCGTATCCTGACAGTAGGATTCCAGGCAGATGTCCTCGGCTACGATGTCATAAGTCCCCGTGGCATACCCGGTCTCAGCTATGAGATAACCGAGTCGATAGAGGACCTCCTCCGACGATCTGACATTGTCACCATCCACGTCCCATACTCTCCCCAGACCCACCATCTCCTCAACGAGCCAAGGTTGAGAATGATGCGCAAAGGGTCGTACCTGATTAACACCTCGAGGGGAGACATAGTCGAAGGACCCGCACTACTCAGAGTATTGAAAGAAGGACGCCTGGCAGGCGCAGGGCTGGACGTATTTCACTTTGAGCCACCGGCCGATGAATGGGAGAAGGAACTCGTCAACCTTCCAGACGGGACGACCGTCGTAACATGCCACATCGGCGCAGAGACAAGGCAGGCACAGAAACGGGCCAGCATCGAGATCGCAGAAAGAATCAAGACAGAGGCTGTACGAATCGGAAATCCCGCACTGACCCCTGCCAGTTCCCTTTGAGTTGCTTCTCTATCGTCAAGAATTGTAGAAGTTGTGGATTCTTCATACATGCAAATATGCCGCTGACCTCGAACTAGCTCTGTCCAAGGACTCTTGAAGAGGTGGACTCGATGTCGACTAGTGACTCTCGATCTAAGAGTGCTCCCCGAATCTTCCTGGCCAGCTCCTCACTGGTCATCGAGAAGAGTATCGGCCACCCATCTTGAGCGTTTGTGATGGGGTGGACGCTGATGCCCTCGTCATGGACCATCTTCATCTCGTCCGGCGCGCTCCGGTGGTTCGACTCCGGAACAAGCAGGTCGGTTATCTTCACCTTCTCCGCCTTCAATATCCCTACAAGCTTGCCTGCTTCTCTTCCCCTTCCTCCCAGACCCCCTACTGGACCAACGTCCATCTTGAGCCCGATAGACCCGGTCATTACCTTCGACTGTGTTATCGGAGTGTTCGAAAGCTCGGAGATCAGCGCGTTGAGCATCGCGTAGCCGGCGCTGGGCCCTGAGACCCCTGCCCCTGGTGCGCCTTCAAGTATGCTTCTGATCTGGAAATGGACGTGGTACTTGGCCAGGTTGACACGTATCTTTGACCAGAGCCAGGATCTTACCGCCTCGACAGCGTTCTGGGCGCTCTGGATGACCGAGTCGTCAGGCACCGATGTCTGGCCCATCATCATCGAACTGGCTTGGCCGGTTACAGATACGTGTCTCTCGCCGGGGTTGATGGGCCTAAGGGTGCACTGGATGGTCAGTATTCCTCCCGATCCTCTCTCGCTCGTGTAGAGCCCATAGGTGACACCCGGGATCGCCTGGGAGAGGATTAGGGCCTCGGCGATCTCCCTGTGCTCCTTGTCCTCGAGCGATTCTAAGCTTGAGATAGCCTGCTCGA
>Ga0209375_1003515_pt1 | contig 10899 bp, 10 predicted proteins | sample GraSoiAngelo_131_FD_185888 | JGI IMG/M metagenome (GOLD analysis project Ga0209375, IMG submission 185888) | Grasslands soil microbial communities from the Angelo Coastal Reserve, California, USA - 14_0929_02_30cm (SPAdes) (version 2) | ecosystem: Environmental > Terrestrial > Soil > Grasslands ...
CGCGAAGGTCGCGTTTGCCGATCGCGACGTCGACCGGGGCAAGCGGGTCGCCGCGGAGATCGAAGCGACCGGCGGCCAGGCGCTCTTCGTGGAAGCGCACGTGGAGCGGGAGACCGAGGCCGCGGGGTTCATCCAGCAGGCGGCGAATCACTTCGGACGCCTCGACGTGCTGGTCAACAACGCGGGGATCCGGATGTACCAGACGGTCGTCGAGGCCAGCGCCGAGAGCTGGGATGAGATCCTGGGCGTCAACCTGAAGGGCTACGTGTTCTGCGCGAAGGCGGCGATCCCGATCATCCGCCAGGCGGGCGGGGGAAGCATCGTCAACGTCGCCTCGGTCCGGTCGGTGGTGAGCGCGGGCAAGACGACGCAGTACGACACCACCAAAGCCGCGGTGGCCGGGCTGACGCGCGGCATGGCGATGGATCACGCGGCCGACAAGATCAGGGTCAACGCCGTCTGTCCGGGTCCCATCTTCACGCCATACCACGAGCGCCGCACCCTGGCGATGGGCAGGACCCTCGAGCAGTACCGGGAGGACGCCGCGAAGACCACGATCCTCAAGCGTCCGGGGACGCCCGCGGAAGTCGCCGCCAGCATCCTGTTCCTCGCCTCCGACGACGCGTCGTTCGTGACGGGCACTCTCCTGTTCGTCGACGGCGGCCACACCGCCATGTGAGGAGCGTTCAACATCATGCGTGAGAACACGCTCAAGCAACGGCTCTACGGCGGAAAGGCCGCATTCGGTGTCATGTGCACGTTCCCGGCGCCCCCGGTGGTCGAGATGCTGGGCCACCTCGGCTTCGACTGGATCCTGCTCGACAACGAGCACGGCTCCATCACGGTCGACACGGCCGAAGCCTGCATCGCTGCCGCCGAGCTGACCGGCATGGCGCCGATCGTGCGCCCGGTCGGAAACAGGCCCGAGATCATCGCGCCGTTCCTGGACCGGGGTGCGTGGGGCGTTCAGGTGCCCCACGTCAACACGGCGGACGAGGCCAGGGCGGCCGTGGATGCGGTGAAGTACGGCCCCGACGGCCACCGAGGAATTTTCAGCGGCGGCCGACCCGCCGGTTACGGATTCAAGGGCGCCACCGCGGACTACGCCCGGGAAGCCAATCGCCAGACGCTGGTGTGTCTGATGCTGGAAGAGGTGGTGGCCATCGAGAACCTGCCGGACCTGGTCACGGTGCCGGGCGTCGACGTGTACTTCATCGGGTCCGGTGATCTCTCTCAGTCGATGGGCCTCACCGGACAGCAGGCTCACCCCGACGTGCAGAACGTGATGGAGCGCGGCATCAAGATCATCACCGGCGCCGGGCGCATCGCCGGGTGTAGCTGCCCCGACAATCTGATCCCCAAGTTCCTCGGCCTCGGCGTCCAGTACTTTCACAGCGGCGTGAATCGACTGCTCCAGCAGAGCAGCGAGGCGTATCTGAAGACGGTCCGCCAGGCGGCGGCCGCCGCCGGCCGGTGACGTGAGGTCGCCGCGACGGGGGATTCTCACGCTCGACCGGAGCGGCTACACTACGCGGCGGCCACGTCACCGCTGACCCTCAGGAGGAGAGTCGTGATCAAGATCCTCACGCCCCAGCAGCCGGCTCCCGTCATGGAGATCGCCCGCGAATTGCTCCCGCCCGGCATGGAGCTAGTCGTCGCCGACCCCACCGCGCCCGGGTTCTACGATGCGGCGGCGGACGCCGAGTACTATCTCGGGTCGCCGCGCTTCGGGATCGGCAACGAGTTCTTCCGCTCGGCGCCCAAGCTGAAGCTCGTGCAGCTCACCAGCGCGGGCTACGACCGCGTCGATCTCGAGGCGGCGCGCAAGGCGCGCGTGCCCGTCGCCAACAACGGCGGCGCCAACTCGGTCGCCGTCTCCGAGCACGCCGTCATGCTCATGCTGGCGGTGCACAAGAAGCTGGTGTGGCATCACCTGAACGTCGTGGCCGGCACGTGGCGGACGTCCGACTTCGCCGCGAATCGCACGTACGAGCTCGAGGGCAAGACGCTCGGCATCGTCGGCCTCGGCAACATCGGCAAGAAGGTCGCGCGGCGCGTCCGGGGCTTCGACATGGACGTCCGCTACTTCGACATCGTCCGGCTCAGCGAGGACCAGGAGGACGCGCTCGGCGTCCGCTTCGCGCTCTTCACCGAGCTCCTCCGCACGTCGGACGTCGTGACCCTGCACGTGCCGCTCACCGACGTCACCCGCGGGATGATCTCGACACGTGAGCTCGCGATGATGAAGAGGAGCGCGATCCTCATCAACACCTGCCGTGGCCCCGTCGTCGACGAGAACGCGCTCCATCACGCGCTCACCTCCGGCACGATCGCCGGCGCCGGCCTCGACGTGATGGTGGAGGAGCCGCCGAAGAAGAACCATCCGCTGTTCTCGCTCCCGAACGTCACGCTGACGCCCCACAGCGCGGGACCGACCTGGGACAACTGGGCCAAGGCGTACCGCAACGGCTTCGACAACATCCAGCGCATACACACGGGCCAGGCGCCGCTGTGGGTGGTGCCGGAGCTGCGCGCGCTGCTCGAGGAGAAGCGCTAGCGAGGGGGAGGAGCTAGTAGGGCTCCCTGACGAAGATGAACGTCGTGCCCTGCACGATGGGGGCGCTCGCGCCGACGAACGAGACGTCGACGTCCTTCACCTGGCGCTCGCCCGCGCGCCCCGACGCCTGGAGCGCGCCCTCGATGATGTGCCAGAGGCCGTGGATGCGCCCGGTGCTCAGGCTGCCGCCGAACGTGTTCAGCGGCAGCTCGCCGTCCAGCTCGATGCGGCCGTCCTGAATGAAGTCGAGCGCCTCGCCCTCCTTGCAGAACCCGTAGGACTCGAGGCCGTAGATGACCGAGGCGGAGAAGCCGTCGTAGATCTGCGCGACGTCGACGTCTCGCGGGGAGAAGCCCGAGCGCTCCCAGGTGAGACGCGACGAGCTACGGCCGCCGTCCATGTAACTCGACAGGCTGCCGATGCGTCCCGCCACCTCGAAGGCGAGCCGCTGGCCGTAGCCCGCGATGTACGCGGGACGCGGCCGCAGATCACGCGCGCGGTCGGCGGTGGTGAGGACGATGGCGACGGCGCCCTGCACCGGGATGTCGCAGTCGTAGAGACAGAACGGGTACGCGACCATCCGCGAGCTCAGGTAATCCTCGCGCGTGAGCTCGACCTTGTGGAAGTAGGCGTGCGGGTTCCTGTGCGAGTGCCGGCGCTGGGTCACGGCGAGCGTCGCCATCTTTTCCCGGCTCTGGCCGTGCCGCTCCAGCCAGCGCGTGTACGCGACCGCCATGTGCTGCCCCGGCCCGCCGAACCCGTAGGGCGCGGTGAATTGCGTCGCGCCCTGGGCATGGGTGCCCGGCAGGTTCTGGTACGTGCCCTTGGGGTTGTGCATCGCCCGCCAGACCACCGCGTACTTGCACACGCCGGCGAGCAGCGCGTTGACCGCCTGCTGGACGGCGCCGCCGATGTTGACCGTCTCCACCTGGACGTGCCAGGCGAGGTTCGGCAGCTTCAGCATCGCCATCATGCAGTTGACCGAGACGATGGTGACGCCGTCGATGACCGCGTGTCCCGTCGCCGGCAGCTCCGGATACGTCGCCAGGCCGTCGACGTCGGCCAGGGCGAGCCCGGAGTCTTCGACGGCGCCCTTGACCGCCTCGAGCGCATGCGCGGCCAGCGGGATATCCGCGGAGCGCGTCACGCGGGAGAAGCCCACGCCGCTCACCGCGACCTTGCACCGGTGCTCCCACATTAGTTGGCACCACCCGCCAGCCGGAACTGGGGCAGCGTGATGTCGTCGTTCAGCGGCTCGAAGATCACCTCCACGCGCCGCCCCACCTTCGCCTCGGTGTAGGGCGCGTCGAGCAGGTTGGCCGCCAGCAGCGCGCCCGGCGCGTCGTCGAGCTCCACGATGATGCTCGCGTAGGGCACGGCCGGCGCGAACCGCTTGTCCCCGGCGTGGTACATGATCGTGTACGAGTAGATCGCGCCCGTGCCGCTGACCGGCTCGAACGCGAGATCGATCGCCATGCAGCTCACGCACGTCGCGTAGGGCGGATGCTGGAAGCGCCGGCACGCCTGGCAGCGCTGGAGCGCCAGCACGCCACGTTTGGCCGCGTCCCAGAACGGCTTCGTCCACTCGTTGGGGACGGGAATCGGCCGGGTCACCTTGCTCCAGTCGCTCATCGCGCGAGCCAGGATGTTGACCCGCGCCGGCCATGTCAAGGGCTCCGGTCGGCGGCGCGTATTGCGCGGCATCCCCGGCGGGTGTATCACCGCGCTCCGAGAGCTGCCGCTCACCTCACCACAACGGAGCCGCGCGATGCTGAGATACGAGTCGCCGTACGACCCGTCGACGATGCCGAAGAACCTCGAGCACGTGATCTACGAGAAGAAGGGCCACGTCGCCTACGTCACGATCAACCGCCCCGAGGTGCGCAACGCGCTCCACAGCTACGCCTACGCCGAGCTGCGCGCGTGCTGGCGCGACATCGGCCTCGACCCCAACGTCTACGTGGGGATCGTCACCGGAGCCGGCGAGGCGTTCTGCGCCGGCCGCGACGTGAAGTTCCTGGCGTCGTACCAGGACAAGGGCAGGCGGACCCCGCACGAGGATCCGAACAACCCGCTGTTCCACTGGGGCGGCGGCGGCCAGCCCAGCGACGTCAACCTCGAGAAGCCGCTGATCGCCGCGATCAACGGCTTCGCGGTCGGCGTGGGGCTGTCGCTCGCGCTGCAGTGCCAGCTCCGCGTGATGGCGGACACTGCGTGGATCGGCGACACGCACACCAGGGTCGGGCGGCTGGGCTCGGCCCACAACCTCTACGCCGCGCTGCCGCGGACCACGGCGGCCTATCTCACGCTGTGCAACGGCCGGCTCACGGCCGACGAGTGCTATCGCCAGGCCATCGTCAACAAGGTGGTGGAGCGCGGCAAGCTCATGGCCACGTGCGAGGAGATGGCCGAGATGATCTGCGACAGCTCGCCGCTCGCCGTGCAGGCGGCAGTGCGGCTGTACCGGCTGACGGCGGCCTTCGAGCCGGCGCTGGTAGCGTACGCGCGCCAGCTCGACCAGGAGATCGCCGAGAGCGAGGACGGCGCCGAGGGCCCGCGCGCGTTCCGCGAGCGGCGCAAGCCGGTGTGGAAGATGCGCTGAGCATGGCGGAGCCCTTCGGCCCGCTCAGGCCGCTGCTCGCGCCGCGCTCGGTCGCCGTCGTCGGCGCCTCGGACCGGGCGGGGAATCTCGGCGGGCTGGCCGTCGGCTTCCTCCGGAAATTCGGCTTTCGCGGCGCCGTCTGGCCGGTGAACGCCGGCCGCGCGACGGTGGCGGGGCTCCCGTGCTTTCCGAGCCTGGCCGGGCTGCCGGCCGTGCCCGACATGGCGATCGTCGCCGTGCCCGCCGAGTCCGTCCTCGGCGTCGTCGAGGAGTGCATCGAGGCCGCGGTGCCGTCGGCCGTCGTGTGGGCCGGCGGGTTCGCCGAGGGCGACGAGGCCGGCCGCGTGCGCCAGGAGCGGCTCACCGAGCTGTGCCGCGGCAGCTCGGTCAAGCTCTGCGGCCCGAACTGCATCGGCATCGTCAACACGGCGATCGGACTGACCGCGTCGTTCAGCTCCCTGATGACGGAGCTCGACCGGCTCACGCCCGGGCGCGTCTCGATGATCAGCCAGAGCGGCGGCATCGCGGTGAACGCCCACGCGCGCGCCCAGCGGCTCGGCCTCGGCTTCCGGCTCACGATCAGCAGCGGCAACGAGGCCGCGCTGGGCATCCCCGATTTCATGCGCGCGCTGCTGGACGACGACGGCACCCGCGTGATCGCCGTCTACGCCGAGGCCATGTCCGACCCTCAGGGCCTCGTCGACGCGCTGGCCGAAGCGCGGCGCCGACGGACGCCGGTCGTCGTGCTGAAGGGCGGCGCCACCGAGGCGAGCGGCCGCGCGGCGCTCGCTCACCCGGCCGGCTCGCCGGCAGCGATCGGACGTACGACGCGATCTTCCGGGAGTTCGCGGCCATTCGCGTGTTCTCTCCCGAGGAGCTGCTGGAGGTCTCCCTGCAGCTCGCCTCGCTCCCGCCGGGGCGGCTTCCCGCCGGCCATCGCGTGGTGATCAGCAGCTTCGGCGGCGGCAGCGGCGTGATCGCGACGGACCAATGCGCGCGCGAGGGGCTGGTGGTGCCGCCGCTCGATGCCCGGACGCGGGAGCGGCTCGCGCCGATCCTCACGCCGCTCGCCTCGTCGATGAACCCCGTCGATCTCACGCCCGGCTCGATGACGGATCCGAAGAACCGCGAGCATCTGCCGCGGGCGCTCGAGATCATCGCCGACGCACCGGGCGCCGACCAGTACCTGTGCTTCGCCTCGGGCTTCGGCGCGCTGGCGCCGGCGTTCGCCGACATGTTCGAGCGCGTGCGAGCGCGCGCGGGCAAGCCGGTCGGGATCAGCTGGCTGTCGCCGCCCGACGGCGTCATCGAGCGCCTGGCCGCGAGCGGCGTCATGGTGTTCACCGAGCACGGCCGGCTGATCCGCGCGGCCGGTCACCTCGCGCGGTACGCGGAAGATCTGCGGAGCCGGATCCGGGTCGTGCCGCTGGATCGGCCGCCGTTCCCGTGGCGCGACTACGTGCCGGCCGGCGGGGAGGCCGGCGTCGAGGCGCGGGGCGAGGCCGGCGGCGCCGCCGGCCTCGTCACCGAGGACGTCGTGGCTCGTGTGCTCGCCGCCGCGGGACTGCCGGTGGCGCCCGGCCGCCTAGCGCGGACGGTGGACGAGGCGGTGCGGGCGGCCGACGCCGTCGGCTTCAAGGTCGCGATGAAGGCGCTGTCGCCGTCGATCACTCACCGCGCCGCCGCGGGGCTGGTCGAGCTCGACGTCGCGACTCGCGAGGCGGCGGCGCAGGCCTTCGAGGCGTTCCAGGCTCGTGCGACGGAGCTCGGCGTGACGCTCGACGGCGTATGGGTCCACCCCATGGTCCGCGGCCCCGTCGAGCTGCTGGTGACCGCGCTCCGCGACCCCGACTTCGGCGTGGTCGTCGGATGCGGCATGGGCGGCGGCATGACCGAGATCATCGACGACGTGGTCTTCACGCGCGCGCCGATCGATGCCGACGGCGCCTGCGACCTGCTGCGACGCGTGCGGACCGTCCGCAGGCTGCCGACGCTCCTCTCCGAGCGCCAGCTCCGCCGGGCGGCCGACTTCATCGCCGATTTCAGCGCGCTGGCCGCCACCGCACCGTGGACGAGCTTCACGCTCGAGGTCAATCCGCTGAAGGTCGGTGAACAGGACGTCGCGGCGGTCGACGGGCTGCTGATCGTCGCGTGACGATCGCCCCGGCGGCGAGCACGACAAACTTGACGCTCACGGCCCGGCCGCCCTAGAGTCGCAGCGTTCCCCCCGTCGGCTCGGTACAGCGGCGGCCCGCTCGTTCACTCACAAGATCATGCTGACCGCGAGGGCGTGACACTATGAATGGAACCCGGAGAGAGTTCGTGCTTTCCCTCGGGAGCGTGCTGGCCGCCTGGCCGCTCGACGTCGCAGCACAGCCGGCACCGCGAGTGTTCCGCGTCGGCGTGCTCTCCCCTGGGACGGCTCCACCAGGACCTCTCGACGCGCTCCGACAAGGGCTTCGCGACCTCGGGTACGAGGACGGCCGCAACATCTCGATCGAATGGCGATTCGCCGGAGCCAGCAATGAGCCCCTCCGCGACCTTGCGGAGGAGCTGGTGCGCCTCAAGGTCGACGTGATCGTCGCCATCAATACCCAGGCGTCCCTCGCCGCGAAACGGGCCACCCCGACGACGCCCATCGTGATCGCGCGGGTGTCCGATCCAGTCAAGACCGGATTGGTTGCCAGCTTTGCCCATCCCGGAGGGAACATCACCGGCTTGAGCAATTTTTCAGACGAGCTGAGTGGCAAGCGGCTGGCGGTGATGAAAGAAATCATGCCGACGGTCTCGCGACTGGCGGTGCTCTGGAACATCGGGAATCCGGGCATCGAGCTCTCGGTGAGAGAGATGGAGATGGCCGCCAGGCGGTTCGGCGTCGAGCTTCACCTCCATGGAGTGAGCAGCCCGTTCGATTTCCCCGCCGCGTTCGACGGCATCACACGGGAGCACGCCAACGCGCTGTTCGTCTTCGACGACGTGTTGATGGCGACTCACAAGACACACATCCTGAGTTGGGCTGCGAAAGTCCGGCTGCCCGTGATCTCTCAGTACGCCGAGCTCGCCGAGGCCGGCGGAGTCATGGCCTACGGACCCAATATCCCCGACATCTACCGGCGCGCGGCCGTCTACGTGGACAAGATCCTCAAAGGCGCCAAGCCCGCGGACCTTCCGGTCGAGCAGCCGACCAAGATCCAGCTGGTCATCAACCTCAAGACCGCCAGGGCGCTCGGGCTCGCGATTCCGCAATCGCTGCTCCTGCGGGCGGATCAGGTGATTCAGTAGTATCTTCGGCAAACGGAGGTGTGACATGGCGCGCAACGGCTACCTGATCCTCGACAGCGACCTTCACATGATGGAGCCCGACGATCTGTGGGCCCGCTACCTCGAAGGGCCGCATCGCGCGAACCTGCCGAAGTTCTTCGGGGGTCAGCAGCGAACGCTCACCGTCAACTCGGAGGACAAGGGCAACGCGGACACCATCATGGGGATGGAGGTCGCGGGGCTGGCGATTCCCGCGCACGGCAAGGCGGCGGGCGCCACCGCGTCCAGCCGCGAGCTGCGTCGGCGGAGCCGCGCGCGGCATCCGCACTTCCAGGTCGCGCGCGGAAGCGGCTTCGACCCGGAGTCGACGCTGACCGCGATGGACATCGAGGGCGTGGACGTCGCCGTCATGTACGGCACGCGCGGCAGGCAGATCCTGATGCACGACGACCTCGCGCCGGACTACGCGGCGGCGCTCGCTCGCGCCTACAACAACTGGGCGTCCGATTACTGCCGGAAGCGGCCGGACCGGCTGAAGTTTGCCGCGCAGGTGGCGATGCACAGCATCCCGGCGGCGATCGACGAGGCGCGCCGGTGCGTTCGCGAGCTGGGCGCCGTCGCGATCATCGGCACGCCGAACCCGGTCAACGGTCAGCACCTGCACGACGAGGCGTGCGATCCGCTCTGGAGCGCGCTGGAGGAGCTGGACGTGCCGATCGGCTTTCACCCGACCGGCAATACCTCGCTGAAGGACGACGCCGGGCGGCGCTACGTCGGCCACGCCAACTTCCAGCCGATCGCCCACGCCATCCGCAATCCGGTCGAGCTGATGGGGGCCATCGCCAGCATGACGACGGGCGGCATCCTGGAGCGCCACCCGCGGCTTCGCTGCGCGTTTCTCGAAGGCACCGCCGGCTGGCTCTACTGGTGGCTGTGGCGCCTCGACGACCAGTGGGAGAAGTTCGGCCCCGGCTGCGAGCACCAGCTCTCGATGCTGCCGAGCGAGTACTTCAAGCGCCAGTGCTACATCGCGCTCGACGTGGACGAGGAGCCGGCGGTCGACGTCGTCGAGAAGATGGGCGCCGACTACTTCGTGGTCTCGACCGACTATCCGCACTCCGACGGCGCGTTTCCCGAGGCGATGGAGCAGTTCTTCAGTCTGCCGCTCCGCGACGAGGTGCGCCGCAAGATCCTCTGGGACAACTGCGCGCGGCTCTACGGCATCGCCAAAGTGTGAATCACGCAGGCGCGGCGCCCTGCGTCGCGACGTACACCGCGTAGAGCGACTGGCTCGCGGCCATGAAGAGCCGATTGCGCTTCGGCCCTCCGAACGCGATGTTGGCGCACACCTCGGGCAGGCGGATCCGGCCCAGCAGCTTGCCGTCCGGATTCCACACGGTGACGCCGCTGTAGCCGAGCCCGCGTCCGCCGGGATTGCCGTTGCTCGAGACCCAGAGGTTCCCGCTGACGTCGGCGCGCACGCCGTCGGGGCCGCACTTGACGCCGTCCACCATGAAGTCGCTGAAGAGCTTCGGGTTCGACACCTTGTGGTCGGCGCCCACGTCGAAGACGTGCATGTCGCGATTGCCGCCCGCGTGCGCGTCGCCGGGGCCGCGGCCCGTGCTGATGACGTAGAGCTTCTTGTAGTCGGGTGAGAAGCAGAGCCCGTTCGGATTCGGAACCTGGGTCTCGCTGACCACGAGATCGATCCGGCCGCTCGGATCCGCGCGATACACGCTGTTCGGCAGCTCGCGCTTGGCCGTGCCGATGTCCGGCGGCTGCCCGAGGCGCTGCTTGAAGATTCCCCGAGGGTTCGAGAGCCCGCCGGGCGCGTCGACGGTGCCCTCGTAGAACTGTCCCCCGTACGGCGGATCGGTGAACCAGTAGCTGCCGTCCGAATGCGCGACGACGTCGTTCGGGGAGTTGAGCGCCTTGCCGTCGTACTTGTCCGCGATGATCGTCACCGAGCCGTCGTGCTCGTAGCGAACGACGCGCCGGGTGAGGTGCTCGCACGAGAGCTGACGGCCCTGGAAGTCGAAGGTGTTGCCGTTGCTGTTGTTCGACGGAGCGCGGAAGACGGTGACGCGGCCGTCGTCGTCGAGCCAGCGGAGCTGCCGGTTGTTCGGGATGTCGCTCCACACGAGGTACCGGCCCTGCGAGCTCCACGCGGGGCCCTCCGCCCACAGCGAGCCGGTCCAGAGCCGCAGGATCGGCGTGTTGCCCTGGCGAAGACCGTTGAATGCCGGGTCGACGGTGATGACGTCGGGATCGACGTAGGTGACGGGCGGCGCCCCGGGGCTGTAGTCGCGCGGCGGATTCGTGATCACGCTGCGCGGCTCGCCGAGCCCAGATGGCGTCTGGGCTCGCGCGATGATCGGCGCGAGCGCCGTGGCGCCGGCGAGCGCGCTCGCGGCACCGAGGAAGCGTCGACGGGAGATGTTCGCGGTGTCCATGGGCGTATCCTCCTCGGGGGCGTCGA
>Ga0209375_1003517_pt1 | contig 10896 bp, 10 predicted proteins | sample GraSoiAngelo_131_FD_185888 | JGI IMG/M metagenome (GOLD analysis project Ga0209375, IMG submission 185888) | Grasslands soil microbial communities from the Angelo Coastal Reserve, California, USA - 14_0929_02_30cm (SPAdes) (version 2) | ecosystem: Environmental > Terrestrial > Soil > Grasslands ...
GAGTCGATCGGCTTTACATCAGTTACTGGCACGGCGGTTTCGCCATCGTCGATATCTCCGACATGAGCAAGCCGAAAACAGTGAGTATGCTTGACTGGAGCCCGCCCTACCCTTGCCCGACCCATACGACCTTGCCGATGCTGAACAAGATCATGGAGCGCGATTTCATGATCGTCACGGACGAGGAAGTCGGCGAGAAGCTGAACGAAACTCACAACGCTTTTCTTTGGGTCGTGGATATTACAAAGGAGACCCTGCCGCTTCCGGTTGCGACGTTCATCGTGCCGTTCGACGGAAAGTCTACGAACGAGTTCCGCTTCGGCGCCCATCAACCTGCAGAGCAAGTTTACGGCAACACGCTTTACGTCACCTGGTTCGGCGGCGGCTTACGGGCGATCGATTTCTCCAATCCATATATTCCCAAGGAAGTAGGCTTCCATATCCCGCTGCCCGGCAAAGGCCAGAAGGTGGTGATGAGCAACGACGTTTTTCACGATAAAGACGGGAAACTGTATCTCGTGGACCGCTACGATGGCTTGGAGATCTTGGAAAGTCAGGTGTGAACCGGAGAACGCACTCAATTTTGTTCGCCTGTGTTTTCTTGCTCTTCCCTCATCCATTCCCTCTCCCTGAGGGAGAGGGTTAGAGTGAGGGGTCTCGTTACAAATAAAGTGCATGAAGCTCTACAATGTCGCCTACTCGGGGAACTCCTATAAGGTTCGCTTGCTACGGGCGCAAGTTGGAATCGCCTGCGACATCGTTGAGATCGACATTTTACAGGGAGAAAGCCGGACGCCCGAGTTCTTGAAAATCAATCCCAACGGCCGCACGCCCGTCCTCGATGACAACGGCTTTGTACTCGCTGAGTCTAACGCAATTCTCGCCTATCTTGCCCGCGGCACAAAATTCTTACCCGAGGCCCGGAAGCGATGGGCGCTCGTTTTTCAGTGGATGTTCTTCGAGCAGTACAGCCACGAGCCATACATCGCGACTTCGCGCTTTCTTTTGCAACATAAACCTGACACACCGGAGCGCGCTGCCGCTCTAGCCGTTCGTCGTGACAGCGGCTGGGCCGCGCTGAAACTGATGGAAGGACACTTGTCAAAGAACGATTTTTTCGTCGGCGACTACTCCATCGCCGACATCGCGCTCTTCGCCTACACCCACGTCTCGCACGAAGGCGGCTTCCCGCTCGATGATTTTCCCAAGATCCGCACTTGGATCGAGCGAGTGAAAGCGCAGCCCGGTTTTATCCCAATGATGTGAGAGGCTGGCGCACCTACAATCCCCATAGTCGTGGGTTACGTTCGGCTCCGCGGTTTAGTCCCATCCCGTACGACTTGAAATCAATCATCACTTCAACGAGAAGCATCAGTACCTCCGCTGATCTTTCATCTCTTCTAATTCTTCCAAGCTTCTCGGCCAGTCCTCTTTGAGCAAGCGCGACAGCGAACGGTCGGCTAAGAGCTTTCCGCCGGTTTGGCATTTCGCGCAGTAGTTGGTTTCGTTCTCCGCGTGGACAATGCGTTGAACGGGAGAGCCGCATACTGGGCAGGGCTTGCGGTATTTTCCGTGCACCGCCATTTCTTTCCGAAAGGCTGTCACATGTTCGGGGAAACCTTTTCCTCTTTCCCGGCGCAGCCGCTCAATCCATTCAGTCAGAATCTCGCGGACCGCATTGTAAAGTGTTTCAATCTCCGAATCTTTGAGGCGGCGAGTTAGTTGAACCGGCGAAAGCCGTGCGCGATGAAGAATCTCGTCCGAGTACGCGTTGCCGATACCGCTAAAAAGATGAGGGTCGGTTAGGGCTCTTTTCAAGGTGTGATTCTCTCGCGTCAGCGCGTTGCGGAACGCGGTCAAGTCCGCGTCAAAGATCTCCAGGCCTTGCGGATCGAGCACTTGCAGCCCATCCGCTCCACGAACCAGATAAAGCGATGCTCGCTTCTTCGTGCCGGCTTCGGTCAATGACAACGTCCCCGTACGAAAGTCGAAAGCGGCGAGGCCGTATTTGCGAGCGATCTTGGCATTCGGCGGCTTCCAGTGAAAGCGGCCCGCAATCATTAAGTGCACGACCAGGAAAAGATCGTCCTCCAACTCAAACACGATGCGCTTTCCGAGCCGCCGCAAGCGCAGGACTTTCTTTCCTTCCGCTTCTCGAATCGGCGGATCGAACGAGCGAACAAGAAACGGGCTTGTGATGCGGATTTTTTGGATCGTTTGGTTGAGAACGCGCTCCGTAATAGCCTCGATGTATACGGTAACGTCAGGAAGTTCCGGCATATTTAGAATTTCTGCCTACCATGCAGCAGAAGTATCGACAAGCATTTCCAAAGTTTCAATTCGCATAGGGTGGGTGAGCCTTTAAAGCTCACGACCGCGTCCGCGACACCATCGGTTGCAACGTCTGGTATGCGAAACCTTTGCACCCCCATCTTAATCTTCCCTCGACGGGGGAAGAGAAATTCGCTGACTGAAACCGAAGCTAACGGTTGTCGCCGAGGCTACGAATAATCTTGGAAACTTGGCTTGCTTTTTTCAGCCGATTTCTCTACAAACCAAGCTCATGAAGATCATAAGAATATACACCGGCCCGGACAATGAGTCTCATTTCGAAGAAAAGGAAGTCGATCTAAAATTCAACGGCGACATGGAAGTGAGCGCCACGGAACCGGCCGAAGGAATTCTCTTTCGCCGGGCGCCGGCGAATCATCTGCACAGTTTTCATCCCGCGCCGAGACGACAATACGTCATCACGCTTTCCGGCCAAGTCGAGATTGAAACCGGCGACGGCACCGTGAAGCGCTTCGGACCGGGCGCGGTCATGCTCGCGGACGATACCACCGGACGCGGGCACATCACCCGCGTCGTGGGCGGCCAGCCGCGCGTATACGTCATGATTCCCCTCAAATAAACCTTCGGTCAGGAACGGCGTCTTCGATTCCAATAGCGCTCCAGAGCCTGGGGATCGTGCCGTCAAGAGCGAGCATGCTCAAGTCTAACTAACCGACCCAAGACAAACCCAAAATCACCAGCGTCCCAATTAGCATGCCGGTAACGGCGCTCTTGGTAAAATGAGCGACGGCGATGGTCACGGCTAACGCCAGTCCGCGGCGGGGAGCGGCTTGAGTTTCAAAGCGGGCGCTCGACATGAAGATCGTGACGGCGATGATGCTGCAGATCAAAGCATAAGACAGATAACGGAGAAAGCGATCCCAAGCCTCGGGGAACTTCCGCCCCACGAATAGGATCTGCGGTAGCACGCGCGCGCCGAAGGCCATCAGGCCCATGATGAAGATGATCTCGAACCGCGTAGCATCCATTGTTCCAATCCCCATCCGGCCGTCGCGACAATCATCGCCGTCGTCAGCCATCCCCATCCCGGATCAATCAGAGCGCCCGGAATCGCGGCGAGCAAACTACCGAGACAGATGACCGGCATGGCCCAGCCGCGCATCTCCACGACCAGCAAACCGGCAAAGTAGCCCGGCAGAATAAACTTGAGCGCTTCGTCGAACCCGTGCGGCATTCCCAACGCGACACCGTAGCCCACGCCGGTGCCGACCACCCACACCAGGAAACTCGTTACCCCGACGCCGAGAAAAAAATAAAGATTTGCGTCGCCGTCGGGTTCCGGGTGTCGAGTTATACCTTCAGCCAACGCCTCTCGCTCTTTTTGAAAATGAAGATAGGAAATGATGAAGCTGCTGGCGCTGACGACATGGCATGAAACCGCCCGTTTGGCCCGCTGCACGCCGCGGAAGTAGGGCGCCAGCGCCGCGCTCATGGGCAAAAACCGCAGGTTCATAAGAAAACCCGCGACCAACACCTGCAACGCTGACTTTCCGGCGCTCAAAGGCTCGAGCACCGCGAATTGCGCCGGTCCGGAATAAACCCAGGCGGACATCAGAATAATTTCGTCGAGCCTTAGGCCATGGGCCTGCGCGGCGATGCCCCAGGCGACGGAGGAAGGAACAAAAGCGACCCAGATCGGGATAGCGGCTTTGACGCCTTGCCGAAAACGCGCGGATGCGAACATCACTTTCGCTTAGCCGACAAGACAAGAAAGATCAACCGCGGTCGTTGAGTGAGTGGACGGGCGCGGACGATTCAAAAGTTGAATTTGGCTCCTGCATATGCAAACCTGACATTTCTCATGGCGGAAGAGGCAAGCAAACTTTTGCGCGAACTGCCGTCGGTGGATCGCCTTCTCAGGCATAGCCGCTGCGAGATGCTTCTGACGCGATATAACCGCGACTACGTTACGCAAATCTGCCGCGATGTCGTCGACGCATGGCGCGCCACCTTGAGACAGGGAAAGGGCGCCTCGGACGAACTGAGCGAAGAAGCGATCCTGGTGCAGGTCGAGAATCGGATCGCCGCCGAGAGCCGACCCGGCCACGTTCGCGTGATCAACGCCACCGGCACGATTCTCCATACCAATTTGGGCCGCGCGCTGCTGCCGCAAGCAGCCATCGACGCGATGACCGCAGTGGCCCGTCATACCGTCAACTTGGAATACGATTTGACGGCCGGCAAACGCGGCCGGCGTGAAGAAACCATTCAGAAGCTCCTGGTCGAGCTGACGGGAGCGGAAGCCGCTACGGTAGTGAATAATAATGCCGCAGCGGTTCTCCTGGGATTGAATACTTTCGCCCAAGGTAAGGAGGTCATCGTTTCCCGCGGCGAGCTGATCGAGATCGGCGGCGCGTTCCGCATCCCCGAGATCATGGTCAAAAGCGGCGCGATCTTGAAAGAAGTCGGTAGCACCAACCGCACCCACGCGGCGGACTATGAAAACGCGATTCAGGATCAGACCGCGCTATTGCTGAAAGTGCATACGAGCAACTACAAAGTCGTCGGATTCACCGCCGAAGTGACTCTTGAGGAATTGGTCGCCATCGGCAAGCAGCACAACCTCCCGGTCATGGAAGATTTAGGCAGCGGCGCGCTGATAGATTTAAGCCACTATGGCTTGCCGAAGGAACCGATCGTCGCTGAGCGCATCCGGGCCGGCGCGGACATCGTGACTTTCAGCGGCGACAAAATCCTCGGCGGTCCGCAAGCCGGCTTGATGGTCGGGAGAAAAGAATGGATCGCTCGGATCAACAAAAACCACCTGCAGCGCGCCCTGCGCTGCGGCAAGCTGACGTTAGCAGCGCTCGAGGCGACCTTGAGACTTTACCGGCAGTCCCCCGATATCACGCAAGCCATTCCGACGCTCAAAGCCTTCACGCGTTCGCTGGACGAGATCCGCGCCGCGGGCGAGCAAGCGCTGCCCAAAATCCAGGCCGTCCTCGGCAAGGCTTTCCGCGCAAGCCTGGAGAATAGCACGTCGCAGATCGGCAGCGGCGCGCTTCCGACCGAAGAGTTGCCGACCCTGGTCATTGCCGTCGAGCACCAGAAGCTGAGCGCCAACGCCATCGCGCAGCGCTTTCGCGCTAGCCATCCGCCGATCATCGGGCGAATCAACGACGACCGTTTTCTGCTCGATTTGAGAACCATTTTCGATCCTGAAGATCTCATCCCGAACTTCTCTGACGGAGGCATTGACGATTGAATCTTCGCCGCAGCAAGGTGACGGAGTATAAAAAAAGCTTTTATGAGAATCTATCCCGAAGTCGTCACTCCCGAATTTCGAGTTTTGAGATTGCTAGTTCGGAAATCCAAAATCTAAAATCCAAAATTGAATATGCCCTACATCATCGGCACCGCCGGACATATCGATCACGGAAAGACCAGCCTGATTAAAGCCCTGACCGGCCAAGATACCGACCGCCTGAAGGAAGAAAAAGAGCGCGGCATCTCGATCGATCTGGGATTCGCTCACCTCGACCTGCCGGACGGGACGTCGGCAGGCGTCGTCGATGTTCCCGGTCACGAGCGGTTTATCAAAAACATGCTGGCCGGCGCCCACGGCATCGATCTCGTGCTCTTCACGGTGGCCGCGGACGACGGCGTCATGCCGCAGAGCGAAGAGCATTTGGATATCGTCCACCTACTCGGCGTCAAGCTGGCGATCTTCGTGATCACCAAGGTCGACCTGGTCCCTCGCGCCAGGATCGCCGAAGTCGAAGAAGAGATCAAAATCCTCACGCTCGGCACTCTGCTGGAGAACGCGCCGATCCTGCCGGTGTCGACGATCACCGGAGAAGGTCTTTCACAACTGAAAGAAGCGATCGCTCAGATCCTTAAATCGTGCAACAAACAGGCGCCCGGAGGATACTTCCGGCTTCCCGTCGATCGGGCCTTTGTGCTCCAAGGGCATGGGGTCGTAGTCACCGGCACGGCTTTGAGCGGAGAAATCAGAACCGGCGATCGGGTCCGCTGTCTACCGGGAGATCAGATGTTTCGCGTGCGGAGTCTTCAGGTGCATGGCCGATCCGTGGAAACCGCCGGCTGGGGCCAACGGGTGGCGCTCAATCTGACCGGGTCGGAGCGAGCTGAGATCGCGCGTGGACACGTCATCTGCCAAGAGAAGCTGACCTTCATCACGGATCGGTTCGATGCCTTTCTCGAAGTAAGACCAGCGGCCGCCAAGGGAATCAAGAACCACCAGCGCGTCCGGGTTCACCTGGGAACCACTGAACGGCTTGGCAAAGTGATTCTTTTGGGAGCGAAGGACAAGGTCGAGCCAAAAGCCTCGACGTATTGCCAGATCACGATGGCCGAGCCGTTAATGACTCTGCGCGGTGATCATTTTATTGTGCGCGATGAAACCGCCCAGCGCACGCTTGCGGGCGGCATCGTCATCCATCCCTGGGCGAGACGGCACAAACGTAATGAGCCGGATCTTGAAGCCGGGCTGGAATTGCTCCATTCCGGTGATCTGGCACAATTGACAGAGGCTTTTCTCGAGCAAAGCCCCGAATTTGCTGTTTCCATCGAATCCATCCATCAGTTTCTCAATTTGCAAGAAGACGACGCGCGGCAGCGGATCGAGAAAATGAAGAGTCTGCGCGGCTTCAGCGCCGAGGGCGAGAAGCTGTATACGACAGATAACAAATGGCAGGGTATCAAAGCGCGGGTTCTCAAAGCGTTGAAAGATTTCCATGCCGCCCATCCTCTCGTTGCGGGCATGGAGATGGAAGAGCTGCGCGGCAAGCTTCCCTACGGACTGCCGCCCAAGATCTTTCGGGTTATCATCGACCTTCTCGTGTCTGAGAAGGCTGCGGCGAAAGAAGGAAATTTCTTGCGTCTCCCCACCCACCGAATCCAGCTAGGAGGCGCGGAGCAATCGCTGATGGAGAAAATCAAAAAGATTCTCGGCGAGCAGCCGATGTCCCCACCGGATTTAAAAGAGATCGAAAAGCAGCTCGGTGTGACTCGCAACAGGTTAAATGAAGTGATTCGCTTGCTCGAACGCGACGGTACGGTGGCTCGTGTGGCGACGGATCTCTATTTCCTTTCCAGCTGCGTTGACAAGGTGAGGGGCGTTCTATATAGGTTTCTCACGGAGAAAGGCGAGATTACCGCCGCTGCCTTCCGCGATCTTCTCGGTTCCAGTCGTAAATATACTATCGCGTTGTTAGAGTATTTCGATCGCGAAGGAATGACCATCAGAGTCGGTGATATCCGGCGTTTGAAATCCAACCCAGTTATGGGGAAGCAAGGAGTCTCCCGCTAAAGATCACTATAGGGAAGAATTTATGAGGCTCGGGAAAAAACCAACCGTGCGACTCACACAACAGGTCAAGGCCGCGGGTTGAGCCGCTAAGCTCGGCCCCGCCGACCTCGTGCAAGTCTTGCACGAATTGCCCAAATTCAACAACCCCGACATGCTCGTCGGAACGGAAACGTCCGACGACGCCGGGGTATTTCGTTTGCGTCCCGATCTGGCCATCGTCAACACGGTGGATTTTTTCACGCCCATTGTTGACGATCCCTATGTCTTCGGTCAGATCGCCGCCACGAATTCGCTGAGCGACGTTTACGCCATGGGTGGAGAACCCAAAACGGCGATGAACATCGTTTGCTTCCCAAAGGGTAAGATGGAGATGGAAGTCCTTGGCGAGATTCTCAAAGGCGGCGCCGATAAAGTCAAAGAGAGCGGCGCGGTTATTATAGGAGGCCACAGCATTATCGACGAAGAAATCAAATACGGCATGGCCATCACGGGGGTCATTCATCCGGACAAAATTTTCCGCAACGTCGGCGTGCAAGAAGGGGACGCGCTCATTTTGACGAAGCCCTTGGGCACGGGCATCATCACCACCGCTCTCAAGAAGGGAAAAGCTTCGAAGGAAAGCATCGACGAAGCCGTGGCGTTCATGACGACTCTCAACGCCGCCGCGTCGGCAGTCATGTGCAAATACCCCGTTCACGCCTGCTCCGACGTCACGGGATTCGGAATCCTCGGGCACGCGCTCGGGATAGCCAGCGGCAGCGGCGTCACCTTGGTTATCGAGTCGCAAAAGCTCCCGATTATGCATCGCGCGCCGCGTCTCGCTGAAAAGGGGTATATCACCGGCGGGTGCAAGCGAAACCGGGATTACTTGAAGGACAAGATTACCGTCGAGAAGTCCCTTCCCGAAGGAATCGTCGAAGTCGCGTTCGACCCGCAAACCTCGGGTGGGCTCCTGATCGCCGTGGCCAAGCGACTTGCCGCCAAGCTCATCGAGGACCTTCAGGCCGCCGGCGTCACGGCGGCGACGCAAGTCGGTTACGCAACTTCGTTGCAGAAACCCTGGGTGCGGTTAGTGTGAACTCCCCGTCTGAAGAATGGAGTGCCGGATTAGTGGAGTAATGGGCGCGCTGGCTTCTGAATATCCCATTCGGCCACTACTCCATCACTCCAACACTTCAGTTCGCGACTCTTAGAATAACGCAACGTTCTCACCCAAACAGGCGCTCTCTAAGCGGCCCTGGTTTCCACAAAGAATGAAGCAAATATTTTCCTTACCGGTTAGGCGTGGTACTTTAATAGTAGGATATCCGGAGTGGAAGCTCTGTCGGAGCCGCTCACCCGGGGTCGAAAACAAAAAATAACCGCACACGACTATGCCTGATAGCGCCGTCATTAATCCGTTCCCGACCATCACCCTGTCGGAAGTCATCGACATCATCTTCGTGGCGATCCTCCTCTATACAGCCATCGTGTGGGCCCAACGGACGCGGGCCGTTTTCGTCGTCAGAGGGATCGTAATCCTGGGAGCCATCTACATCATCGCTCGATATTTGGACCTCCAAATGACGGCCTGGGTTTTTCAGGGCTTCTTTGCGATTTTTTTGATCATGATCGTCGTCATCTTTCAGGAAGAGCTGCGTCAGCTATTCGAGCAGATCGCGGTCTGGAGCCTGGCACGCAAGCGAATCCCCCCGTTGGGTTCAACCACGACGGATATCCTGGTCCGAACCTTGGCCGACCTGGCGAAGGAACACGTCGGCGCTTTAGTCGTCATCCGCGGCAACGACCCCTTAGAGCGACACATCACGGGGGGAATTCCGCTCGACGGGAAGCTTAGCGGGCCTTTGCTCAAAAGCATCTTTGATCCTCATTCGCCAGGGCACGACGGAGCGGTCATGATCGAGCAAGACCATATCACCCGTTTCGCCGCTCATCTACCGCTTTCCAAGGACCTCAGGCAACTTGCCAATGTCGGCACCCGCCACTCTGCGGCCCTCGGGCTGGCGGAGTTGGCTGACGTTTTGTGCCTGGTGGTCTCCGAAGAGCGTGGCAAAATCTCCGTGGCTAGAGACGGCAGACTTCGAGAAGTGGAAAATCTCCAGCAGCTCGGCGCCGTCATCCAGGATTTTCTGCGGGAGAAGTTTCCGTCGAAGGAACCGGGCAAGTTATCGTTTCAGTTCTTCCACGAGAACTGGATCGCCAAAGCGGTGGCCGTTTCGCTCGCCATCGGCTTTTGGTACATCTTCGTTCCGGGCTCCAAAACCATCCAGGTGGCCTACAAGATTCCTGTCAGCGTGGAAAATTTGCCGGCGGGTATGAAGATCGAAGAAATAGAGCCTGCCCAAGTGAGCGCCACGTTCACCGGACCGCGAAGGGCTTTCTATCTGTTCGATGCCAGAAAGATAAAAGTTACCGTGGACGTCGCACTCGCCGAGCTCGGCCGGCGAAGCTTCCCGATTACCGAACAAAACATCCGCTACCCGAAAGACCTCACCTTGCAAGAGATCAATCCCTCGACGCTGAAGCTCTCGGTGAAAAAAACCTCGCCTCCCGATGAGACTAACCGCGGCTAAATCACCAACGTCGTTCCGCCATGCGATCGTTTCGGCTTGGTTGCCGTCTTTCACAGATTCCTCCACATAATTCATCATAATTCATCCTTGTAGTTTCTATGGCCGAGAAACTGACCATGATCGGTTGGTTTGTAGAGAAAAAATTTCGCCTCCATGCGGGTCGCGACTCAATCTGAAACATCGAACGGGTTGCCTGAGGAAAATAGGGTGTTAATCTAAAATAGCTGAGCGACTGACATCGGAGATGACTCCCAAAACGAAGAGCGGATTGCGGGTGAACAAACCCAAGGAAGGTCGCTTGCGCGCCGTCATCGAGAACGTCAAACCGGAGATCGATGGCGGTCGCTTTCCCGCCAAGAGGGTCGTCGGCGAGCGCATGACCGTGGAAGCAGATATCTTCACCGACGGTCACGATGCTCTAGCCGCTGCGCTTTTATACCGCAGAAACAGTGACTCCCATTGGTCGGAGACGCCTATGGAGTCGTTGGACAACGACCGCTGGCGCGCGACGTTCGAGGTCACCGAGATAGGGGCCTACCTCTACACCCTGCAGGCTTGGGTCGATCGCTTCGGATCCTGGCGCCAAGGCTTGGCGAAAAAGCTGCAAGCCGGTCAGGACGTCGCCATCGATCTCTTAATCGGAGCCGGGCTGGTCGAAGAAACAGCCAACAGAGCGCCGCCGACGGATAAAAAGCGGTT
>Ga0209375_1003520_pt1 | contig 10892 bp, 9 predicted proteins | sample GraSoiAngelo_131_FD_185888 | JGI IMG/M metagenome (GOLD analysis project Ga0209375, IMG submission 185888) | Grasslands soil microbial communities from the Angelo Coastal Reserve, California, USA - 14_0929_02_30cm (SPAdes) (version 2) | ecosystem: Environmental > Terrestrial > Soil > Grasslands ...
GGCCACTTGTTGACCTCGAGGTCGTCGGTGATCACCTCTTCCTGCACCGGCGCCTCGTCCTGTGTCACGATCTCCGCGGGGATCGGGTGCGTGAGCGCGTGCGCGAGCTTCTTGGTGCGCTCTTTGCCGTCCTTCCACCCGAAGTACCGGTTGACGATGTCCATGTTCGCGAAGAGGTTCGTGATCGCGCGCGCGTGCGGGTATCCCTTCACGTTGTTGAAGAGCACCGGGTAACTGCCGTCGAAGTGCTTCTGCACGCCGGTGAGCTCGAGGTCGCCGTCGACCTCGACGTCGGTCTCCAGGAGAAGCCCTTCGCGGCGGAGCCACTCGATCGTCGCCGGCAAGGAGCGGATGTCATCCTTGCTCGCTGGCGGTCCGGAGAGGTCGGCCGAAATCTGGTTCTTGGGGCGATGGGGCTTCGTCTCTACGGCCATGAGGCATCCTCCTCGCGGGTCCGGATCGCGTCCGTGGAGGAATATAATGGTTAGACCATTCGCGCGCTACGCTGATGAGCCTTGAGCAGACGCGGCCGCAGGCCGCGGTGAGGACCGGTCACATGCAGTACCGCGATCTGCGCGATTGGATCGAGCGCGTGCGCGACCTCGGTGAGCTGCGCGACGTACGCGAGGCATCCTGGCAAGAAGACATCGGGCGCGTCACCGAGATGCTCCACCACACCGACGACTCGCCGGCCGTCCTCTTCGACGACATCCCCGGTTATCCCTCAGGCTTCCGCATCCTCGCGAACGCGAACGCGACCCGGACACGTCTCGCGCTCACGCTCGGCCTTCCGATCGATATCGAGCGGCGGCCGCTCATGGACCATTTCCTCGAGCTGACCGAGCAGGGCCGCGCTCTGGCTCCGCGCGTCGTCAAGGACGGCCCGGTGATGGAGAACGTGCTGCGCGGCGATGCCGTCGACGTGCTCAAGTTCCCCTCGCCGCAGTGGCATCCGCTCGACGGCGGCCGGTACCTCGGCACCGGCGTCGTCGACATCCTCAAGGATCCCGACTCCGATTGGGTCAACCTCGGCACATACCGGGTCATGGTCCACGACGCCAAGCGCGTCGGCGTGTATATCTCGCCGGGCAAACACGGCCGCCAGTTCCGGGACGCCTACTTCAAGCGCAAGGAGCCGTGCCCGATCCTCGTCGTGTGCGGGGTCGACCCGCTCCTCTTCATCGCGTCGACGCTCGAGGTCCCGCAGGGCGTGAGCGAGTACGACTGGGCCGGCGGCATCCGGGGCGAGCCGTACGAGGTCATCACCGAGCCGATCACGCACCTGCCGATGCCGGCGTCCGCCGAGATCGTCCTCGCGGGCTTCCTCCACCACGACAAGAAAGCGCCTGAGGGTCCGTTCGGCGAGTGGACCGGGTACTACGCGTCGGGCGAGCGCGCCGAACCGGTGCTCGAGGTCGAGGCCATCTACCACCGCGACGACCCGATCATCCTCGGCGTCCCGCCGAACAAGCCACCCTACGAGCCGCACCGCTACCGCGAATACCTGCGCTCCGCGCTCCTGCTGCGGGAGCTCAAGGCCGCCGGTGTGCCCGGCGTCGTCGACGCGCACTGCTTCGGTGTGGGGGGCTGCCGTTTGCTGAACGCGGTCTCGATCGAGCAGCGCTACGCCGGACACTCCCGGCAGGCCGGACACGTCGCGGCGATGTGCCGCGTCGGTGCGTACCTCGGCCGCATCGTGATCGTGGTGGACGAGGACATCGACGTGACCGACATCAATGACGTCATGTGGGCGGTGGTGACGCGCTCGGATCCCGAGCGATCGCTCGACATCATCAATCGTGCCTGGTCCGGCCCACTCGACCCGGCCATCGCGCCGGACGTCAAAGGGCACAACTCACGGATGATCATCGACGCGACGCGGCCGTGGGAGTGGCGCGACAAGTTCCCGATCGCGATCGGCCCGGACGCCCAGACCAAGCGCGAGACGCGCAAGAAGTGGGGCCATCTCCTCGCGCCCGAGCCGGCGCGCGAGAGGGTCGCACGATGAGCGAGCCGCGCCTGCTTATCGATCCATATAAGGAGTGGGTCGTAAGCGAGGGGATCCCCGTGCACGAGGGCTTCGGCCTGGATCTGCTTGAGCTCGAGGTCGCGCCGTGGCCACGCCTCGAGGCAAAGGGCGCCTTCGCGCACCTCACCGGCAGGGGCGACTTCATCGACATGCAGATCGTCGAGATCCCACCGGGCGGCAAGACCGCGCCGCAGCGACACCTTTACGAAGAGGTCGTGTACGTCCTCGCCGGACGCGGAAGCACGAGCGTCGAGGCGCCTTCGGGCGAGCGCCATTCGTTCGAGTGGCAGACGGGCAGTCTGTTCGCGATCCCGCTGAACAGCTCGTACCGCCACTTCAACGGGAGCGGCACCGAGGCGGCGCGCATCGTCGCGGTCACGGACCTGCCGCTCATCCTCAACGTCTTCCGCGACCAGGACTTCATCTGGAACAACCCGCGAGCGTTCGCCGATCGCTTCGGGGACGCTCGCCGATTCCGCGGCGACGGCACATTCGTCCCGATGCGGCCGGGCCGGCACATGTGGGAGACGAACTTCGTACCGGATCTCCGCACCTTTGAATTGAAGGAATGGAAGGCGCGCGGCGCGGGCGGCAGCAACATCATGTTCGTGCTCGCCGACGGGACGATGCACGCGCATATGTCGGAGATGCCTGTCGGCACCTACAAGAAAGGACACCGCCACGGCGCGGATTTCCACGTCTTCGCCGTCACCGGCGAGGGCTACAGCCTGTACTGGTGGGAGGGCGAGAGCGAGCTGCGGCGGTTCGATTGGAAGCACGGATGCGTGTTCGCCCCGGCCGACCGGCTTTTTCACCAGCATTTCAACGCGTCGCCTGAGCCCGCGCGTTACCTCGCGGTCGCGTTCGGCGGGCTCCGTTACCCGACCCTCGCCGACAAGCGCGCCACCTTCATGGGCATGGACGTGAGCGTCAAGGAAGGCGGGCGGCAGATCGAGTACGAGGACGAGGATCCGCGGATCCGCCGGATCTACGAGGACGAGCTGCGAAAGCGCGGCATCCCGTCGCGGATGGACGCGGTCTTCCAACCCGCCTGACTCACGCCCACCGCCACGACGACGAGGCCATCGATCCTGCGGCGCTCGCGGGGGAGCTGGAAGAAGGTCAACCCGACGACGTCGTGCTGCGCACGGTCGGGATCGACGTCGGTTCAACGACGAGCCACGCGATGTTCGCGCGACTGCGGCTGCAGCGGCTCGCCGATTCGCTCTCGAGCCGCTACGTCGTCGTCGAGCGGACGGTGCTCCACCGCTCCCCCATCGTGCTGACGCCGTACTCGGCCGGGAACACCATCGACGCGGCCGCGCTCGAGGCGCACATCGCCGGCTGGTACGCGGCGGCGGGTCTCGCGCGCGAAGACGTCGACACGGGTGCCGTCATCCTCACCGGTGCCGCGCTCGAGCAGGACAACGCGCGCGAGCTCGCAGATCTGTTCGCGGGCGAGGGCGGGAAGTTCGTGTGCGCGACCGCGGGCCACGCGCTCGAGGCGACACTCGCTGCGCACGGCTCGGGGAGCGTCGCCCGCTCGCGCCGCGAGCACGAGACGATCCTCCACGTCGACGTCGGCGGGGGCACAACGAAGCTCGCGCGGATCGAGGATGGCCTCATCGTCGCGACGACCGCGATCGGCGTCGGCGCGCGTTCTCGCGCCGCCGGCCGCGATCCCGCGGAGCGGAAGCGCATCGCCGGCGGGCTCGCCGACTTGATCGTCGCCGCCACCCGCGGCGCGCCGGTGCCCGCTGCGCTGCAGCTCCTCGCGCCGCTCCCGCGCGGATCCGCGCCGGGTCGGATCACCCTGTCGGGCGGCGTGTCCGAGTACCTCGCGGGCCGTGAGCGCGCCGATTACGACGACCTCGGCCGCGAGCTCGCCGAGGCGATCGACGCACGTCGCGGCGAATTGCCAGCGCCGCTCGAGGTCGTGGCCGACGGTATCCGCGCGACGGTCATCGGCGCGTCGCAGTTCACGGTGCAGGTATCCGGCAGCACGATCGGAGTCGGCGCGACGCTTCCGCTCCGCAACGTACCGGTGGTGCGGCTCGGTGGCGACGTTCGCGGGTCGGGACCGATCGCCATCGCAGTGAAATGGGACGGCGAGCCGGAGCACGCACGCATCCGCGCACTCGCGGACCGAATCGCAATCGCGACCAAGCGCCGGCCGCTTGTGGTCGCAATCGACGGTGACATCGCCGCGACACTCGGCACGGTGCTGCGGAACGAGCTCCAATTCAGCGGTGACCTCGTCACCCTGGACGGCCTCGAGCTTGGTGAGCTCGACTACATTGACGTCGGGGCGCCGGTCGCACCGAGCGGGGTGGTACCGGTCATCGTGAAATCGCTCGTGTTCCAGGAGAAGTGATCGTCGTCGGGATGGGCGACCGAGGGGGCTGGCGCGCGCAGGGGGACCCGAGGCCCTACCGCGAAGCGGCCGGCGAAGGCGAAGCCGAGGCCGGTCCGTGGCCGAGGGAGGGCCCCCCGAGCAGTCCCCTCGGGCGAGCCACAAGCGATAGCGTCATGGTGAGCGGTCGATCGAGACCTTCGCGCCGAACGATGGCGTGAGCGCCGCCCGTGCTGACCGGCTCGAGAACGCTACCGCGAAATAAATGACCAGACTCCCGACCGCGAGGAGCTGGAACATCGCCGGAATCCCGAACGCGGCGGACAACACGCCTCCAGCCGCGGGGCCGATGACCGCGCCGAGGTCGAGACCCGAGTTGTACACGCCCGACGAGAGCCCGATGTCGCGGCCCTCGGCGCGTAGCTCGGCGACCGTCGCGGCGCTCGTCACGCGAAGGATCCCGCGGCAGAGACCCGCGCCGAGGAACACGACGAACAGGACCGGACCGGCGATGGGCCCCGCGATGAGCGGGATCACGAATGTCGACGCGGCAAAGAGCAGCACCGCCCAGAAGTTGATCGCGCGATAGTCGAGGAATCGGAAGAGCGCGCCGGCGAAGAAGCGGATGACCGTGGCCGAGGCGGACTTCGACCCCTTGAGCACGCCGACGAATGCGACCGGCAGGCCGATCGCGGTCCCGTAGAGGGGAAAGAACGTGTCCGTGCTGTCCGATAGAACGTTGAGAAACAGCACGATGGCGAACGCAAGCCATACGCGGCCGTCGATACCGAGAAACGCGGCGAGGCCGCGGCGCCAAAGCGCGAGGCCGGGCGCGACGGCCGCGCGCTCGCTCTCCGGAATCGGCGGGGTGAACCAGACGGCGAGCATCGCGGCGAGCGGCGTGAGCCCGAGCCAGAGGAGTGTCGCTTCGATGCCGATCCGGTCAGCGAACGCACCACCGGCGAACGCGCCGAGCGCATAACCCGCGGAGAGCGCCGCCGTGTACCAACCCATCACTGCGCCCGCGCGGCGGCCGCCGCTCTGATCGATCGCCACGGCGAGGTTGATCGTGCCGAGCGCTCCGAACGCGAACCCGTGGATCACCGTCACCGCGACCACGGGCGCGAAGTCGCCGTGCACGAACGCGTACCCGCTCGTCGAAACGAGCAAGAGCACGAGCCAGAAGAGCTGCTGCCCCTTCGCACGCGAGCCGCGGTAGCGCGCGCCGATCGGCAGGCGTGACGCCAGCCGCATCACGCCGAGGAGAGAGCTCAGCGTGCCGATGAGCGTGAGCGCGAATCCGTAGTGGTTGAGGTAGAGCGGGAAGAGGAGGTTGTGAACACCTTCGGTCGTCGTCGTGACGAGACAGACCAGGTACGTGAGGATGATCCCGCCGCCGAGGAGCTCGGCGCGAAGTCCGCCTCTCTCGGTCACGTCTTCTTCGGACCGCTCCAGCGCGGGAACAGGTCGTGCGCGACGCCGAGCTGGTCGAGCGCCTTCCCCACGCTGTGGTCGACGAGATCGTCGATGGTCTTCGGAAGGGTGTAGAACCCGGGGACCGGCGGCAGGATCGTCGCGCCGTAGAGCGAGAGCTCGTGCATCGACTTCAGGTGACCGGCGTGCAGCGGCGTTTCGCGGACCATGAGCACGAGCGGCCGGCGTTCCTTCAAATGGACGTCCGCCGCGCGGACGATGAGGTTGTCGCTCATCGAGTGGGCGATCGCGCTCATCGTGCGGATGCTGCACGGCGCGACGAGCATCCCCGCGGTCAGGAAGCTGCCACTGGCGATGGCGGCGGCCAGATCGTTTTCCTCGTACTGCACGTGGGCCAGGGCGAGCACGTCGGAAACCTTCCACTCGGTCTCGTACTCGATCGTCGCGCGCGCGCCTTTGGAGACGATCGCGTGGATCTCGATCGACGGATCGGCGCGCAGCGCCTTGAGGGACCGGATGCCGTAGATCGCGCCCGATGCGCCGGAGAGCGCGACGACGATCCGCCTACTGGCGGTCACCCTGGATCAGCCGGTGCGCCGGTGACGCGCCCGGGCGACGATCGCGGCCTGCTCTTGCGTCGCGAGCCAGCGGCGGAGCCGCTTCTCGAAATCCTGGAGATGCTCGAGCATCAGCTTGCGCGCGGCCTCCGGCTCGTGCGACTTGATGGCGTCGAGGATCTCCTCGTGCGCCTTCTGGGTCGTCTTCGCGGACCGCACGTCGCGCATGTCGTGGAGCGTCTGCACGAGGAGGTCGCGGTACGCGGCGACGGTCGCCGCGAGCAGCTCATTCTTCGCTGCATCGGCTACCGCGACGTGGAAGTCCATGCTCGCCTCGGTGTGCGGGGCCTGCTCGCGTACGACGGACCGGCCCTTCTCGACGGTCTGCTCGATCCGCAGGATGGCCGCTGCGTCCGCGCGCTCGGCGGCGAGCTCGGAGGTCGCCGTTTCGACGACCGTGCGCGCCTCGGCGACACCGGAGAGGGTCATGCGGCGGAGCTGGATCATCGTCGAGATCGACTCGGCCACCTGGTCGACGTTCGTGTCGCTCACGAATGCGCCGCCGCTCGCTCCGACCTTCACGTGGACGAGGCCGCGTGCCTCGAGCACGCGAAGCGCGTCGCGAACGGTGATGCGGGAGACGCCGAACCGCTCGGCGAGCTCCCGCTCGGATTCGAGGCGATCGCCGGTCTGCAGCTCGCCGTCGAAGATCGCGCGCTCGATCTGCGACACGATCTCGCCGGACGCGCGGGCCTGCCGGATCGGCGTGAACGCGACGCCGCTCACGCCCGGGCCGCGGCCTTCTGCTTCTTGGAGCCTGCCGACGCGTCCTCGAGGTACACGACGCTGTCGTAGCCGAGCTGCTTGAACAGCCGGTTCTGCGCGGAGAGGAAGAGGAGCGGCTCGTCTCCGTCGTTCACATGCTGGTGGACCGTGTTCTGCGGGATATAGACGAGGTCGCCGGCGGCGAAGTCCCAGCGCGACGGCTCCTCGGCGATGCGCGCGTAGTACTTCTCCGCGATCTCGGCCTCGACGTCCCAGTGCAGGCTGTGGCCCTTGCCGGACATGATGTAGACGGCCTCGTCGGCCATGTGCCAGTGCTTCGCGCTTTTGCCGGCTGCGGGGATCTCCTGCTGGTAGACGTCGACACTGTTGGTGCGCACATCCGTCTTCTGGGGCGACGAGATGATGCGCACGCGGCCGTCGCGCGTGTCCTCCCAGCGGGTGTCGCTCTTTTTGACGACCTTCTTGCGCTGCGCCGCGCCGGGAGTCCAGAGCTTGGACCAATCCTGGCGCGGGCCGAAACCCTTTGCTTCGAACGGCCCGCTTCGGCCCTGCTGCCAGAGGCCCATCGCCATCCAGTTGGTCTTCGCCTTCATGACGAGGGCGAGCGCGCGCACGTCCTCGTTCGCGTTGTAGTGCTTGTGCACGCAGTCGGTGTGCACGATCGCGAAGTCGTCCTGCTCCCAGTCGTAACGTACGCCGTCGTGGATCTCGTAGCCCTTGCCCTCGAGGATGTAGAAGCACGCCTCGTTCTGGTGGCCGTGACCGTGATTGGCACCGCCGGGGAGGAGCTCGACGAAGTGGACCTGGAGCGTCTGCGTGAGGAACGGGTCGTCGCCCGGCCCCAGCATCCACGAGGTACGCGACTGGTCCGAGTCGCCGGAGTGGCCGACGCTGGCGTCGTCGACGACGGTACCGGCACGGCGGACGCGGTCCGCGGCGCGCTGACGGCGACGGTACTCACCGAGCCCATAGGTCTCCGAGGTCAGTCCACGAAGGAAGATCCGGCCCTCGCTCTCTGCCATCAAAACCTCCGGAAGCCGCGTCGCTTCGCTGAAAGGTATAACAATCAGACGATTCGGGCGGGAGGATGCTTTTGGCCGCGCGCTACGGCTCCGACGTCATCGTCGACCTCCTCAAAGGCTTCGGGATCCAGTACGCCGCGCTGAATCCGGGGGCGACCTACCGCGGCCTGCACGACTCCATCGTCAACTACGGGGGCAATTGCCCGGAGATCGTGACGTGCACGCACGAGGAGATCGCCGTCGCGATCGCGCATGGCTACACGAAGGTGACCGGCAAGCCGATGGCCGCGATCGTCCACGACGTCGTCGGTCTCCTGCACTCCTCGATGGCGATCTACTACGCGCATATCGATCGCGCGCCAGTGCTCGTGCTCGGCGCGACCGGTCCGCTGGATCGGAGCAAGCGCCGACCGTACATCGACTGGATTCACAGCGCGCTCGTGCAGGGCAACGCGGTGCGTGACTTCGTGAAGTGGGACGACCAGCCCGCGAGCGTGGCCGACTTCGGTCCGTCGTTCGCCCGCGGGTACCGCATCGCGACGACCGAACCGGCGGGTCCGGTCTACCTCTGCTACGACGCGGGTCTCCAGGAGGACGAGCTCGAACATCCCGTGAGCGTGAAGGCGGAGGTCGAAGCGGCGCTGCCGACCGCGCCGCAGGCCGACCCTGCGGCACTCGCCGATGCAGCGGATCGGATCGCGAAGGCCGAGCGCCCGGTCATCGTCGCCGAATACACCGGACGCGATGCTGACGCATTCCGCGAGGTAGCCGCGCTCGCGGAGCTCATTGGTGCACCGGTCATCGATCTCCAGGCTCGCTTGAACATCGCGACGCGCCATCCGCTGAACTTCACCGGCTCTGAAGCAATGCTCAACGTCGCCGATCTCATCCTCGCTCTTGATATGGGTGACCTGTTCCGCGCGCTCAACCGTCTGGACCGAACGACGCACGAAAAGCAGAGCCGCATCCGCGCCGGCTGCCCGATCGTCCAGATCGGGCTCATGGAGCTGCGCTCGAGCAAGTGGTCGGAGGACATCGGCCAGTTCCAACCGGTCGATCTTTCGATCGTCGCCGATACTCGTCTCGCGCTGCCGGAACTGCGCGCGCTCCTCGAGAAGCGGCGCTCGCCCAAGTGGGCCGAGCGTCGCGCGCGGCTGGAGAAGCACAACGCCGCGCTGCGTTCGGAAGTCGAAAAGCAGAGCCGCCTTCATTGGGACGACTCTCCGATCTGGCCCGCGCGTCTTGCGAGCGAGGTCTGGGACGCGATCAAGGCAGAGGACTGGGTGCTCACCGGTGCCGACCTCGAGGATTGGGCGCCGAAGATGTGGGACATCGACTCTCCCGCCCGCTGGCCTGGTCGCAGCCTTGGGACGGCAACGCAGATCGGGATCTCACTCGGAGTCGCGCTCGCGCATCGCGGTGACGGGAAGCTCATCGTGAACATCCAGCCGGACGGCGATCTGCTGTTTGATCCGGGCGCGCTCTGGACCGCGGCAAATTTGAAGCTTCCGATGCTCGCGGTCATGTACAACAACCGCGCCTATTACAACGACTGGGAGCACCAGCTCCGGGTCGCCGAGAAGCGCGGCACCGACAAGGCGAAGGCCAACATCGGCATGGACCTGTCCGATCCGGCTCCCGACTTCGCCATGCTCGCGAAGTCGTTCGGCTGGTACAGCGAGGGGCCGATCGACGATCCGAAGGACGTCGGGCCAGCGCTGCGACGCGCGATCGACGTGATCCGAAAGGAGGGCAGGCCCGCATTGCTTGACACGATCGTGAGGAAGCGGGAGCTCACCCGCTTCAGATAAGGGGGAGCACGTGCGTCATCTCATCGGACTCGTCCTCGCCCTCGCGCTGGTCTCAGCGTGCACGGCGCCCGCGACTGGCCCAACCGCGACGACCCCGACGCCGGTCAGCCCGACGCCGACCCCCTCTGCGGCGGCATCACCGATCCCGAAGATCCCCGACCCGGTCGCCGTCGAGGTGCCGGTGAAGGGTGCCGCGCTGCTCGTGCTCGACATCACCTCGGTCATCTGCCCGCCGCGGCCGACATGTGTCGCCTCCGTGCCGAAGATCGCGACGCTCGTGAAGAAGGCGCGAGACGCGAAGGTCCCGGTCATCTACAGCCAGACCGCGACCGCGGGCTCGACCTATATCGCGGACATCGCGCCGCAGCCCGGCGACGCCACGGTGACCGGCCGCGCTGACAAGTTCTACGGGACGAACCTCGACCAGATCCTGAAGGACAAGGCGGTCGAGACCGCCGTGGTCGTCGGTTCAGCCGCGAACGGCGCGGTCCTCTACACGAGCTTCGGCCTAAGCCTCCGCGGGATCACGGTGGTCGTCGCTCAGGACGGCATCTCCGGCGATCCCGAGTTCACCGAGACGCTGACCCGCTGGCAGCTCCTGAACGAGCCGGGATTCGCAAATGCGAACAACACCCCGCTCGACAAGGGGCACGTCACGCTCAGCACGACGGACAAGATCACGTTCAAGTAGGTCGGGGAGCCGAGGATCAAGCGAGTTTGCTCACCGCGAAGCCATGAGCGTTCGTGAGAGTCTTCGCGCAGAAGCGCCGCCTTACCACAGCGTTGTGTGCACTACGGACGCCGGATACGCCGCCAGGCCAGGATGGCTAACCCTATGGTCGCGAGCGGCACGAGAACGAGGTGGATCTCGCGCGCCGCTCCGACGACGCGCGCGGACGA
>Ga0209375_1003524_pt1 | contig 10886 bp, 9 predicted proteins | sample GraSoiAngelo_131_FD_185888 | JGI IMG/M metagenome (GOLD analysis project Ga0209375, IMG submission 185888) | Grasslands soil microbial communities from the Angelo Coastal Reserve, California, USA - 14_0929_02_30cm (SPAdes) (version 2) | ecosystem: Environmental > Terrestrial > Soil > Grasslands ...
GTCACGGCCCGGATGGCTCGTGCCACGATAGATGATAACAGGCGCGGCTTTGGCAATTCTGCTGGTCGTCATCTCAATTTTGATCCTCTGTTCTGCCCTTTTTTCGGGACTGGAAACGGCCCTCTTTTCGCTCAGACCCCATCAGCTCCGACGCTTGGAGGAGCATCGTGCCGGGCTCAGTAAATTCATACAGCTCTTCCGCAAAAATCCGCGCCATGTTCTCAACATGCTGCTCCTGGGTGACGGACTGGTGAAAGTCCCGCTGGTAATTTTGTGTCTTTTTTTCTTATGGGAAGGTCCATTGGCAACACGTATTCCGCAGTGGCTGGCAGCAATTGTGATCTTTGCAATCGTCGTGTTGCTCTGCGATCTGATTCCGAAGCTCCTAGCGCTTTCCGCGCCTTATCGGCTTTCCGCCATCGGAGCGTTCACGTTGCAGATATCAGTGCCGCTGCTCGACCGAGTAGGTCACGGACTTGAAAGGGTTAGCGCCTTAGTTGTCGATCGCCTCACGCCATTGCATCTGCGCACCCGCCAGCGATTGAGCGACGAGGAGTTGGGGACGCTGGTTGAAATGGGCGAAGAGGAAGGCGCGTTGCAGGAAGAAGAAGCTGAGATGATTCATGAAATCATCAAACTCGGCGATAAGACCGCAAAAGACTGCATGACCCCACGGGTCGATAGTTTCACCCTGCCAGACGATTTGACGAATGGAGAGGTGATCGCGCGGTTGAAGGAAAAACGACACCGCCGTGTTCCAGTCTATGCGGACACGCCCGATCAGATCCTCGGGATCATCGACGTGAAAATGTTCCTGCTCGAGCCGTCGGACCATTACACGGAAAAATTAATCGCTCCCTCCTTTGTGCCCGAGACGATGCGCGCGTTGGACTTGCTCAAACTGTTTCTGACTCATCCCCAGGGAATGGCGGTGGTGATAGATGAATTTGGTGGCACCGAAGGAATTATCACGATGTCCGATATCGTGGAGGAAATCATTAGTGATGCGCTTCCGCGGGGAGATGTCGATCTTTACATCGAGCCGCTCGAACATGGAAAATTTCTCGTGAGCGGAAACGCGCGGCTCGACGATTTAAGCGAACATCTGGGTTTCCAAATTGAGGCGGAAGGAATTGACACCATCGGTGGATTTGTATTCACACGGTTGGGTTATTTGCCGGCTTCGGGGGCGAAACTCGAGATTCCGCGGCTCGCCATCACCGTGCGTAAGGCTGGGCGTAAACGAATTAAGGAGATTCTGCTGGAAAAAACCACCGGCGCGGACATTGACGAAAGCCCGCACCGCTCCAGCGCTGCAGCATGATAGTCGCATTCGTCATTTTCTGCTGCTGGACTGTTTCGTTCTTCTTCAACGGGATCGAAAGCGGGCTGCTTTCGATGGATCCGGTGCGATTACGCCAAAATGTGAAGCGTCGTGTGCCCGCGGCCCTGCGACTCAATCGTCTGTTAAAACATCCGGAGCGCCTGCTCGTAACGGTTTTGTTCTTCACAAATGCGGCGGACATTCTCGGTCTGCTCTTACTAACGTGGGAACTGGTTCGATCGTTCGGGTATGCCGGATATTTCTTCGCGCTGGTAATCGCATTTCCGGTATATCTCTTTCTGCTTTCGGTCCTGCCTAAATCGCTTTGCCGGCGATTTCCGTTCCATGCTTTGGCACGCCTTGCCGGCATATTGGAATTTCTATCAATCCTGCTTTGGCCGATATTCGAGGTCGGCGCGCGCTTGGGAAGACTGTTCCTGCCAAGGCGCGCGGCGAAACACGCTCGGCTGTTTGCCGCCCGCGACGAGCTGAAGCAGATCACAGCACAAAGTGAACGTGAGGGATCTCTCACCGCTGCCGAACGCGCAATGATTCACAATGTGGTTGACTTCTGGAACATCAAGGCGCGCGACGTAATGGTGCCTCTCGCGAATATCGTCACGGTCCGACCGGGCGCATCGCCCGAGGAAGCGCTTAAGCTGAGCGCATCTTCAGGTCTGGATCGTCTGCCCGTGATTACGCGCGAAGGTCAGCCCACTGGCTTAGTCAACGTTCTCGATATCCTGCTCGAACGAAATGGAACCCAGCCGCTCGGCAATTACGTGCGGCGAATCGTTCTGACCACCGAGGAGGAACCAGCCTACCGTATTGTCCAACGATTGCGTGCCGCGCGTCTTGGGCTGGCTGCTGTCCTGGATGATAAGAAGGGTTTGCGCGGAATCGTCGCTATTGAGGATTTGATCCGGCGTCTCGTCTCCTCGACCGAAGGGCGAGTTTAATCTTCTGAACGGAGCAGCACGTCTTCGTCGCGGAGGATTCGCGCGGCACGAATGAGCGCGACGTGCGAAAATGCCTGCGGAAAATTTCCAAGCTGCCGTTTCGCCCGCGGATCGTATTCCTCGGAAAGAAGTCCCAAGTCGTTTCGCAGGTCGAGCAAGCGCTCAAACAATTCGCGCGCCTCTTTCTTTCGGCCGAGGAGATGCAGGCAATCCGCCAGCCAGAAAGAGCAAGGAATAAAAACCCCTTCACGGCCGGGTAATCCGTCCACGCCGCATTGCTCCGGCCGGTAACGCAGAACGAAACCGTCCTGCATCAACTCGCGTTCGATGGCCTCGATGGTATTGCGGACCCGTTCGTCAGTTGCGGGCAAAAAGCTGACTAGCGGTATGGTAAGAAGGCTCGCGTCCAAGGCATCGGAGCCGTAAACCTGGGTGAAGGCTTTCCTGCGCGCGTTGTACCCGCGGTCGCAGACTTCCGCGTGAATCTCGTCTCGAATTTTTTGCCAGCGAACTAGATGCTCGCCGGCAGCGCATCCGCAATCCTCAACAAGTTTTACCGCGCGATCGAATGCCAGCCACGCCATCACTTTCGAGTGCGTGAAATGTTTTCGTCCGCCGCGCACTTCCCAGATTCCTTCGTCTGGTTTCTGCCAGTTTGATTCCAGAAATTTGATCAGCTGAACCATCAGGGCCCAATCCGGTTCTTCCAATTTGATTCCCAGGCGATCCGCCTGCCACATCGCCGCCAGCACCTCGCCATAAACATCGAGCTGAAATTGGCTTGATGCAGCGTTGCCAATGCGCACCGGCTTCGAGTCTTCGTAGCCTGACAGCCAAGGAATTTCGAGTTCGTCGAGCCGGCGTTCGCCGCGAACGCCGTACATGATCTGCATCTGTGCAGGGCTTCCAGCGACAGCCCGCAACAGCCATTCCCGCCAGGATTTGGCTTCCTCGCGATAACCGGAACGCAACAGCGAGAGCAAAGCGAACGTGGCGTCGCGCAACCAGCAGTAGCGATAGTCCCAGTTGCGCGGGCCTCCGATTTGCTCAGGCAACGACGTCGTAGCCGCGGCGACGAGGCCACCAGTAGGCGCATACGTTAATCCTTTGAGCACGATTAGCGAGCGCATCACAGCGTCACGCCATTCGCCTTGTCCTCGAAATTGCTCCGACCATGCTTTCCAGTATTTTTCGGTGTCGCGCAGAGCATGCTCAGCATTGACTTTTCTGGGCGGGTCCCTGTGCGATAAGAACCAAGTGAGGACAAATGGGACGCGATCCCCTTTCGTCACCGTAAACTCGCCGACCGTCGTTAAATCTTTGCCGTAGGTTTCAATCGGCGTCCGCAAAATCAAACCGTCAGGTCCGGCAACCGCCTCGAGTCCGTCGTGACGTTTCCGAACCCATGGAACGATCTGCCCATAGTCAAACCGGACGATCAGCTCCATGTGCATCGATACTTTCCCACGCAACCCTTCGACGATCCGAATAATGTCGGGATTCTCGCCGCGCGGGGGCATGAAATCGATCAAGCGCGCGGCGCCACTTTTGGTTTCAATTTCTGTCTCCAGAATGAGTGTCTCGCCTCGATACCGACGACGCGTCTGATCGATCTTTTCCTCGGGAAAAAATCGCCAGTGTCCGTTTTTCGTATCGCCCAGCAGCGAGGCGAAGCACGCCGGTGAATCAAACCGGGGAAAGCAAAGCCAATCGACGCATCCGTCCCGGCTCACCAGCGCGCCGGTTTGGGTATCGCTGAGAAACGCGTAGTCCTCGATCTTTGTTTTTTCCTGCGCCATCTGATTCTTCTTCTTACTCTTGCTCTTGCTCGACTTGCTCCGTCTCCGCGAGTCTCGCGATCTCATCCCGCGTCAATCGGAATACAGTCCATTCATCCATCGGCTTCGCACCGAGCTTGCGATAAAATTGGATCGCAGGGTCGTTCCAATTGAGGACGGCCCATTCCATTCGACCGCAACAGCGCTCGCGCGCAATCTTTGCCAGCTGCACAAGCAGCGCGCGGCCATAGCCTTTTCCGCGGGCTTCTGGCTTCACGAACAAATCTTCAAGATAAAGTCCGGGGCGACCGAGCCATGTCGAAAAATTGTGGAAGAAGACCGCAAATCCAACCGGCGTTTCGTTTTCGAATGCAAGCAAGATTTCGGCGGCTGGTTTTTTGCCGAACAAAACGTCTACAAGTTGTTCTTCCGTTGCCCAGACTTCGTTCGGCGCGCGCTCGTAGGTGGCAAGATCGCGGATCAACTGAAGGATGATGGGCACATCTGCCACGCGTGCGGAACGGATTTTGAAATCAGTCTGCATGCTCATTTCCCTACAGATTCTGGACGAGACGTGGGCGTAAGCAACTCACCGCAACATTGTCGGCTCCTTCGTCGTTAGGCCGAAAGCGCGTGTCCGATGCGACTCAAGCCTTCCGCGAACATTTCAGTACTTACACCCATGCCGATGCGAAAATGATCGGGCATTTCGAAAAAGCGCCCCGGAACCACCGATGTTTCAAAATTGTCTCGTAGTCTGTTCAGAAATACATCCGCATTACCATTCCGCAATCGTACAAACGAGGTCGTGCCCCAATCGGTCTTTACTGCGGAAAGTGCGGGCTGCTGCGCCAAAAACTCGTGGAGTAATTTGCGATCTGCTTCCACGATCAGGCATGCTCGTTCGCGAAGCAGGCTCAGGTGCTTGAATGCGGCGACGCTGAGAAGCTCGCCCGGATAAACCGCCGTTGCGGCATAGAGATCATTTAAGCGTTGTATCTTCCGGGCGATGTCGGGATGAGCCAGGATCCACCCGCAACGCAGTCCACTCACACCATAGACTTTAGTCAGACTGCTGGTCACTAAAAACTCGGGACCGAGATGGAATGAGGTCCGAGCCGTCCCCTCGTGTACGGCGTCGAGGTAAACCTCATCAACTAGTACCAAAGCACCAACATTACTTGCAATGTCGCCAATTTCGCGCAGCACGGAGTCCGGTGTATGCACACTCGTCGGATTATGCAGATTCGTGATCACGATCAGTCGCGTATTCGCCGTGACGGAACGGCGAATCTCGCTCGGATCCACTGCCCAATCATTTTCTTCCCTGCGTGAGAAGCGTTTCACTTTCGCGCCGAGATACCGAGCGACGTCCAGAATCGGACCATAGGCTGGATGCTCGATCAAAACTTCATCGTTTGGCTCAACGATCGAAGCCATGGCCAGGTGATTTGCCATGGAAGTCCCGGCCGCTTCCACTACGCATTCGGGATCGACATCGTGGTGTCTCGCAATCGCGGACTGCAGAGGCGCATAGCCGTAGCTGTTGTCCCCATTGATTTCGAGTTCTTCCAAGTCCACTGGCAGTTCACGGAGAGGGAAGGCAGCGACGCCACTGGTGGCGAGATTGAACCGGGCGCGGCTCCGTGTCTTTGACCAGTGCATGTAATCGGAATGCTTGTGTCTCATGAATGGGCTCGTATGAGTCTGCTCCACCAATAATAAATCGGGAGCGCGGAAATCATGATGCAGAGCGCAATCGCACTGTTGCCAGGAGCGGCCACGATCGCGCTTCCGACGATTCCAGCACAGGACAACACAAAAAGAATAGTAGTGAATGGGTGCCCTGGCGCGCGATAGACCGCAGTGGTCGATCCAACTTGGCGACGGCGCAGAACAAAAAGCGATGCCGCTGTCATCCCGAAGAAAATGAAGTCGACAGTGACTTCGAAATTCAGAATTTCGCCATATTTTCCGGAGCAGGCAATGATCGTCGCCGCGACGCCCTGTAATACAATTGCCATGACCGGTGCTCTCGTCCCAGACGAGAGTTTACCGACGCTCCGAAAAAAAAGACCGTCGCGCGCCATTGCGTAATACACGCGCGGAGCTGTCAACATGCTTTGGCTGAGGAATCCGAGTGTCGAGATTGCAATCGCGGCCGCAATCCACTGCGCACCGCGTTCGCCTAGCCCAACCCGCATCACGTTGGAAGCAGGCGTATTAGTCGCATCAAGGCCAGCCGGGCCGAGCACGCGCAGGGAGACAATGTTGACTGCAAGATATAGCGCGACCACCCCGGCCACGCCCATCAGCAAACCACGTGACAGATCGCGGCGTGCATCGCGCATTTCCCCGGCGACAAAAGTCGCGGTTTGCCATCCACCGTAGGCGAAGGCTATCGGAACCATGGCAGCTCCGATGCTTTTGAGAAGTCCAAACGAAACCGGCTGTCCGAGCAGCGGTTCCGATTTGAGCGAGCTGCCACCGAGCGCCATGCCCAGCACCACCAACGCGGCAATTGCACCGATCCTTAACAGCATAAGAAGGTTTTGTATGTTGCTGCCGGCGCGTGCTCCCAGGCAGTTGATCGCAGTCAAACTCAGCAACACGATTGCGGCAAGAATGCTATCGCTCCAGTTTAGTCCTGTAAGTCCGCGGAAATAGGATGAGAAGATAACCGCCACCGCGGCCATGCCGCCGGTCTGGGTGACTAATAGCAGCCCCCAACCATAGACGAAGGCAACCGAGGGATGATATGCCTCGCGCAGGTGGAGATATTGGCCGCCAGCCCCCGGCAGACGGGTAGCGAGTTCAGCCCAAATAAACGCACCGCACATCGCGATGAAACCGCCGAAAACCCATACACCGAGGATCAAAAACGGCGTGTGGACGCGGTGCGCCACTTCGGAAGGATTGGCGAAGATCCCCGCGCCCACGATCATAGTGGCATCGAACAATCCCAACTGACGGCGGGGTTTCGGTGCGTCCAATGTTAATCTTTCATCTCGTTGCCGGATTCAGTCTGTAGATTCCGAACTTAGGAGTGGCTTGTATCAGCGTCGCCGTCTCATCCAGATGCCGTGCAAAATCAGGATAGTACTCGAGCCACCAAAACGTGTTGGTTGTGAAAACAAGATACGTCGCGCCATGGCTCCTTAGTTTCGCAAGATCGACAATCAGCTGCTGGTTGTCGATCGGATTGCCCTGGTAGATTCCGTCTTTCTCGAGGAAGTGCCAGCCTCGCCGTTCTGCATAATAGAAAATAGTCGGATCGCCGTTGTCTGCTGCGATGATCAGCGCATCTGGGGCTGTGAGGATTCTTAATTCCAACCCGGCATCGCGAAGCTCCGCGGCGGCCGATCGATAAAGCGGTCGAAGATAGAGCCAAGAGAGAACAGAAAATAAGATCGCGACAAAGATCGAAAATGTAATCATCGCGACGCGCGAATCAGAAATCTTCGACCCGATAAATGCGCAAGCTACGCCGGCAAACACGGCGGCGATCGGCACGAGCGGAAGTTGATACCACGGATGACGATTCCCATAGCCCACGACAATGATGAAGAGAATCATTGCAGTGAGCCACCAGTGAAAGACCCGCGCATATTTCCCGCGCGGTGCCACGAACAGACCGACAAGTGCGAAGACCGAGAGGACCGGCGTCAGACTGGAGATTGCGGTCAGTCGTATGATCTTCCAATACCACGAAAACTTTTCGATCCGAATTCCACCCGCGCCGAAGAAATGATGCGGATAAAATTTCTCGGAAATTTGGTGGGCATGCCAGTACCACGCAATTGAAGGCAAAATTGTAATCGTGGCGAAAAGCCAGAGCGTCGGTTGCCTCACAAAATTCCAGCGCCATTTTTGCCAGACGAGGAACAGAAGCGGCGCGCCGATGATAGCGCTCGGAAGTTTAACCAGCAGCGCCAGCGAGATCACCGTTGCCGCTGCAAATAGCGATATCGATTTTTCGCTGTCGATCCAACGGAGAAAAAAATAGAGACCGATCAGTGCCAGACTCAGCGAAGGAACATCCGGCATAAACGAGCGTCCGGCGAAAACATTGAGCGGGGCAAAGCTATAGAAGAACGTTGCCCAGATGGCCGCCGTGTCGCCAAAGATCTCTCGCACCAATAAAAAGAAAAACGGCAGCGACGCGGCGAAGAAAATTACAGCTTGCAAACGTCCAATCCATTCATGAACGCTAGCAAATTTGTAACAGATCGCGGCGACGAACGGCAAAATTGGGAATTCGGTCCCCACATAACCCGGGGCATCGCCTGCCCAATCAATCTGCGGATGCGTAAAATGAAAACCGTTCTCCTCAAAGTTTCGCGCGATGGATGCAACGTCGCTTTGTCGCCAGCTCCAGCGGTCGATGTAGGGCTGATCGATTAAAATAAGCCGGACCGCCACGGCAAGGATCGACAAGGTTATGGCGAGCTTGGCCGTCCGCGTCATGCAACCGCGTCTTGACAAACAGCCTCGGCAAAGTCAATCGAGTACGGTAATCTGACTCGCGGAGAAGGCGCTCGCATGAAACTAACAACTTTCGTTCAACCGCAGCGATTCTTTGTGCTGACACTGCTGATCAGCTGTGCAACTGGCGCGGTGTATGCCCAAAACGAGCCGATTCTTGTGCCTGATGTGGTCGACTATGCGAAATTGCTTCCCATCTTGCCAGACGCGCCGCCAGGCTGGACCGCCGATAAGCCAGAGGGGTCCACGGAAGATGTCGGCGGATTCAGAATTACCAACGTCCATCGCGATTACCACAAGGGCGAAGGCGACAAAGCCCCGAATGCCGCGATCAGCATTCTCGATTCAATAGCGAATCCGGATTATGTGACCGCCACGACGGCTGCTTGGAATAATAATAGCGAGACCAGCGAAGGATACAGCAAGTCAGTCACGATTGACGGCAATCCCGGTTTCGAAGCGTTTGAGAACGAAAGTAAACATGCCACTCTTTGGGTCATGGTCGCCAATCGCTATTTTCTTCAGATCGAATTGCAGAACCGGGATCCAAAGGAATTGCAGGAATGGGTCAAACGCGTCGATCTGAAAAAACTTGGGGAGATTAAGTGAGGCGCGGTTTGGAGGGACGGGCGCCGTCCCGTCCGTGAAATTCGTCGGACGCCACGGAGGGCGTCCCTCCAGTATCTATTTTTTCATCGCTTCGCCCGCCATCGGGACAAACCGAACCGGTAAAACAGCGCGCCGCTGCAATTCGCCATTCTTCTTTTGGAGAAGGTAAAGCTCCTGATCTCCGAAACCGCCCACCGGAATAATCATCCGCCCGCCTTCCTTCAATTGATCGATCAGTGGTTGTGGCACGTGATCGGGGGCGCACGTAACGGTGATTGCATCGAACGGTGCATGCTCCGGCCAGCCTTTGTAACCGTCGCCAACTTTCACGTGCACATTTTTATAGCCGAGACGCTGAAGTGTTGCGTCGGCGCTTTTGCCGAGTGGCTCAATAATTTCGATCGAATAAACCTCCGCAACGAGTTCCGCTAAAACCGCCGCCTGATATCCAGACCCCGTGCCGATCTCGAGGACACGATCACTGCTCGACGGGTGCAATTGCTCTGTCATAAAGGCGACGATGTACGGTTGGGAAATAGTTTGACCATAACCAATGGGAAGCGGCTGATCGGTGTAGCTGGCGGCACGCGAGTCTTGGGGCACAAATTCTTCACGCGGGACTTTCGACATCGCTGCCAGGACGCGCTCGTCGCGAACGCCGCGTGAGATTAACTGCCCCTGCACCATCCGTTGGCGCTCGCTCGCGAGATCGACAACCGACGCAGGCTTCTGACCGCAACCGCTCGCTGCAAGGACACCGAGAATCAGCCATTGCAACCAAGTTCGGTCCATGACAAAAAATAACGCACGTTTGAGTCCGACGAAAGAGGTAGGGACGGCGCGCTGCGCTGTCCGCGAACGTTGCAACGCACCCTCCCTACCAAATTCTTTGTGTCCTTCGGGTGCTTCGTGGTTAATTTCAGCCGACTTCGACCATGCCTGAAGAACGCAAAACTTTAGAGAAGCGCGCAACGATGACCGACATCGAACGTCTTCGTCATATGCCCTCACGTGTCCTAGCCTTTTGTCATGTCGAGCGGAGTCGAGACATCTCTTACTATTTTCCATGAACGAAGAGCGCAAAACTTTGGAACAGCGCGCGACGATGACGGACATCGAACGGCTTCGTCATTCGGCGTCGCATGTGCTCGCGACGGCGATCCTGAAGATCTGGCCCGAAGCGCAGTTTGCCGCCGGGCCGCCGGTAGAGAACGGTTTCTATTACGATGTCGATCTTCCGCACCGCATCTCGCCCGAGGATTTCGAGAAAATCGAGGCGGAGATGAAAAAGGAGATCAAAGCGAACCACCCATTCGAGCGTATGGAAGTTTCGCGTGATGAAGCGCTCGAGCTTGGAAAAAAAGGACGACTCGCGGCGCTGAGCGAACGATCCGAGCCGAGCAAATTCAAGATCGACATCATCGAAAACATTCCACCCGACGAAAAAATCTCTCTGTATCGCAGCGGCGATTTTATCGATCTTTGCGCCGGACCGCACGTCATGCGCACCGGAAACATCGGCGCGTTCAAACTCACGAACGTGGCGAGCGCGTACTACAAAGGGGACGAAAAGAATCCGCAGCTCCAGCGCGTTTACGGCACCGCTTTCAAAACAAAAAAGGAACTCGACGATTACTTCGCGATGCTCGAGGAAGGGAAAAAGCGCGATCATCGCAAACTTGGCAAGGAACTCGAGCTATTCGTTTTCGATGACGATGTTGGCCCCGGTCT
>Ga0209375_1003528_pt1 | contig 10876 bp, 9 predicted proteins | sample GraSoiAngelo_131_FD_185888 | JGI IMG/M metagenome (GOLD analysis project Ga0209375, IMG submission 185888) | Grasslands soil microbial communities from the Angelo Coastal Reserve, California, USA - 14_0929_02_30cm (SPAdes) (version 2) | ecosystem: Environmental > Terrestrial > Soil > Grasslands ...
GTGGGGATCGACATCGCCGCACCCGAGAAATACCGGCGTTCCGTCCATCTTCCCCGGGTAGTCGCGTGGCGTCCCCTCGGGGCCGATGAGCCCGCCGGACAGCCCGACCACGCCGCCGTACCGCAGCGCGTTGCGCGCCGTAAACTCGAGCGCGAGACAGGCGCCCTGCGAGAACCCGAGAAGCAAGACGCGATCGGCGGGCAGGTTCGCGCCCGTCGCCTTCTCGACCGCCCGACCCACCAGGCGGAGCGCCGAGGAGAGGTGGGGCTCGTTGCGCGCGAGCGGCTCGAGGAAGCTGTAGGGATACCAGGTGCGGCCCGCGGCCGCGGGGGCGACATAGGCGAGCTGAGGATCGTCGAGCTCGCCGGCGAGCCCGCGCATGTCTTCGACCGACCCGCCACGACCGTGCACCATGACGAGCGCCGCTCGGGCCTCCCCGGGCGGCGCACCCCACACGAAGATGGGCTGGTCGCGGTGCGGGTCCCTAGCCATGCACCCGAGAGTCGCTCAACGGCGGGAGCACGGCTTCGATCCGCGCGCGCGCCGGCTCGAGCCCCGGAGGTAACTTGAGCCCGGTGCCGAGGTCGGCGAGCGGTTCATCTACGGTGAAACCGGGCGGATCAGTTGCGATCTCGAACAGCACGCCGCCCGGCTCCCGGTAGTAGATGGACCGGAAGTACTGGCGGTCGAGCACCGGCGTCACATTGAGCCCCTGAGCCACCAGGCGCTGGCGCCACTCACGCTGCTCGGCATCGCCCGCGACCCGGAAGGCGACATGGTGCACGGTGCCGACGGCGATGCGCCCCGGCGGCGCGTCGGGCAAGCAGAGCACATCGACCCGCGTTCCCGGCCCGTCCTTCGCCGCGGCGTAGCGGAACCGGTTCCCCGATTCTGCCGCGAGGCGAAACCCCATGACCTCGCTCAGGATCCGCGCCGTGGCCTCGTATCCCTGCTCGGCGAGCGTGACGTGGGCGAACCAGCGTATCGCGTGCTCGGCGGGTACCGGCCCGCCGGTCCACCCCGGCCGGCTCGCGGCATCGGCCATCCCCACGATCTCGAGCCTGAGGCCGTCCGGATCGTGGAACGCGAGCACGTCCTCGCCGAGGACCTCGCTGCGCTCGGCCGTCACGCCGTGGCTCTGGAGATGCTTACTCCAGTAGCCGAGCGATGAGGGCGGCGCGGCGAACGACGTCACCGTGAGTTGCCCGACGCCGTGCCGCCCGCGCGGTGCCCCGGGCCACGGGAAGAACGTCATGATCGTGCCGGGGTGGCCGACCTCGTCCCCGAAGTAGAGGTGATAGGTCTCGGGATCGTCGAAGTTGACGGTCTTCTTGACGAGCCGCAGGCCGAGCACGCCCGCGTAGAAGGCCAGGGTTCCGCCCGGATCGCCGGCGATGGCGGTGACGTGATGAATGCCGAGGAGGGGGAGCCGAGCCATGCGGCTTCAGAGATACGGCGTGCGTGCGCGCTGGCAAGTGGGCTCACGAAGGAAGGGAGGCCGCGACTACGATCGAGCCGTGAAGTTGTGGCCCAACGCCGGTGGGTTCGCACCCTTGATCAGGAGCCACAGCATGATCGCCAGCTCTCCGAAGAGGGCGGGCTGGGAATACAGGAACACCTTGTCCTGGTAGGCCGGGAACAGGATTCCCGTAAAGCACAGGACGACGTACGCAACGCCGTTGATGATCAGCCAGACGCCAATGAATCGGGGCAGGAACCCCGATTTGTAGGCCAGGGCGCCCATCGGGAACAGCCAGAGCCCCCACAGAACCTCGGCCGCAACGACCTGGTAGTGATTGAAGCGGAGGAACAGCACGAGCAGGGCGTCGCGCTGCGATTTGTCGAAGACCGATAGGAAGTCGGGGCCGCCAGCGACCGTAAGAGCCGCGCCATCAATCCCCACGTTCACCAGAGTCAGGACCGCGGGCATCACGCCGCCCGTGATCACCAGCAGCACCGCGAGCTGCTGGTCGACGTCCTTGAACAACCGATAGAACGCCAGCGCGAGAAAGATCAGAACGACGGCGCCGAGTACGTTGCTCAGCATGCCGAACCGGAAGAGCCACTCGTGCGCGGCGATGTTGCTGGCGGTCGCGGCCGCGTTCCCTGGGACGAACAGTTTGTTGGGGATGTATATGAGGCGTAGGGGCCCGAGGAATACGAGCAGCAGATACCAGAATCCAACCACTCTCCCTGGATTGCGAGCCGGGCTCATGTGGCCTCCCTCGGAGACGGGCGTGGCGTAGGCGTCACCGGGAGATACGACGGTGTCACAGGTACCGCGCCACCGCCATGGCCCCGAGGGCGTACAGCAGCAAGATCATTACCACCCAACCCGTCATCGCCCCCCGCGCCCTGAGCCGTTGAATCTCGGCTGACCGCTTCGCGCGGTCATCGGGTGCTGCCGACGCGAGCGACGCCGCGAGCGCGATAGACCGCATCATCGCGGGCCGCAAGACGACGATGCCCAGCAGGAACGCAACCAGCGCGGCCGCGCCGCCCGACCCGAACGCCATACCCATGGGCGTGCGCATCAACCCGGCGGCCGCCCCACCGGAGAGGCGCTGGAAGAGCCAGAAGCCGGATACCAGCGTGATGAGGGCGACGATCGGCAGGATGACCGGGATGCGGCGCCGCATCAGGGCCGCCATCAACTTCCCCGAGTCCGGCCCTACCTCCGCCAGGGCCGGCATCAGGAAGAACGTCTGGAACGCCATCATGCCGACCCACAACGCGCCGAAAAAGACGTGGGCGAACCGCAGCACGAGCATCAAGAGTGCGCTCCCTTCTCTCACGAGGGTTTTTACGTCTCACTTCGAAGCCACAAGTCTAGTGTGCTCGGCACCTAGCGGAGTGCTGTCTGGATGCGTCTCTCGATATACCGCCGCTCGGCGTCGCTGCGCGCGAGCCCGAGCGCCTGTTCAAAGTAATGCCGGGCCTCGCCCACGTTGCCGCGGCGCCGCTCCAGCTCGCCCAGGGCCGCGGGGAAGAAGGGGTACGCGTCGAGCCGGTCGCGATCCGCGATGCGCTCGATCGCTTCGATCCCCTGGTCGGGGCCGTCCCGCTGCGCGATCGCGATGGCGCGGTTGAGCGCGACCACCGCCGACGGCGCGATCTCCATCAACCGATCGTACAGCGTGACGATCGCGTTCCAGTCGGTCGCCGCCACGGTCGGCGCTGCCGCGTGTACCGCGGCGATCGCCGCTTCGACGTGGTAGGCCGTCAGCTCGTCGCCCGCAGCGGACCGATCGAGCAGCTCCCGGCCCTGGGCGATCAACTCAAGATTCCATGCCGAGCGGTCCTGCTCCCAGAGCGACTGCAGCTCGCCGGTCGCATCGACGCGCGCCGGCAGTCGGGCCGCGTGCAGCGCCATCAGGGCCGAGAGCGCGAACGTCGCGGGCGTCCGGGTGACGGGATGCTCGCGCAACAGGGCGGTGAGGCGCATCGCCTCCTCGCACAGCTCGGCGCGGACGGCGGCCTGTGTCGAGGCACTGTGATAGCCCTCGTTGAAGAGGAGATAGAGGGCCCGGTGTACCGCGGACAGGCGCGCGGTGAAGTCGGCATCCGAGAGATCGAACAGGGTGGAGGCTCCCGCCAGGGCTCGCTTGCCGCGGGCGATCCGCTTCTCGATCGCGGCGCGGCTGGTGAGGAACGCCGCGGCGATTTCCGGTGCGCCGAACCCGCAGAGGATGTTCAGGATCAACGCGATCTGGGCCGGCTCGGCGAGATCGGGATGGCAGCAGGAAAACATCATCCGCAGCTGCTCCGCGAGCACCACATCGCCGGAGAACGCCTCGGCGACCACGGCGGCGGCGGTCCATTCAGTCTCGAGCAGTCGGGTGAGCTCGGGAGCGAAGGTGCGCGCGGTGCGCTCGCGGCGGATCACGTCGAGGGCGCGGTTGCGCGCAGTCGTCATCAACCACGCCGACGGGTTGGGCGGCACGCCACGCAGCTTCCAGATCTCGAGGGCGCGACAGAAGGCGTCCTGCACCACGTCTTCCACCAGCGCGAAGTTCTGCACCCCGAAGAGGCGCGTGAGGGAGGCGGTCATGCGGCCCGCCTCGTGCCGGAAGAGGTGCTCGTGCAGGTCCGCCGGCGAGTGCGTCGTCACATCTCGAGCTTCATGACTGGGCGGACCTCGACGGAACCCTCGGCGCCCTCAAGTGCCGGGCATCCTTTGGCGAGCTCTGCGGCGTGGGCGAGATCCCTGGCCTCGATGACCGAGTAGCCTCCGATCACGTCCTTCGCCTCGACGAAGGGGCCGTCGGTGATCGCCTTGGAGCCGCCGCGCACCAGCTTTCCGGAGCGGTCGAGCGGTTGGCCGGCGTTCTTCAGGTGCCCTTTGCCTTCGAGGTCGCGCATCCACGCCATCCAGCGCTGCATGCTCTTCTGGCGCTGCTCGGGGGTGCCCATCGCCGCCTCGCGCGCGGCGGGGGAGTTGCGATAGAGAAAGAGGAATTCGCTCATCGGTGCCTCGCTCCGGATGGAAAGGTACGGCGTGCGGCACGGCGCCGCAGCCGAGTGGTTCGATATGACAACGTTCGAGGAGGGTGATTCCGGACTAGACGGTTCCTCGGCACCTTCCGCCCTTCGCGGGTGGACCGCACTATTACGGCGTCCCGGTCGCTCGAGTGACCTCCGATGCATTCACGGAGACAGGTGCGGTTCCGCGGTGTGATGATCATCGCAGGTCTCACGTCGCTGTCTGCTCCGCCGGCTCCGGCGCAGACGCGGCCTCCGGACTACCCGGAGCGTCCGCCTGCCCCGGCCGAGCAGGTTGCCCGCGGCCAGCAGATCTTCCGGAGCAATTGCAGCTTCTGCCATGGCTCGGATGCCCGGGGCGGAGAAAGCGGCCCGAACCTCGTCCGTGACCAGGTGGTGCTCCGCGATCAGACCGGTGAGCTGATTACCCCAATCGTTCAGAACGGCATCCCCGCCCAGGGTATGCCCAAGTTCGCGCTCTCCGCGGCGGACATCACCGACATCGCCGCCTGGTTGCACAGCCAGCCGCTCTCCGATCGTGGCGCGCCCAGCACACTCGATATCCTGGTGGGCAACGCCAAGGAAGGGGAAGCGTATTTCAACGGAGCCGGGCGCTGCACGCAATGCCACTCGGCCACCGGAGATCTCGCCGGGATCGGCAGCCGCTACGAACCCAAGACGATTCAAAACCTGATCGTCTCCGGTGGCGGCGGGCGCGGGCGTCGCCGGTCGGCTGGTGCCGCGCCGCCGGTGAAAGCGCCCCCCCCCACGACGGTGACCGTGACCCTCCCCTCGGGGCGGCGCGTCCAGGGCGAGCTCGATCACCTCTCCGCCTTCGTCGTGGCGCTGAGAGACTCGGACGGGACGTACCACAGCTTCGCCAGGCACGATTCGATCCCGAAGGTGGTCGTCACCAATCCGTTGCAATGGCACATCGACAGGCTCCCGCAATGGCGCGACGCGGACATCCATGACGTGACGGCCTATCTCGTCACATTGAAATGAAGACCGGCACACTGCTGCTCTCGATTGCGCTCTGTCTGCCGACCGGGCCGCTGGTGGGCCAGGGGTTGGACCCCGCGTTGCTGACCAAGCCCGCGACGGACGCGTGGCCGACCTACGCGGGCGACTATTCGCAGCGCCGCTACAGCACGCTCAGACAGATCGACCAGGCCAACGTTCGGCACTTGACCCTCGCCTGGGTGCGGCGCTTGACGGCCGGACCGGACGCCGGCGAAGGCAGCTGGTTCGGCCCGCCTCCTGGGCCTCCCGCCATCATCGGCGGTGTGGCCGAGCAACCGGTGACCATGCCGGGAGCGACGAGCGGATCGCCGCGTCTGTCGGGATCGATTCTGCAGGTGAACGGCATCCTCTACATCTCGTCGCCCGACAATGCCTGGGCGGTGGACGCGCTCGACGGACATGTGCTCTGGCACTACTGGTGGAAGTCGCGCGGCGGCATCCACATCGGCAACCGCGGCATGGCGATGTACGGTGACTGGCTCTATTTCGAGACCCCGGACGACTATCTCGTGTCGCTGGACGCGAAGACGGGCCAGGAGCGCTGGCACAAGGAGATCGCCGATTTCAGCCAGCAGTACTTCTCCACCACGGCACCGGTGGTGGTCGGGGATCACGTGCTGGTGGGTACGGGCGACGATCTCGACGCGCCGGGCTTTCTGCAATCGTTCGATCCGAAGACCGGCGACCTGCAGTGGAAGTTCTACACGGTGCCGATGAACAAGGGGGATCCGGGCCTGGAGACCTGGGCGAGCCTCGACGCGGCACGCCACGGCGGCGCGCAGGTGTGGATCCCCGGCTCGTATGATCCGACGACGCAGCTGTACATCTTCGGGACGGGGAATCCCACGCCGGCCTACACGGCGCGGCTGCGGGCACCGGGCGATACCCACACGAATCTGTACACCTGCTCGGTGGTGGCGCTGAACGTCAACACCGGAAAGATGGCGTGGTACTACCAGACGTCGCCCAACGACACGCACGATTGGGATGCGACCCAGGCGTCGGTATTGTTCGACGGGATTTTCGCGGGGAAGCCGCGCAAGATGACGATGCAGGCGTCGCGCAACGGCTACGTCTTCGTGCTGGACCGGACCACGGGCGAGCACCTCCTCACTTCGAAATACTCGGACGCCGCCAACTGGGCCGAAACCGTCAACGCCAAGGGCCAGCCGGTGCGGAACGCGGCGAAGGACAACACGGTCGCCGGCTCGCTGGTATCGCCCGACAACGGCGGCGCAACGAACTGGAATCCGCCGAGCTACGATCCCCGGACGGGACTCTTGTATGTCGTGCTGCGCGAGATCTACGCGATGTATTACCTGACGGACAAGGATCCGCGCATGCTCGTGGGGCTGGGAGGCAGCGAGCAGGACGTCGTGGGATCGCTCGGCACCTCTATCGTCGCGATCGATTACCAGACGGGCAAGCTCGCCTGGAAATACCGGCTCACCGGCGGAAGTGGCACCGGTTTGCTCACGACGGCGGGCGGTCTGCTGTTCGCCAACGACGGATCCGGGAGCCTGGTGGCTTTTGGCCTGCGGGGGAGGCGGTCCCCGGTGCCGCTCTGGCATGCCCAGATCGGCTCGATCGAAAACGCTCCGGAGACCTATACCGTGGACGGCCGGCAGTATGTGCTCGTGACAGCGGAAGGCGCGGTGTGGGCGTTTTCGCTGCAATAGCTGGCGCTCCGCTCGGCTGAGCAGCGTTGTGCCCCGTTTTGCAGAACTCAGTCTCCATTGGTCACCGATCAGTCTCCGTTTAGCGCGGTCGCCGTGATTTGCGAGTCCCCGCCTCGCCCGTACGTTTCCAAGAACCCTCTCGTGCGCTCCGAGGAGGAGCCCATGCCACATACCCGCCACGGCGGCCCCGCCCGCGCGATCGCGTGCCTGCTTGCTCTGACGTCAGGCACCGGCGCCGTCATTGCCGCCCCCGCCCAAACTGGATCGACGCCGGAACACCTGACGGCCGACACCCGAAAGCAGACCGTTGCGGGAGCCAGCTTCATCGCACCTGCCGACTGGACCTTCTCGGTGCGCGACCCAGCCACAATCCTCGCGGCACCCGAGGGCGACTCGCGCATCGCGCTCGTCGACGTCCGTGCGCCCAGCGCCGACTCCGCCGTGGCGCTCGCCTGGGCCGCGTACTTGCCCGCGCACACCTGGCCGCTCAAGGTCGTCACTCGCCAGCCCGACAAGGATGGCTGGTCTGATCGGCGCAGCTATGACTACCAAACCTCGCCCAACGAGAAACGCGGCGTCAGCCTGCTCACGCAGCGCGCCGGCGACGTCTGGACAGTCGTCGTCTACGACATGAGCGACGCGACGGGCGAGAAGCGCCTCGCCGCCGTGCAGCTCGTCTTCGACCGGCTCTTGCCCAAGGGCTTCACGCGCGAGTCATTCGCCGGGAGAAAGGTCGCCACCCTCGACGCCGCCCGTCTCGCGAGACTCTCCACATTCACCGAGCAGGCCATGCAGGAGCTCGGGATCCCAGGCGTGGCCGTGGGCATCGTCCAGAAAGGCAAGGTGGTCTTCGCCGACGGGTTCGGCGTCCGCGAGCTCGGCAAGCCGGAGAAGCCCGACGCGAGCACGCTGTTCATGGTGGCGTCCAACACCAAGGCGCTCACGACGCTGATGCTGGCAAAGCTCGTCGAGGCGAACCGGTTCGGGTGGGAGACGCCCGTCACCTCGCTCCTCCCTTCGTTTAAGCTCGGCGACACCGCCATCACCCGACAGGTGCTCGTGAAACACCTGATCTGCGCCTGCACCGGGCTCCCGCGGCAAGATCTCGAGTGGCTGTTCGAGTTCAAGGACGCCACCCCCGAGTCTGCGCTCAGGACGCTTGGGACGATGCAGCCCACCAGCAAGTTCGGGCAGACGTTCCAGTACTCGAATCCGATGGCCGCGGCGGCCGGTTACACGGGGGGCCACGTGGCATTCCCCGACCTCGAGTTCGGTGCTGCGTACGATAAGGCCATGCGCACGCTCGTCTTCGAGCCGCTCGGCATGACGTCCACGACGTTCGATTACTCGAGAGCGCTCGCGGGCAACCACGCGTCGCCACACGCGCCCGACATCGACGGTAAGACAAGCGTCGCGGCGATGGACATCAACTACTCCGTCATACCGGTACGCCCCGCTGGAGCCGCGTGGAGCAGTGTTCGTGACATGCTGAAGTACATCTCCATGGAGCTCGCCGAGGGAAAGTTGCCTGACGGCACGCAGTACATCCGTCGGGAGACGCTCCTCGCGCGCCGCGCGCCGCAGGTGCCGATCGGGAAGGAGGCCACGTACGGCATGGGCCTCATGGTGGACACGAAATACGGGACGCCCGTCGTGCATCACGGGGGCGACATGATCGGGTTCCACAGCGACATGATGTGGCTGCCGGAGTACGACGTGGGTGCGGTGGTGCTCACCAACGGGAACCCGGGGTGGGTGCTGCGTACCGTGTTCCGGCGCAAGCTGCTGGAGGTGCTGTTCGACGGCCGCGACGAGGCCGACGCGGACGTCGCGTCCCAGGCGAAGAGCTACTACGCGCAGCTGGCCGCCGACCGGAGGCTCCTCAGCGTCCCGGCCGACCCCGCCCAGGCGGCGAAGCTGGCCCGGCACTTCCACAATGATGCCCTCGGCGACATCGACGTGCGCCGCGAGGGCGGCAGCACCGTGTTCGACTTCGGCGAGTTCCGGAGCGAGGTCGCGACGCGGAACAATCCGGACGGCTCGCTCTCGTTCATCACCATCGCGCCGGGAATCGAGGGCTTCGAGTTCGTGGTGAGCGATGCTGCCGGGAAGCGGCTCACGATTCGCGACGCGCAACACGAGTACGTCTTCATCGGGTCGTGACGCCGACCATGCGCATTCCCCGCTACCGCCTCGTGGCCCTCGTGCTGAGTTCCGTCGTCTGCGGCGACATGCTCGACGCCCAGGTTTCCGTCGGCGTCTTTGCCGCGCACACGGAGGTCGGCCGTGGCCGTGGCTCGGTGTCGTACGACCCGCGGCAGCAGATGTACGTGATCGCGGGCTCCGGTCAGAACATGTGGGACTCCCGCGACGATTTCCATTTCGTCTGGAAACGCATCAGCGGCAACTTCATCCTCTCCACGCGCGCGCGCTTCCTTGGCAGGGGCGTGGAGGAGCATCGCAAGATCGGTTGGACCATTCGGCCCTCGCTCGACCCGGGGAGCGCGCACGTGACCGCGGCGCTGCACGGCAACGGCTTGATGTCGCTCCAGTTCCGTCGAGAGGCCGGCGCGATCACGGAAGAGGACAAGTCAGCCGACAGCCTGCCCGATGCGGACGCGGTGATCCAGCTCGAGCGGCGCGATGGCGAGTATTTCATGGCGGTTGCGCAATTCGGCGACACGCTCGTCACGCAGCGACTCACCGGCGTCCGATTGCCCGATACGGTCTACGCTGGCCTGTTCGTGTGCTCGCACAACGACACGGTGACGGAGCGCGCCACGTTCTCGAACGTCCGCATCACGGTACCGGCGAAGCGGGACTTCGTCGCCTACCGCGATTACATTGGCTCGAACCTCGAGATTTTCGACGTCCAGACCGGAAATGCCACGATCGTGCACCAGTACGCGGGATCGTTTCAGGCGCCCAACTGGACACGTGACGGGAAAGCGCTCATCTACGTGCAGGAGGGGCGTCTCTACCGCTTCGATCTCGTCTCGAGCTCTGCGACCCTGATCAATACGGGATTTGCGACGCGCAACAACAACGACCACGTCCTGTCGTTTGACGGCCGCATGATCGCTATCAGTCATCATGCCGTGGAAGACAGCGGCGCCTCGATTGTCTACACGGTGCCGGCGAGCGGCGGCACGCCCACCCGGGTGACCGCGAAAGGACCCTCGTACCTGCACGGCTGGTCCCCCGATGGGCGGTGGCTCGTGTACACCGGCGAGCGCAACGGCGAGTTCGACGTGTACAAGATCGCCGCCACGGGTGGTGAGGAGATTCGACTCACGACCGCGCCGGGCCTGGACGACGGACCGGAGTACTCGCCCGACGGCGCGTACATCTATTTCAACTCCGTGCGGAGCGGGCGGATGCAGATCTGGCGAATGCGGCCCGATGGCTCGGGCCAGGAGCAGGTCACGCACGACGGCTTCAACAACTGGTTCCCGCATCTTTCGCCCGACGGCAAGTGGATCGTGTACCTTGCCTTTCCCCCGGATGTTGCGCCGGACGATCATCCGTTTTACAAGCACGTGCTACTGCGATTGATGCCGATAACTGGTGGACCGGCGCGAGTGATCGCGTACGCGTATGGCGGTCAGGGAACGATCAACGTGCCGTCGTGGGCGCCGGACGGGAAGCGACTGGCGTTCGTGAGCAACTCGGTCCTCACCCGCTGACGCCGG
>Ga0209375_1003535_pt1 | contig 10857 bp, 8 predicted proteins | sample GraSoiAngelo_131_FD_185888 | JGI IMG/M metagenome (GOLD analysis project Ga0209375, IMG submission 185888) | Grasslands soil microbial communities from the Angelo Coastal Reserve, California, USA - 14_0929_02_30cm (SPAdes) (version 2) | ecosystem: Environmental > Terrestrial > Soil > Grasslands ...
CGCGGCTCGGCGGCGGCTTTGGGGTCAGTGGGCGTCGTCTCGCAGCCGTAAGTCGCGATGCACAGAACGGAAGCGAGAAACAGCAGGCGGATATGCATTTCCTGGAACCCCCTCGTTGGACTACGGGGCGAGTCTAGCTCATCGGCTCGCCCGCAGTGGCCGCATCCCTACAGCCGCGAGCAGGCGGCCTTCCCCGCGTCGTGGGTGCGCGAACGCAAGTTCTGGCTGGCGGTCGGGCGCATCGACGACGCCTACGGCGACCGCCACCTCGTTTGCACCTGCCCGACGCTGGAGAGTTATTCAGCGTAAGGGGACAGGCTACTTTCCGTAACGGAAATGTAGCCTGTCCCCATTTTTCACCTCACCTCTTCGCGGTCACTGCGCGGGCCGGATTTGGATATTGCCTCCGATTAGAGGGCCCAAGGCCGAGTAGGGTGGCGTTGCCGTCGTGCTGATGCTGAACGTGTCCATACCTCCGGCCGTCGAAGACCCCGGCTCGCCGCAGTCGTCAACGTCGACGGTGAACATGACTGACCCTGGTGTGCCACTCTGCGTGGCCATGCCCTTAAACTGCGCGTGCTTGCCCATGATACATACAGTGCTGGGACTGATCACAAACGTGGTAACGGACGTGGCCTTTATTTGGATCTTGGCATTATGGTCGTTGTATTCCAGATTCCCCTTCGGGGAACAGCACGTCACGGAGAAGCCGAAGGTCGCCTGTCCACCGACGCTCGCGGGGTTGGAGCTGCTATTGATGAGAAGCGTAGCCAACTCCAGAACGGTGTCGAGGCTTAAGCTGTCGCTAGGGGATACGATTTTACCGCCGCCCGTCCCCTTACCCGGCGTGTTTGGCGCCGCTGGACACGGAGACCCCGGAGGACTCGTCAACCATGGATCGAAGTCCACATTATCGTCCGGATCAACGACGGCGTCACCGGTACCGGTGGCATTGTGCATGACATTGAACGGCCCGGACGAGCTTCCCCACCAGTTGTTCTCCGCGTTGAGGAGCTGCGTCGGTGCATACGCGAGAGGGTCGACTTCCATTCCGACGGAGTTCCCCTTGATGCAGTTTTGGTGAGCGGTGATATGGGAGTTCGGGGGGATGCCGAAGCCGCTGAAGGGATTATCGACGACAATCGCGCGGTTCCCGTTGAGCAGCGTGTTGCTGGTGACCATCACGTCCGAATTTCCCCCGAAGAGGTCGATTGTGCCGAAGACGTTCGTCGAGCCGGCGCTGACATTACCGCTGATCGTCGCGGTGCTGACGGCCAGGAATGAGATACCCTCGGGCGTTCCGGCGACGAGCTCATTGTTGGTGACGTTTATACGGGAGGCGACGCCGCTGACGGGGGGTCCAAGCACTAGGACAGAGCTGTTGGTATGTCCGCTGAACTTGTTGCTATCGATCGTCGCGTTGCAAAGACCAAAGTTTGTTTGGATACCGTTCCCAGAGCCGGGCCCGGGGTTGCTGTTGTTCTGAATCAGGTTGAATTGCACCAGTGTTGGGTTGGCGTCGCAGGTCGAGTCCAATTCGATGCCGGAGATGTTTAACTGAACGATGTTGTTGAGGATCTGGGCACCGCCCTTATCCGGACCGTGGGAACCCGGGTTCATCCAGATCCCGGATAAAAAGCAGGGGTCTGGCAAAGTTGATCCCTGAACTGTGAAGCCATCCAGGGTCACATTGTTAGCCGCGATCTGCACTGGTCCGCAGGGGTGATCGATGATCGATTGAGTGGTCTGATCCGGGACGAACGGCCGCGTCCTCGCATCGACGCCCGCCTGCGCGCCGAGGAGAGTCAGGTTGTTCAGAACCACACTGCTGGCGTTAGTGCCGATGAAGACCTGTTCGGCGTACAAGCCGGGACAGACCTTGATCGTGTCGCCCGGGCTGGCCGCCATCACGGCCAAGCTGATCGTGGGGAAGGCTGGGGTAGTGGCGTTGCAGTCGGTGGCACTCGCCATTCCGTCATCGTCCACCACGAGCGTCGCCGCCACCGATACTGAACTATTGCCCAGAGCCACCAACCCGAGAACAGCTAGCACTAGCAATTTGCGCATCATAGTTACTCCCCTTTCTCTCTGACAGATAGGAAAATCGATCCGGCTCGTTTGACGTCTTTTACCGATCGCGGCGGTTTCAAACATCACCGATGGTCGAAATCGCTACGGCGTCGAACGTGAGTGATGATAATGAGCATAGTCCGAATGGACTATCGTGGGAGGTCCGAATGGACTATCGTGGAAGCTTGATTTGTTTGTCGCGATTCGGCGACCATTTGTAGTTTGCCCATGTGGCGGGACTCGTGTGCTCCTGGTGGTCCCGGACCTCCGCGAGATCCTCCCAGGGACCAAGAGAGCCACTCTCCGTTTGCTTTCGGATGCGGGTCGCTGTGGTGTGCGCGCTGTGGGGAAGCGTGTCCAGGCACAGATCCGCGAGGCGGTGCCGGGCCAGGTGCTCATCCAACTTCATCCTCGGCGCAAAGATCAACCCGGCCGCAGGTTGTCACGCGTGACGCGATTCAAGTAAGCGAGCTTCAGCCTGCCGAGGTCCATCCCAGCCGCAAGTGTTTGACCGTGGGGTAGTAGCTGATAGCGCAGCATCCCCGCCATGTTGGAAAGCAGCGCCTTCCAGCCAGCCTAAAAGGCGCTCATCTGGCCCGATGCCAAAGACAACCGGGCGCTCATCCCGCCCATTCATCCGCGTCAGGGCGGTTTCGTCGCATTACCCTGGCGGCATTCCGTTCGGCCCCCTAACATGCGGGCAAGCGCTAGGCAAACGGGCCGACAATGCAGTCCCACGTAGATTTCGCCTACCCGCGGTATCTCACTTACGGGCACCTTGTCATCGCGGCCATACTTTTGCCCATCGTCGCGATCGGGGTGAACAGAAAATGGTCCAAGGTATTTATCGCCGGAATCGCCGCGCTTAGTCATACGGTCGATTGCCGCATTCCTTGTCGTCCTTCTTGGCTTCGCTCCTAACGGTCGCATGGCGTTGCCCACGGAGTCATTTCTCGCGACAGGAACGGGGAGGGTGCTCGATTTGGGGGCGGGCTCCGGGCCATCGTCGCTGATGGTGTCGAAGTGTTCGGCGTATGTGCGTGGGTAAACGGGGGCGCTGTTGGGCAAAATCGCTTGCGCTCGCCCGGATATGAACGCGTGAAGCACGTGGGCGGCGCGCGCGCTGCCGCCCATATCGTTCTGCGCAAGCGCGCCTAACGGCTCAAGGGAGAACCACCATGAAATTCGCTGCGCTATGCACCATGCTCGTGTTGATGCTCGCTGCACAAACCGGCTTCGGGCAGGAGAAGCCCTACAAGGAGGGCTCGGTCTGGACGGTGACCTTCGTCAAGGTGAAGCCGGGCATGATGGACACCTACCTGCGCGACCTCGGCGCCAATCGCAAGAAGCTCATGGAGCAGGCGAAGAAGGACGGGCTGATACTGTCCGAGAGGCTGCTCTCGGGCGACGCGACGGGACGCGAGGACTTTGATCTGATCCTCATGGTCGAGTTCAAGAACTGGGCAGCGTTCGACGGGCTTTCGGACAAGTTCCGCGCGCTGGCCGAGAAGATGGTCGGGTCCGAGGACAAGCAGGTGCAGATGATGACCAAGCGCACCGAAGTGCGCGAGATCGTCGGCACCAAGACAATGCAGGAGATTTTCCTTAGGTAAGCGGGGTTCCATAGCTTCCAGGATCGTCGGCCTGGTCGGAGGGCGCGGCGAATCCTGGGGGCATGGAAGAAGATCCGCCCGGCGAGCGCTCCTCGATCGTCAATCGACAGCCTGGATGTGGCAGTGACAAGCCGCAGGCCGTCGAGCATGCGTCGAATGCGGACCGCGTCTTTGCTGCGGAGTGGCTCCCCGACCAGGGCTCGAACCTGGGACCTGCGGATTAACAGTCCGTCGCTCTACCAACTGAGCTATCGGGGATCCGGGACGACCGCGGATTTTACCATCGCCTACTCGATGACCTTCGCGATGGCGTCGGCCACGTAGTCGACGTTCTTGGAGTTGAGCGCGGCGACGCAGATGCGGCCGGTGTCGATGGCGTAGATCGAGTATTCCGCGCGCAGCTGCTGTACTTGCGCCTTGCTCAGCCCGGAATACGAGAACATGCCGCGCTGGGAGAGGACGAAGCTGAAATCGGCGCCCGGCGCGCGCGCGTGGATTTTCTCGACGAGCTGCTTGCGCATGGCCTTGATGCGCTCGCGCATCGCGCCCAGCTCGCGGTCCCACAGGCTGCGCAGCTGGGGGCTGGCGAGCACGCTCGCCACGATCTGCCCGCCGTGCGTCGGCGGATTGGAATAATTGCCGCGCACCACGCGCTTCAATTGCGACAATACTCTCGACGCTTCCTCGGCGCTCGCGCTCACCACGCTCAGCGCGCCGACGCGCTCGCCGTAGAGCGAGAACGACTTCGAGAACGAGCTCGACAGGAACACCGGCGTCATGGCGCCGGCGAACAGCCGCGCCGCGTAGCCGTCGGCCTCCAGCCCGTCGGCGAAGCCCTGGTAGGCGAGATCGAGGAAGGGCACCAGGCCGCGCGACATGACGATGTCCAGCACCTTGCTCCATTGCTCGCGGCTGAGGTCGACGCCGGTCGGGTTGTGGCAGCAGGCATGCAGGACCACGATCGACCCGGCGGGAAGGGCGCCCAGGGCGCGCTGCATGCCGGCGAAGTCGAGGCCATGCGTCTTCGCGTCGTAATACGGGTACGAGTCGACGGTGAAGCCTGCGGCCTCGAACAGCTGCCGGTGGTTCTCCCAGCTCGGGTCGCTGATCCAGAGCTGCGCGCCCGGGCTGATGCGCCTGAGGAAATCGGCGCCGATCCGCAGGCCGCCGGTGCCGCCGAGCGCCTGAACGGTAACGATATTGTTCTTTTGTGAACCAAAAACCAATTCCTGCACTGCACGGTCGTACGCGGCGAGACCGTCGATCGGGAGATAACCGCGGCTCGGCGCCGTCTTCAGCCGCTCGCTTTCGGCATGCCGCACGCACTCGAGCAGGGGGATTCTGCCGGCGTCGTCGTAATACACGCCCACGCCCAGGTTCACCTTGCGCGGGTTCGGGTCGGCGACGAACGCCTCGGTGACGCCCAGGATCGGGTCGCCCGGGGCCATCGGCACCGAGGCCAGCAAGGACGGTGAGTGCGGTGCGTTCATCTGTTAGGATTTGAGGTTTCTCTCGACGAATTCTACTCGTGCCGGTCACGTTTCCAAACAGTCCTTTTCGCCTGCAGCAGCTCTACAAGCCCGCGGGCGACCAGCCCGAGGCGATCGACCAGCTCGTCGAAGGCATCGGCGACGGCCTCGCGTTCCAGACGCTGCTCGGGGTGACCGGGTCCGGCAAGACCTACACCATGGCGAACGTCATCGCGCGGCTCGGCCGCCCGGCGCTGGTGCTCGCGCCGAACAAGACGCTCGCCGCGCAGCTCTACTCCGAGTTCCGCGAGTTCTTCCCCGAGAACGCGGTCGAGTACTTCGTCTCCTATTACGACTACTACCAGCCCGAGGCCTACGTTCCGGCGCGCGACCTGTATATCGAGAAGGACTCCTCGATCAACGAGCACATCGAGCAGATGCGCCTGTCGGCGACGAAGTCGCTGATGGAGCGGCGCGACGTGGTGATCGTGGCGACGGTATCGGCGATCTACGGCATCGGCGACCCCTCCGAGTACCACGGCATGATCCTGCACCTGCGCCGGGGCGAGAAGATGCCGCAGCGCGACGTGCTGGCGCGGCTGGTGGCGATGCAGTACGAGCGCAGCGAGCTCGACTTCCGGCGCGGCAGCTTCCGCGTGCGCGGCGATGTCATCGACGTGTTCCCCGCGGAGCACGCCGAGCATTCGATTCGAATCTCCCTTGAAGATGATTTGGTGGAAAAACTCGAGGTGTTCGATCCGCTGACCGGCCGCGTGCTGCACCCGATGGCGCGCTTCACGGTCTATCCGTCGAGCCACTACGTCACGCCGCGCGAGACCACGCTGCGCGCGGTCGAAGCTATCAAGGCGGAGCTGCGCACCCGCATCGAGTTCTTCCAGACGGCCGGGCGGCTGGTCGAAGCGCAGCGCATCGAGCAGCGCACCCGCTTCGACCTCGAGATGCTGGCCGAGCTCGGCTTCTGCAAGGGGATCGAAAACTACTCGCGGCACCTGTCGGGCCGGCAAGCGGGCGAGCCGCCGCCGACGCTGATCGACTATCTGCCGCAGGACGCCCTGATGATCATCGACGAGAGCCACGTCACCATCCCGCAGCTCGGCGGCATGTACAAGGGCGATCGCTCGCGCAAGGAGAACCTGGTCGAATACGGCTTCCGCCTGCCTTCGGCGCTCGACAACCGGCCGCTGCGCTTCGACGAGTTCGAGAAGGTGGTGCGCCAGACGGTCTTCGTATCGGCCACGCCGGCCGAGTACGAGCGGCAGCACTCTGGACAGGTGGTGGAGCAGGTGGTGCGCCCCACGGGCCTCATCGATCCGCAGGTTGTGGTGCGGCCGGCATCCACCCAGGTCGACGACCTGCTGTCTGAAATAAATTTGCGGGTCAAGAAGCAGGAACGGGTGCTGGTCACGACTCTGACCAAGCGCATGGCCGAAGAGCTGACCGACTATCTCGCCGAGCATGGCGTGAAGGTGCGCTACCTGCACTCCGAGGTCGAGACCGTCGAGCGCGTTGAAATCATCCGCGATCTGCGCCTGGGGGAGTTCGACGTGCTGGTGGGCATCAACCTGCTGCGCGAGGGCCTCGATCTGCCCGAGGTGTCCCTGGTCGCCGTGCTAGACGCCGACAAGGAGGGATTCCTGCGCTCCGAGCGTTCCCTCATCCAGACGATGGGGCGGGCGGCGCGGCACATCAACGGGATGGCCATCCTCTACGCCGACAGGGAAACCGATTCGATCAAGCGGGCCATCGCCGAAACCGACCGCCGGCGGCGCAAGCAGGTTACGTACAACGATCGCCACAGCATTACACCCAAGGGCGTAATCAAGCGCATCAAGGACCTGATCGACGGCGTGTATGACGCTTCAGAGATGAAAGTGGCAGAGGAAGAGGCGCGTTACGAAGCGATGTCCGAGAAGCAGATCTCACGCGAGATCAAGGCGCTGGAGAAGAAGATGCTCGAGCACGCGAAGAACCTGGAGTTCGAGGAGGCGGCGAAGGCGCGCGACCAGCTCGGCGAGCTCAAGAAGCGCGTGTTCGGGGTGGCGCTCGCCTCCGAATGAGGCGAGCGCTCAAGCGTGGGTTTTCAGTCGTCGTCCCGGTCACTCGGAGCAAGGATGGCCACGCCATTCGCATTCGGCACGCCGAGGTTGATCGCCGCGCCGCTGAGGGCAAGCTCGCCGAACGCGTTATAGGTCAGCAACGACAAATGAGACTGTCCGGCGCCGTGGTCGATCACGCCCAGGACGCCCTTATCCGCATCGATATCGGTTGGTCCGCCGCCTGGGATTTGCGCGGCCACCGGGGTGTCCACGAAGACATTGCTCCCCGTACCAATCAAACGGCTGATGGTCTTGCTCGCCGCGTTCACGGTGAAGACGTATTTTCCGACTCTCGTCGTCCAGCACGGAGCGCTCTGGCCTGCGGCAGCAACCGCCATGAACGCGCCGTCTCGGAATAGTCCGTTCTGATTGCTATGCGCCAACGTGATGAGCGCCGTGCCGTCGGGATAGACGGAAAATCCGAACGGTGTGAGCGTCCCCGCGGGTGCCGACACGGCATCGGGAACTGCGCCGGTTACAGCACCGTTCCGAAGGGCCACGATATCGACTGTTCCCGGAAGCGGATCGGTTTTCAACGTCACGAGCAGGCTTTGCTTGTCGAGCACGCCCACTTGTGCCGTGCTGCCAACGGGAGGCGTAGCGCCTCCCACCAACTCCAGCGCGGCGGACCCGTCCCTCCACACGACATTGTCGTGATGCAGCTCGAACGAATCGATAGTCGTCGACCCTGCCACGTACATGTGATCGTTGCCAAAATCTATGCTCACCGGAGCGCTCGTCGTGGTCACAATCCTGTCGAAACCCAGCCGGTCTCCATGGCGTTTGAACAACGCTACCGAATTCGATCCGTAATTCACGACGGCAACGAGCTCGCCGTTGAGCTGCTTGACGCCTCTCGCATTACCGCCGACGCCGCCCTTGCCTTGGGTGGAGAGGGTCTGGAGCAAGGCCTGGGTGCGAGTGTCGTAGACCTCGATCTGGTTCGCCTGCGGATCATTCGTCATCACCACGGCCAACGTGGCGCCGCGCTGATCGGCATGGACGCTCGCCATACTTGCCGCGAGGATCAGTAGAGCCGCCGTATTTCTCGGAATTACCGACCTGAACATGGTTCTTTCCTTTCAAGAGGTGTATCGATTGGAGTGGAAGTGACGCGAGCCTTGGTCGAGGCGCCTCGTTCATCCTTACAGGTGCTTTTCGTCTGCACGGGCAATATCTGCCGGTCCCCCACGGCGGAAGCGGTGCTAAGAGAGCTGGGTCGCAAGGAGGGTGTGCCGCTGCACGTCGAGTCGCGAGGCACGCACGACTATCACGTCGGTGAGCCGCCGGACGAGCGCGCCCAGCACCATGCCAGGCGCCGCGGCTATGATCTCAGCGCGCTGCGTGCGAGGGAGCTTACCCGGCGCGACTTCGAGGAGTTCGACCTGATCCTGGCAATGGACCAGGGACACCTGCGCGTGCTGCGGCGCATGTGTCCTGCCGAACATGCTTCGAAAGTAAGGCTGTTCATGCCGGGACGCGATGTGCCGGACCCCTACTACGGCGGCCCCGAGGGCTTCGAGCAGGTCCTCGATCTGGTGGAGGCCGGGTGCCGCGAGCTCCTGGCCGGGATCAAAAGCTAGCTCAGGCAGGAAGCCGCATGATTTCGAGGTCGGCGGGCGAAAACCGCTCGAGCACCCGGCTCGCGAACTCGAGGTCGCTCGCGCGCCGCGCGAAAATGACGTTGCCGAGGTAGGTGCCTAGCCGCAGCTCCTCCATCACCGGCGCAGCCGGCCGCAGCCCCTCGCGCGACAGCCGCAGCTGGTCGGGATTGACCTGCCAGCCGCTGCTCAACAGCCGCTCGACTGCGCCGCGCGTTCCGGGAAGGCTCGGATCGCATTCCAGCAGCAGGCTGCGGACCTTGCCGCGTTCGAGCAGCCGCCGCATGCCGCCGATGACCTTGTGCTCGTGGCCGTCAACGTCGATCTTTACATGGTCGGGGGCCGGCAGTGCGCCGCTCTCGACCAGATGATCGATCGAGAACGCCACGCTTCCCTGCCTGAAACGGGATTCCGCAGCGTAGTTCCTGCTCGGCTCGCCGAAGTCGTGAAACGAGTAGCCGGTGGCGAAATCGCGCAGCAGCAGGCTCGACACCTCGACCGGCTGGTCGCTGATCGCGGCGCAGTAAGCCGTGATGCTGCGCTGAGCCTGGTTGAGGAAGATGTTGCGGTAGAGCTCGGCATAGTTCTGCGATTCGGGCTCGAAAGCGTGCACTTCGGCGCCCGCGGCGACCCCGGCGTACAGGCTGTAGATGCCGATGTTCGCCCCGACGTCGACGAACACTTCGCCGGGCGCGAAAGACTCGATCCAGTCGATCGTGCCGGGCTCCTTCGTAAACAGCGTCTGCACCCGCCATTGACATGCCGGCGTGCCGATGCCGTAGCGCAGCGTGCGTCCGTCCAGATTCAGCTCGGCGAACGTGAAAGGCCGCTCCGCATCGGTGAGCTTTTTCGCGACCGCCACCTTGCCGATGTCGTAGAGCGGCGGGGTGAGCCAGGGTTTTTTTTCTATGGCCAGCGCGCTACTTCCTGGTCTCGATCTGGACCAGCTCGTCGTCCTGCTGCGCGGGCGGCTTCTGGCGCTCGCGGCGCGGCCTGCCGAGGTGCTCCGCCTGCTCGTCGGCCTGCGGCTGTGCCGGTGCCTTGGCGCGGTCGGTCTCGATCATCACCAGCCCGGCGCTTTCGAGATACTCCTTCGGATCGATGCGCGGCGCCTCCGCGCTGGGGACCGGGGAGGGTGCCGGCTCGGATTTCACCGGCCTGGGTTCTTCCCTCTGAACGGGCTGTTGCGTCTCAACGGGAGCCGCTACCGGCGCATTTTCGTCGCGGCGCTCGCGGTGCCGGTCCCGGCGATGCCTGCGCCCGCCGCGGCGCTGCTCATCGCCTTCGCGCTCGGGTGCTCGCTGCTGCTGTGGCTGCTGGGGTTGTGGCGGACGCGGCGGACGTTGCTGCTGCTCCGGCCGGCGATCGCCGCGCGGCGCCTGCCCATTGCGGCGCTGCTCGAGCCGGCCCTGCTGCTGGCGATCGCCTCCACCGCGGCCCTCGCGGCGCTGCTGCTTGTCCGGTCGCGAATCGCGGCGCTGCTGGGAATCGCGTCGCGGCTCGCGGGGAGGTGTTGGCTGCGAAAGGCCCTTGACGGGAGCTGCGGCCGGCGCCACCGGCTCGGCCTTGAACCAGCCGAAGAGGCGATTGATGATTCCTGTGGGCGCTTCGCCCGGAGCAGTGTGCACGGCGGCCGCGGCGGGCTGGGGCTGCGGCGCCCGGACCGCGGGCTGCGGGCGTGCCTGGGGCATCGGCGCCGGCTGATCCGGCGTGATGCTCTTGACGACTGCGACCTGGCGTTCGCGCTTCGGCTCGGCTTCCTCGCCGGGAGCCTTGGGCTCCTCGGGCCGCTCGACCAGCTCGTAGCTCGAAGGCACGTGTTCCATTTCGTTGAGCTCTTCGTGCCGCAGCCTCTGCACCTTGTAGTGCGGCGTCTCGAGGTGCGGGTTCGGCACCAGCACGATGTTGACCTTGAGCCGCGCCTCGAGCTTCTGGATCTCGGCGCGCTTCTCGTTGAGCAGGAACGAGGACACGTCCACCGGCACCT
>Ga0209375_1003537_pt1 | contig 10853 bp, 9 predicted proteins | sample GraSoiAngelo_131_FD_185888 | JGI IMG/M metagenome (GOLD analysis project Ga0209375, IMG submission 185888) | Grasslands soil microbial communities from the Angelo Coastal Reserve, California, USA - 14_0929_02_30cm (SPAdes) (version 2) | ecosystem: Environmental > Terrestrial > Soil > Grasslands ...
ACGTGCCGGTCCGCGCTCGCGTCCGGGGTGGCGGTGATGACGGCCATCAGCGCGAGCGCCGGGCGAGCTTGTGACCGCGATGTGACGGGGCCGGTCTTGTTCCGTGACCGTGCCGGACGGCACGCTGACCGGCGTTCGCGACTTCCTCGTGCGGCAGATCCGGAATCGCGCCGACAAGCCGTTCGACGTCGCGGTCGACCGCATGCGCGCGGCGCTGTTCGGCGATCACCCATACGCCTGGGATCCCGTTGGCCGCCGGGACAGCGTGGAGCACCTGACGCGCGACACGCTGCTGGCGTACTACCGACGTCAGTATGTTCCCGGCCAGATGGTGCTGGCCGTCAGCGGCGACGTGAAGACACCCGACGTGATGGCCGAGGTGCGACGGATGTTCGGCGCGATGCCGACCGGGACGATCGCCAGCCCGACGCGGCCGGCGCCGCCGCCGATGGCAGCCACCCGCGAGGTCGTCACCGTGTCCGGCGCGCAGGCGCAGATCTTCATGGCGACGCTCGCGCCGCCGTTCACGCATCCGGACTTCGCGCCGCTCAAGGTCATGACCGCGATCCTCGGCGGCGGCATGGCCTCGCGCTTCTTTTCAGACCTTCGCGACAAGCAGGCGCTGGCCTATTCGACCCGCGGCCAGTACATGGCGCACGTCGACACCAGCGCGTTCGTGGCGATGCTCGGAACCGCGCCCGGCAACGCCCAGAAGGCCGAGGCGGCGCTCAGGGAACAGCTCGCCCGCATCCAGAACGAGCCGGCTTCGGACGACGAAGTCGCGGTGGCCCGCTCCTACGTCGTCGGCAGCCAGGCGATGGACCGCCGGACCAACGCGCGTCAGGCGTGGTACCTCGCCGCGGCCGAGCTGGCCGGCGTCGGCTACGACTACTTCGATCTGTACGCCGCCAACGTCAAGAGGGTCACACCCGCGGACGTGCAGCGCGTCGCCAGACAGTATCTCGGCGTCGTGCGCACCGTCGTCGTCCAGCCGCCGTAATCGTCGTCTAGCCTAGCGAGGTCACCACCATGCGCCTTCAGCTCTCTCTCGCGCTCGCTGCCGTTTCACTCGTTACGTGGCCGCTCGTGGCCGACGCCCAGGACCTGCGCACGGTCTTCAAAGAGGTGAGTCCCACGGTCGTCGTCATCCGGGCCAGCGGCCAGGAGATCACGAGCGGCGGAACGACGCGCTTCCTCGAGACCGGCTCGGGCGTGCTCATCTCCCAGGACGGCAAGGTCATGACCGCCGCACACGTCGTGCACGCGATGAGCGACATCAAGGTGCAATTCCTCGGCGGCGAAACCGTCACGGCCAGGATCGTGGCCTCAGAGCCGGCGGCCGACCTGTCGCTGCTCCAACTCGAACGTGTGCCGCCCGAGGCCCGCGTGGCCCGGATGGCCGACTCGAACAAGGTCCAGGTGGGCGAGCAGGTCGTGATCGTCGGTGCGCCCTATGGGCTGAGTTACTCGCTCAGCGCCGGGTGGATCAGCGCGAGATGGGCGCCCAACACCGTGTACAAGAGCATGCCGCTCGCCGAATTTCTCCAGACGAACGCCGCCATCAATACCGGGAATTCAGGTGGCCCGATGTTCAACCTCGCCGGCGAGGTCATCGGCCTCGTCTCGCACAATATCTCCAAGGGCGGCGGCAGCGAGGGACTCGGCTTCGTCGTCACGATCAATACCGCCAGGCAGCTGCTGCTGGAAAAGAAGTCGTTCTGGGGCGGGCTCGAGGGCCAGCTGCTCACGAACACGATGGCCGATCTGCTGAACGTCCCGAACAACCAGAACGGCTATCTGCTCAAGACGGTGGTCAAGGGCTCCCCGGCGGACAGCTGGGGCCTCAAGGGCGGAACGACCTTCGCGACGATCGGCGGCGAGCAGGTCGTGCTCGGCGGCGACATCGTGCTCGCGGTGGACGGTGTGCAGGCCAACTCGGTGTCGAACATGATCAAGATCAAGGACACGGCGTCCGCAGCGAAGAGCGGAACGCCGGTGAAGGTCACGATCCTGCGCGCGGGCCGCGTCCTCGATCTGACCGTGAAGCTGCCGTAGCCGCTACTTATCGATCCGGGTGATCTTCGAGCCCTGCAGGCCGAGCCCGGCCATCAGGCCTTTCTGATCGAAGAACACCGCGTAGATGTCGTGCTGAATGGTCGAGCTGGTAAAGGCACGCGCGGTGCCGGCGTCGAGGACCACGATGCTGGGCCCGGTGCCGAGCTCGAAGCCACCGCTGCTGTCGAGGTACCGCAGCGCCGAGGGGCTCATGAAGAACAGCGCGTAGCCGAACACCTGCACGCCCGCCTGCAGCCCATACGACGCCGCGAGGGAGTTGTAGTAGCCGGTCGTCTTGCCACGCTGGCGAAGCGCGCCTTCGCCGTACTGCGCGCCGAGCAGAAATCCGGCCTTGACGATGTCCGGGAACACGAGGACGCCGGTGGCCCGCTCGCTGAGCGAACGCGCCCCGGGATTGCTGTTGAGCATCAGGCCGAGAGCGTTGTCGACCGCTCGCTCGATTTCCCCGGCGGACGCGGCGCGAGCGGGTCGAGCATCTCCGAGCATCACGAACGCAAGGGTGATCGCGAACAGACCGACTCCGAGTCGCGCGTTGCGCATCGTACGTCCTCCCTGACTCACTTGATCAACGGAATGTCGCGCGCGAGCTCGTAGTTCACCAGCGCGCGGAGCTTGTTTTCGACCTGGTAGAATCGCGCGACCTTCTTCGGCGGTAGCGCATTCTGCAGCTTGGGCAGGTAGCCGTTCAGCAGCGCCGCGTGCGCCGTTTCCAGCGACAGGAACTGTCCCAGCAGCTGCGACGCGGTGTCGTCGGTCATGGTCTTGTACGCGGCCGCATAGTTGCTGATGAGCTTCATGACGCGGTTGTAGTGCTCGATCATGTCGCTCTGATACGCGTTGTAGACGGGCCAGAACGTCTTGGCCTCGCTCTCGGACAGATCGAGCGCGACGGCGACGAGCAGCTTCTTGTCCGCCCGCACCTTCTCGCGCAGCACTTCCATCGTGTCGTCCTGCGCAGCGGCCGCGCTCGCCAGGCCGACGACGAATGCCGCGGTCATCACTATGGTCTGGATCCGGCCCCTCATCTCACGCCTCCTCGACGACGTCGCGCTCAGTTCGCGACGTCAGACTTCTTCCAGCTCTTGTCGGGATTGAACGCGCGCATCGCGCCGGCGATCGTCGGCGTCTTCGGCCCGAGATCCTTCTCGTAGACGACACCGTCCTGGTTGACGATGAACGTCGTCACGCCCGAGGCACCGTATTCTGCGGGAAACGCGACGAGGCCGAAGCCGCCGATCATCTGGCCGCCGACGACGTAGTCGTACGCGCTGTCGGGGGCGTCGGGACCCTGGCTCGTCAGGATGCGGAACAGGTAGCCGTGGTACGGCGTCGGCCCGCCCGACTTGTCGCGCCGGTATCCCTCCGCGCGCGCCTTGGCCACGAAGTCTCCGAGCGGACTCAGCGGCTCGGCGGGCTTCGTCTCCCAGTACAGTCCGTCGCGCTTGCCCGGCGTGCTCGCGAACTTCTGCGCGTACTGCAGCACGCCGTTGCCCCGCCGATCCTCCTCGTAGTACTCGCGCTGCGCGTCGACGTAGGCCAGGCAGACCTGCATCGTGTTCAGCTCGTTGCGGCCGATGCGTCGCGCGAGAATCTCCTCGCGACCCTGCGCGGTATCGAAACGCCAGTGGGCTCCCTGCTTGACGATCGGGATCGGCAACGGCCAGTCGTCGCTTCCGACCTTGAGCGTCATCGCATCCGAGCCCTTGGCGACGAGCGTATGACCGGCGTTGTAGGCCTCCAGGAACGCGTCGCGGATGTTGCGGTCGGCGACCGGATCACCCGAGGCGATCAGCGGCCGCGCGTCGCTGCCCAGGATCGTGACGAGGGCACGCGTGTCGTGCGCGCGCAGCGCGGCCACGAACGCCTCGGTGGCCTCTTCGGCAGACGCGAAGCGCCTTGGCAGGATCAGCGCAGGCTTCGCCGCGGACGTCGGCGCTTGAGTCGCGGAGGACTCTTTTGCTGGCGCCGCCGGCGTCTGAGCAGTCACGCGAAACACGGCGGCCCATCCGAGTGCTGCCACCATCACGACAGACGCGATCAGGATTCGCGGGCTCATCGCCGACCTCCCCCTCCTCGACCGCCGCCACCGCCGCCACCGCCACGGCTACCACCACCGCCACCACCACCGGCGCGGCCACCGCCACCGCCACCACCACCGGACTTCTGGAAGCTCTGGCGGCTGGCGTTCCCGCGGTCGCTGGAGCTCTGCGTGGAGCGACCGTTGCCCACGCCTTCAAACGCTCCGGAGCGCCCGCCCTGCCCGATGCCGCCGCCGCCCGCACCGGTCTGACGGGTCGTCGCGCCGCCTTGGCCAAGCCCGGCGCCGCCCTGGAAGTTACCGCCGCCCTGCCCCACGCCCGCGCCACCCGCGCCGCCGGCGCGACTGACATCACGAGTCGAGGCCTGCGGGCCACCGCCAACGCCGCCGTCGCCCCTGCCAGCCGCCGGCTGCGTGCTCGGGCCGCGTCCGCGGAACTGCTCGCGCGCCTGGCTTCCGCCCGGACCGGTTCGGTTGAAGCGCTGCTGCGTGGCCTTATCGCGATACTGCACGCCCTTGCGGTGCTCGGGGTTGTGCTGCCATTTGCCCCGCCCGCCCTCGCCCCCCTGGTTCCTGCGTTGCTCGACTCGATTCTTCGCGGTCTCGCTGTTGTTCACCCGGTTCGAAAAATTGTTGTAGTTGTTGTTGCTGTTGCTGACGTTGACGTCGCCGCCACCGCTGCCGTGACCCCAGTCGCAGTCGCCCCACAGCGCGGCGCCGACCGCCATGCCGCCGGCGAACATGAACGCGCTGGCGGCGAAGTAACCCGGCGGATAGGGGGAATACGGCGGATAGGCCGGCGGGAATCCGCCATAGACGACCGTCGGGTCGTAGCTCGGCACGTACACCACCTGCGGATTTGCGGGCTCGATCTTGATGATCGTCGTCGTTGGCGGCGCCTGGACGACCTGCACGTTCGCCGGCGCCGGCTGAACCTGCACGGTGGTCGGCGGCGCCTGCTGAACCTGCACGTTCGTCGGTGGCGCGGGTGTTGCGCTCGGCGCGGGCGCGGATCCTGGCGGTGGCGCCCCGGGCGCCGATCCGGCTGGCGGAGCAGGCGCGCCGGCCACGGGCTCGACGATGACGTTCTGCTCCTTCGTGCTCTTGAGCTGTCCCGTCGCCTGCGCACGCGCGCGCAGGCGCTGCACGGCGGCCATGACGTCCTGCTGCTGGGAGAGGACCGCGTCGCCGAGCTTCTGCAGCCAGTCCAGCTTGTCGTTCATCATCGTGAGGACCTGGGGAAACGTGACGAGCGATTTCACGCTGTCGTCCCAGGTCTTCTGCTTGAGGGCCTCGTTGAGCTGGTCGGGCGGCAGCTTGGCGTTCTCTTTGGAGAAGCGCGCCGCCTCCACCACCTCGAGGGGATAGGTGGAGGCCATGAAAATTTGCGCCAGCAGCGCGTCGGGATGAAGCGCGATCGGCGCGACCAGCTGATCGAGCTCTTCGGACTTGAACGCCGGTTTCCCCGCGTCCTGTCCGACGGCGGGCAGCGGCGGCGCGAACAGGATGCACACGAGGCCCAGGGCGACGATCCGGCGCAGAGTGTTCATGGCCACCGCCTTCTGTGTTTCATCGAGCGGATTCTTGTGGCAAATGCCCCGCGAGACCATCGGGCTTTGGTCGTACGCGACCGATCCATGGGGTCAATTGGCCGGAATCGTCAGCACCGGCGGCGGTGGCTTTTCGCCCGTATCCGCCAGCGTCAACAGGATTAGCAGGAAGGTGAACACACCTTTCGATCGGAGATCGCCGTCGTCGATCCAGTACCAGTGATCGCCGTAGCGCACGGCGGCGAAGGCCGCGTCGGGCCGCCAGCTGCCGCTCAGGACGCGAACGGTCGGGGGGAAGGCATTCTCGGTGTCGGCCGCCTGCGGCGGTGGCGGAAACGCGCGGCCGCCGCGGACGTGCTCCTCCGGAACGCTCACGAACGCCGAGAGCTCGTAAAGGATCTGCATCCCGGAGCGCGTCGCCATGGCGACCACGTCGTCGCGGTCCGTTCCCGTTCCGAAGACGATCCGAAAATCGGACTTGTCCGGATTCAGCCCGAGCAGCTTCCGGACCGTTTCCCGCTCGGCCTGAATGTCTGGCGGCACGCTCTTCCCGTGAAACGTCATGACGGTTCCTTCGCGCTTCGCCTCCTTTTCGACGTCGACGCGAAAGCCGACGGCGCCGGATTCCTGGATCCGCCAGAAGGCCTTCACCATCCGCACGAAGTCGGGATCCGGTGGCCGCCCGCGTCCGCCACCTCTGCCGTTCGAGAGTCCGTTCACGCTTTGCACCGCGACCGGAAACAACAGATCCGCGCGGTAGCCCGACTCGATCAGCTCCATCAGCCGGATCGGCGGAATCGGCGTCATCATCGTGCGGATGAAGCTCGATCCGGTCAGCGGAACGTAGGTGATCGTGGGCCGATCGATATAGGTGCCGCCGGCGCCGAGGTTGAAAAAATTCGGCGACAGACCGCTCGGGAACACGGTGCCACTGGCCGAGAGGACGCCTTGAAGCTGGTAGCTGGCGACGATCTGGCCGACGTCGACGAAGATCGGCGTGTCGGCGTAGCGCAGCTTGACGATGTTCAGGAGCGTCTGCTGCTTCCAGGAGTTGGCAACCGCATTCGTGAAATCGAGGCGGTCGCGGTCGAGCGTCACCGAGCCGAAGCTCCCGCAGCCGGCGAGGTAGATCGCACACAATGCTCCGGCCCAGACCCGCGCGCTCCGGCCGATGCGCACCGGCGTCAGAGCACGACCTGCAGCAGCCGTTTCAGCAGCTCCTCGAGCGACACCATGGTCAGGACCAACGGCGCCACCGGCAGGAGCGTCACGATCGCCAGCTGGATCACCGTGTTCTTGTCGAACGGGATCAGCCGCATGCCGCGGATGATTTCGAAGCTATTCCCCAGGTCGGCGAGCGACTGAATGTCGGCGCTCCCCAGCAGCGCTTCTCCCGCCGGCGCGCCGCCGCGGAGCCATTTGTCGTCGAACTCCCGCACGTACCGCTCGGCCAGTGTGCCGTAGGCGCGCAAACCGGCGCGCCGCGCCCGCGCCAGGTGCGGCATGAAGAGCATGAGCGGGCCCGATGGCCAGCTCGATCTTGAAATCCAGCAGCGCTACCCCCTTGTAAAAGATACGGTTGGCGATCGATCCGGCGAGCAGGGTCCCGTGCGCCATCAGCAGCGGCGCAAACGCGATTACGGTGTTCGTCAGGAAGCTGAGACCGCCGGCACGATCCGGGTGCGTGGGAATCACGCTCAGCTCGCACCGCGTCACCTGCCACAGGAAGCGAATCCAGACGAACACCCGGAAATACCAGCGGAAGAGAAGGAACTGGAAGACCGGGAGGCTGACGCAGACGAACCACCAGCCGGCCGATGACAGCCGGCGGCCGCCGTCCGCGGGTGTCGCGAACCAGGTCGCCACATCGAGGACGGCGTATCGCGGCCAGATAAAAAGGATTCCGACGAGATACACGAACGCGATGAGGAGGATTTCCGCCAGGACCGAGTTCCGCAGCCGGCCGGCGGAGGCCAGGGCCGCGTCGAAGCGCGCTCGGGACGCGTCCGCAATGAGACCGCGCTCGAGAAACTGCTGAACGACCGGCAGCATCCGTTGATGCACCACGAGCTCCGCGACGATCAGCAGCGGGACCGCGAGCAAAAACCTGGCGTGCACGTCGACGTCGAGCAGAAACGGCACCCGGACCGCGTCGCCCCACGCGCGCCCATCCAGCACGGAGAGGATCAGCAGCGGGAGCCACGCGAAGAGCGTGATGACGATGATCCGACGATGCAGCAGCTCCAGCGCGCCGCCGGCGAGGTGAGCCCGCCGCACCATCTGGTACAGCGGTCCACCGAGCACCACGGAGAAGTCGTGCGGGTCCGCTCGGACCTTGTCCCGTTGCAGCGGAGACCGCAGGCCTGCGACGGTGCTCACGGAATGGCCGCGCGGTTACAGCTGCCAGCCGCCGCCGAGCGCCTTGTAGAGGCGGACGACGGCGAGGAGCTCGTCGCGACGGGTGGCGATGAGGCCCAGTTCGGCGTCGAAGAGCTGGCGCTCGGAATCGAGCACCTCGAGATAGGATGCCACGCCGCCCCGGTAACGAATGTTCGCCAGGCGCGCGGTGTCGCGCGCCGCGACGGTGAACGCTTCCTGCTCGACGCGCGCTTCGCCGCGCTTGCGGAACTCCACGATCGCGTCGGCGACGTCGCGAAAGGCGCCGAGGACCACCTGTCGGTACTGCAGAAGCGCCGTCTCCGCGCGCGCCTCGGCGGAATTCACGCCGGCGGCGACCCGGCCCATGTTGAAGATCGGCACGGTGACGGACGGCCCCACGCTGAAGAACCCGAGCGGACCGAACCACTTCCTCACGTCGGTGTTGTCGGCGTTCGTCTGCGCCGGGTGGGTATAGATCCCGCCGGCCGCCGCCGAGCCCGCGATCAACACGCGCGGGAAGTAGTCCGCCTTGGCGACTCCGATGCGGGCGGTGGCCGCGGCGAGCTGTTCCTCGGCCTGTCGTACGTCGGCACGTCGTTCGAGGAGGGCGGACGGTACGCCGGCGGGAATTGCGGGCACGGCAATCTGTTCCCCCAGGGGCCGACCGCGCGGCACGGCGTCGGGGTTGCGGCCGAGCAGGATACTGATCACGTTTTCCGTTTGCTCGATCTGGCGCTCGGTGTCCGGCACGGTCTGGGCCGCCGTCGCGACGAGGATTTCCGCCTGCCGGACATCGATCAGGCTCGCCACGCCGCCCGACTGGCGAAGATTGATGAGTCGAAGCGAGTCGCGGCGCGAGACGAGCGTGCTGCGCGAGATCGCGAGCTGCTCGTCGAGCGCGCGCAGCTGGAAGTACGCCGACGCCACGTCCGAGACGAGCGTCGTGACCACGAAGCGTCGGTTCTCCTCCGTGGCGAACAGGTCGCCGCGCGCCGCCTCGGTCCCCCGGCGGAAACGGCCCCAGAGATCGATCTCGAAGAGGAAGTCGAGTCCACCGATCGGCGTGAACGATTCTCGGGGCGTGAGCGCCGGCCGGTCTCCGGCGGTGGACGAATAGATCGCCTCGGCTCGCCCGTCGACCGTCGGAAACTGGAAGGAACGCGCGACGGTGACGGCGGCGCGCGCATCCAGGATCCGCGTCGCCGCCACGCGCACGTCGTAGTTCTGCACGAGCGCCGTGAGGATGAGCGACTGCAGCGTCTGGTCGGGGAAGACGTTGCGCCAGGAGAGGTCGCCGAGCGACTCCGGCGTTGTCGTCGCCGCACCGCGGAAGTCTTTCGGCATGTCGAGGGCGGGGCGTTTGTAGTCCGGCCCGACGGTGCATCCGGCGATGACCAGCGCGGCGGCGGCGAGCGCGGCGCGCCGTCTCACGCGTGGCCTCCGTGAACCGCCGGCTCCGGTGTCGCCGCCGGCCGCGCGCGGCTCGGCGCGTGGCGGCGTCCCAGCCGTTCGACGAAGGCGAAGTTGCCCGGAATGATGAACACACCGAGGAACGTGGCGACCAGCATTCCCCAGAACACCGCGGTGCCCATGACGTTCTGCGCGCCGGCGCCGGCGCCGGCGGCGCGCATCAGCGGCACCACGCCGAGGATAAACGCAAAGGCCGTCATGAGAATCGGCCGGAACCGCAACCGCGCGGACTCCAGCGCCGCCTCCTCGACGGACATCCCGTCCTGCTCGTGCTTCGCCTTCGCGAACTCGACGATGAGGATCGCGTTCTTGGCCGCGAGCCCGATCAGCATGATGAGGCCGATCTGGACGTACACGTTGTTGTCATAGCCCATCAGCCAGCAGCCGAAGAACGCGCCGAGGGCCACGAGCGGCGAGCCGAGCAGCACCGCCCAAGGCAGGCGCCAGCTTTCGTACATGGCGGCCAGCAGCAGGAAGACGAAGACGATCGCGAGAATGAGGGTCGGCAGCGCCGGCGGCGCGGTCTTCTCCTGGTACGACAGGGAGGAATAGGCGAAGCCCATCTCCTTCGGCATCGTTTCGGCGAAGATCGCCTCGAGCGCGGCCAGCGCCTGGCCCGACGTATAGCCCCGCGCCGGCGCGCCGCTGATGTCCACGGAGCGAAAGAGGTTGAAGCGCGTGGTGATCTCCGTGCTCGCCACGGAGCCGATGGTCACGAGCGTGGAGAGCGGAATCATGGTGCCGGTCGTGCGGCTGCGGACGTAGATCTCACCGATGTCCTGGGGCTTGCGGCGGTAATCCGCCTCGGCCTGGACGTAGACGCGGTAGAGGCGTCCGAATCGGTTGAAGTCGTTCACATAGGCGCTGCCGAGCGCGGCCGACATGGCCTGAAAGACATCGTTGATCGGCACGCCGAGCTTGCGCGCCTTCTCACGGTCGAGGTTGACCTTCACTTGGGGATAGTTCGGATCGAACGACGTGAAGACGTTGCCCAGCTCCGGCCGCTGGCGGGCGGCCGCCATGAACTTGCGGGCGTTGGCGCCGAGCTCCTCCACCGACAGCGTGCCGCTCCGATCTTGGAGCAGGAATTTGAAGCCCGCCGACGCGCCGAAGCCCGAGATGGTCGGGATGTTGAACGGAAACACGATCGCCTCGGGAATCGCGATGAACTGCCGCTGCAGGGTCGCGAGAATTCCCCGGACGTGCAGCGCGGGCCCGTGGCGCTCCTCCCACGGCTTGAGCCGGACGAGAACGGTGCCGAAGTTCGGCTGGTAGGTGTTCGTGACGAGGCCGAACCCGCCGATCGTCGCGAAGGAGTCCACACCCTCCGCCTTGGCCAC
>Ga0209375_1003539_pt1 | contig 10851 bp, 9 predicted proteins | sample GraSoiAngelo_131_FD_185888 | JGI IMG/M metagenome (GOLD analysis project Ga0209375, IMG submission 185888) | Grasslands soil microbial communities from the Angelo Coastal Reserve, California, USA - 14_0929_02_30cm (SPAdes) (version 2) | ecosystem: Environmental > Terrestrial > Soil > Grasslands ...
CCTACTGGCGGAGGGCGAAGGCGACGTGGTACCTCGGTCAGCTCGAACGCTGGGCGACTGACCTCGGTCTCGACTTCCCTGTCGAGGCGTCCGAGGCGGGGACGCCACGGACGCGCGAACCACGAGCGCAGCTGACCACACGAGAGCGCGAGGTCGCCGCGCTGGTCGCGGCGGGCCTCTCCAATAAGGAGATCGCCGAAAAGCTTGTGATCAGCGAGCGCACAGCCGAGGGGCACGTCGAGCACATCTTGGGGAAGCTCCAATTCCGTTCGCGAAGCCAAATCGCATCGTGGCAAGCAGGAGGAGACCCAGCCCACCCCGCATCCTGACCCGGGACCAACGCGTGACAGAATCCGAAGGTGGACCGGGCATCGCCGAGCGCGCTGGTGCGGCGCCTCATCGAGATCTGTGGCGACGAGAACGTCTTCTGGCGTCCGGAGGATCTCCTCGTGTGGGAATACGACGCCGGGTTCGATCGCCGCCCGCCGTCCGCGGTCGTTCTCCCGGGCACGACCGAGGAAGTCGCTGAGGTCGTGCGCGCGGCGCGCGCCGAGGGCGCGAGCATCGTCCCGCGCGGCGCGGGCACGGGTCTCTCCGGCGGGACGATCGCCTGCGCCGACGCGATCGTCGTGTCGACGGCTCGGCTCCGTCGCATCATCTCGATCGACCCCGTCGCGCGGATCGCGGTGGTCGAGCCCGGCGTTCCGAACCTCGCAGTCACCGCGGCGGCGCGCGATGTCGGTCTGTTCTTCGCCCCGGACCCGGCGAGCCAGCGCATCTCGACGATCGGCGGCAACGTCGCCACGAACGCCGGGGGCCCGCACGCCCTGCGCTACGGCTCCATGACCAATCACGTGCTCGGCGTGGAGCTGGTTCTTCCGACCGGCGAGTGCGTTCAATTCGGCGGCGAGGTCGCCGATCTGCCCGGATACGACTGCGTTCCGTTCATCGTCGGCAGCGAAGGGACCGTGGGGATCATCACGAAGGTCTGGCTGCGGCTGCTTCCCCTCCCCGAGGATGTGCGCACGTTCGTCGCGGTCTTCGCGGACATCGAGCACGGCGCCCGCGCGGCGAGCGCGATCATCGCGAGCGGCGTGGTCCCGGCCGCGATGGAGATGCTCGACCGGGTGACCATCGGCGCACTGAACGCCGCATTCGAGGTGCACCTGCCGGCCGACGCGGGATCGCTTCTCCTCGTCGAGGTCGAAGGGCTTCGCGAGGAGACCGTGGATTGGGCCACCGGCATCGAGCGAATCCTGCGAAAGAACGGCGCCACGGACGTACGATCGGCGGAGACCGCGGCCGAGCGCGAGCTCCTCTGGAAGGCGCGCAAGCTCGGCTATGCAGCGCTCGCGCGCATACGCCCAAACAACTATCTCCATGATGCGGTGGTCCCGCGAACGAAGGTGCCCGACGTTCTTCGCGAGGTGAACGCGATCGCCGAGCGATACGGATATGTGATCGCGAACATGTTCCACATCGGCGACGGGAACCTGCATCCGGTGCTGCTGTTCGACGCGCGCAGCCAGCCGATCGACCGCGTGATGGAAGCGAGCGCGGAGATCCTCAAGGTCGCGATCGACGCGGGTGGCGCGCTCTCGGGCGAGCACGGGATCGGTCTCGAGAAGAACCATTTCATGTTCTGGGTGTTCGGTCCGGAAGATCTCGACGCTCAGCGACGCGGGCGCGAGGCCTTCGATCCCGACGGCACCATGAATCCCGGCAAGGTCTTCCCGGGCGGCGACGCTTGCGCGGACATTCCGACGGAGCGCACGAAGAGAGCGCTTGCCGAGGGCATGTGGGTGTAGCGCTGGAGTTGAACGCGCACGACATCGACGGCCTGGCCCCGGCCCGCGTCGTCCGCGCCACGAGCGAGACCGAAGTGGTTGAGGCAATCCGCGGGGCGAACGAGCGTAGTGAGGCGATCGTGGTGAGCGGCGGCGCGACTCGTTTGACCGTGGGCGATCCGCCCGCGCGTTACGACGCGGCGCTGAATGTCTCGGCACTCCGCGGGATCGTCGAGTACGAGCCTGACGATCTCGTCGCGACCGTGCGCGCGGGGACGACGCTCGCCGAGCTCGCCGAGGCGCTCGCGGCACGCGGCCAGCGCTGGCCTATCGAGCCGGGCCTGCCCGAGCGCGCGACCGTCGGCGGCACACTCGCGAGCGCGGCGGGAGGCCCGTCGCGGCTTCGGTACTTCCACCCGCGCGACTGGGTGATCGGCGCGCGCGTGGTCCTCGGCGATGGCACGTCGGTGCGTTCAGGCGGACGGGTCGTGAAGAACGTCACGGGCTACGACCTCACGCGATTCTGGAGCGGCACGTTCGGCACCCTCGCCGCGATCGTCGAACTCACCCTGAAGCTCACCGCCGTCCCCGAGCGCACGGTGTCGCTCGTCGCTGAGGTCGACGTTCCGACGGCATTTCGCGCGGCGAACGAGCTGCATGCGAGCGGCCTTCCGCTCGACGCACTCGCGATCGTGACCGGCGAGGCGGTCGGGGCGGTGGGCACACGCGCAGACGCGGCGCTCGTCGTCCGCCTCGCCGGACCGGCGGGCGCGGTACGGCGGCTCGGACGTGAGGTCCGCGACCGCGTGCTATGCCGCGACGTCGCGAACGATGTCTGGGACCGGATCGCGGCTCTTCCGCTCCAGTCGAAGTGGACGGCTCGTCTGGCGTGGCCGGCGGCCAGTCGCCCGGAGATCGAATTCGCCGGCTACGGCGCGGTCATCTACCCGGCGAGCTCCACCGCCTATCTCTTGCGCTCCATCGATCGCACGACATTCGGCGCAGTCCGCGCCTCACTCGAGGCGGCGGGCGGCGTCGCCGTACTGGAGCGCGCGAGTGCCGACTACAAACGCGACGCGGGCGGAGCCTGGGGTGCGACGCGCGTTCCGCTCGGCGTCGCGAGGGCGCTCAAGGAGCGATTCGATCCGCGCGGGGTGCTCGCGCCGGGGCGGATGCCCGCATGACCACCGCGTTCGACACGACCGGGCTCGAGCGCTGCATCCACTGTGGGCTCTGCCTCGAAGCATGCCCCACGTACAAGATCACGCAGCTCGAGACGGAATCGCCGCGCGGGCGCCTGCATCTCATGGGTGCGATCGCGGACCGGCGGATCGACCTGAGCCGAAGCGACGCCACCGTGCTGCACCTCGACCGTTGCCTGGCGTGCCGCGCGTGCGAGGCGGTCTGCCCGTCGGGCGTGCCGTACGGGCGCCTGATCGAGGAAACGCGCGCCGCCGTCGCGCAAGCGCGCGGCATCTCGCCGCTCGGCCAGCTGCTGCTCTGGTCGGTCTCGCGGCCGTGGGTCCTGCGCGCGATGAACGCGATGCTGTCGATCTCAGAACGGACCGGCCTGCGACGGCTCGCACGCCGATTCCTCTCGCCGCGCCTGCGGCGGATCGACGCGCTCGCGCCACCGGTGGGCCGTCCGCGGTATCGGCCGGTCCACGTCGAGTCGCCGCGTTCCTCCGTCGCGCTGCTGCTCGGGTGCGTGATGCGCGCGTCTTACGGCGACGTGCACACCGCGACCGCGCGCGTGCTCGCGCGTTTCGGGGTCGCGATCGTCGAGGCACCAGACCAGACCTGCTGCGGCGCGCTGCACGCGCACGCCGGCAGTAAGGAGGAAGCGGTTCGGCTCGCGAAACGAAACATCGTCGCGTTCGAGCGGGCCGACGTCATCCTCGTCAATGCCGCGGGCTGCGGGGCCCACCTCAAGAGCTACGCGCACCTCCTCGAGGACCGACCGAATTGGGCCGCGCGAGCGACCGCCCTGGCGTCACGAGTTCGCGACGTGAGCGAATACCTGGAGACGGTCGTCGGCGAAGAAGCGCTCGGCAAGCTCGGAATGCGCGTCACCTATCAGGACCCCTGCCATCTCGCGCACGCGCAGGGGATCCGAGCCGAGCCCCGGGCACTGCTCTCGCAGGTCCGCGGTCTCGAGGTCATTGAGATGGCCAATGCCGACGTCTGTTGCGGAAGCGCCGGTTTCTACAACCTGGCCCAGCCTGACTACGCCGATCGCCTCCTCGAGCCAAAGATCGACGCGATCCTGGCGACGCGGCCGGATGCGGTGGTCACCGGGAATCCGGGATGCATGCTGCAGCTCGCCGCCGGCCTGCGCTCGCGCGGGCGGCCGGATATTCCGGTGTTGCACCTCGTCGAGGTCCTCGACCGCGCCCTCGTAACCCGATGAGCGGGCGCCGTGCGCTCACGATCCTTCTCGCGACACTCGCGACGGTCATCGCGGTCCTCGCGCTTTTGCTCATCCCCGTGTCGATCGCCCTCGGACGTTACGTCAACGTGCTCGGCGAATTTCTCGTGCTCGTCGCGTGCGTGGGCTACGTCGCTCGAGTCATGCGCGCCGATCGGCGCCGCCGTCGCGAGGCAGAGGAGCTACTTCCACCTGAGCGAAGACCCAAGCGCCGGATCCCACGGCGTCCGATCACGTTCCAGCTCCGCGAAACGCTGTTCGCGTTCCTTGTGTGGTTCGCGCTCGTCGCGGCCTTCAACGCGTTCATCGTCGGGCTCGGGCCGCTCCCGAACGTCGGCATCGCGATCTTCGCGGCATTCATGCTCGCGACGTTGACGGTGACGGGTCGGCACATGATGTTTCGGCTGACCGCCGAGGAAGAGACACCGCCCGAGCGCTGAGCGCGACACGCCGCTAGAGTCCGGCGGATGGATCTCGGGGTTCAGATCGAGCCGCAGCTCGGCTTCACGTTCGATGACATCGTCGCCATTGCGAACGACGCCCGCGCCGCGGGATTCACACGGCTGTGGGTCTCGGATCACCTGTTCTACGATGCCGACGCCGTCACGACCGATTGCCTCGAGGCATGGAGTCTCTTAGCCGCACTCGCGGTCAAGACCGAGGGGATCCGGATCGGCGCCATGGTGACGTGCCAGTCGTACCGCAACCCCGCCCTTCTCGCCAAGATCGCGGCGGACGTCGACGTCATGAGCGGCGGCCGCTTGGAATTCGGTGTGGGTGCCGGCTGGAAGGAGATCGAGTACCGGGCGTATGGCTATCCCTTCCCCGACGGGCCCACACGGGTGACCCAGCTCATCGAGACGCTCGAGATCTGCACGAGGATGTGGAAGGAGCAGCGCGCGACTTTCCACGGGAAGCACTACCGCATCGACGATGCGCTCTGCTCGCCGAAGCCACTGCAGAAGCCGCTGCCGATCTGGATCGGCGGATCGAAGCCGCGGGTCATGCGCGCTGCCGCTCGCTACGCGAGCGCGTTCAACTTCAACCTCGGCACGTCGGCACAAACGGAGACGCTCAAGACGGCGATGCGCCAGATGGACGAGATCTGCAGAGGCGCTCAGCGCGACCCTTCGACACTCCTCCGAAGCTCATTCCTCATGTCCACGGTCGGATCGACGTCGGCGCGGAGCGACGCGTTGCTCAAGGAGTTCGCGGCAGCGCAAGGGACGACTTCAGCCAAGATCCTCGAACAACGGCCAGGACTCTTAAGGGAAACGCCGGAGCGAGCGCTCAGCCGGCTAAGCGAATATGGCGCGCTGGGGATCGCGCACGCGAACATCATGTTTCAGCCTTACGGAAGCGAGCGCGAACAGATCGCCGCTCTCGCCGGGATCACCGCGAAGCTCGCGTAGACATGGCGCGACCAGCGATCTGGCTCATCAGCGGCGCGCCCGGTGCCGGAAAGAGCACCGTATCGGATGCGCTGTGCCGCAGGTTTGAGCAGGCCGTGCATATTCCCGTCGACGACATTCGGGATTGGGTGCGGTCGGGATTCGCGAGTCCGGTGGAGTGGACCGCCGAGACGACTCGGCAGTTCGTGCTGGCGAGACGTGGCGCTGCCAGGATCGCCTCCGATTACTCGGATGCGGGATTCGTCGCGGTCCTTGACGACGTCGTCCGCGAGTCAGAGCTCGATCAATACACGGACTACATCGGAAAGATCGAGCTTCGCAAGGTGCTGCTCAACCCGAGCCTCGAGATCGTCCTCGCGCGTAACGCGGCGCCCGGGCGAAAGCCTTTCGATTCGAGCGTTCTTGAAGCTGCGTGCCGCGGCTTGCACCCGCTTCTGTTGGCGGAGAACACCGCGGAGCGCGGATGGATCGTGATCGATTCGACCGCGCTCGATGTCGAGCAGACCATCGACGCGATTCTGACGACGTAGCGACTCGCGGCGGAAGCGGGTGCCACGGGATTACGTGCTGAGCAGCGTCGGGGTCTTCTGAGCGAGCGGCCCCTGGCCGGCGGTCCATCGCGGTCCCACGAGGGGCCGAGCGAAGAGGACCCCGGCGCTGCTCACGTCCCGATGCCCGGAACGGGACCCGCGTCGCCGCGTCGCCGCGTCGCTCTAGTCGCGCGGCCGCTTCGTGTGGTGACCGGTCTCGCGCTGGTAGGCGGACGCGAGAGCGACGAGGAGCGGCTCGCTGAATGGCGGTCCGACGAGCTGCAGCCCGACGGGCAGTCCATCGGTCCCGAATCCGCAGGGAAAGAAGATGGCCGGGACACCGGCGAGATTGCCGGCGGCGATAAGTCCAATGTTGCCGGTGCGCCGGTTCGGAGGCGGGCTCGCGCTCGCCGTCGTCGGCGGGCTGTCGAGGGGCTGCGTGATCGGCGTCGCGGTGATCGCGCGCCCCACAGAGAGGATCACGTCCACGTCGCGGAAGATCGAGTCGAGCGCGTCCTGCAGTCGTGTCCGCATCCGCATCGCGTGCAGGTAGTCGCGCGCCTTCGTCTCGAGCGCCGCGCGGAGTCCGGCCTTCTGGCGCGCATCGATCAGCTGCTCGAACCGCTTGCCCTCGATGAGCTCCGCGAATATCTCGGCGCCCTCGGAGCCGTAGACGGTCTGCACCATCGGTCCAAAGGGCATCGCCGGCAGCGTCGCGCGGACGAAATTCGGGGCGATCCGTTTGAACTCGGCGACGCCCTTCTCGAGCGCAAGCTTCGCCTCGGGCGAGGCATGCTCGGCGATGTCCTCGTCGGCGAACGCGATCCGCGCCCGCTTCGCGGCGGTGACGGCGGCGCGCGGCGACATCGGCTTGAATCGCCTCCCGCTGGTCGTGCGGTCCGCGGCGTCTGCTCCCGCGATCGCCTCGAGAACCGCCGCGCAGTCATCGGCTGTGCGCGCCATCGGCCCAAGCTTGTCCAGTGTCCACGACAGCGCCATGGCCCCCTTCCGAGAGACCAGTCCATACGTTGGGCGGAGCCCGGTCACGCCGCAGTACGCGGAGGGCGTGCCGATCGAGCCCGACGTCTCCGAGCCGATAGCGAAGGGCACGAGGCCCGCACCGACCGCGGCGCCCGACCCACTTGACGACCCGCCGGACCAGCGCTCGGTGTTCCACGGATTGCGGCCGGGGCCTTGGAGCGATGCACTCGGGTAGCGGTATCCACCGCCGCCGGCTAGCTCGACCATCGCGAGCTTCGCGGCGAGCACGGCGCCGCTCTTCTTGAGCTTGGCAACGACGGTCGCGTCCTCGCCGATGATCTGGTCGCGGTACGGCGGCGCGCCCCAGGTCGTCGGCGCGCCGCGAGCCGCGAGCAGGTCCTTCGCGCCGTAAGGGATGCCGGTGAGGGACCCGCCCTGCTTTTTCGCGATCGCGGCGTCGGCCCGTTTCGCCTCATCGAGCGCGCGCTCAGGCATGAGTGCGGCGACCGCGTTGTACTTCGGTCCGAGCTTTCCGAGGAGGTCGAGCGACGCGCGAGCGAGCTCGACCGCGGAAATGCGTCGCTTGCGGAGCGCAGAGCCGAGCTCCGCCGCCGTACAGAAACGAACTTCGGCGAAGCTCAATCCGCTTTGAAGACCGTTGGGGGCTCCGTCTCGATGGGAATGCGTTGCGCGCGCAGCTCCGTCGCCGCCTTCTGCACGATCTCGCGCGCTTCGTCGGCGAGCCGCGCGGGATCATCGATGTTCCGCTCGTCCTCAGCCACCGGAGTGCGCAGGATAGCGTGCTACGCTCGGCGAAGGAGTCGAAGGCCGTGCAATACCGCCGTCAAAGCCTCGTCGAGCGTCCATTGTCCCCGCGCGACTACGACATGCCGGTGGGTTGGTGGGGCTGGAATTGGGAACCGCCCGTCCCGATGTCGGTGACCGAGCTGCTCGAAGCGCGGAACATGGATGCGCGCACCGCGGCGCTCTGCGGGATGGTGCTCGAGGCGCACGGATCGATCCTCATCGCGGCGGAGCAGCCGCATTCGGGAAAGACCACGACGCTCACGGCATTACTCGACTTCATTCCCAACGACGTCCGGCGCATATTCCTGCGCGGGTGGGTCGAGACGTTCGATTACCTCAAGCAGACGGCCCCCGAGCGGACGATTCTTCTCGGGAACGAGCTCTCGTCGCACCTGCCCGTCTACCTCTGGGGCCCGAAGGCTGTGCAGGTCTTCGAAACGCTTCGAAAAGGCTACGCGCTCGGCTCGACGCTCCACGCCGATAGTGCCGACGAAGCCATCGCGCAGCTGACCGGCGAGCTCGGGGTCGCGCCGGGCGACCTCGCCCGGGTCGATCTGCTCATGGTGATGCGGGTGTACGCGACGATCGGCGGTCAGTACGCGCGCCGAGTCGTGTCTCTGCATCGCCTCACCCCACGAGAGGGGACGGGCCTAAGGCTCTTGCCGCTTGTCGAGCATCGCGAGGCGACGGACGAGCACGAGCACGACGAGGACGCCGAGCTCGAGCTCGTCGCGAAGCGCCGGCACGAGGACATCGATGTCGTCGCGGCGGAGCTGGAGCGGCGCACCGAGTTCCTCTGCGACCTGCTTCAGACGCGACGCCGCGAAATTCCCGATGTCCGCGCGGCTCTGGCCGAGTACCGTGGAGAGGCGACCCTGATCGATATGCGAGGAGATCCGACCGTATGACACAAGCGACGACCATCGGCGCGCTTCGCGAGACCGGCTACCGGCCGAGGACCGTGAAGGAAGAGCTCCGCGGCAACTTGATCGCGGCGCTCGCCGCGAAGCGCGAGATGTTCAAGGGCATCGTCGGATATGAGACGACGGTCATCCCCCAGATCGAGAACGCGATCCTCTCCGGCCAGGACATCATCTTTCTCGGGGAGCGCGGCCAGGCGAAGACGCGCATCGCGCGACGGCTCATCGAGCTGCTCGACGAGACCGTACCCGCGATCGCGGGCTGCGAGATCAACGACGACCCCTTCGCCCCGATCTGCGCGGCGTGCAAGTACCGGGTCGCCAACGACGGCGATTCGGTCGAGCTCGTATGGCTCACGCCGGACCTGCGCTACAGCGAGAAGCTCGCCACCCCCGACATCTCGATCGCCGATCTCATCGGCGAAGTCGACCCCATCAAGGTCGCTGAGGGCCGTTACCTCTCGGACGAGATGACCATCCACTACGGCCTCGTGCCGCGAACCCACCGAGGGATCTTCACGTTGAACGAGCTCCCCGACCTCGCCGAGCGCGTGCAGGTCGGTCTGCTGAACGTGATGGAGGAGCGCGACGTGCAGATCCGCGGCTACAAGGTCCGGCTCCCGCTCGATCTCTTCGTAGTGGCGTCGGCGAACCCCGAGGACTACACGAACCGCGGCCGGATCATCACCCCGCTCAAGGACCGGTTCGGCTCGCAGATCCGCACCCACTACCCGAAGGAGATCGCCACCGAGGTCGGGATCATGGAGCAAGAGCGCCAGGTCTTCGTCGACGAGGGCATGACCACGATCGTGCCGGCCTACATGAAGGAGCTCCTCGCGGAGATCTCACAGCTCGCGCGACGCTCACCCGAGATCTCGCAGCGGTCCGGCGTTTCGGTACGTGTGACCGTCGCGAACTACGAGAACCTCGTATCGGCCGCGCTCAAGCGCGCGCTCCGCACGGGCGAGACGAGCGTCGTACCGCGCATCAGCGACCTTCCTGCGGTCGTCGCGTCGACGGCGGGCAAGATCGAGCTCGAGTCAGTCGGCGAGGTCTCCGAGGAGCGCGTCATCGACCGGCTCGTGCAGCGCGCGGTCCTCAACGTCTTCAACCGGACGTTCTCGCTCGTTGAGTTCGACTCGCTCCTCGCCGCATTTCAGCGCGGCGCGACGATGCACGTCTCGCCGACGCTCTCGAGCCAGGAGTACGTGAAACAGGCTCTGCAAATACCGGGGATGAAGGGCGCGGTCGCCAAGCTCGGCGCGACCGGGAATCCCGCCGCGATCGCAGCCGCCGTCGAGTTCGTCCTCGAGGGGCTTCATCTCAACCGCAAGCTGAATAAGGAGCGTGGCGAGACCCGCTCCACCTTCAGAGCCTGATGCAGGACCCCGCCCCGAGCGATCCGCGCAACGACCCACCCGGGCTGGCGCAGCCATTCAGCGATGTCCGCTACTCGCGGTGGGACGGCACGCAGCGCCTCGACGCCCTCGAGGCTGAAGAGCTTCTCGGCGCGATGGCGGACGAGCTTCTGTCAGGCGGCGACCTCGAGGACGCGATGGCGCGGCTGTCCCGCTGGGGAATACCCGGCCGCATGGAGGGGCTGAAGGACCTCCTCGAGCGGCTGCGCACCGCGAAGCAGCGCCGCGCTCAGCGGCACGATCTCTCGAAGACCTTCGACGAGCTCAAGGAGAAGCTCGAGGAGGTGAAGAAGCTCGAGCGCGAAGGACTCGATCGGCGGCGGAACGCGCAAGCACCGAACGAGCAGCTGAAAGCGGCGATGGAGAAGCTCGCGTCGGAACGAATGGCGCAGCTCGACGCATTGCCGGAGGATTTCGGTCGCGCGGTGCGCGCGCTCAAGGACTACGAGTTCGTCGAGCCGAAGGCAGCGGAGAAATATCAGGAGCTCCTGAAGGAGCTGCAGCAGCAGGTCCTCGGCTCGTACTTCAAGAACATGCGCGAGTCGCTTCAAAACCTTACGCCCGAGCA
>Ga0209375_1003541_pt1 | contig 10846 bp, 9 predicted proteins | sample GraSoiAngelo_131_FD_185888 | JGI IMG/M metagenome (GOLD analysis project Ga0209375, IMG submission 185888) | Grasslands soil microbial communities from the Angelo Coastal Reserve, California, USA - 14_0929_02_30cm (SPAdes) (version 2) | ecosystem: Environmental > Terrestrial > Soil > Grasslands ...
TGTGGCGATCAGGGGAGCGATGCTCGCCGATGTTCCCAGTCTCGAAGCGCTCATGGCGCCTTACGTGGCAACCGGCGACCTCCTGCCGCGCAGCAACTACGATCTCTGCCGGCACATCAAGGAGTACGTCGTCGCAGAGGCGGGCGTGGATCTGGTCGGATGCGGCTCGCTCAAGATCTACTCCCCGGATCTGGCGGAGGTCGCGGGAGTCGCGGTTCGCGAGGATTGGCAGGGGTCGGGCATCGGTCGGGCCCTGCTAGAGACCTTGATTGCCGACGCGCGTGGCTTTGGGCTCGCCGAAGTGCTCGCGCTTACGCGTAAGCCGGCGTTCTTCTTGAAGCTCGGCTTTGGGCCCGCGGAGCGGGAGCACTTCCCGCTCAAGGTATGGGCGGACTGCGCACGGTGCCCTCGACAAAGCTGTTGCGACGAAGTGGCAGTAGTGTTGAGGTTGTAGAACGGACGTTGACACCCTCCCGTCGTCCCAAGGAAATTCCCGGACGTTAGGGTTCTACGAGGAAGGCAGATGGGCCGGGTCATTTTCTGGGATGTCGATACCCAATACGACTTCATGCACGTCGACGGGAAGCTGTACGTGCCCGAGGCGGAGCGAATTATCCCCAACTTGAAGCGCCTCTCCGACTACGCCCACGGGCACGCCATTTGCGTTGTGGCGAGCGCCGACGACCACGTAGCGAGCCATCCCGAGATCTCGGAGACGCCCGACTGGCGAAGCACTTTCCCGCCTCACTGCATGCGAGGAACGGCAGGTCAGAAGAAGATCCCCGAGACGGCGCTGCGGGATCCACTCGTCATCGAGCCCGCGAGGGTCGACCGCCCTGTGCTGGCCGACCGGTTGCGGGCGCATAAGGGGGATATCCTGTTCCACAAGCATCGTTTCGACGTGTTTACGAACGAGAACGTGCCCGCCGTCCTCGATGTGCTGAACCCGGACGACATAGTGCTGTACGGGGTGGCGACCGATGTGTGCGACAAGGCGGCCGTCGAGGGCCTGCTCGAGCGCCGTCCCCATACCCGGCTGTTCGTGGTGACGGACGCGGTGCGCGGGATCGACAAAGACGTCTCGGACCAGTTGCTCAAGGATTGGGGCGACGAGGGAGTTCGTCTCGTGAAAACCAAGGAAGTCGTGGAGGAGGGGCTCGTCGCAGATCTCGCCCGCGCCGGCGCATGACCGCCCGCGCCGCACCCGCGCCGCCCGCATTCGGGCGGTTCTTTCTACCCGGTCCCACGGACGTCCATCCCGAAGTCATGGCCGCGATGCAGCGGCCCATGATTGGTCATCGTTCCGGAGCCATGGAGCAGCTGCTGGCCGGCTTGGAAGCACCGCTCGGGCGGCTGTTCCGGACCGCGCGTCCCGTGCTGGTCGGCACCACGTCGGCCACCGGCTTCATGGAGATGGCGGTCCGGAACGGCGTCCGCCACCGCGCCCTGTCGATTGTCAACGGCTCGTTCAGCGAGCGGTTCGCGAACCTGGTCCGCGCGTGCGGGAAGGAGTGCATCCGACTCGATGTGCCGCTGGGGTGCGCGGTCGAGCCCGATATGCTGCGGGACACGCTCCGGCGTACGCCCGTCGACTCCGTAACCGTGGTCCACTCGGAAACGTCCACCGGAGTGCTGCAGGACGTCGAGACCCTGGCCACGGTCGTCCGGGAATTCGACGACGTGCTGCTGCTGGTGGACGCCGTGACGTCCCTCGCCGGGTCGCCCGTCGAGACCGACCGCTGGCAGCTCGACTTCGCCCTCACGGGCTCGCAGAAAGCGCTGGCGCTGCCGCCCGGCCTGGCGCTGGGCGTCGCCTCCGAGCGCATGCTCGAGCGCGCCCGGACGCTCCCGGCGCGGGGGCTGTATTTCGATCTGGTGAGCTTCCTCGACGCCACCACGAAGCACCAGCCGACCAACACGCCGGCGATCCCCCTGTTGTTCGCGCTGGAAGCCCAGCTCGCTCGCATCGAGCGGGAGGGCGGCGTGGAAGAGCGCTGGGCTCGCCACGACGCGATGCGTCGCCACGTCGAGGACTGGGCCGAACGTCGTGGCGTCGCCTATCTGCCGCGCGAGGGGCGCCGCAGCTGGACCGTGTCGTGCCTCAAGCTGCCGCAGGGCAAGGGTGCGAAACAGATCGTGGGGGCGCTGAAGCAGGCGGGCTGGACGATCGGGTCCGGGTACGGACCTCTGAAGGAGTCCACGATCCGCATCGGGCACATGGGCGATCACACCGTCGCGGCGCTGGACGAGCTGCTCGCCTTGCTGGACGGGCTCGTGGCGTGACCTACCGCGTGGCCGTCGCCGACCGCGTGGCGGAAACTGGTCTCAAACTGCTCGGCGCGACGCCGGAAATCGAGATCGCGAACTGCGCCGGAAAGCCCCGCGAAGAGCTGGAGCGCGCGCTGGCGGGCGCGCACGCGCTCATCGTGCGGAGCGAAACGCGCGTGACGGCCGACCTGCTCACGCGCGGCCCCAACCTGCGCGTGATCGCCCGCGCCGGGACGGGCGTCGACAACATCGACGTGCACGCGGCCACGCGCCGCGGCATCGCGGTCATGAACACGCCGGGCGCCAATACCGTCAGCGCCGCCGAGCACGCCATGGGGCTGTTGCTCAGCTTGGCCCGCCACATCCCCTGGGCTGCCGAGGCGATGCGCCGCGGCGAGTGGGATCGCAAGCGGTTCGAGGGCACCGAGCTGCGCGGCAAGACGATCGGGATCGTGGGGCTCGGGCGCATCGGCGGGCACGTGGCCCAGCTGGCGCGGGCGTTCGGCATGCAGGTGGTCGGGCACGATCCGTATCTCTCGCCCGAACGCGCCGCCGAGCTGCAGCTCAAGCTGCTTCCCCTCGATCAGCTGCTCGGCCAGGCCGACGTGGTTACGCTCCATGTCGCGCACACCGAGCAGACCCATCACCTCATCAACGCCGAGCGGCTCAAGCTCATGAAGCCCACGGCGGTACTCGTGAATACGGCCCGCGGCGAGCTCGTCGACGAAGCCGCTCTGGCCGACGCGCTCCGCGAGAAGCGCATCGGCGGTGCCGCCATCGACGTGTTCGCCGTCGAGCCACTGCCGGCCGACGCGCCGCTCCGCAAGCTCGAGCGGGTGATCCTCACGCCCCACCTCGCGGCCTCGACAGCCGAGGCCCAGGAGCGCGTGAGTGTCGAGATCTGCGGCGCCGTCCGGGACGCCCTGCTGGTCGGCGATCTCTCGTTTGCCATCAACGTGCCGGGTATTTCCGGTGACCTGCTGCGGCGGCTCGGTCCCTTGCTCGACATGGCCCGCCGCCTGGGTCGGCTGGCGCTGGCGCTCGTGGATGGCCCGGTCAGCGCCGTGGAGGTCGATTACGGGGGGAAGGACGACGCGGCGCCGCGTCCCGTGCTGATGGCTGCAATCGAGGGCTTGCTCTCGGCAATGAGCGTCGAGCCGGTAAGCCTCGTGAACGCGCTGCTAATCGCCGAAGAGCGGGGCATCCGTCACGCGCGCCGCACCGGGCCGCCCGAGCCTGGCTTCGAGACCACGATCGGTGTCACGCTCGAAGCCGCTCGCGGCCGGGCACGCGTCGCCGGCACCGTGATGGGCAACGAGCACGGCCGCGTCATCCGTATCGACGACTATCACGTCGACGTGGCGCCCGAAGGCTGGATGCTGGTGGTTCGCAACCGCGACGTTCCCGGTGTCATCGGCCGCGTTGGCACCCTGCTCGGGGGCGCTGGAATCAACATCGGCAGCTACCACCAGGCCCGGGTCTCCTTCCCGGGCCATGACGCGCTGGCGGCGATCACGGTCGACCAGCCCCTTACCAATGGCGTGCTCGATGAGCTGGGCAGGGTGCCGGACATCCAGTTCGTCAGGTTGGTGAATTTCGGGGACTGAGCGGCAGGTGTCCGGGCATCTGTCATTCATACCGCAACGACTCCACCGGATCCACCGCGGCCGCGCGCCGCGCCGGCAGGATGCCCGCCAATAGTCCCACGCCGATCAGGATGGCCACGCAGGTGAGCGCGATGGGCCACGACAGCTTCGGATTCAGAATGTATTGCATCGCCGGGTTTCCTTCCGTGGGAATGGCGTCGACCCCGAACACGATGAGCGTCGCGACCGCCAGGCCCACCAGCCCGCCGGACACGGCGATCGTCATCGCCTCGAAGAGAAACTGCGCCATGATGTGCCACCGTCGGGCCCCGAGTGCCAGCTTGATGCCGATCTCCTGGGTGCGCTCCTTCACGACGACGTACATGATGTTTGCGACGCCGACGCCCGCGATGAGCAGCGTGAAGGCGCCGACGAGCCCCAAAAAGATCTGGATCCCGAGGCCGACGGCGAGGTTCTCCCTCTCGCTCTCGATGAAGTCCCACATGCCCAGCGCCCGCTGATCCTGGGGGTCGAAGCGGTACTTCCGGCCCAGCACGCGGTATAGCTCCGCCTTCACGATGGGGCCCCGGGACGCGTCCCGCGGCTGCACGATGAGGTGGTTCACCCAGCGATTTCCGTAGATCGTGTGGAACGTGGAATAGGGAATGACTCCACGGTCCGCGTCGGGCCCGTTGTTGCTCGAGTCCTGGAATTTCTTCTGCAGCACCCCGACGACGATGAACGGCAGTCCATCGATGACGACGGTCTTCCCGATCGGATCGACGCCCTTGCCGAAGATCCGCGCCGCCAGCTCGTTCCCGAGGAACAGCACGCGCCGTTTCTGCGCGACGTCGGCGGCGCCGATGAAACGCCCGCCGGGCGCGGGCTCCATGTGCCGCATCGTTTCGTGCTCGGGACCGACGCCCTCGAGGAATGCGTTGGTGCGCGTCCGTCCCACCTGGTACGAGGTGCCCCATCGTCCGTAGGACACGCTGCCGTGGTCGACGTCCGGGATCGCGTTTCTGATCAGGTCCAGATCTTCCTCCACCAGGCGGATTCGGCGGCCCTGCGCCAACCCCGCGAAGGATGTGCTGGTCTCGCCGCCGTAGACCATGAAGATCCGCTCGCCGGCGCCCAGCAGGCCGTCACGGATCGTACGCTTCAGACCCTCTCCGAACGCCAGCAGCAACACGACCGCGAGCGTTCCCCAGGCCACCGCGAAGAAGGTGAGGAACGCGCGCGTACGCTGCGCCTTCAGGTCGCCGATGAAGTCCTGGAGCAGGATGAAGAGCATGCTAGCTTCTCAGCGCGTCCACCGGATCGAGCGCCGCCGCGCGTCTGGCCGGCATCAGGCCGGCCGCGAACGCGACCATCGCCAGGAGGGCCAGCGTCGCCACCAGGACGCTCGGGGAGATGGTCGGCGCGCCGACGAACTCCCGGATCGGCAAGCCACCCAGCGCCGCGACGAGGCCCACCGAGAGCAGGAAGCCGAGCGTCGCCCCCATCAGCACGATCATGAGTGCCTCGGCGAGGAACTGGCGCAGGATGTCGGTCCGGCTGGCGCCCACGGCGCGGCGGATCCCGATTTCCCGCGTGCGCTCCCGCACCACGATGTACATGATGTTCGCGACGCCGATGCCGCCCACCAGCAGCGTGAAGCTTCCGACGATCGCGAAAAACGCGTTGAACGCGACGAACATCTGGCCGAATCGCGTTTCCCATTCGCTCGTGTCCCAGAAACCCAGCGCGTCCTTGTCCGTCGGATCGAATTTGTCCTTCCGCCCCAGCGTCTCGTACACGTGCCGCTCGGCGACCTTCGTGAGCTCGGCGGATTTGGCGCGGTAGACGATGTTGTTCAAGAAGCGATTGCCGAACAGGGCGTAGTGCGTCGTCGCCGGAATGAAGATCCGATCCTTGTCCCGCTGCTGATAGGACGAGTTCTGGAGCTTGGGGCGCATGACGCCCACGATCGTGAAGGGCGTGTCGCCCAGGAAGATCTGTCGCCCGACGGCCGAGTCGTGGCCGAACAGCAGTGTGGCCAGCTCGTCGCCCAGCACCGCCACCCGGCGCCGTTCGGCGACGTCCCGATCGTTGATGAAGCGGCCCCCGGCTTGGGCGATGATGTTGCGCATCACCCCGTAGGCGGGGACGATTCCGGTGATGGCAGGAGAGGCGGCCTTCACACCCCGCCGGACGCGGGCGCTCCGGGTGATGAACTCCGGGCTGATGTACTGGATTTCCGTAACTTCCTGAGCGATCGTCGGCACGTCGTCCGGCAGGAGACGGATCGGGCGGCCGTCGGGGAAGCCCTCGAACGGCTTCGTGGTCCGCCCGCCGAACAGGATCACGATCCGGTCGCCCAGGCCGTGAAAGCGCTTCCGGGTCTGGCGCTCCAGCCCGACACCGAAAGCCAGCAGGACCACCACCGCCACCGTGCCCCAGGCGATTCCCAGGACGGTCAGCGAGGTGCGGAGCTTCTGGGCGCGCAGGTCGGCGACGAATTCACGCCACACGTCAGGTGATCTCGCGTGGCGGTGGCTCGACCAGCGACTCACCCTCCTTCAAGCCCTCCAGCACCTCGATGTTGATGGCGTCGGAGAGGCCGGTCTTGATGAGGCGCTCTTCGGGCTTGCCGGCGTCGGTCCGGACCGTCACGAAGCTCGAGTCGTTGCGATGCGTGACCAGCCGCTCGGGGATGTACAAGACACTGTCGCGTCGGGCGATGATGACCTCCGCATTGGCCGAATAACCGGCACGCAGCTTGGCGCCCGCCACCTCCGTCAAGGCGATCTCGATCGGGAAGACCGTCGCCTCCTCCTGTTTGTGCGCCTTGAGCCAGATTTTCGCGAGCTGGCCCTTCACGCTCGCGCCGGGCAGGGCGCCGATCTTCAGCGTCACGGGCATGCCTTCCTGCAGCCGGCCGACGTCGATTTCGTCCACGGTTCCCCGGAAGATCAGGTCCCGCATCGCCGCCATGCGCATCAACACCGTCCCCTGCTGGTACGGCGTCAGGGGTACCACGGGATCGCCGATCTCGATGGAATCTTCGAGGACGTAGCCGTCGATCGGGGCACGGACGAAGGTCTCGATCTGCTTATCGCCGGCCTGCACCTTGCCGCCCTCTTGGAGCGCGAGGCGCTCCCGCGCCAGGGAAGCTTGCGTGCGCGCCTCGTCCACCTGCCGCTCGGTACCCTCGAAGTCGGCGGCGGAGATCATGTTTCGATCATGCAGTTCCTGCTGGCGGGCCAGTTCGCGCTCAACATTCTTGAGCTCGATCTCGCGGAGCTCCGCGTTGCGTCGCAACTCGAGCATCTCGAGCGGGGTGGGGTTGGGGGAGATTTCCAGCAGCGGCTGGCCCGTCTTGACGAAGTCACCGACTTCGGCGAACCGTCGCCGTACCACTCCACCCAGACTCGACTTGACGCTCACTTCGACCCGGGGCTCGATCGTGCCGACGGCGATTGCCTTATCGACCAAAGAGCCGCGAGTCACTTTGACTGTCTTCGGCTCGTTGCCCTTCTTGTCGCCGAGCTTACCGGCGGCCGCCAAGGCGCCGAGGCCGAGAACGGCGACCGCGCTGGCGATGGCGAACACTCTGCGGCGCTTCATCTTAGACGGCTCCGCTCAGGTGGGTGAGAGAGGATACGCGCTCTTTACGGGATCCGGTGTCGATTGGTTGCGGACTCGAGGGACAAGGGCACCGCCCCTGATAGGATGGCCGGGACCGGGAAAGGGTTGCGGGGTGCTGAGGCCGCCGGGTTTGCTTGCTCCTCCACCGACCGGGGTCTAGTATAAACGACCGGTCCCAACCAGTGTGGAGCCCCGGACATGGCGTCGTGCTCGCTGCGGTTGCGAACTCTGGGGGGTCTCGCTGTGGACGGCGATCCCCGGCCTGCGCTGGGGGCGGCCACCCAGCGGCGGCCCCTGGCCCTGCTTGCGCTCCTCGCTTCGGCGCGGGAGCGTGGCGTGAGCCGCGACAAGCTGCTTGGCTATCTGTGGCCGGAGAGCAGCGAGGAGAAGGCCCGTCATCTCCTGAACCAGGCTCTGTACGCCCTCCGCCGCAACCTGGCGGCCGATGACCTGTTCCTCGGCTCGAGCGAGTTGCGGCTCAACCCGGGGGCGCTGGGCGCCGACATGCGCGAGTTTGAAGAGGCCCTGGATCGAGGAGATCCCGAGCGCGCAGCGGCGATCTACGCGGGCCCTTTCCTCGACGGCTTCTTTCTGAGCGATGCCCCGGAGTTCGAGCATTGGGTCGAAGCCGAGCGCACGCGCCTGGCGTCGCGGGCAGAGCGAGCGCTCGAGACGCTCGCAGCGGGCGCAAAAGCGCGAGGCGATCACCGCGCAGCCGCAGAATGGTGGCGTCGACTCACGGCGCTCGATCCGCTGAGCTCCCGATTCGCCCTCGGCCTGATGGAGGCGCTCGTCGCAGCGGGTGATCGCTCCGGCGCGCTGCGGCACGCGCGGGTTCACGAGGAGCTGCTCGCTCAAGAGATGGGCATGAGTCCCGACGCGCGAGTGGCGGCGCTTGTGCAGAAGCTGCGCGCCGAAGCGGGATCGAACTCGGGCGAGCGCGTGGTAGTGCGGCGCGCCGCCGGCGCCCGCCCGTTTGCCGCGGCGCTTGCAGACCGCTACACCATCGAGCGTCAGCTGGGCCGGGGCGGCACGACCAACGTTTATCTGGCACGCGATCGCAAACACGACCGGGCAGTTGCTCTCAAGGTGCTCCACCCGGAACTGTCTTCCGTCGTCGCGGCGGAGCGTTTTCTGCGTCAGATCCGCCTCCTCGCGCGGTTACGGCATCCTCATGTGCTGCCGCTGTATGACTCAGGGGAAGCCGACGGATTCCTGTTTCTGGTGACCCCCTACATCGAAGGCGGCTCGCTGCGGGCGCGGCTCACACGCGAACACCGGCTTTCGGTGGTCGAGGCCCTTGGGCTTACCCGCGAAGTGGCGGAGGCGTTGGACCACGCCCACGCTCACAACGTGCTGCACCGCAACATCAAGCCGGAGCACATCCTGCTCGATGCGGGGCATGCCGTGGTCGGGGGGTTTGGGATCGTGCGGGCGCTCGAGGTGGCGCACGAGGAGATTCTCACCGCCGAGGGCCTGCGGGTGGGGACGCCGCGGTACATGAGCCCGGAGCAGACCGCCTGCCTGACGCTCGATGGGCGCAGCGATCTGTACAGCCTGGCGTGCGTGCTCTACGAATTGCTGAGCGGGGCGCCACCGCCGAGTGCGGCCGAGCCTGCGCCGATCCGGACACTCCGGCCGGAGGTTCCGGAGTCGGTGGAGGTGGCGCTGGCCCGCGGGCTGGCGCGCGCGCCGTCGGGTCGATTCGAGACGGCGAGCGAGTTCGCGCGGGCCCCCAGCGCGTAGCTTGTGGCCGAGCGTTTGAATCCGTTCCGGCGTCTGAGGAGCGCCATCGCCTGAATGGGGGAACACGATCGTGATTACGCCGCGATCGATGCCAACATTCCGAAGACGGCCGTTGACAATCGTCTCGTGCCCCAGCGCTCGGTGCAGAGCAATGGAGCCTTCGCCTATCCCGTGGCGCGGACCTAGAGCGGTGGCGCCTTGTCCCGTGCGATCCTGACCGGCGTAGATGGAGCCGTCGGTGTCGAGATCGAGCTTCGAATCGTAGTAGCTCTCCGTTTGGCCCATCACCCTTCGGCACGGCCTAGGGTCCGCTGTGCCTCATCGAGTACGTTCACGGCGATCCGGCGCAACACGTGGTCGTTCGCATACAGGGCGGCATAGAGCGCCTTGAGCGCTTCGACCTGGCGCCGGAGTCGAAGATGGTTGCGACGGTCGGTCGCCTCTCGCTGCGCCTTGCGCGAGCGATCCGCGGAGTCGCCCGCCCGTGCGCTTTCGCGATACAGCTCGGTGGTGGCCTTCGTGCTCTGAATCCTGGAGTACAGCTCGTGCTCGGTCCGCTGGTGGATGAGGACGCACGGGAGTTCATGCTCGTAGGACTCGCGAAGACGGCCCGCGAAGTCGACGTCCGCGAAATGCCGGCCCTCGACGATGTGGTGGATCTGCCAGTCTGCTCGTTCCTTGCCGAACGCGGGGAGCGCCTCGGCCATCACGTCCTTGAAGCGCTGGAGGTCGACGTAGGAGCCGAGGATGCGGTATGCGCCCGCCTGGCAGTGGTGAGGGGTTTGATAGATCCCGGGAGTCTCGCCCGTGGTGTATTGCACTCCCCGCAGATACGTCAGCGGCATATGGGTCATCGTTTCAGGCTGGCTCGCTCGTCAATAGGTTGCGCTACGGAAGCGTCGGGACCAGCTGTCGAGATTGCCATTCCTGGGATAGGCAGTGAAGGTGTGTCCGTCAAATTTGAGAATGCTGATCTGGATTCCGATTCCGACGGACACCGGCACCTCCCACAGATCGGCCAGCCGGTGCATAAGTCGCCGGGTGGCTGCCTTGCTCCCGAGGGAACAGCCGCCGTGTTCCATCATGCCGTACGGCGCGAAGCACCCTCTGAGTTGAGCCAACGTCGGCGTGAGTCTGTCGATGTGGCCCCAGTCGATGTAGCTGTGGTATTCCGTGGTCCAGGTCCCGTAATCGCGGCGGTTCAAGTCCACAACGTCGCCTACCGATACGGTCATCCACCGCCCCAGGTTGCCGTGGCCGGTGATTCGGAGCAGAGCCAACTTCCCGGCACCCCCACTTTGTGCCATCACGCTGCCCACCATTTGCTCGACACCGGCACACATCAAACCGAGCTCGATCGGACTCCCGCCCGCGCCTCGCAGCTGCGCGACCGCGCTGCCGCCCACACCCGGGTCACCGATGTCGACGACATCCGCTACCTTGGTGTTGTCTCCCAAGGGTAGATGCCGCCAGGTCTCAGGGCCCACGACCGAGTCCGGCGAAAGGTGATGGCTCGTCTGGAATGCAACCAGGGCTGCACGCGTCTTGGGTCCGAACATCCCGTCCACCCGTAGCGTGTTGCCTGCTCGATTGAGCAAGATTTGAATCAGGGCGAC
>Ga0209375_1003543_pt1 | contig 10844 bp, 11 predicted proteins | sample GraSoiAngelo_131_FD_185888 | JGI IMG/M metagenome (GOLD analysis project Ga0209375, IMG submission 185888) | Grasslands soil microbial communities from the Angelo Coastal Reserve, California, USA - 14_0929_02_30cm (SPAdes) (version 2) | ecosystem: Environmental > Terrestrial > Soil > Grasslands ...
GATAAACGCAGAGATCGGCTCTGAAGACCAAGTTGTAAAGGAACTGAAGTCTGTTCCGCAGGTCAAAGAGGCTTACATGGTCTACGGGGTATACGACATTGTGGCGAAGGTCGCCGCTGACAGCATGGACAAGCTAAAGGAGATTATCACGTGGAAGGTACGCCATCTCAATAAGGTAAAATCCACTCTCACCATGATAGTTATCGAGAACTAACAGTCTCCAAATCCGACTTCTTAGACTTGTATTGAGGGAATCGCCCCAGTGTTAACTGAGTTCCACATCGGAATCGACGACACCGATTCCAGGCTGGTTGGATGTACCACATACACAGCGGCGCTGCTTTTTCAAGAATTAGTATCCCAAGGATTCAAACCTCTCGATTTTCCCTGGCTGGTCAGGCTCAACCCTAACATTCCTTGGAAAACACGAGGAAACGGAGCCCTTTCACTACATTTCAATGTCGAGGAAGGAGAACTGGAAGAAGTCAAGAAAATCGCTGTCGCGACTGTCGAGCGCATCTCGGATCTTGCGCAGCGAGCGACGGACCCAGCCGTGGTATTTCTCAAGGGGCGAGTATCAAATCCGTTACGTGAGTTTTCCGCCAGAGCACTATACGATGTTCTCTCAGTCAGAGAAGCACGGCGGATCGCAAAGTGTGCCCCGGTAGAAGTGCACTTGCTCAAAGGGTCCCGTGGACTCGTCGGAGCACTGGCAAGTGTCGGAGCTGACCTCGACCACGATCACACATTCGAAATCATGGCATACCGGACGCCCGAAAATATTGGAACGACAAGAAGGGTGAGGCACGATTCAGTTCGACATATGGATACACTATTCCACGAATTGACTTTCAACAACATAGACCCTGAAACAGGCCGAGTGCTCATTTGCCCTCACGGTCCAGACCCGGTTCTTCTTGGCATTAGAGGCGAAGATCCTACCAGCGTCACTAGAGCGTTCAATCAACTAGAGATCAATGAGCCTATCGAAAGGGTCATGATCTTCAAGACAAACCAAGGAACAGACGCTCATCTCAGCTACCACACAAGAATCAAGGCGCTTCGACCCTACCAATCTGCGGTGATCACCGGCGCTGTCAGCTATTCACCTCGAATCGTTCGCGGAGGCCACGTGATCTTCAGAGTGTATGACGAGACGGGTTCGATCGACTGTGCAGCCTACCGGGCATCCGGGCCTGTACGCGAAACGTCCCTTCAGCTATCCCATGGAGACTCTGTTACCGTTTCAGGTGGCATCCGTCCTCAACCATTGGAAGAATTGACTCTGAATGTGGAGAAACTGGAGGTGACTAGTCTGGTGGACACATTTCGGCTGGAGAACCCTTCATGTTCAAACTGCGGCACCCGGTGTGAATCAATGGGCAGAGGTCAAGGATTCAGATGTAGAAAGTGCAGAGCACGGCTTCCAAGAATATCCAGGGTCGAAAAGCTAGAGCATCGAAATATCAGAGTGGGAGTGTACCTTCCACCGCCTAGAGCGCATCGACACTTGACCAAACCGACTTCTAGGGATGGAATCCGTTGCCCCACATCCTTCGAGACGAGCAATGCTAACATCGGGAAGATTCTAGAGTCACTGGCTTCAATTTCGATTGCGTCTTGATTTGATGAGGAGTGATATCGATGAGAATTTCTTCCAGTCAAACCTTTTAAAACTCGCTAGAGCCGGCTTCGTTCTTGTAGCGGGGTGGGGTAGATTCTCTGTTGAGGAGAAGCCTTCCCAGGTTTAACCCGCAGGGCTCATAACCCTGAGATTGATCGAGCCGAATCCGATCCTCAAGCGGTGGTTCGAAGGGCCCGGTGGGACCCGAAAATCCACCCCCCGCTACCAAATCTTTGGAACGACCATGAATTTGCTATCGGGGTCCAGTTGTCTTTTCTACATGCAAAACAGGTGTTAGGATTATGCTGGCTCCTGCAAATACGACGTGAGCAGTTCCGGAAATTACTATGCTTGAGCTCATCTGGGCCTTTATGTGAACCGCAGGGCTCACAGGAATCTTTAGCTCGTCACTTGGAACTTTTACGGGTTGGAGCCCAACAAGCCCTTGGACCGCTGCTGTAGCGCTGCCGACATGCAAGCTTACCATTGTTACATTCTCTACGGGGACCTTGGCGTTGGAGATTAGTGGTGACACATCGAACGGTTTCATGACGTCAAACGTGAACTTGGTATTCATAGTCATACCAGCATCATTCAAGTCGCCGTTGCTATGGATTGTCACTGAATCGATTGTGACATTTAGGCTAAGGAGGGAGGCCGAGAGTGTTTGGGGAGTTTGTGAGATTGGAGACAGTAGAGGACCAAAAGAGATCACTTGATTTCCTTGGATATCTGGTTGTATATCCGCCAAGTATATCGAAAGAGTTCCGTCTTTGGGAAGGATCGGGACCGGTGAAGCTTGGAAGAGGGCTATTGTTGACCCTGCTATGAGTAGACCTACCAGGCCATAGTAGACCATCTTTCTGGTTGCTAGGTCCATCAGTCTATTCCTCCCATGTTAGGGTCACTCTGCCAATTAACTCAACGATTTTGAACACCTGTTCTAGATTTTGATGATTTCTAGGGTCGCTGTCTCCAAGTCTTGATGGTTTCAAACCAGAATATTGCTGAGCCCAGCCCGCCGAAGAGCAGGCCGAAGAACGCGAAGAAATCGACTGTGACGAGGTTTAGGGCATAATAGATGGTTAGGACTGTGAATAGGACTGCGTAGAGGGAGAATCTGGGCACGAAGAACTGGCCTGGCAGCTTCATGAACTGCTTGAGAACGTCCACCTTCACCTCTTTGATCAGCTTGTACCCTCCAGCGTCCCGAGAGACGAGACCGAGATCTCGAAGCTTGTCCAGATGGTACAGAGCGAGGGTGGGGCTTGAGAAGTTCAAGGCTCTCTGAGCCTCTCGAACACCGACCGTCTGGTTCGAGGCGTTCATCACGAACCAGTATACCCTTAACGTGTTACCCTTGAGCTCGCTGGCTATTCTATCAGCGCTAACTTCCTGCGAGCCCGTAGACATGGTTAGCCAACCTAGATTTTGGTTAGGGATTGAGCGGGGTAGTTAAGGGTAGACTGTTCACGAACCATTATGAGAACTTAAAACAGTCATTTTTCTGATGACAGCCCGAGACCGTTTTGAAGGCAGTCAGATTCCACGAATTCGGCGGACCCGAGAAGCTTCAATTCGAGGAAGTACCTAACCCAAAGATTGGCCCGACGGAAGTTCTCGTCAGGGTGAGAGCGTGTGCACTGAACCATCTGGACATCTGGGCCAGAGCGGGAACGAGGAGAGAAAGGATTCCCCTGCCGCACATATCTGGCTCGGACATTTCAGGAGAAATCGCCGAGGTTGGAAATCTCGTTATTGGGCATTCTAATGCGGAGAAGGTTTTGATCGCACCGGGAATAAGCTGTGGAATCTGCGATTATTGCAGCAACGGATGGGACAGCCTATGCGAGTCTTACAAGATCATCGGATACGAAACTCAGGGCGGCTATGCGGAGTACGTGGCTGTTCCTGGAACGAATATTCTTCCAATCCCCGACAAACTCAGCTTCGAACAGGCAGCCTCAGTCCCACTCGTTTTCTTGACAGCATGGCATATGCTGGTAACTCGGGCGCGTCTGGTGCCGGGGGAAACGGTTCTGGTGTGGGCGGCAGGTAGTGGTGTTGGAAGTGCGGCTGTGCAAGTTGCCAAACTGTTGAATGCGAAGGTCATTGCCACCGTAGGGAGCGAGACTAAGAGAGACAAGGCTCAGAAACTTGGAGCAGATTTTGTTCTCAACCATCATACTCAGGACATACCCAGTGAAATCAAACGGGTTACAAATGGACGAAGGGTCAACGTCGTCTTCGACCATATCGGGGAGGCGACATGGGAGATGAGCATGAAGTCAATGGCTCCGGCAGGACGGCTAGTCAACTGCGGCGTCACAAGCGGTGGAAAAGCCGAGATCGACATCCGATACGTCTTCGTCAAACAGTTCTCCCTTATGGGGTCCTTTATGGGCGGACGCGGAGAACTCCTCAAAGTCCTCGGCTTCTTCGAAGATGGGAAACTCAAGCCCGTTGTCGACTCCGTCTTTCCACTTATGGAAGCTGCCAAAGCTCAAGTAAAGATGGAGAAGAGCGAGCACTTTGGAAAGATAGTCCTCAAAGTCTAAGGAATTTTCCGTAATCAGCGACTGATTTGGTACAGCCTACTCTGGTACCGAGGTTGTAGCAAGCTTTCCGTCGACGACTTTGACGAATAGGTAGCGATTGTCTCTGAGAATGATGGTCACTTCATTCTCCCCCTCTTCAATCTCCAAGATCTCTTGTCCTTTTATCCCATCATACTTTGCCAAGGTGCGATTCGCCTACTTCATCGTCTCCGATGATCTAGCCACATAAAGATGACGCTGTTGTTTCGGAAAAGTTCCCCGAAAAAAAATCAGGCAATCTGAATCTTCAAAGAAGGCGACTTACCTGACGCCTCTCCCCGCTCGGTAAAGACGTGCTTGCCCCACTTGGCGCTCACGCTGGCTCCCAGATTGTGATTGCCTTTCCCAAGTGCGCTCGCCGGCAACTCGAAGCTCCGCGTAACATTGAACATCATCTCTCTGGCTTCCTCTTCAGTTTTTGGATAGAGGATAGTCTCGAACTCTGTCGCCACTGTCATCCAGACACGGTGAGGAATCTCTGGGTTCCGCGTCCAGAAGAACACTGCTCTCCGGACAAACTTCTCTTCCTTCAATGGTTTTGCGAGTAATCGAACTCCCGACTTGTGCAGTTCCACCTTGAAGGCCATTCGTAGTCCACCATCATGCTGGTCATAGGCTGCTTCCCAGAACTTCTGATGGAAGTTTCGACGGACAACGCCGTCAAGGCGGAAACCCACAGTAAACGCGAGAGTGTCGTCAACCTTTGCCTTCTGAGGTGAGCAGTTGACAGTGACCTGTTCGATGCGCGCCCAACTACCCGCGTCTTGCTTGACAATAGATTTCTGCAATCTCTACCACTAGGCCCGAGGATGGCAGTTTCGAGCTCCCACGCTGAAAAACCTTGGCATCAACAGTTGAAGCCTTGAAGCGATTATAAGAACAGCCCGTACGAAGCTGAGATAGTCATGCCCTCAAACCATCCAAGATATGGCTTCGATCGATACTCCAGTGTTCGAATAGCCTATGGACCAAGCTTCGCACCTGATGGTCAGCATGTCTCGTTCATCAGCGACATCACCGGGGTCCCTCAGGCTTGGATTCTAGACCTTGCAACCAGTCGAATAGACCAGTTGACACTTTTCAATGAGCGCGTTTCTTCAGCCGTCTTTTCGCCGACCGGGGAAAACCTAGGACTCTCGATGGACCCTGGGGGCGGGGAGAGGCACCAAGTATGGACTTTGAATATGGAAAATCTCGCGGCGAAGAAGTTGACCGTTGGAGATGATTGGATCCGTGTCTTCGGGTCGTTCTCTCCCAGCGGTGAGTCAGTGTGCTATGCGTCAAACGAGAGAGATGAAAAATTCTTCGACATCTACACATGCGGTGTTGCGAGCGGAGAGAAGAATCTCGTCTACCAGAACGACGCTACGAACTATCCCTTGGACTGGGTAGACAAAGATCGAATACTCTTCACAAAGGCAAACACCAACCTAGATAATGACCTCTACCTACTCTGGCCTGAGACAGCCGAGACCGCCCACCTCACCAAGCACTCCGGTGAAGCCAGCTTTGACTACGCGGGCCACGCCAAAGACATGAGTACGCTGTATGTTATGACCAACAAAGACCGGGAATTCCTCCAACCCGCAACCATCGATGTTGGAACCGGACACTTGGATTACCTGATCGAAGAGGACTGGGACGCGGTAGGTGGCAGTGTCTCGCCTGACACTCGCTCGCTAGCATACTTCCGGAACGTTGACGGAGCGAGCAGATTGCATATTTACGACCTAGAGAAGAAACAGGATTTTCTGGTCGACGGGCTTCCCCTAGGTGCTTTTGAATCTCCGGTAGTTGCGGGGCGCAACCTAATGGATTGGAGCCCTGATTCCGAACATCTCGTATTCAGCTTTCAGGGACCAAAGCACAACCTCAACCTGTGGCTCTACGACAATGAGGATCAGTCGGTTAGACAAACCACGTTTGTCCCAACCGCAGCCATTCCATCGTCAAATCTGGTCGAACCAGAAGGTTTGAGATTTCCCAGCTTTGACGACCTAGTCATTCCAGTCTGGGCCTACCGGCCAGCTAATGGTCGCGGCTCCCTGCCAACGGTTGTTTTCGTCCACGGGGGCCCAGAGAGCCAAGAGACTGCCCGGTTCAACATAATCGTCCAATACCTAGTCAACCGAGGCTTCCTAGTCCTCGCTCCAAACGTACGAGGCAGCACAGGCTACGGGAAGAAAGGCGTCCACCTAGATGATGTGGACAAGCGTTTGGACTCTGTCCGGGACCTAGAGTATCTCGTGAAATGGGCGATTGGAAAAGGCCTTGCAAGACAAGACAGGGTAGGAATCGTAGGAGGAAGTTACGGCGGCTTCATGGTATTATCGGCATTGACAGAATACCCGGACATATGGGCAGCAGGAGTCGACCTCGTGGGGATCGCGAACTTCGAAACATTTCTGGAAAATACTGCACGTTGGAGACGACATCTCAGAGAACCAGAATATGGTAGCCTCGAAAACGACCGGGAATTATTCAAGCAGATCTCCCCGATACACCAAGTGGACAAGATACAAGCGCCTCTATTGGTGATTCATGGAGCGAACGATCCTAGGGTTCCAATCGGGGAAGCGGAACAGATAGTGGATAGACTGAAAGGCCTTGGAAGACACGTGGAATTCCTGCGATTCGAGGACGAGGGCCATGGAATCGCGAAGATCCCGAACCGGGTCAAGGCTTACACTGCTATAGGGGACTTTCTAGAACGGACGCTTCTAGCCCCCGAAAAACCGGCGCCGAACGCATAGGGGCTTCTCGTATTTTCGTGCCTTTCGCGAAAATAGAAAGGGAAAGAACCGGATAGAGACTCTCGTATCTCCTCTAATTCCAGGCAAGAAAATGCTGGGAAGATAATTTTTCCGGTCTAGGTGCCGGTGATCGGTTCGATGTGTACCGCGCTGCAGCCGCAGCCGTCAGCGTGCTTTCCACGTCGTAGCTGTCCACGGTAGAGGCGTGATTCGAGCTTCTCACCATTCTTCTTCTCCCACTCCTCCACGCTGACACCGTACTTCTTCTGTATCCTGTCACGGTACCATTCGGGGATGACGTTGAAGCTACAGAATGGAATGATCCTCATGTCCGGTGTGAGATAGTGGATATCGCATCGCTGTAGTCGTTCCTCGTCCTGGTTGTACTTGTCCTGGAAGTGCATCATACCCAGGAACATGCTTCGGACGTGGAATTGTCCCACTGAACTGTAGTCGTGCTTTAGCAAAGCTCCAACCAGCAACTTGGACAGGTTGAGTCCAGCAGGCTGCTTGTCCTTCTCGATGAAGCTGTTCAGTTTGGTAATGAATTTCGCAGCGACAAGATACTTGTTTGTGCCCGAGTTTAGCTCGTCCGTCTTCTCGTCCAAGTACTCGAATAGTCCTTTGAGGTCTACGAACGATGTGATGGGGACCATCTTCTTGGTGTCTTTGTCCTCGAACACGTATGTTCCAGCGCCGCACGCGAAGTGTATCGACAGCTCGTACTGTGGTCTCTTCGTGAATGCTTCCACGAAGTGGGTCACTGGCGAGCAGCTAGGGACTGGGAACCATGCGTCTCTCGGAATCTCTCCGTTGGTCTGCTCTTCGATTCTCTCGATGCAGTCTGGAATGGTGATTCGGTACTTTTCCCTCTCTTGTTTCTTCATTCGTCCTGTTAGAGAGACTGGTTGGTAGCTGATAGCTCGGACGATGTCGATGTTTCGCTGGGCAAATCGTAGTATTCCACCTAGCTCATGATCGTTTATCGATTTGATGACTGTTGGAACAAGCACTACCCCGAGGTTGGCTTTTCGGCAACTCTCGATAGTGTACGGTGCTTCCCAGTGGTTCTTGGGGTTGGTCTTGGGGCTGACTCCGTCGAAGCTCATGTAGAGGTTGCTGAGACCGTTATCGCGTAAGATGTGAGCTAGGTTGGGGTTAAGTGCGAGGTTGATCCCGTTCGTGTTGAGCTGGATGTGGTCTACTCCTTCTTCCTTGATGATCCGGACGATCTCCGGAAGCTCTGGTCGTAGGGTCGGTTCTCCACCGGTTATCTGGAGCGAGTTTCCGGGTACTGGCCTCTCGGCTTTGAGGGCGCGGACCATTTCCCTGACCTGGTCGAGGCTTGGCTCGTAGACGTATGCTCCTTCCAGTCCTTTCTTCACGTAGAAGAAGCAGTACCAGCAGGTTAGGTCACAACGGTTCGTAACGATGATGTTCGCGAGGCCTGTGTGGCTGAGGTGGTTGGAGCACAAGCCGCAGTTTGCGGGGCATGCGCAACTCTCAATCGGGACGTTCGGTGCGTGGGTTCCTTTGCCGTCAGACCAGTAGGTCGCGAATTTCTGATACATGTCGTATGAGCCGAAGTAGAGCTCTTCTGTCTCACCGTGTTCTGGGCAGGTCTTGGTCATGAAGACCTTGCCTTCCCGCTCGAAGACGGTGCTTGGGAGGATGCGGTTGCATTCTGGGCAGATGCTCTGTGTTCGGCGAATGAATTGGCCTATTTGCTTCTGTGGTGGCTGTAGTTCCACCGGTAATTCGATTTCTAACAGTGCCATCATATACCACTCTGAGTAGTGAATAACCGTTGAGCACTGGTATTAATGCTTTTGACACCAGTCACAAGGTGAAATAGGGTACTACCCTGAGGGGTATCTTATGCCCGTTCCGGGCTCCCTCAAACGCCAGGCAATTGACAAGAACGAGATCGCTAAGCTTCTCGAACAGCAGTTCAACCTTCCCACATTGGAAACGCGTGCTTACCTTCAGATGCTGGAACGAAGCAGCATTGGGGTAGATGAGCTCGCCGAAACCCTCGCCCTCTCAATGGACAAGACAAGGGACCTCCTTCAAACAATGATTACCAGAGGGCTCATCATACGGGCACCTGGATCGAAGAATGGATTTAGCGCGCTTCATCCGAGGATGACGATGACGAACATCTTCAAGATCTACGAGAAAATGGTTGTTCAGGACCTGAGAGACCGGCGCGCTACCGTCGATCGAATGGTGAACCTCCTAACACCAATTTTTGACGAGAGAAAGAACTAGGGAAGCAACAAGCCATGGCCGCTGAGACCAGGAATGCAACTGAGCCTGGATTCCGAAACGTCTGGTACTTGGGCATTGTAAGCCTCTTCACCGACATCTCGTCTGAGATGATTCTCGGCGTCCTCCCTCTCTTCGTAACTATCGACCTTGGGGCGGCCAAAGAGCTTCTTGGACTAATGGAAGGCGCAGTGGACTCCCTAAACTATGCATTCCGAAAGTTTTGCGGGGGTAATCTCGGATCGAATCGCAAGCCGAAAACCCTTGGTAATAGTTGGTTACGCGCTTTCCACTGTCGCCAAGCCGTTCTTTTCTGTCACCAGTAACTTTGCAGAGGCCCTTGCAGTAAGGCTGACTGATCGGGCTGGAAAGGGAATTCGAACCTCTCCACGTGACGCTCTGATAAGCGACTCCGTTAGGGAAGCTGTGAGCGGACGTGCCTTTGGCCTCCACCGGTCACTCGACCAGCTCGGCACCATAATTGGACCCATTCTAGCTTTCTTCCTCATACCCATTATCGGGATCAGAAACCTATTCCTCATCTCGCTCGTCCCAGGCTCAATCGCAGTAGTCGTGCCAGTATACTTCGTGGTCGACAAGGGCGGCCTCAAGAAAACAACGAGCATATTCAAGAACGCGGGAAAGGTTCTGAACCGAAAGTACACCACCTTTCTGATCGTAATTGGAATCTTCGCTATCGGGGCATACAACTTTTCATTCGTCCTTGTGAAGGCAAACGCTCTCGGCGTAAACCAGGCCATCGTTCCACTAGTCTATGCGATCTTGAACGTGGCAACAGTCGTGGCTGGGCTGCCGTCAGGGTTGCTGGCCGACAGAATCGGAAAGGACAAGGTCCTCATAGGTGCGTTCGGACTATTCGCGGTATCCACTATTGCGAGCATCCTCACAACCAGTGGAGTTGTTCTGGCCTTTGGAATCGCTTTCATCTACGGGCTATACCTCGGCACTTCCGATACTGTGCAGCGTGCTGTGATTCCGTTTTTGACTGCGGGAGAGTTGAAGGGAACCGCCTATGCTCTCTACTATCTTCTCTTGGGTGCCTGCTCGCTTGTCGCTAACTTCTTGTTCGGTGCTTTATGGGACCAAGTTTCTTCGACCGCAGCTTTTTCCTACAGCCTCGTAACCTCGCTTGCTGCAGTCGTTGGTCTCACCGTTCTCACAATTTCGTGGGGTAAGACCCGCGGTCCAGTCTCTATCGCGAATTAGTTCTCTAGATTACTAGTCGGATTCAGAAGACTGTTCCGGAATCGGATTCGGACTGTACCGTTTCTTGTCCCTGTTCTCTTGCAGAATATCGGCGAAAGGCTCGCTCTCTTCTTCGGCTTCAGCTTCAGCTTTCTCTTCAGCATCTTGGGATTGCGTGCTCTCCTCAGCTGGAGCGTTCTCTTCGGGTAGACTGGTTTCATCTATGGATTCGGCCGGCGACGGACTTGCTTCGACTGGCCCAGAAGGAGAAACATCAGGGGCGGGGCTTGTCGGGATCTCGACCAAGGGGGTCTCCGGAACCACTTCGATCGCGGTGGACCTCTCGTCCGAGGTTTCGAGGGACGGTTCTTCAGGTTCTGAGGGAGCGGTAAGGTG
>Ga0209375_1003544_pt1 | contig 10840 bp, 10 predicted proteins | sample GraSoiAngelo_131_FD_185888 | JGI IMG/M metagenome (GOLD analysis project Ga0209375, IMG submission 185888) | Grasslands soil microbial communities from the Angelo Coastal Reserve, California, USA - 14_0929_02_30cm (SPAdes) (version 2) | ecosystem: Environmental > Terrestrial > Soil > Grasslands ...
CGGAGCTGCCACGGCGTGTAGGTCGCGAGCGGCGCGAGGAGCTCGAGGCCACGCACGCCGCCCATCTCGTTGCCATCGGCGTCGACCTGCGAGACCAGCGCGGGAAACGGCGGGCCGATGGCGGGGGGCTCGCGCGTGATGATGCCGGCCGCCCAGCGCGGGCCGTAGTCGACGCGGTAAGCCTCGTGGATCACCGACGGCGCGACGACATCCGGGATCGCGGGAAGCTTCAGGGCTGCGATGGGGACGAGCGTGCCGGCGCCGAGCGTCGGATAGGCGCTCTCCGGCGGTGTGCGATCGTCCACGACCCAGTCGACGAGTCGCGCGAGCAGCGCGCGAAGCGTCACCAGGAAGTCGAGTGGGTTGTTGCGATACGCGTGGCCCGCGCGCTCGCCGACCGACGGCGGAAACCCGCCGATGAAGTGCTGGCCGCCCGCCAGATGGTAGATGCGCTCGCTCGGCAGCGGCGCCACGTCCGCGCGTCCGTCCGGCGACGTGTGGATGAGCGAGGCGGTCCGTCCCCAGTATTCGTAGCCGGTGTTGGTGAAGAAGATCTTCGGGCGGTGCGCGGGCTCCAGGCGTGCGAGCAGTCCGTCCCTGATGCCGGTCTCGGGATCCGTCTGTGTCCGCGTCGTGAACGGAAACAGATCGGTCGGGTAGAAGAACGCCGAGAAGCGGTGCGCGTCGCGCGAGGGCTGGGCGAAGCGATGATTGAAGCTGCCGCGCCCGGCGCCGGCGGTGTGCACGAGCATGCCGTCGAAGACCTTGCGCCCGGCTTCGTCGGTGTTGAACCCCTGGTAGAGGAAGTGACGCAGGAAGCGTCCGCTCTGCGAGATACCGGCGGCGATGGCGGCCGTGACCGGAAACTCCGAGCGAGTGTCGTAGCGCGCCGAGGAGATGACGTCGCGCACAGCGGCCAAGCCGATGCCGACGACGACGGGGTCGCGCGCGCGATAGACCAGCTCGTAGATCTTGCCGCGCTCGAATCCGCCGGTCAGCGAGATGTGCGTGCGGTCGTCCGCGAGCCGACCGTTGTCCAGCCGCGCGAAGCGCCAGCGCTCGCGCGGCACGATCTCGCGCTGGCCGAGCCTGGCCGGGCGGACGGTGAGCACGTTGTCCGGGTGGACCGGATCGCTCACGGGGTAGGCGACATGATCACGATGCGCCAGCGGCAACGTCGCCGTCGGCCGCTCGACCGTCCAGTCGCTGCGCACGAGCCCCTCGATGGGCCCCTCCGCGCCGCGCGCGACCGGCGCGTGCAGGCGCAGCAGCCCGGGCTCGCGCGGCACGTCGAACTGCCAGCCGATCCAGATGATCGTGAGGTTCATCCGCATCAGCAGGCGATCGCCGAAGTCGTCGTCGCTCGTGGGATCGCGACTCCAGGCGGCGCGATTGAAATATGGCAACAGCGCCTTGCCGCCGCGATTGCTCACCTCGAGCAGCGCGACGGAGCCGCGCGCGGGCGGCCGCCGCGGCCGCAGCACCATGAAGTCCGCGGAGGCCTCCACGCGGCCGCGCGCATTGCGGGGTGCGTTGACGAGGTCGACGATGGCCGCATTCGCGGGGTGCGCGGGATCCAGCTCCAGCTCGACCGTTCCCGCGAGCTTTTCGTAGTCGCCGCCGAGGACGTCCTGCCGCGTGCTGACGACGACGCGACGCACCTCGGCGCCGGCGGTCGCGGCGGCGACGAGAACGACCACGAGGGCGGCCAGCGCGATCCGCGTCTTCATCGCGCGTCGTAGCTCACTCGGTGCACGCGATCGGCGTGATCGTCCGAGACGTACACGCTTCCGTCACGCCCGATCGCGAGGTCGACGGGCCGGCCGATGATGCGCTCGCCCTGGCGCCAGCCCGTCGAGAACGCCTCGATGCCCGTCGCACGCCCCGCGCGAAAACGGACGCGGGCGATTCCGTAACCGGCGGCGGGAAGGCCGGGCCGCGAGCCATGCAGGGCGACGAAGAGATCGCCGACGTACTCCCGCGGGAACTGCGCGCCGGTGTAGAAGGCGAGCCCGAGCGGCGCGGCGTGCGGCGGCAGCTCGAGGCTCGGGCGCGTCATGCCGCGACACTCGCCCGCGTCGCCGAACGTCGGATCGATGCTGAACACGCCGCGCTCGGCGAAGCAGCGCGGCCAGCCGTAGGTGGCGCCCCGGCGAACCTGCGTCACATAGTCGGGCGGCGCGGCGCCGCCGGGCCAGTCGCGCTCGTTCACGCTCGTCCACAACGCGCCGGTCGTCGGCTGAAACCCGAGCCCGACCGGATTGCGCAGGCCGCGCGCGAAGCGCTCCTCGCCCGAGCCGTCGGCGTTGTAGCGCACGATGGCGGCGCGGCGCCGCCGGGCCAGTCGCGCTCGTTCACGCTCGTCCACAACGCGCCGGTCGTCGGCTGAAACCCGAGCCCGACCGGGTTGCGCAGGCCGCGCGCGAAGCGCTCCTCGCCCGAGCCGTCGGCGTTGTAGCGCACGATGGCGGCGCGGCGCGGATCGCGCTCCTCGCACACGTCGCACGACGACCCGATGGCCACGTACAGCTTGTCGTCGGGGCCGAAGGCGATGGAGCGCGTCCAGTGATGCGCGCCGTGCGGCAACCCGTCGACGACGACCGTCGGCTCGACAGCCGTCTGCGTCGCCGCCCGATAGCGATAGCGGACGATGCGTCCGGTCTCGGCGACGTAGAGATGGCCGTGTCGCACCGCGAGTCCGTGCGGCAGATCGAGGTCCTTCACCACGGTGACGACGTCCGTCGCGCGCCTGCCGCCGCGCGGCGCGGGCAACGCCACCACGCGACCCTGCGCCGTGATCGACGCCAGCACCACGCCGTCGGGATCCACCGCGAGACCGCGAGCGCCGCCGAGCTTTTCCGCGAAGACGTCGATGCGGAACCCGGCGGGCACGGTGATTTCCTGCGCGCCGGCCACGCCGACGCTCAGCAACACGAGTACCGCGGTCATCCACCACGTCGTGATGGTCGTACCCTAGCACGGCCCCTTCGATGCCCTTGACATCGACCGGTCGCCCGGACAATTCTTCCGGCCACGCGGCTGTCCGGTCGTCCGCTCCGTTCGCGCGGCGGAGCAAGGGGAACGGGATGCGCGTCAGATCAGCAGGCCAGGCACCGGTCGCCTCGCCCGGGCGTCGTAGGATTCTCGCCCTCGCCCTCGGTATGGGCGTCGGCCTGCCGCTCGCGCGCGTGATCGACGCGCAGGACGTGAGCGCGCGCCGGGCGCGGCCGCAGCCCAACGATCGCTTCGTCTTCGTCGTCGGCGAGCGCAAGGGGCGCGTGATCTCCCTCGAAGATTTGCCTCCCGGCGGTGCGCCGCTCACCGGCTATCCGATGGACGTCGCCACCGGCATCGTGCGCGACGACAGTCGGCTGAATCAGGTCCTGCTCGTCCGTCTCGATCCGGGGGTGCTCGACGCCCAGACGCGCGCCCGGGCCGCGGAGGGCATCGTCGCGTACTCCGCGGTCTGCACGCACACCGGCTGCGACGCGTGGGACTGGCAGGCGGCCTCCGGCACCGTGAAGTGTCCGTGTCACTTTTCCGAATTCGATCTCAAGGCGGGCGCCCGCGTGCTCAACGGTCCCGCGCAGCGACGCTTGCCGTCGTTGCCGCTCAAGATCGCCGATGGCGCGCCCGTCGTCGCCGCCGGCTTCGTCGGGCGGCCGGGCTTCGAGTCCGGCGGGGCATGATCCTTCGACACCCACACAGGAGACCACAACGATGTCGGTGAGAACGCTGGCTCTCGTCGCCGCCGCACTCGCCCTGCTCGCGCCCGCGATGCTCGGGGCCCAGAGCGCCGTCAGCTACACGCCCGTGACCGAGCAGCGGCTGCTCAATCCCGAGCCGCACAACTGGCTCATGTACCGCGGCAACTACAGCGGTTGGGGTTACAGCCCGCTCGATCAGATCACGCCGTCCAACGTCCGGAAGCTGGTGCCGGTGTGGAGCTACTCCACCGGCGTGACCGAGGGTCATCAGGCGCCGCCGATCGTCAACGACGGCGTGATGTTCATCACGACGCCGCAGCAGCAGGTCATGGCGCTTCGCGCGAAGACCGGTGACCTCATCTGGCGCTACAAGAAGGACCTCCCCGAAGACTTGCTGCAACTGCACCCGACGAACCGCGGCGTGGCGCTCTGGGAGGATCGCGTGTTCGTGGCCACGGTGGACGCGCATCTCATCGCGCTCGATGCGAAGACGGGCAAGGTGATCTGGGACACGACGGTCGACGATTACAAGAACGGCTACTACTTCACGCTGGCCCCGCTCGTCGCGAAGGGCAAGGTCATGGTCGGGACCTCGGGCGGCGAGCTCGGCATCCGCGGCTACATCGCCGCCTTCGACGCGCGCGACGGCAAGCAGGCCTGGAAGACCTACACGATCCCGGGACCGGGCGAGCCGGGTCACGACACGTGGGAAGGCGACGCGTGGAAGACCGGCGGCGTCTCGGTCTGGCTCACCGCGCACTACGATCCGCAGCTCAATCTCACGTTCTGGGGGACCGGCAACGCGGGGCCGTGGCCCGGCGACATGCATCCCGGCGACAACCTCTACTCGTCGTCCGTCATCGCGCTCGACGCCGACACCGGCAAGATCCGCGGTCATCACCAGTACCACTGGAATGACTCGTGGGACTGGGACGAGGTCTCGACGCCGCTGCTGATCGACTTTCCGAAGAACGGGCGCGTCGTGAAAGGCCTCGTGCACCCCGGTCGCAACGGCTATCTGTGGCGGCTCGAGCGCCGCGCCGACGGCATCGGATTCGTCGACGCCAGGCCGTTCGTGACCCAGGAGGTGTTCACGAAGATCGACCCGGTGACCGGGCGCCCGACCTACGACCCCGAGCGCAAACCGCGCAACGGCGCCGCCGTTACGTTCTGTCCCGGACTCTGGGGCGGTAAGGACTGGACGCCGGCGGGCTACAACCCGAAGACGAACTACCTCTATATCCCGGCCAACGAGAACCTCTGCAGCACGCTCGTCGGCCAGGCCGGGGCCTACGAGCCCGGCAAGCTGTTCCTCGGCATCGATCGGCCGAAGACGACCATGAGCTGGCGGCAGGGAGCGTCGCACATCGGCGAGCTGCAGGCGTGGGACATGAAGACCGGCCAGAAGGTGTGGACCCACAAGTTCCCGTATCAGAACTGGGGCCCGATCCTCACCACCGGCGGCGGCCTCGTCTTCCTCGGCGGCACCAACGATCGCAACTTCCGCGCGTTCGACGCCAAGAGCGGCAAGGTGCTGTGGGAGTTCAAGACCAACTCCGGGGTCACCGGCGTGCCGAGCTCGTTCGCGGTCGACGGCGTGCAGTATGTCGCCGTGCAATCCGGCTGGGGCGTCGACGCCCAGCGCATGCAAGCACGGCTCGACACCTTCCTGGGCACCAAGACGGAGGTGCCGCAGGGTGGCGTGGTGTGGGTGTTCGCGCTGAGGGAGTAAAGGAGGACGCACGATGGAATTCAACGTGTTCGAGCAGTTCAAGGGTTTCGAGCGGACCGGTGAGGCTCCGCGCACGCCCGAAGAGCAGGGCACGAGGTTCTTCCTCGGCGGACACCTCGGGCCGCGCCTGGAGCCGCACATCGACGATGCCGCGGCGCGAGCGCGCATGTCGCGGCGCAATTTCCTGGCCACGGCCTCCGCGCTGCCGGCGGCCATGCTCGCCGTGAACAAGGTCACCGGCATGCGCTTCTTCGACGTCACGCCGGCCGAGGCCTACGAGCCGGCGGCGGCCAAGGAGATCAAGATCAACCGCAAGCCGGGCGCCGACTTCATCGTCGACGCGCACACGCACATCTGCACGCGCAAGGACGGCTACATCCCCGGCGTCAACACGACCGAGCGCGGGATGTGGTTCGTGCAGCTGCTGGATGATCTCGGCAAGGCCATGGGGCTGCCGAACGGCACCAAGGACATGACCGTCGAGAATTTCGGCAAGCTCATCCTCGAGGGCAGCGACACGAGCGTCGCCATCTTCAATCCGTTCGGCTTCCGCGAGGACTATGGCGGCAAGGACATGATCCCGATCGAGGAGCAGGCCGAGGTCAAGCAGCGCTGGCCGACGCGCACGGTCATGCTCGGCGGCGGCCTCACACCGAACCAGGGGCTGTCCGAGACGCTCGAGCGGATGACGATGTTCGTGGAGAAGTACCAGATCTCCGGCCTCAAGCTCTACACGTTCGACTCCACGAAGAAGCGTGGCTGGTGGTTCGACGATCAGAAGCTCGCGTACCCCATGTGGGAGAAAGCGCGCAAGCTCGGGCTCAAGAACATCGGCTGCCACAAGGGCATCCCGTTCGGACAGTTCATGGCGCGCTACGCGCACCCCGAGGATCTCGACGCCGTGTGCGATGACTTCACGGATCTCAACTTCATCGCCTACCATTCGGCGTGGCCGTATCAGCACGAGCTGGCGGCACTCAAGGGCTTCAAGCCCCAGCGCAAGAACCTCTACGCGGAGGTCGGCTCGACGTTCGCCGCGACGGTGACGAACCGGCCGCTGGAGTGCGCCCACGTGCTCGGCACGCTGCTGCGCGACCTCGGCCCGGACTATGTGATGTGGGGCACTGACTCCGCGCTCTGGGGCAATCCACAGTGGCAGATCGATGCGTTCCGGAAGTTCCAGATTCCCGAGCAGCTCGTCGAGGGCCACGGGTATCCGCCGCTCACCCCCGAGCTCAAGGCGAAGGTCTTCGGTCTCAACGCGGCGCGCATCTGGAATCTCAAGGCCAGCGCGAGCGCCGCGCAGAGCGCGTGATGCCGGTCTACGAGTACGAGTGCACGCCGTGCCGGGTCATTTATGAGACCCGGCACGGCATGAACGATCCGGCGCTGGCAAGCTGTCCCCGCTGCCACGCGCCGGTGAGTCGTCTGATCTCGGCGCCCAATCTCAATCGTGGCAACTACGCGAGCCCGACGGAGGCAAAGTACGCGGGCATGAGCGCGCGCGAGGAGATCGCGCGCGAGCGGATCTTGCAGAAAGACTACGCGCGCATCTGGCTGCCGCCGCCGGTGAAGCACAGCCCGTGGGACGAGACCGATTGAGCTGATCGGACGAGTGCTCGTGGCGGCCGGCGTCGTCCTGCTGGCCGCCACGCCGGCGCGGCCGGCGCCGCCGCGGGTGCTCGTCGTGACGTACTCGGCCGGGTACCAGCACGACGTGGTGCGGCGTCCGGCGCCGGCCGAGCCGTCGACGGTCGAGCGCGTGCTGGCCGACCTCGGCCGGCACTCAGGCAGTTTCGACGTCACGCTCGTGGCGGCGCGTGAGGAGTTGGACCGTCTCACCGTGGCCTCGGTGCGCGCGCATCGCGCGATGGTGTTCTTCACGACCGGCGAGCTGCCGATCGCGCTCGCGGTGCGGCAGGCGATCTTCCAGTCGGTTCGCGACGGCGGTGGCTTCGTCGGCGTGCACAGCGCGACGGACACCTGGTACACGATCCCCGAGTACCGCGAGCTGCTCGGCGCCGCCTTCGACGGGCACCCATGGCATCAGCGTGTTCGGCTCGTCGTCGAAGACCGCGCGCACCCGGCCACGCGACAGCTCGGCGACGCCTTCGAGATCACCGACGAGATCTATCAATTCCGCGACTGGTCACGGTCACAGGTGCACGTGCTGCTGCGCCTCGATCCGCACTCGGTCGATGCACGTCGTGGCAAGCGTGCCGACGGCGACTACGCGCTGGCGTGGACCAAAGCGTATGGTCGCGGCCGCGTCATCTATACCGCGCTCGGCCACGAGCCGGCTGTCTGGGCCGACGGCCGCTTCCAGGAGCACCTTCTCGGCGCGATCCGGTGGGCCCTCGGCGGCGCGTGAGGCGACTCAACGGCACGCGCCTTGATGGGACAGCACCGGGAGGCACCCATGAAGACATTGCTAAGCGTTGCACTGCTCGCAACGATCGCGTTCACGCTGGCGGTGCCGGCGTTAGCCGCCCAGCCGACTCAGGCCGATTTCGACGCCTGCAATCGCGCGGCGCAGGGCGCCGTCTCGAGCCCGAGCGCCTCGCCGCAGGCCGGCGGTGCCGCGTCACCGCAGGCCGGCGGCGTCGGCCCAGGCGGCGCAACCGGGCCCATGGGTTCCGGGCCGGGCGGCGCTCCGGCGGGCGGCGTGACCACCGGTCCGTCGGTCACGACGCCGGCCGGCACGCCCGATTCCACGAGCGGCGTCCAGCAAGGTGGCGCCGCCGGGAAGACCGGACCGATGATCACCGGCAGCGGTCGCCAGCCCGGAAGCACCGGCGGCGTGCGTGAGGGCACGGGCGCCGTCAGCAAGGACGCGGCGGACGCGCAGCTCAGCGGCATGGCCGATCGGGGCACGACGGACAGCGCGTACAAAACCGCGTATCAGGACTGCATGAAGCAACGCGGCTTCTAAACCAATCGTGTCCGAGCCGCACGACTCAGCGGCGGAGTCGTGCGGCTCGCGACGCCGCGGTTACGGCGCGACCGGCGGACGGTAGGCGATGCCGTAGCGCGCGAAGATCTTCGGAATCGTCTGATCCGCGATCAGCACCTCGATCGCGCGATTGACGGCATCGACGAGCGGCGGATCGGCGTTGCGCAGTCCGACGGCCACGTTCCAGCGGAAGTCCCGCTCCGGCACGTAGGCTTGGGAAATCTTCACGCTGCCGGGGTGCAGCTTGAGGTACCAGCCGACATACGTGTCGGAGACGAGCCCCGCGACTTCCTCACCCTTCGCGAGCGCGTCGAGGACCTCGAACGAGCTGCCGTATGAGGCGACCGGAACCTTGCGCATGTCGAGCACGTAGTGCGGCCACGACGTGTGCTCGACCGCGATCTTGCCCTTGACGTCTTCCAGCCGCGCGACCGGCGGCGACGCCGCGGGCAGCGCGAGCACGTAGCCGCTCGAGACGTACGGCTTGGTGAGACGCGGGCCCCGGCGCGGGCCGCCGTCGTCGGCCTTGACGATCGTGCCGATGCTGGCGTCGCAGTCGAGCCGGCGCGCGTGGCGCGTGAAAACGATCCAGTCCACGCGCATGCCGACGCCGAGCTGCTTGGCGATCGCCTCCGCGATCTCGAGCTGGAATCCCGGCGTCGTCCGGTCCTGGCTCGAATACGGCAGCGCGTCCGGGTGCGCGCAGATGTTGAACGTGCCGCGCTCGCGCACGCTCGCGAGCGACGCGGCCTGCGCCCAGCCCGCGCCCGCGGCGAGCAGCAGCCCCACGACGACGAGCGCGCGTGCCGCGCTCACTCGTCCTTCGCGTTCGAGAGCGACATGACGTAGGCGACGAGTTTCCAGATCTCCTCGGGCGGCAGCATCGTCTGGAACGCCGGCATCACCAGACCGGTGGCGCCGCCCAGCGATCCCTGCGCGATTCTCGCGTAGAGCGAGTTGGGATCGTACGTCTTGCCGCGCAGCTTGGGCGCGCGCGACACCCGCCCCTCCCGGCCGTGACAGTAGCCCGTGCACGAGGCCGAGAAGCGGTGTGCGCCTTCCTCGATGGCTTTCGGATCGTCGAGAGGAAACGGCGGCTTGCTGACGTCTGCCGACGGCTGGCGCATCCCCTGGGCGCGTACGATCGCGACGGCGGGCAGACCGACGGCGGCGGAGGCAATCATCACGAAGACGAGAACGACTCGCATGCTTCTCCCGGCGGCGATGTATTGCGAACGACGGAGGGGAGGACGCCGCGTCCTCCCCTCCTCCCGAGACTACTTCAGCGTGAAGACGAACATGGCCGCGCCGGCCGGGAAGTCCTCGACCTCAGGCCACAGCGCGGGATAGAGACCAAGCACGAGCGAGCCGAGCCCACTCGGCACCGCGATGTACTGCTTGCCGTTCACCGCGTAGCTGATCGGGCCGCCGCGGTGGCCGGAGCCGGTGCGGAAATGCCACAACTGCTCACCGGTATCGGCGTCGTACGCGTGCACGATACCTTCGAGATCACCGTGGATCACGAGGCCGCCGCCGGTGGAAAGCACGCTGCCGATCGGCGGGTATTTGAAATTGATGCTCCACTTGCGCTCACCGGTCACCGGGTCGCGCGCGTCGAGATGACCGTACGCCTCGCCGCCCGGCGGATGCTTGGCGACCTGGTCGCCGCCGAAGAAGAGTCCGGCGGCCGGCTCCGTCTGCGGAGTCTGCTTCTCGACCGTGACCTCCTCGCACACCTCCATCGCGGTGTTGTACCAGAGCTTCGTCTTCGGGTTGTACGAGCCGGAGTTCCAGCTGCGACCGCCGGCGATCCACGGGCAGATGAACTTCGGCTTGCCGACCTCGCGCGGCGGGTTGCGACCGATCAGCTCGCCCGTCTTCGGGTCGATGGTCTTGACCCAGTTGTAGACGTGGTTCATCGGCCACACGTTCTGGATCTTTCCGTTGGTGCGGTCGTAGACGAACACGAAGCCGCCCTTGTTCGGGTGCACGATGTATTCCTTGCCGTCGCGCTCGAGCATCACGAACTCGCCGACGGCGCTGTCGAAGTCCCACGCGTCATGCGGCAATTCCTGGTGAAAGGATTTGAGCTTGCCGGTATCCGGATCGAGCGCGAGCACCGATGTCGTGTAGAGGTTGTCACCCGGCCGCGCGCCTTTCGTTTTCCACTCCGCGCCGCCCCAGTCGTACAGTGGTGCCGGATTCGCGGTGCCCCAGTACACGATGTTGGTCTTCGGATCGTAGCCGCCCGCCATCCAGCCGCCGCCGCCGCCGGTCTTCCACGAATCGCCGCCCCACGTCTTCATCGCGGGGTCGTTCTGGTCGTTGCCGCCGACGGTGAAGAACGTCCATGCAAGCTTGCCGGTCTTTGCGTCGACGCCGAATATCGGGCCTCGATACGGCCACTCGCCGCCCTGCGAGCCGATGATGATCTTGCCGTTGGCCAAC
>Ga0209375_1003548_pt1 | contig 10833 bp, 7 predicted proteins | sample GraSoiAngelo_131_FD_185888 | JGI IMG/M metagenome (GOLD analysis project Ga0209375, IMG submission 185888) | Grasslands soil microbial communities from the Angelo Coastal Reserve, California, USA - 14_0929_02_30cm (SPAdes) (version 2) | ecosystem: Environmental > Terrestrial > Soil > Grasslands ...
CAGCCGAGCCCAAATGCCGGGAAGGTGCCCCAGCGATTGTCGTGGCCAAAGCGCGAGGAACCATCCGCCCGCAAGCTGGCCGTCAAGAGATAGCGATCTTTGTACGTGGCGTTGGTGCGTGCGAAGAACGACACCAGATTGTGGCCCGTCCAGTCTCCATCGTAGGCCACCACCGTCGCCGCGTTGCCGGGATACTGGAACTGATCGCCTGCGAACCCAATCCCGTCGACCTGATCGAGCTCTGACGAATTCCATTCCACGCTCGATCCGACGGTCACGTTCAGCGTCGCCGACGAGCTGACGCGCGGGTGCACATCGGCAAAGCCCTCGACCACGTACCGCGTCGGCGTGTTGTTGCCGATGATCGATTCGCCGCCGACGCTCTCACCATACGAGCCGGCGACGTTGGGCGAGTACCAGCGCAGATCGCGCAGGTTCAGGACGTCGGCCCCGAAGCGGCCGTTGAGCGTCAGGATCTCGGTGGCCGCGTAATTGGCCTCGAGACTCCCCAGCACGCGGAGGCCGCGCGACTGCGTCTTGTCGTAGGTGGCAATGGCAGCAGGGTTTTCATACGCCAGACCGTCGTCCGTCGACGTGAACCTGCCGGTGGCAGAATCTCTTACCGGCAGGTAGGGTTGGCTCGCGATCGCATTGGTCACGACGCCCGCGATGCTGTTGTCGTTCTCGATGCGGTCGTGCTGTTCGCGGCTGAGCGACAGCGAGCTGCGCAGGTGCAGTTTATCCGTCGCGGTCACGTCGAGATTCAGACGACCTGCCTGGCGGTTGTAGCCGGATCCGATGACGACGCCGTCCTGCGTGAACTGCGAGCCAGAGATGAAGTACTGGACGCGTTCGCTCCCGCCGCTGATGCCGAGCGTCAGATTGGTGACGGGCTTGGTCCGAAACACGGCCGCCTGCCAGTCGTAGCTTTTGCGGACCGTATCCGGGTCACCGAAATAGAACGGGCCATAACTGTCATTCTCGGCGGCCTCATTCATGTACGTGATGTACTCCTTGGCATTCATCAGATCCCACCGGCTATCCTTCGGCACGACCTGCGATCCGACGTACGTGTTGTATGTCATGCGGGACGTGCCGGCATGGCCGCGCTTGGTCGTAATCATGACGACGCCGTTCGAACCGCGTGATCCGTAGATCGCCGCGGCGGCTGCGTCTTTGAGAATGTCGATCTTCTCGATTTCATCCGGATTGAGCCCGGTCGTCGCGGTGAGATCCTGGCCGCCGACGCCCAGCTGGGAGAAGTCGTCGCGGAGCATCGGGATGCCATCGATCACGTAGAGCGGCTGGTTGCTCGCCGAAATCGACGCGGAGCCGCGGATGCGCACGGTCATGCCGACGCCCGGATTGCCGGCGTTCTGCACCACCTGCACACCGGCCGCACGTCCCTGCATCGCCGCGTCCACCCCGGCGACGGGCGTGTTCTGCAGCTCGGCCCCGCCGACCGACGCAATCGAGCTGCTGAGATTCGTGCGTGTGTCCGTGCCGTAGCCCGTCACGACCAGGTCGGACAACGTGGTCGCCGCGGCGGCGAGCGTGAAGTCCACGGTCGCGCTGCTGCCGTCGGTCAGCGCCACCTGCACGCTTTGCGGCGCGAAGCCGATGCGTTGTGCGCGCACCGTGATCGTGCCGGCCGGCAGCCCCTGCAGCAGGTAGCGGCCGTCGCGATCGGTCAGCGTACCCGTCGCGCGGCCGACGATGAGAACGCGTGCGCCGGCGACCGGCTGCGCACTGGTCGAGTCGACGACGCGACCAGAGATGCTGGCGGTGCCTTGCGCTGATGCGACTGGTGGTGAGGTGACGGCGAGACCGAAGAGCAGAAGAGTCCAACGTTGCAACGATCTCATGAGAACCCTCCTTCAAAAGGAGACATCGGATTCCCCATGTTGCTGCGCGAAACGGCGGGCGGCAAGTCCAGCTCAGGGCGGGGTTATGTCATCTTTTCCCGGACAAAGTTTCACCGTGGCTACCAGAGCGAAGTGCTCGGGGCAGGAATCGAACCTGCAAGGGGTTGCCCCCGAGGGATTTTAAGTCCCTTGCGTTTACCAATTTCGCCACCCGAGCAGACGGTGAATTATAGCCGCTCCGTGTGGGCTCCCGTCGACGCCTTCACCTCGCTGATCGGCGGCGTCTTCCCGTAGGCCCGTTCGTACGCCTGCTGAATCGCAGGAATCGTTTTGCTGTCGCGCGTACTTACGAGCACAATCGCCGCACCGCCCCACCCCGCCCCGGTGAGCCGCGCCCCCAGCGCACCGGCCCGCTTCGCCGCGCTCACGATCGTGTCGAGCTCGGGCGAGCTACACTCATAGAGTCTGCGACACGACTCATGGGACTCGTAGAGCAGCTGCCCAAACCGCTTCAGCTTGCCCTGCTCCAGGAGCTGCGCGCCGAACCGCGCCCGCGCCGTTTCGCTCACGACGTGCACGGCGCGGGAACGCAACGGCTCGCGCAGTGCGCGCTTGAGCCGCGGCAACCATTCCGCCGGCCAACTCGCCAGCCAGGCGAGCTCCGGCAGCTCAACTTTGAGTCGTTTCACCGCATCTTCACACTCCGCCCGCCGCTGATTGAGACCACCAGCCGAGAGATCGTGGCGCACGCCGGTGTCGACCAGCAACAGCCGCGCGCTGAACGGGATGTGCTTGGCGTCGAGCGACGCGCACTCGAACAGCAGGGCGTGATCCTTCTTGCCCAGGGCCGAGATCGTTTGATCCATCACGCCGCAGCGCACGCCGACATGGTCGTGCTCGGCGCGGAACGCCACGCCGGCGATCTGACGCGGCGTGAGCGCGGGGGCGAGGGCCTTCGCCACGGCGACGGAAAGGGCGGCCGACGACGCGAGGCCCGCCCCTACCGGCACCTCGGACGCGACGGCAACACGCACCGGCCTGTCGGCGAGGGGCGCCAACGCATCGAGCGCCCATAGCTCACGCAACACACCAGCGACGTACGCGATCCACCCCAACGGAAGCTCTTCTTGCCATTTCACACGCACGAGCGTGTTGTCACGCGTCGAAATCGCTTCGAGCACGCCGGCGTCGCCGTCCTGACCGGGACCCACCGCCGCGTTCGTGCGCTGCGCGATGGCAATCGGCAGCACCGGTCCGCCGTTGTAGTCGGTATGTTCGCCAATGAGGTTGACGCGACCCGGTGCCGACGCCACGGACCTAGGGATTGTCCCAAAGGTTTTGTGAAACAGGTCTATCGCGGGTCGTGGCATTGCGTTGACAAGATTCTAGGCCAATGCTACCGTATCGCGGCCATATTCACCATCTCACCTAATTGCTTGCGGAGAGCACCTATGCGGCGATTTGCGTTCATGCTGCTCGCCGGCGCGTCTGCGCTTGTCGCCGCCTCCCCTGCGCTCGCTGGGCAGGGATTCGGCGTTTACGAGCACAACACCTGCGCCATGGGGCGGGCCGGCGTCAGCGCGGCGCTGCCGTGTGCCGACGGGTCGGCAATCTTCTTTAGTCCTGCGGGACTGGCCGGGCTGTCGGGGACCCACGTCAGCGCCGGCGTGACCCTGATCGGCGCGCAAGGCAGCTTCACCGACGACTTCCTTGCCTCGCGCAGCGACCTCAAGAACCCCCTGATCCCTGTTCCCAACGTCTACGTCACGCACGCGTTCAGCCCCAAACTCACGGCGGGCATTGGGTTATACGCACCGTACGGACTTGAAACGAAGTGGGATGCCAACAGCTTCTCAGGCCGGTTCCTCGGCTATAACACCGATGTGCGATCGATCTATATCCAACCGACGCTCGGCTATCAGATCACGCCGAAGCTGAAGTTCGGGATCGGCGTCGCGTTTATCAGCAGCAGGTTGAAGCTGCGGCAGCGGGCCGATCTCTCGACCCAGCTCGTTCCCGACGCGCTCCGCGCAGGGGCGGGTCTGCCCGTCGGGACGACGTTCGCGATGCTGGGCGTGCCCACCGGCACCGATTTCGCCGACGGCGTACTCGACGCCACCGGGACCGGTTTCGCGGTCAACTTCGGCGGGATCTGGCAGGTTACGGACAAGCTGAGCATCGGCGGGCACTGGCTCACGAAGAAGACCATCGATTTCGACGGCGACGCGACGTTCACGCAGGTGTCCACCGGTCTGTTTCTTCCTACCGCGATCGGTGCCTGTCCCGGTGCACCTCCGACCTGTTTGCAAGCGGGCACGCCGCTTGACGGGCTGCTGGGCAGCCAGTTCGCAAGCGGCGCACCGTTGGCGAATGGCCCCGTCGCGACGTCGATCGTCATGCCGCCGCAGGGATCGATCGGCTTCGCGTATAAAGCGAACAACGAATGGACGTTCATGGCCGACTACCACTACGTCGTGTGGGGTTGGTTCAACGACGTGCCGATCAATTTTGCGAACGCGGCCACCCCCGATCTCGATCTGCACCCGGCCAACAAGGACACACACGGCTTCCGGTTCGGCACCGAATACCAGTACAACTCGAAGGTGCAGCTGCGCGGCGGATATCTCTATCACACCGGCGCATCCCCGGCGCAGTTCGTGACGCCGCTCTTGCCCGAGGGCGCGCGCAACGAGTTCACGATCGGCGCCGGCATCGCGCTGACGCCGCGCTGGCACGCCGACCTCGCGTACCAATTCATCAAACAGAGTGACCGCCGCGGCACGGTGAACCTCGCCGCGGGCAATACCGGTCTCTACCAGTTCTCGGCCCACTTGTTCGGGGCCGGGGTCTCCGTCTCCTTCTGAGGACCCGCGACTCATGATTCGGACCCAGCGATTCTCGGCCGCAGTCCTCGGACTCCTACTGGCTGCCGCCGCGTGCAACAACGACAAGCTGAACCGGCCGTTCGCGAACATCCCGGTCGATCTGTTGTTCGATCGCTACGTCTCGATGGGCAACTCGATCACGGCAGGCTGGCAGTCGGGCGGGATCAACGACAGCACGCAGCAACGATCGTACGCCGTACTGCTCGCGCATGCGATGCGCTCGCCGTTCTTTGTGCCATCGCTGACGAACCCAGGTTGCCCGCCGCCGATCACGAATATCTTTACACAAGCCCGCCTGACGCCGACAGGATTCCCGCCCAGCACCGCGACGTCGTGCTATTTGCGCCGGATCCCGTCGGAGCCACCGCCATACATTAGCAACACCGCCGTGCCCGGCGCCGAGGTTCTCGATCTGTACAACAATCTCGACACGGCATCGAACGCGAACACCCTGACGCAGTTCATCCTCGGCGGCCTCACGCAGGTGCAGATGGTGCGGCGCGCGCAGCCGACGTTCGTATCGGTGTGGATCGGGAATAACGATGTGTTGGGAGCCGCGACAAACCCTACGAACGGGGGCGACAGCACGAAGATCACATCGGTCGCCAATTTCCAGGCGCGCTACGGCGCGCTGCTCGATACTATCGAGGCCGCCGGCCCGCAGGGAGTGGTGCTGATTGGCGTCGGCAATGTCGCGGGGATCCCGTACTTCAGTCGCGGCGCCACGTACTGGGCGATCAAGAACGGCCTGGTCCCGGGCGCTGCATTCCCACCCACGTTTACCGTGAGCAGCAACTGCGCCCCGATCGCCACACTCATCTTGGTGCCGTTCCTCTACGGCGCTGGACTCCTCGGCGCGGCACAGGCTGGGGCGTCAAAGAATCTCGATTGCGCCGATACCGTCGCCGCGGTCATCGTGCCAAAAGAGTTGATCAAGTTGGTTGGTGCAGTGATCGCGTACAACACGTACATATCTTCGCAAGCGACAGCACGGGGCTGGGCGTACCTCGATCCCAACGTCAAATTCGCGGCGCTCTCGACCGACACCGCCCAAGTCCGGCAGTTCCCGTATTTCCCCCAGGGGAATGCAGGGGACACGGTTGCGGTACGGCGGCCGTTCGGCCGCGCGTTCTCCCTGGATGGCGTGCACCCGAGTTCCAGCAGCCACCGCCTCCTGGCCGACACGCTGCGAATCCTGATCAATTCGAAATACGGGACCGCGATTCCCGCGATTCCCTGAACGCCAAAGGGCGGCGATAGAAGCGGCGGCGAAGGGCGGCGGAGGGCGGCAAACGGCGGCAATGGGGTATGCATTTCCATTGCCGCCGTTCTTCTCTGAAGGCTCCCGCCGATTTCTGACGCTTGGCGCCCTGCTGCTGCTGCTGCCTGCTGCAGCTCGGGCCCAAGCGGTCCCGCGCACGGATACGCCGCGCGCTGGGACGCTCCGTTTCACGTTCGAACCGGTCATCACCACCTGGGAACGTGAATTCGTCGACAACAGGCATGAACGGCACATCGGTGCATCGCTCCCTGCCAAGGTGTTTGTGCGCGAGGAGCGCCGAGTCACGGCCTTCGCCTTCGACTTCGGCGTGACCAATCGTCTTGCCGTGAGCGTCTACGTGCCCCTCGTGCGGGTGAACACCCACGCGACGTACCCGCTCGACAGTGCCGGTCAGCAAGCGCCTGACAGTGCCGCCCAGGCGCTCGACTCCTTGTTGCAGGACACTACGTACGCATTCGATCCGATCGTCAATACGAACCGGCGGCTGCGCTACTTCGCGGGCGACATCGAGCTACAGGCGAAGTACCGGCTGCTCGAAACGCACAGCTACGCACTGAGCGGTGCGGTCCTGGTGCGGTTGCCGACCGGGCACGAGGACTCACCCAACAACCTCTTCGACATCTCCACGGGCGACCACCAAACCGACATCGAGATCCAGGTCGCCCAGGAGCTGACCTTATTCGATCGACTCTGGCTGAACGGGATGGTGCGGCTCGGTCGCCAGCAGCCGGGCACGCGAGCCAGGCGCGTCGGACCACAATCCGCCCTGCTGCTGCCGCACGCGTCGCTCGCAACGCTCGCCTGGGATCCGGGCGACTACGCGGCCCTCGACGTCGCCCCGATGCTCCGCCTCGCCAAACATTTCGGCGTCGGCGTCACGGCGGGTTATTGGACCCAGCAGCGCGATCACTACCGCTATCGCTCGGCACAGGACTCGATCGCCGTCGCCACGCGACTCGGCGCGGCGGTGAGCGCGAGCGTGTTGGACGGCGGCACAGGGGTGCGCCGGACGCGATTGGGCGTCGCGCTGACCTATCTCGGATCAGATGTCGAAGGCAGCGGACGTCGCGCTGGCCGTTCTGAGCAGCTCGACGGCGTGGCGACGCGCGGTCGCCATGTCGGCGTCCCCGAGCATCCGCGCGATCTCCTTCACCCTCGACTCACCTTCCACGACCTCCACGTCACTCGTCGCGAGGCCACCTTTCTTTCCTTTTGCCACCACTAAATGCTGGTCGGCATACACGGCGATCTGTGGCAGGTGCGTGATGACGAGCGCCTGCCGGCCCTCGCGCGACACATCGACCAGCGCTTGTCCGACTCGGCCGCCAACCTCGCCGCCGATGCCCTGATCGACTTCGTCGAACACGAGCGTCGGCACGGCGTCGTGCGCCGCCAGGACAACCTTTAAGCCGAGCATCAGGCGCGACAGCTCACCGCCGGACGCGACCCTCGCCAACGGCCTCGACTCGAGTCCCTCGTTCAACCTCACCTCAAAGATCACGTCCTCGGCACCCTGTGCGTGGTGCGTGGTGCGTGGTCGCAGAGTGGCCGCGAACCTCCCGCCCTCCATGCCGAGCGACGGCAGCAGCTTGTTCACGGCTCTTGCGAGCTTCTTGGCGCCAGCCGTGCGTTTCGCCGTGAGGGCTTCAGTGGCGCGCTTGAACTCCTCGCCTGCTTTCTCGCGATCGGCCGCGATGGTGCGCAGGTCGAGATCCGCGGTGTCCAGGAGTTCCAGTTCGCGCGCGGCCGTATCACGCGCAGCCAACAGGTCCGCAATGGTCGGCCCGTGCTTCTGCTGCAACCGGTACAACAGATCGCGCCGCTGCTCGACGGCGCTCAGACGCTCGGGATCGGCCTCGATGTCGCTCGCGTACGTGCGCGCCGCCTGGGCGAGCTCAGCGGCGCTCGCGAACGCCGCGTCGAGCAGCTGCTGCCACGTGCCCACCGAGGGGTCGACGCGCAGGAGACTCGCCAGGATCTTCTGCGCCTTGGTGAGCCCGGCGGCGTCGACTGCTTCCTCGAGCTCGCGCGCGAGTCGGCCGAGCTCCTCGGCGTGCGCCAACCGCTTGGCTTCCACTTCGAGTGCCTCATCCTCACCGAGCTTCGGCTTGGCACTCTCGATCTCCTGGAGGACGTGACGCAGGTAGTCCGCCTTCTTGCGCACGTCCGCCTGGCGATTCGTGAGCTCCGCTTCGCGTTGCTCGAGTTCTTTGAGCCGCGCGTGCGCGTCCCGGACGGCGACGCGTTCGACATCGGCATCCGCGTAGGCGTCCAGCATGTCGCGCTGCGCCTCGGGACGGAGCAGCGACTGTGTCTCGTGCTGGCCATGCAGGTCCACGAGCAGGCTGCCGATCTCGCTGAGCACACCGATCGTTACCGGCGAGCCGTTGACCCACGCACGGGACTTGCCTTCACGCAGCACTTCGCGCTTCAGGACCAGACGTCCCTCTTCGAGCTCAACCCCAAGTGCGGCGAACGGGGACAGCAGGTGCCGATGCGCTGCCGTCCCGAATTCGAAGGCGCCCTCGACGATCGTCTTCTCCGCGCCGGGTCGGACGATGTCGGCAGAGGCGCGCTCGCCGAGCAGCAGCGAGAGGGCATCGACGACCATCGATTTGCCGGCCCCCGTTTCGCCGGTCAGAACGTTGAGGCCGGGCTGGAACGGCAGCGTGACGTCGGCAATGACGGCGAGATCGCGGACGCGCAATTCGGTCAGCACGTCCTCACCCCCTGACCCCCTCTCCGTTCCGGAGAGGGGGAACCCTCATTTCCGAGTTCGATCACTCAGGTCTCCCCAATGCAGCTTCTTACGCAGCCGCTTGAAGAAGCCCTCGGGGCCAAGGCGGATGAGATGAATCGGCCGAGCCGCCCGCCGCACCTCCAAGCGCTCGCCAGGCTGCATCGGCTGGCCGACCTGGCCGTCGAACGAGACCAGCACCTCGTCCGTCCACGGCGGGATCGGCTGGATTGTGACGACCGCCGTGGCCGGCAGGACGAGGGGTCGCACCGCCAGCGTGTGCGGGCAGATGGCGGTCACAACGATGGCATCGACGGTGGGCACGACGATCGGCCCGCCGGCCGACATCGAATACGCGGTCGACCCGGTCGGCGTGCTGACGATGATACCGTCCGCCGAGTACTGCGCTACCTCGTCGCCATCGACCGAGACCTTGAGCCGCAGGACACGGGCCACGCCGCCCTTGTGCACGACGACGTCGTTCAGGACGAGCGGTTCGACTCTGCCGCTCTTGGCGCCCTTGCCCGTGATGGCGGATTGGAGCGCGAGCCGCGGCTCGGTGGTGTAGGCCCGGCGCGCGATCGAATCGAGCACCCAATCGAGCGTGTCCGGGGCCGCGGTCGTCAGGAATCCGACGCGTCCCAGGTTCAATCCGAGGATCGGCGTATCGGCGCCATTCAACAGACGCGCGCCGCGGAGCAGGGTGCCGTCGCCACCCAACGTGATGAGGCAGTCCAGATCGCCGGGAGGCGCGTCACTGAGGGGTGGGGGCGCGCCGTCGCTGGCGGGCGCGGGCCACAGCGTCTGAATGCGCTCCTCGGTGTACAGCTTGATCCCAACGCTCGAGGCTTTCTGTTGCAGCGTCGCGAGAAAAGCGCCGAGGTCCGGGTAGTTGGGGTTCCCGACGACCCCGACGTTCATCGCGGGGTGAGCGCCTCTTCGGCGGCGAGGGCGCGGATGCGCGCCGCGATGCCCACCCCGGTCAGACCCACGTCCGCGAGCTGCTCGGCACGGGGGGCATGTTCGTAGGTGCGGTCCGGGGCTCCCAACGCGACAACGCGGGCATCGGGTGCAGTCGTCTGTACCACTGCCGCGAGCGCCGCGCCGAAGCCGTTCACGACGGTGCCGTCTTCGACCGTGACGAGCAGTTTGTGACTCTGCGACAAGTCCTCGAGCATCTCGCGGTCCATCGGCTTGAGGAAGCGCGCGTTCACGACCGACACGTCGAGGCCGTCCGCGGCGAGCAGCTCGGCAGCCTCCATGGCGGGCTTGCACATGACTCCGACGGCGAGGATCGCGCAGTCCTTCCCTCGTCTGAGGAGGTCCCACGTGCCATACGGAATCGGCGGGACTTCGGCGGCCGGTGGCGCTTCCGCCGGTGCTTTGTCGCGCGGATACCGCAATGAAAACGGACCGTCGGTGTGCGCCAGCGCGCAGCGCAGCAGCCCGATCAGCTCAGCGCCATCCTTCGGCGCGGTCACCGTCATGTGCGGCACCGCCAGCATGTACGCGATGTCATAGAGGCCCATGTGCGTCTGGCCGTCCTCGCCCACCATCCCGGCGCGGTCGAGGCAGAAGATGACCGGGAGTTTTTGAATCGCGACGTCGTGGATGATGCTGTCGTAGGCGCGCTGGAGGAACGTCGAATAGATCGCGACAACCGGGCGGACGCCCTGTGTCGCCAAGCCGGCCGCGAACGTCGTCGCGTGCGCCTCGGCGATGCCGACGTCGAAGAAGCGCTCCGGCCACTTTTTCTGGAAGATGTTCGTCCCGGTCCCCGACGGCATCGCGGCGGTAATCGCCACGAAGTTGGGATTCTCCGCGGCGAGCTGGGTCAGCGCTTCCCCAAAGACCTTGGTCCACTGCGGGGGCCCGGGGTTCACCGGCTTGAGCTTACCGGTGACGGGATCGTACGGCGCGCGGGCGTGATACTTCTCGAGATCGGGCTCGGGGAGTGGGAAGCCTTTCCCCTTCTCCGTGATGACGTGCACGACCCGCGGTCCTTTCAACGTTTTCACGATCTCGAAGGTGTGCAGCATTTGCGCGATGTTGTGGCCGTCGATC
>Ga0209375_1003551_pt1 | contig 10831 bp, 7 predicted proteins | sample GraSoiAngelo_131_FD_185888 | JGI IMG/M metagenome (GOLD analysis project Ga0209375, IMG submission 185888) | Grasslands soil microbial communities from the Angelo Coastal Reserve, California, USA - 14_0929_02_30cm (SPAdes) (version 2) | ecosystem: Environmental > Terrestrial > Soil > Grasslands ...
TTCCACGGCTCATGGAACCGGATGAAACGCACCGGTTACAAAGTTGTACGTGTGCCATTCGACCATTCGACCGGAAAAGCCCGCGGCGAGTATGAAGATTTCGTGACCGGTTTCGTCACCCCTGACGGCAAAGTCTGGGGTCGCCCGGTTGGAATTACTGTCGCCAAAGACGGTAGCCTGTTGATCAGCGAAGACGGGAACGGCACGATCTGGCGAGTTAGTCACGGCAGATAAGCCATCCCGTTTCAATGAGACACGAGTTTCCGGAGCAAGTTACGCAGTTCTATTTTCTGCTGCCCCAGACGTGAAACGTGTAAGTGAACGACACATAACCGAGTACTTCGTGGGGGCTGTCGTTGGTGACATAGATCGCCGGATTGACCTGACAATCGTCGTTAATGCTCCACACAAATCCAATCGTGGATGAATTCCCTGAGCCGCTTTGAAAATCGAGCTGCACCCGCCATGTATCATTGAAATCATAAGCGTACCCCAGGATTGCCTCGTTACGAAAATCGACATGCGCGATGCCGGCGGCGAATTTGTGGTGCTCTCCCCAGTAACCGGCCTCGATATAAGGCTGGGGATCGACGTGACTATGCGGTGACCAGTTTGAGAAACCGATAGAGAGCAGGTGTGGCCTTTTTATGAGCAAGCCAATTTCGGTCCCGAAAATCAATTCGTTAGGCTCGAAACCCCTGAAGATCGCGATTTCGAACCACTTGGTTAGCCCCATTTCCGCTTGTGCTTGATAAGGGTTGCCAAGGTTCTGATCTTGGGCCTGAAAGCTGAGCGAAAGGTCGCCTTCCGATGGCATATCTGGCGTCGCGATTTGATTTAAACCCTGCGTTGAAGCAAAAGACGCAGGGGAACTCAAAAGGACCGTGATCATCATCGCGATGATCGTCACGAAATTGATTGGCTCTTCGCTCCCCGCTCCTCTATGCAAAGAGTTCAACACGACGCCGCGAGTAAACCGACTGCTCAGGAATTTGTCGATTCCGTATTAATCCCGACGCCTTTCGGGATTGAACGGGCGCCTGTCACTTCTAAGATTACGCCAATGCGGGTCACATTACCTCGGTAATTCATCATGAATTCTAACTGTACCTTGAAAGCAAGTTTGCTTATTGCAATTACAACCATAGGCGCTTTGCGCGCTGCTCCGACGGAAACCAGAAGCGAATCCGAAACCGTCAAACTGTTTGCGCGCGAGTCGACGATTACTGTGCTGGGTAGAAAAGCAAAGGTTGCCGCTCTGACTCAATCCAATGAAGAGCAAGGTTACAGCCCGGAAGAGGTCAAGGGCTTTCATGTTGAGGTTGTTAATCAGCTCCCCGTACCTACATCCATCCATTGGCACGGCTTGGTCCTCCCGAATTTGATGGATGGGGTACCTTTTGTTACTCAGGATCCCATTCCACCGGGAGGTTCCCGCCGATACAATTTTCCTTTGCAACAAAGTGGGAGCTACTGGATGCACTCCCACTACGGTCTGCAAGAGCAGCAGCTTCTATCGGCATCGATGGTCATTCGCTCGCCCAAGCAATCCAAGGTGGCCGATGCTGAGTTCACAGTGATGCTTAGTGATTTCTCGTTCACCAGTCCAAAGGACATTCTCAAAGGCCTGACGGTGAAAAAGTCCGCGATGAATGGGAAGAACCGCGACACCATGTCTGACTCACAGCCGATGAGCACGGCCGGGCAAAAGGAATCTCTCGTCGTGCAGCAATGGGACGAGACATCGAAACGGCTGGTCGCGCGGGAAGTCCAGGCTGCGGCGCCCGACATCGATGTGAAGTATAACGCGCTCCTGGCCAATCGGCGGACGATTGACGACCCACAGGTATTCGAGGCCAAGCCTGGACAGAGTGTCCTGTTACGCCTGATGGCAGCTGCGTCGGCAACCAATTTTTTCATCGATACCGGCAAACTGGACGCCACCATCGTTGCCACTGACGGAGAAGACGTCCAACCCCTCAAGGGCAATTTCTTCCAGCTTTCCCTGGCGCAACGGCTCGACCTGCTGGTTACCATTCCTGAAACAGGCGGCGTGTTTCCCATTCTCGCGCTAGGCGAAGGAGTCTCCCTACAGACAGGCGTGTTACTCGCTACGCCGGGAACCAAGATTCCCAAGCGGCCTTTGGCGCTTCGACCACAGCGAAAGATGGGCGGATTGGACAACACGCAGGAGATCCATCTCAGGGCGAAGGAGCCATTGGCCGATAAGCCGGTGCAACGCTCACTGCCATCCGTCCTTGGTGGTGATATGATGACCTACACCTGGACAATCAACGGGGCGACCTATCCAAACCGAAACAGCCTCAACGTAAAAGAAGGTGAACGGGTTGAACTTGTGATCTCAAACAAGACGGGAATGTCCCATCCCATGCATCTACACGGGCATGTCTTCGAAGTTACTGAAATCGACGGGCAGAAAATTACCGGCGCAAAACGCGACACCATCCTGATTCCGCTAAAATCGACAATCAAAGTTGCCTTCGATGCCAACAACCCCGGTGTGTGCGCCTATCACTGTCACATTCTCTACCATCTTGCGACAGGGATGTTCACAGTGCTCAAATATGAGAATGCTGACACAAAGTACTGGAGGCCGGACGGGACACCGAGCGAGCTTGAAAATCCTCTAGAGCTCAATAACGCCACCGCATTTTGGAAAGAGATGACAGGGCTTATCGCCCCGAGCGAACCAGCGATTTCGCGGTAAGATTCACGACGGAAAACAATATATCCTCAGACGTGCGAGATTTGCGTCCTCCGCTTGTCAATTGATTCGATTATGACGGCAATAAAAGAGAATTGCTGCTCGCGATGTTGCGCATAATCTGCCTAGGAACGGCATGAAGATTGGTTTTGCTCAAATTAACCCGACTGTCGGGGATTTGAGGGGCAACTGCGAACTGATCATCTGCGCTTACGAGCGGCTCGCGGACGCAGGCGCGGAATTAGTGCTGACACCGGAGCTGGCGCTTACAGGATATCCTCCGCAGGATCTTGTTTTCAAATCGCGGTTCGTCCCGGAAAATCTTGCTCTGCTCGAAAAACTGCAAGCTCAGGTGGGAAAATCAGCGCTGCTGGTCGGATTTGTTGATCGTAATGAGGGACGCGGCAAACCGTTTCGCAACGCTGCTGCTTTGCTCGAAAGAGGCAAGCCGATCCGCAAAATCTACAAATCACTCTTGCCCACTTACGACGTCTTCGATGAGGAGCGCTACTTCGAGCCCGCCGATCGGGTTGAACCATTTGATGTCCACGGAAAAAAAATCGGCGTGACAATTTGCGAGGACATTTGGACAGAACACTATCTCCCGCGACCACTATATGATTGCGAACCAGTGCGCAGCCTGGTGAAGCAAGGCGCGGAGATCATTGTCAACCTTAGCTCCTCGCCGTTTAGCTTGCATAAACCAGCGATCCGCTACGAACTCGTGGCGGGTCTTGCGCGAGCACATCAACGGCCAATCTGTTACTGCAATCTCATCGGCGGCAACGATCAACTCGTGTTCGATGGTGATTCGATCGCGGTGAATCCCGCCGGCAAATTGATCGCGCAACTGGCTGCGTTTCGCGAGGACGAGAAAGTCGTCGACACCGATTCGACCGAGACCATCGAATTCCGCGAAGCCAAAACGCCGGAGCAACTTTTCGCCGCGCTTTCGCTCGGGCTTCGTGATTATTGCCGCAAGTGCAACTTCCAATCCGCAGTAGTGGGCCTGAGCGGCGGCATCGATTCCGCAGTCACTGCCGTCATCGCAGCCGATGCACTGGGTGCTGAAAACGTGACAGGCGTTTCCATGCCGAGCCCGTACTCGTCGCGCGGCAGCATCGATGACGCCCGCGCGCTCGCTCGCAATCTCGGGATCAAATTTCTCGAAATCCCGATCGCAGAGACCTTCAAAGTTTTCAAAGCGCAGTTCAAAGAAATTTTCAAAGGTCTGCCAGAAAACGAGACGGAAGAAAACATGCAGCCGCGCCTGCGCGCGATGACGCTCATGGCGCTTTCAAACAAGTTCGGTCACCTAGTTCTTAGCACCGGGAACAAGAGCGAGCTGGCCGTCGGTTACTGCACGCTCTACGGCGACATGGCCGGCGGGTTGGCCGTAATCAGCGATGTCCCGAAAACGATCGTTTACGAGCTGGCGCGCTGGATAAACTCCGAGTATACGTCGCGAGGGGGCCGCCAGAGCGAGATCATCCCAAGCTCAACCATTGATAAGCCGCCCAGCGCAGAGCTGAAGCCGAACCAAAAAGACCAGGACACACTGCCGCCGTACGAGATTCTCGATCAGATTCTTCAGCTTTACGTCGAAGAAAACTTGAGCGCGCGCGACATCATCGCGCGAGGCTTCGACGAAAAAATCGTGCGATGGGTGCAGCGTCGCGTCGACCTGAACGAATACAAGCGCGAGCAGGCGGCGCCCGGATTGAAAGTGACGAGCCGCGCGTTCGGAATCGGACGCAAAATGCCGATCGCGCAAAAATATGTCGATTAAAGTCACCTGGTCGCGGCGCGATACCGCCGCGCGTACGAGCGGATGAGATTGCCAGCAGCCTTCGGTCTCAAACCTTTTCCATAAGGCTTCTAGCGGAGCGAAATCTTTTGATTATCTGGTAGCGGAGTATCGAAAATCTGAGAAGGGTAATCGCCACAATCATGAAAACAATTACGCCGAAGCCGTTTGCTCTCTACTTTGCGATCCTCGCGCTTAGCGGGACCGTCTGCGCACAAAACGATTTGAACCTCCCTGATGTCAGCCAAGCTGCCGAGGTCAAACAGCGTATCGCTTTGACGGATATCACGGTGAAGTATCATCGCCCGTTGGTGAATGGACGAAAAATCTGGGGTGGCCTTGTTCCGTATGGAAAAGTTTGGCGCGCGGGTGCAAATGAAAACACAACGATTGAATTCAGCGATCCGGTTTCGATAGAGGGGCAGCCGCTAGCCAAAGGAGTTTATGGTCTGCACATGATCCCTAACCCGGATTCGTGGACGGTCATCTTTTCAAAAACCAACACGGGCTGGGGAAGCTATAGCTATGACCAGAAGGAAGATGCCTTGCGTGTGAATGTAAAACCAAAGCCCCTCGCTGAGGCGAAAGAGGCACTTGAATTCGACTTCGAAGATTTGAAACCAGATTCGACGGCCGTGACGCTGAAGTGGGAGAAGCTGGGTGTTCCCTTCACCGTCTCGATTAAGGACGCGGAGCAGACCCTGCAAAACATCCGGGCGCAACTAAAGGGTCGCGGTCAGTTTACCTGGCAGGCTTTGGATGAAGGGGCGCAATTCTGCTTAACCAGAAAGATTAATCTCGATGAAGCGTTGCGCTGGGCGGATGCATCAATCCAGAATGAGGAAAGGTTCGATAATCTCAGCACCAAAGCGGATATCCTCAAAGCTCGGAACCGTCCGGATGAGGCGAAAGCCACCTGGAGTCATGCCGTCGAAATTGCCACCGCACCGCAACTCTATTCGTATGGCCGACGCCTGCAGAGTCAGAAGCAGGGCGCTGAAGCGATGGAGATTTTCAAGGAGGTCGCTAAACGGTTTCCGCAAGGAGTCTTCGGATATCTAGCTCAGGCGCGCATCAAGTCTGCAGCAGGTGATTTTGCCGGCGCGGCGAACGACGCGAAGCAGGCCCAAGCTGCCGCTCCGACGGATGCGCAGAAACAGAGTATCAAGGCGCTGATCGATCGGCTCGAGGCGAAGCAGGATATAAACAAATAGCGTTCGCGCATGCCATCCTCGGACGAGGGGCGATAGCGCTCGATCGAACGTTCACAGCCGGGAGTCTGACGTTGCATCTGACGCACCAGAATATCTTGCGCTGTTGGCGAGCAGCCGTTTGCATTGCGATTATCGCCATTCGATGCATCGCCAATTCGGCGGATGCGCCGCCGTTGCCACTTCCTGAACCGATGAACGCCAGCGAGATTCAGCTCGCATTACAAAAGCTGAACATTCTCGGCCGGGTCCTTTACATCGCGGCTCACCCCGATGACGAGAACACAAATCTCATGGCGTTGTGGGCGAACGGCTCACTTTATGACAGCGCGTATCTTTCAATTACGCGCGGGGATGGCGGTCAGAATTTGATCGGACCGGAACTGCGCGAGCGCCTCGGCGTTATTCGAACAGAGGAATTGCTGGCGGCGCGACGGATCGATCATGCGAAACAGTTCTTCTCGCGAGCAATCGATTTCGGTTTTTCAAAGACTGCTGAGGAGACAATGCGCATCTGGGACCACGACAAAATTCTGTCTGATGTAGTTTGGGTGGTCCGCAAGTTTCGGCCGGATGTAATCGTGACCCGCTTCAGTCCGGAGGATCAACTGACGCACGGCCATCACACAGCGTCAGCGATTCTGGCTCAGGAGGCGTTTTCGGCTTCAGGTGACCCAAATCGTTTTCCTGAGCAGTTGGCTTTCGTGAAACCCTGGCGCCCGGCGCGACTAGTTTGGAACACGTCTCCATTTTTCTTTTCGAACCGCAACCTTCCTTTTGATCCGACGGGTCTGATCGTTTTGGAAGCGGGCGGTTACAATCCGCTTCTCGGCAAAGCTTACACTGAGATTGCAGCGGCCAGTCTGAGCATGCATAAGAGCCAGGGCGTGGGCAGTCCGCCGCGACGTGGAGCGCGAAAGGAATATTTCAAACTGTTGGAAGGTGAGCCGATGACAAGCTCCCTTTTCGAGGGGATCGATACGACTTGGTCGCGCGTTGCGAATTCGGAATCGATTGCTACACAAATTCGTCAGATCATTTCAAACTTCCGCCCAGGCGATCCAGCCGCTTCCGTGCCTGAGTTGTTGAAGCTGCGGCAGGCGATGAGTCGAATTAAGGACGACTCGTGGATCCGGGAGAAAAAGGCGGAGCTGGATGCGATCATCGCCGCATGTCTTGGCTTGCATGTGGAAGCGTCGACAACCAATGAGGCTGTCACGCCAGGGCAAACGGCAACAATAAAAGTGGAGGCAATTAACCGCTGCGATATTCCGGTGATCTTGAAGGAAGTACGACTTCCCAACTCCGGCGACTCGATGAAAATCGATGCGGCGCTTCCATCCAACGAACTCGTTACGAAAGATCTGTCGTGTAGGATCCCGGAAAATGCTCCGTATTCGCAGCCGTACTGGCTTCGCAAACATGGAACGCTGGGCGCCTTTGCTGTAGATGATCAAAAACTTATCGGCCTCCCCGAAAATCCCCCTGAGTTTCCGGTGGAGATAGTTCTGCAAGTGAACGAGCAGGAACTCAGCTACATTATAGACACGAAGTATCGCTCGGTTGACCCAGTGGCGGGCGAACTGCGACGACCGTTGGTCATTACGCCACCCGTTTTCGCGAACATAGCTGACAGCGTGTTGATATTCCCGACAAATCATCCAAAACCCGTTTCAGTACGTGCCACGGCGGCCACCGGTCCTGTGAAAGGAGAACTTAAACTAGCTGTGCCGCAGGGGTGGAAAGTCGATCCGGCGTCCGTACCGATAGATTTGAAGGGAGCCAATGCCGAGACTGTGGCCACGTTTACCATCAAACCACCAGATCAGAACAGTGAAGGAACGTTGCAAGCTATTGTTTCAATCGACAACCGCGAGTATTCGTTCGAGCGCGTGCGCATTTCATATCCGCACATTGGCGTGCAGACGTTAATGCCGCAGGCGGAAGTTAAACTTGTTCGGGCCGATATTCGCAGGAAAGGCGACCGCATCGGTTACATTCCTGGTGCCGGCGATGATATTCCGGAAAGCCTCCGACAGATTGGCTACTCAGTGAAGATTTTGAGTGAACCGGATATCACAGCAAACAACCTCGCGCAGTTTTCTGCCGTCGTGCTAGGGGTGCGCGCCTGGAACACCCAGGAGCAAATTTCCAACTGGTTACCTGAGCTGTTCGCCTATGTAAGAAATGGCGGAGTTGCCATCGCCCAGTACAACACCCTCGCGGATCTTAAGACCGAGCAACTGGCGCCGTATCCATTGGAAATTTCGCGCGACCGCGTCACTGACGAAAACGCAGAGGTGCGGATTTTGGCGCCCAATCATTCGCTCATGACGTCGCCAAACAAGATCACGTCGAAAGATTTCGAGGGATGGGTTCAGGAACGCGGACTTTATTTTCCCAAGAAGTGGGACGCCGCTTGGACACCGATCCTGTCGTGCAATGATCCAAACGAAAAGCCGCTCGACGGTGGCCTGCTCGTTGCGAAGCTAGGCAAGGGTTTTTTCATCTACACGAGTTACTCCTGGTTTCGGCAATTGCCGGCCGGCGTGCCAGGGCCTTACCGATTATTCGCGAACATGTTGTCATTGGGAAAATGAAGAGGGACGATAATAAGCCAGACGCGCGTTCCTGGCGCAAAGCATACGGCCTGGCGCTTTCGCTCTTTGCAGTTGAGGTAGTGCTCCTCTACCTCTTCACTCTCCGGTTCTCGTGAACCGGTTAGATTATTTTGTTCTCATCGCCACGATTCTGGCGATCCCGCTTTACGGCCTCTGGCGGACCCGTGGCAGCGCCTCCTTAGGCCAATATCTGAAGGGCGATGCCAGTATTCGGTGGGCCACGATAGGATTGTCCGTGCTGGCGACGCAGGCTGGGCCGATCACGTTTCTATCGATGCCGGGCCAGGCCTACGAGAGTGGCATAGGTTTCATCCAGAACTACTTTGGGCAACCGCTCGCGCTCATAGTTGTGTGCGCAGTGTTCGTCCCAATTTACCAGCGTCTGAAAGTTTACACTGCCTATCAATATCTCGGTGAGCGATTCGATCGGAAGACGCAGCTGCTAGGTGCGTTTCTGTTTCTCGTTCAACGAGGGATCGCTGCTGGAATCACGATCTACGCGCCGGCCATTGTTCTCTCCACGTTGCTCGGGTGGCGCTTGAACCTGACCATCTGGTTCGCGGGGGGATTGGTGATTATCTACACGGTCATGGGCGGGACGAAAATTGTAAGCATCACACAACGCTACCAGATGATTGTGATTTTGGTCGGCATGGCGATTGCATTTGCGGTCGCGGTTTACCGGCTCTCGCCCCATCTGTCGTTTGAAAACACGCTCTTGGTCGCCGGCAAAATGGGAAAACTGGAGGCGGTCGATTTTTCCGTCGATCCGCACAAGCGATATACATTTTGGTCGGGCCTGATTGGCGGTTTTTTTCTCGCGCTTTCGTATTTCGGAGCGGATCAATCGCAGGTCCAACGATATCTCGCGGGAGGCTCGCTCAAAGAGAGTCGTCTCGGATTGCTCTTCAACGCCGCGGTGAAGGTGCCCATGCAGTTTTTCATTCTGCTGCTAGGCGCGATTGTGTTCATGTTTTATCAATTCGAGAAGCCGCCCGTCTATTTTAATCAGCCGGCGTACCAGCGTGCGGCAGAGAATGGCTACGGGCCACAGTTAACGGGGTTGCAGACGCGATTCGATGACGTCTTCATGCAAAAACGCGCTGTCATTCGCGCGATTTCGAGTACATCGTCGAACGAGCGCGATCTGGCGATGACGAAGCTGCGCGAGCTCGACGTGCAGGCACGCGAGTTGCGCGATCGAACCAAGGCAGTTCTCGAGCAAGCAGGCGTCGATCCAAAAAACAAGGACTCCGATTACGTATTCATCACTTTTATTCTTCAACAAATGCCGCACGGGCTTGTCGGATTACTCATCGCAGTGATTTTGTGCGCGACCATGTCGGCAACGGCGGCAACTCTGAATGCTCTCGGTTCCACCACGGCGATCGATTTTTATCGGCCGTTGATTCGACCGAACGCGAGCGACCATCATTACGTGGTCGCAGCGAAAGCACTCACCGCAGCGTGGGGTTTGATTGCCATAGGCGTCGCTTCGTTTGCCAGCTTGGTCGAAAATCTCATCGAAGCAGGCAACATTCTGGGCTCGGTGTTCTATGGCAGCATCCTCGGTCTCTTTCTGGCAGCTTTCTTTATTCGTCGAGTTACCGGGTCGGCCGTGTTTTTCGCCGCGGTCCTCGCCCAATCACTCGTCTTTGTCCTGTTCGCTACGACAAACATCGGTTATCTCTGGTATAATTTTATTGGATGTGCCGCGGTACTGGTTCTGGCGACGCTGCTGCAACAAACTATCTTTCGCGGCACGGAAGCTCACGCTGCGGCATGAAGCTCATTCTGAGCAATGGATCACCCGATTATTTGTTTCGGCCAGCAACCCTGTGGATTTTTTCCCAAGCGATTTCTCTTCGCTAAGATTCTGACCGCGCGGCGTCTTCAAAAGAAGATTGGCGGAGAAGTGGTCTTTTTCTTTCACGACAGTGATCATGACCCGCGCGAAACGATTACCATTTTGCGAGAGCGAAACAGCAACAAGGAAGCGGCCCTAAACTTCCAGTTTGAGAATCGGATCCAAAAAAAGTTTTCGCCGCTGTACGCGAAACGTGTGCTTCCGGAATGGCAGGAGAAAACTGCGCGCCAACTCCCCAATTACGTTGGGCGGTCTCTGGTCGCGCACTTCAAGGAAACAAAATGTTCTAATATCGCCGACTTCTGTCTCGAGATGTACATGCGAATGGGGTTGCTGGAAGGTGTGCGGGTGGAGCGATCGAGTGCACCCGAATTCAGAGCTCGTGCTGCGGCCGTCTCAGACTACTTCGTCGATCAGCGCTATGAAGGAGAGGTCGTTCGCGCACGTTTTCGTAACGGGAAGTTGTTGCTACATAAGGGAGGCGATCGGTTTTTACAGATTCTCGGAGGAGAATTCGGCCCGGAGCAAATCAGCCCGACTCGCGACACGCGTTTCCGATGGATGCAATCAGTGATTCAATGCACCCATTACGTCGCCGGC
>Ga0209375_1003552_pt1 | contig 10831 bp, 9 predicted proteins | sample GraSoiAngelo_131_FD_185888 | JGI IMG/M metagenome (GOLD analysis project Ga0209375, IMG submission 185888) | Grasslands soil microbial communities from the Angelo Coastal Reserve, California, USA - 14_0929_02_30cm (SPAdes) (version 2) | ecosystem: Environmental > Terrestrial > Soil > Grasslands ...
TCTTCTTCCTGAACAAGCCGCGCGCGAGCTTGCCGACGCCTACGTCTTGCTGCGCAACGTCGAGCACAGGCTGCAGTACCTCGACGACGCGCAGCGCCACGACCTGCCAGCAGACGAAGAGGATCGCACGCGCCTGGCAAGGATGTCCGGCTTTGCTTCCTGGGAGGCTTTTTCCGCCCGCCTGCAGTCGGTGCGCGATGCGGTCTCGCGCCATTTCGACAGCGTGTTCGCCGAACGCGATGCGCAAGCCGCTGCGTGGCCCGAGCATCCGCGACTCGACGCGCTGCGCTCCAGCCAGCGCTACGCGGCGCTTCCCGCCGACTCCGGGCGCCGGCTCGACGCGCTGGTGCCGGCGCTCGCGAAGGCAGCCGCCGCCACCGCCGACCCGCAGGCCACGCTCGCCCGCGGCGTCGATCTCGTCGAAGCGATCGCGAGCCGCGCCGCCTACCTCGCCCTGCTGGCCGAGAATCCGCAGGCGCTCGAGCGCGTCACGCGGATCATCGGCGCCTCGAGCTGGGCGGCCGAGTTCGTGACGCGCCATCCGCTGCTGCTCGACGAGCTGCTCGACGATCGCCTGCTTTACGCGCCGCCGGAGCTCGACGCCTTCGCGCGAGAGCTGCGTTCCCGGCTCGCCGCGCACCAGGGCGACACCGAGCGCCGCGTGAACCTGCTGCGCGAGATGCACCAGGCGCAGGTGTTCCGGCTGCTCGCGCAGGATCTGGCCGGATTGCTCAGCGTCGAGCGGCTCGCCGACCACCTGTCCGCGCTCGCCGACCTGATCCTGGAGATCTCGCTGGAGCAGGTCTGGAGCGAGCTGCGCGGCAGGCATCTCGAAGGCGCGCCGCGCTTCGCGGTAATCGGCTACGGCAAGCTGGGCGGAAAGGAGCTCGGCTACGCCTCGGACCTCGACCTCATCTTTCTGTACGACGATGCGCGCGAGCAGGCGCCGGAGACCTACGCGCGGCTCGCGCAGCGCTTCAACAACTGGCTCACCGCGCGAACCTCGGCCGGCGTGCTGTTCGATACCGACCTGAGGCTGCGGCCGAGCGGCGCCGCCGGGCTGCTGGTGTCCCCGATCGAGGCGTTCGCGCGCTACCAGGAGCATGACGCCTGGGTCTGGGAGCACCAGGCGCTCAGCCGCGCGCGCTATTCCGCCGGAGACTCGCGGGTGGGACAGGTTTTTGAATCGATCCGGGAACGCATCCTGCGGCGTTCGCGCGAGCCGGCCGCGCTGGCAAAGGAAATTCTTGCGATGCGCGAAAAGATGCATGCCGCGCACCCGAACAAGTCCGGCCTGTTCGACATCAAGCACGATGCCGGCGGCATGATCGACATCGAGTTCACGGTGCAGTACCTGGTGCTCGCCCGCGCGCATGAATTTCCTGCGCTCACGAAAAATTTCGGCAATATCGCGCTGCTCGGCATGGCCGCCGAGCTCGGCTTGCTGCCGAAAGAGCGCGCCGAGCGCTGCCGGATCGCCTATCGCGAGTACCGCCGCACCCAGCACGCCCTGCGCCTGAACGGTGCGCGATACGCGCGAGTGCCGCATGCGCAGGTGGCAGCGCACGTCGCCGCGGTGCGCGAGCTATGGCAGCATATAAAATAGCCCTTTAAGCCAGCAGGGAGACCAACTGATGCCGCAAGCCAAAGGCTCGGGCGGGCCGCTTTCCATGGCGGACCGCGACGGCTCGATCTGGTACGACGGCAAACTGGTGGAGTGGCGCTCGGCCACCACCCACGTCCTGACGCATTCGCTGCATTACGGGCTTGCGGTGTTCGAGGGCGTGCGCGCCTACCAGACCGCGATCGGCACGGCGATCTTCCGCCTGAAGGAGCACACCGATCGCCTGTTCAATTCCGCCCACATCTACATGATGAAGCTCCCGTTCACGCGCGAGCAGCTGATGGAGGCGCAGCTCGAGGTCGTGCGGGCGAACCAGCACGACGCCTGCTACATCCGCCCGATCGCGTTCTACGGCTCGGAGAAGATGGGCGTGTCGCCGGTCGGCGCCAGAGTGCACGTCGCCATCGCCGCCTGGCCCTGGGGCGCCTATCTCGGGCCCGATGCGCTCACCAAGGGCATCCGCGTGAAGACCTCCTCGTACGCGCGCCACCACGTCAACGTCACCATGGCGCGCGCCAAGATGTCGGGCACCTATCCGAACTCGGTGCTCGCGACCCTGGAGGCGACGCAGCACGGCTACGACGAGGGGCTGCTGCTCGACGTCGAGGGCTACGTCGCGGAAGGAGCGGGAGAGAACATTTTCCTGGTCAAGGATGGAAAAATCTGGGAGCCGGAGCTCACCTCCGCGCTCACCGGCATCACCCGCTCCTCGGTGATCGAGCTGGCCCAAGGGCTCGGCTACGAGGTCGGGGCGAAGCGGCTGACGCGCGACGACATCTACATTGCCGACGAATGCTTCTTTACCGGCACTGCGGCCGAGGTGACGCCGATCCGCGAGCTCGACGGCCGCACGATCGGCGCAGGCCAGGCCGGGCCGGTCACCCAGGCAATCCAGAAAGCATTCTTCGACGTGGTGAACGGCAAGGACGACAAGCATCGCCATTGGCTAACTCCGGTGGCGGCAAAAAAACGGTGAGCACCGACAACGCCCGCCTGGTCGAGGTGACGCGGAAGGACCTGCCATTGCATTGCCCGCTGCCGGGAGCTCCGCTCTGGTCGCGCCATCCGCGCGTGTTCCTCGACGTCGCCAAGGAGCGCGAAGTGCTCTGCCCGTACTGCGGGACGAAGTACGTCTATAAGGGCGCACCCGTAAAAGGTCACTAAGCGTTTGCCACGCATCCTCGTCGTCGCACCCAGCTGGATCGGCGACGCCCTCATGGCGCAGCCCCTTCTCGCCCGCATGCGCGAGAAACTGCCCGGCGTCGAGATCGATCTGCTCGCGCCGGAGTGGGTGGCGGCGGTCGCGCGGCGCATGCCCGAGGTGAGGGAAGTGATCGCGGCGCCTTTCCGGCACGGCGCGCTGCAGCTGCGCGAGCGCTGGAAGCTGGGCCGCACGCTGAAGCTGCGCGGCTACGACCAGGCCATCGTGCTGCCGAACACGTGGAAGTCGGCGCTGGTGCCCTTTTTCGCCGACATTCCGCTGCGCAGCGGCTACGTCGGCGAATCGCGCTATGGCCTGCTGAATCTGCTGTACAGGAAGCAGGCGGCGGCGATGGCGCTGCATTACGCGCGCCTGTCCGAGCCGCCTGGCAAAGCCCCGCAGCAGCCGCTGCCGGCGCCGCGGCTGCGCGTCGCGCCGGGGGAGGTGGCGGCCGCGACGCGCCGCTTCGGGCTCGAAGGTCCCTATGCCGTGCTGTGCCCCGGCGCGGAGTACGGGCCGGCCAAGCGCTGGCCCTACTTCAAGGAGCTGGCGCAGTGCCTGGGCATCGAGGTCGTTCTCCTGGGTTCAGGCGGCGACCGCGAGTCGGGCGCCGGCATCCCGGGAAACAACCTCATCGGCAAGACGACGCTCGATGAGGCCATCGACCTCATCGCCGGCGCGGCATTCGTCGTCAGCAACGATTCCGGCCTGATGCACATCGCCGCGGCGCTCGGCCGGCCGCAGGTGGCGCTCTTCGGCTCGTCGAACCCGGAGCATACGCCGCCCGCTTCGCCCGCCGCGCGGGTCGTATGGCTGCACCTCGATTGCAGCCCGTGCTACGCGCGCGTGTGCCCGCTCGGGCATTTCCGCTGCATGAACGACCTGTCGGTCGAGCGCGTGCTCGCCGAAGTGCGCGCCCTGTGAGCAGCAAGATCTTTCCGGCCGCGCAGGACGCCGAGAACGCCTTCTACGAGGCGCTCGAGCGCTGCGACCTCGACGGCATGATGGCGGTGTGGGCCGAGGACGAGGACATCGTCTGCATCCATCCCACCGGAGCGCGCCTCACCGGGCAGGACGAAGTACGGAGAGGCTGGGCCCGGATCTTTGCCGGCGGGCCCGGCGCCCGCGTGCAGACCAGCCTTCAAGTGGCCATTTCCGGGATGATGATCGCGGTGCACAGCGTGCACGAGAATTTCACCGTCGAAGGCGACCCGCGCCCCCGCCCGCCGGTCATCGCGACCAACGTCTACCTGCGCACGCCGGCGGGCTGGCGCATGATCGTGCACCACGCCTCGCCGGCTCCTGCGCAGCTCGAAGCCGCGCCGCGCGACGCGCCGCCCAAGATTCTTCATTGAACGGCTACGCGGCCCCCTGGTGGCTGCCGGGCGGTCACCTGCAGACCATCTACCCGTCGCTGCATCCGCCGGCCCGCGTCGCATTGCAACGCGAGCGCTGGGAAACGCCGGACGGCGATTTCATCGACGTGGACTTCGCCGGCGAGCGGGCCGCCTCGCGCCTGCTGGTGCTGTTCCACGGCCTCGAAGGCTGCTCCGACAGCCATTACGCGCGCGCGTTCGCCGCGCAGGCGCCCTCGAGCGGCTGGCGGCTGGCGATGCCGCACTGGCGCGGCTGCTCCGGCGAGCCGAACCGCAAGCCGCGGGCCTATCACTCCGGCGACAGCGAGGAAGTCGACTGGATCTTGAGGAAATTCTCTTCGCCGGTTCACGCCGTCGGCATTTCCCTGGGCGGCAATGCGCTTCTCAAATGGCTGGGCGAGCGCGGCGACGCGGCGCGCTCGATCGTGCGCCGCGCGGCCACCGTTTCCGCGCCTATCGACTTGAGCGCCGCGGGCCGCGCGCTCGATCGCGGCATCAACCGCGAGGTCTACACGCGCCATTTCCTCTCCACGCTGAAGCCGAAGTCGCTCGCCAAGCTCGCGCTGTTCCCCGGGCTCTGTGACCGCGCCAAGCTGCGCGCGGCGCGCACGTTCCGGGAATTCGACGACACGGTGACCGCGCCGCTGCACGGCTACCGCGACGCCGACGACTACTGGCGCCGCGCCTCGAGCGGGCCGTGGCTTGAGCGCGTGCGCGTGCCGACGCTCCTGCTCAACGCGCGCAACGACCCCTTCCTTCCGGAGCGCGACCTGCTCGCCGCGGCGCGAAACGCCGCTCGATCGCTGGTGCTAGAATTCCCGCGCACTGGCGGCCACGCCGGATTCCTCGCCGGCCCGTTCCCGGGCAGGCATGACTGGCTGCCGCGCCGCCTGCTCGAGTTCTTAAGATCGTGAGCGTTCCTGCCGAAATTTTCCGCACCTACGATATCCGCGGCATCGTCGGCCGCACCCTGACGCCGGCGATCGTGCGCGAGATCGGCCGCGCGCTCGGCGCCCTCGGGCGCGAGCGCGGCGCGCCGACGTTCGCGCTCGGGCGCGACGGCCGGCTGTCGGGACCCCAGCTCAGCGCCGCGCTCACCGAGGGCCTGCTCAGCGCGGGCGCCGACGTCATCGACATCGGCATGGCGCCGACGCCGGTGGCCTACTTCGCCGCCCACCACCTGGGCTGCGGCAGCTGCGTCGCGATCACGGGCAGCCATAACCCGCCCGATTACAACGGCCTCAAGATGGTGATCGCGGGCGCCACGCTGTGGGGCGAAGACGTGCAGGAGCTGCGCCGCAGCATCGAAACGGGGAAACTGAGCAAGGGAAGCGGCAAGCGCAGCACCGCCAACGTCCTCGATGCGTACGTCGAGCGCATTGGGGGCGACGTGAGGCTGGCGCGCCCGTTTCGCATCGCGGTCGATTGCGGCAACGGCGTCGCGGGCATGCTCGCGCCGCGGCTTTACCGGCGGCTGGGCTGCGAGGTGGAGGAGCTCTACTGCGAAGTGGACGGGCGCTTTCCGAACCACCATCCTGATCCTTCGCAGCCCAAGAATCTTCGGGAGCTGATAGAGAAATTGAAGACCGGAAAGAGCGAGCTCGGCCTGGCCTTCGACGGCGACGGCGACCGGCTCGGCCTCGTCGCCAAGGACGGCGAGATCATCTATCCCGACCGCCAGCTGATGCTGCTGGCGAAGGACGTGCTCAGCCGCAATCCGGGGGCCGAGATCATCTACGACGTGAAGAGCACGCGGCTGCTCGCGCCGTGGATCGAGCGCCACGGCGGCAAGCCGACCATCTGGAAGACCGGGCACTCGCTGATCAAGGCGAAGCTGAAGGAAACCGGCGCGCTGCTCGCAGGCGAGATGTCCGGCCATACGTTCTTCAAGGAGCGCTGGTACGGTTTCGACGACGCTCTCTACGGCGGGGCGCGCCTGCTGGAGGTCCTGTCCAAGGAAAAGGACGCCGAGCGCGCGCTGAAAGGCCTGCCCAATGCGCCGTCGACCCCGGAGCTGCACTGGGCGCTCGAGGAAGGCGAGCCCCATGCCCTGGTGGCGAAGCTGCAGGCGTCCAAGCCCTTCCCCGGCGCCGAGCGGGTGCTCACCATCGATGGCGTGCGCGTGGAGTATGCTGACGGCTTCGGGCTCGCCCGGGCCTCCAACACCACGCCGGTGATCGTGATCCGCTTCGAAGCCGACAACCTCGCCGCCCTGGAGCGCATCAAGAGAGATTTTCGGGCCGCGCTGCAGCCGCTCAAGCCGAATGCGCCGCTGCCTTACTAGCCTTCTGTTCCTGATCCACGTTCCGGTGATGGGCGCCTGCCCGCCGCTGCTCGACCGCTCGGTGGAAAGCATCGACGAGCGCCCGCGCTCGCTGTGCGAGTTCGCCGGCAGCGTGGTGCTGATCGTCAACACCGCGAGCCAGTGCGGCTATACCCCGCAGTACCAGGGGCTCGAAGACCTTTACCGGAAATACCGCTCGCGCGGGCTGGTGATCCTGGGCTTTCCGTCGAACGACTTCGGCGGCCAGGAGCCCGGCTCCAACAAGGAGATCGCGAGCTTCTGCGTCAACCAGTACGCGGTGGACTTCCCGATGTTCGCAAAGACTGATCTGAAGAAAAATCCTCTTTACACCGACCTGGCGAAGGCCACCGGTGCGGTACCGCGCTGGAACTTTCACAAGTACCTGATCGACCGCGGCGGCCACCAGGTCCTCAGCTTCGAGACGCGGGTCGAGCCGACCGACCCGCGCCTCGTCTCCTCGATCGAGAAATTCCTCGCCAGCCGCTGAGGCTAGGCGAAGCCCGGTCCGATCAGCCCAAGGGCGTCGGTCACCAGGCAGTCCGCGCCCCAGCCCAGCAGACGCCGTGCGGCGACAGGGTCGTCGACCGTCCAGCAAAGCAAGCCATAGCCCGCCTTCTTGATCGCCCGGGCCTCGTGCTCGCCCAGATGCCGCTGATTGCAATGAAGACCCACGCAGTCAAGTGCGCGCAGCTGGCCTGACCAGTCCGCAGGCACCTCATCCACGAGGAGACCGCGCGGCAGATCCGGGGCCGCTGCCCGGGCGGCTTCGAGCGCGACGCTCGAGAAAGACGACAGCACCGGCTGCAGCGGCGCGCCGCGCCAGAGCTCGCTCGCCATGCCTGCGACGGCTTCGCCCGTGGCGCGCGAATGCCCCTGGGCCGGTTTGATCTCGACGTTCGCCCAAACCCCGAGCTCGCGGCAGAGCCGGGCCGCATCCTGAAAGCGCGGGATATCGAGCTTCTCGAGGTCCCGGTACGGCGTTCGCGCGACCTCGCCTTTGACTCCGGTCGTGCGCTCGAGCGTCTCGTCGTGGATCAGGACCGGCGTGCCGTCGCCGGCCAGCATGACGTCGAACTCGACACCGCGAAAGCCGAGCGACGCCGCGAGCCGAATTGCGGCGAGCGTGTTCTCGGGGGCGAGCGACCCGCCGCCGCGGTGGGCGACGATTCTGGGGTAGGGCCAGCGCACTAGGGCGAGCGCCAGCAACGCAACTCGGGCATCAGGAAGTTTGCGCCCTTCACCGCCGCCGCCCGCCGCGGCGATCCGGCGCGGCACAGCGCATAAGCCGCGAGCGCGCCCGCCTGCCCGGGGCTCCGCTCGGCGGCCTCGGCGAACAGCGCCGCAGCCTGCGCATAGTCGCGGTCCGCGAGGGCCCGAACGCCAAGCGGGTAGGCGTACTCCGGGCGCAGGCTGCGCTCACCGCCATCGTTCGCCAGGCGCCGATTCACGATTTCCTGCTCGGTCACGTCGCTATCCAGCAACCACAGGACCGGTATGTGCAAGTCCGTATGTTGCAGCAGGGTATCGACGTCGCGCAGGCTCTTCACCGGGTCGGCTGGAATCTCCCCATTGAGCACCGGCTGCACGGCGAAATACGGCAGGCTCTGCCGGATCAGTTCGGCAGGCCAGTGCGCTGCAACCCAGGTCGAGCCTTCAAAACGTCGCAGCGCGCGCTCAGGTTGCAGCCATTGCCGGTATTCTTCAAGGGGCCGATCGAACACCACTTCTGCGGCCAGGCGTTTGGGACGATCATCGGTCAGTTCAGGCGTTGCGCCATACCAGCTGCGCAGCGGCGCGGCATCGGCGAGGAACGCCGCCCCCAGCTGCGCCGGCTGCTCGAAACCGTTGGCCGCTAGACGAGGCGCCGCGACCGGGTCCCGCCATAGCCGGGCAAAGTGCTGCGCGCTCGGACGGTGTTTGAACTCCCGGCCCCCCATCAGGATCCAGTCGTAGCTGGAGCCAACCCACAGCGTGCAGTCGGGGAACGCGTGGCAGAAAGCGGCGATGACCGCTCGGGCGCCCGAGGGGTCGAGCTGCTTTACCGGCAACCAGTAGGTCGCGAGCCCGCCCGGCGCAAGGCGCCCGGCGAGCGCCATGAAGTATTCGCGGGTGTAGAGATTGACCACGCCCGCGATCACGGGCGGCGGAGGTTCCGCGCTGATGATGTCGAACTGCTCGCGCCGGGTGCGCAGGTAGTGACGGCCGTCTTCCCTCACGAGGCGCACGCGCGGATCCTGCAGCGGGTCGCGGTCCCCGTGGATGAAGCGGCTGGCGGCGAGGATCTCCGGCGAAACGTCGACGACAGTGAGTTGCGTGAGCCGTGGCTCGCTCAATAGAGCCTGCGCGGTGTTGCCGGCCCCGTAGCTGATGAGCAGCGCGCGCCTCGGTTCCGGGTGCAAGCTTAGAGGCAGCCAGGCGAAAAGCTGCATGTAACGGAGCGTGTAACGGTCTATGGCGGTCATCGAATAGCTGTCGGTCAGCAGCCGCCAGGCGGCGGCTTCGCCAAAGCGCTCGTAGCGCAGAATCTGCAGCGTCGTCGTCGGGCCCTCGGTGACCTGCACGACCTTCGCGTCATTCCTCAATCGATAGGGGAACGCCGCCTCGGCGAGATGCATCTCCATGCGTCCGAACGGAAAGAACAGCAGTCCAGCCGCGGCCGGCACGACCGGCCACAGGCTCCGCCACAAGGCGCGGGGGTCGATCAGCAGTACGGGCAGCAGCGCGTAGCCTGCAGCCAGGAGGAACAGGCTCCCCTCGATGCCCAGCCGGGGCAGGAGAACCAGACCCGCCAACGCAGCCCCTGCCGCCGCGCCGAGCGTATTGGCGGTCGTAAGCCGGCCGATCGCCGGTTGGGGATTTTCCGACCCGGCGCGCAGCTCCGCGCCGAGCAGCGTAAATAGGAAACCCGAAAGCACCGCCGCCGGCAGCATCAGGGGAATGGCGTAGTGGACGAGCTCGGGCGGTCCGGGGATATGCAGCGGCCCCGCGACCAGGTACCCGGTGACCACGGCCAGGCTGCTCCCGGCCGCGACCCAGGCGAAGGACGCTCGGGCAAGCAGCGGCGCGAGCGCGCCGCCCAGCGCGATTCCGAGCAATACGATCGTGAGCATGAGGGCGAAGGCGGTATCGCTGCCCGGCGCATAGAGGATCAGCAGGCGAAACCAGATGACCTCCAACCCCAGCGCCAAAGCACCGGCGGCTGCGGCTGCGGCAAGCAGCCGGGCTGGCGAGCGAAAGGTCGTCGCCACGCCCGGTTCAGCGGCGCGGGAAAGCTGCGGATACTGCAAGGCAAGGACCGCCGCCAGCAGATTGAGGCACGCGGCGACCAACGCCGCTCCGCGCAGGCCCAATTCGCCGATCAAGTAGTACTCGGCAAGAAGCGGGGCCACGCAGGCCCCGAAGGTATTGGCCGCGTACAGGGTGCCCAATGCCCGGGTCGTGTCCTGGTGCGCGAGGATTCGTACTCCGAACGCCAGAGTCATGCCCATGGCGGTCGTAGGCACCAGCATCGCCGCAAGCGCCAGCAGCAGGCGCAGCCCTGCAAGCGCCGTGGAATGTTCCACCAGAGGCGAGAGCCACTGGCCGATCAAGGCCTCCAATTCGGGCAGGGCCCAGACGAGCAGGGACCCCGCGACCGCGACTGTGATCTCGGCGGCTGCAAAGGCGTGCGTGGGACGCCGGATCCGCCGCGCCCAGCGCGCGGCCAACACGCCGCCGAGCGCCATCCCGAGCATGAAAGCCGTGAGCACGAGCGCCCCTGTCCACACGGTATTGCCGACCACACGGCCAAGCGCGCGAAACCAAAGCACTTCGAACAGCAGCGCCGCCGCGCCGGAGGCGAAAAACGCGAACGGCAACCTGAGCGGCTCTCTGATCAACGCCAATCGATCCCTTTCGAGGGAGATACTCGCATGAACCGTGGCATCCTCGCTCGGGCGCTGCCCGCTTTCGGCGCCGCGTAAACTAGCGGGCATGGACCGTCTTGACCCAGCCGCGATCGTAGTACCCGGCGTCCAGGTGCGCGTGTTGGGGCGCTGCACCTCGACGAATTCCGTTTTATTGAAAGCTCCCTGTACCGGCCCGGTGCTGCTCGCGGGCGAGGAGCAGACCGCGGGCCGCGGGCGCCGCGGCCGGCGCTGGCACAGCGCGCCGGGCGCAGGCCTCACGTTTTCGCTCTCGCGCAGCCTGCAGCGCCCGGTGCGCGAGGTGGCGGGCCTGTCGCTCGTCGCCGGCGTCGCCGTGGCGCGCGCGCTGCGCGCGCTCGGCGTCGCGCAGGCGGCGCTCAAATGGCCCAACGACCTGGTGGTGAACGGCGCGAAGCTGGG
>Ga0209375_1003558_pt1 | contig 10825 bp, 10 predicted proteins | sample GraSoiAngelo_131_FD_185888 | JGI IMG/M metagenome (GOLD analysis project Ga0209375, IMG submission 185888) | Grasslands soil microbial communities from the Angelo Coastal Reserve, California, USA - 14_0929_02_30cm (SPAdes) (version 2) | ecosystem: Environmental > Terrestrial > Soil > Grasslands ...
AAGAAGATTCCAGTTCTCTACGGCGGCGCTAAGGAATGGAAAGAATATGATCCGGGCTATTATGCAGTCTACTTTGAGGACCCCGACCGAATGAAGATCGAACTAGTCTACGTTCCAGGCGATTTGTAAAACGAGGATGAGGTTGCTTCAATCTGGTTTGAATGATTTCCCCAGCATGCCCGCCTCGATTTTTCCCAACTTTTCCCCCACACTCAGGGCAGGTCTCGATATCCTTTGGAACACGTTTGAAGCAGTGTGGACACCACTGTGTTATTCCCCATTCCTGCAAGTCCTCCTTTCTTCCAGATAGGGTTTCATCGACAAACTTCTTGGCATTGATCCACATGTGCTCGCACATGGGAATGTTGTGCTGATGAATGTTGAAGAAGAATTGACCCTTGGTTTCGCTCAGGTCGAAGAAGTTGTTCAGGCGATAGTTAGGGCATTCTTTTGAGTCGGAATGACAAATAATGCAATCTTGAAGTTCCCCGTAAATCGCCTCATGGCTGCTCAAGTGTCGAGCGACCTCTCGGTAGCTCGCTTTCATAGGAAAAGTCTCGTTACACTGCTCACAGTACAACTTCTTGCCCTTCTGACCCATCCCCATATCATGTCCCAGCAGGAGTTCGGGATTTATCTGTGGGCGTAGTAGACTGTTACGTTCTCACCATTGATGGAGTCGATTCTGCCGAATCCGAACCGTACCATCTGGATTATGCTTCCCACCTTCTCCTGACGAATATTCGTCTCAACTGGACCCTTCGTTCTTGACGCGTCCGGCATCACCACCTCCCCGACCATATTGTTCTCGCTTGGTAGCCAGTTGACCAGTGGCGCCTTGACCTCTCGCGCCTTCATGTACTCCTGACTATGGAAGGTGGCGGTAATCGTGTTGTTCTCGACGCTTTTGACTTCAATGTTGAACAGTTCCATCAGCCGGACCACCTTGCTCTTTCTGAGAAGATCAATATCCGATGCAGAGATCAGAAGATTGGCTGTGCCGTTCTCTGGAACCACCTTGAAGATTCTGTCTGGAAGGTCCTTCCTTTCGGGATGTAGTGGCAGATGCGCATCGTAGGTCCGTTCGACCCCTGAGACTGTTATTGTGATCGGGTTTGCGATGAAGCTGTACCTGTGTGCGATCTTGTCGATCTCCTTCCGGTTCGTCGCGTTCACATTGTCCCAGCTGAGCGTCGCGTCAACCGGCCTAGGACCCATCTCATAGACAATCTTCCTCAACGCGCTCGGAACATACCCTCTCCTACGGAGCGCTGCGAGCGTCGGAAGTCTCGGGTCCGAGTAGCCTTCTACGAGGCCCTCCTCGATCTCCTTGACCATCAACGACTTGCTGAGCTTGATATCCGTCGTCTTCAGCCGGCCATAATGGACATAGTCCTGAATATTCCAGCCCAACGCCTTGTACAGATACTCCGTCCGCGGGGCGTTTGTCAAGTGCTCCTTTCCCCGGATAACGTGGCTCACTCTGAGCAGATGATCATCGATAGCCGATCCAAAGTTGAACAAGGGCCAGACCCGGTACTTCGACCCCACCCTAGGATGAGGATACTTCAAAGGATCAATAATGCGAAGCGCGGGCCAGTCCCTGACCGCCGGGTTCGGATGAGCTAGATCAGTCTTGATTCGCAGTACTGCGTCTCCTTCTCCAAATCCTCCGTTCAACATCTTCGCCCAATCAGCCAGATTCTGCTCCGGGCTCTTGGAGCGATCCGGACACGCTCTACCAGCGTTGACGTTGAGACGAAAATCGTCAGGAGTACAGGTGCAGATGTATGCGTCTCCTGATTTCAGAACTTTCTCAGCATGCTCATAATAGACTGGTATCCTGTCGCTAGCAATGTACTCAGCGTCCCACTGACATTCCAGCCAGCGAACATCCTCCCGGATCAGATCATAATACTCAAGAGCCGATTTTTTCAGCCGCGGATCAGTATCATCAAACCGCAAGAGAAATCGTCCCTTGTACATCCGCGCATAGTCGTGGGAGAGGATTATCGCCCGGATCGAACCCAGGTGCAGGACAAAGTCCGGATTCGGCGCGAACCTAGTTACAATCGTCGCGTACTTGTCCCCGTTCGGCAACGGAGGCAGAGTCTTGGAGCGGGACTGGCTCTGAGGCGATGCTGCCTTGGCGGGCATGAGTGTTACGCTACTCAACAGTATTCCGCCTCCTTTCTAACGCCTGGGAAAGAATCCCCGTAGTTCGTCAACATTCGAGAACAGAAAGTCTGGGTTGGCTGTTCTTGGGTCTCCCCATGTCTCAGAACCCCAAAGGGCCGCCCCCGTCAGTAGTCCAGCATTCTTGCCTGCTAGTATGTCTGCGGCAGAGTCGCCGACTAGCATACATTCTTGCGGGCTCAGCTGTATTTTCCTTAACGCCAAGTGGATACCCTCAGGGTCCGGTTTTCTCTTCAAGACGTGATCGCTCGTGACTAAAGCGTCGAAATAATTACGCAGGTTAAAAGTCTCCAGAGCATAGTCCGAAAGCGTTGACGTCTCCGAAGTTACTACTGCAAGGGATTTCCCCACACGATCCAGTTCTACCAACAATGCTCGGACGCCATGAAAGGCAACAGCCATGTCCGGAAAGGTTCTGCGATACACTGTATCATAGTAATCAATGGCCTCTTGAATAGGTCTGTCGGGGAGCGATTCGGCCAGTTTACGGATTACGTTACTAGCGGGGGGCCCGAAACTCCAAAGGCTGTCCTGGCGAGGCAGACCCCTCTTGAGATACTTCTGAGAGGTCTCGTTGACGCAATGAACTATGAGGTCTTGAGTGCTGAATAGCGTCCCGTCCATGTCAAAGATTACGCCTCTTATTCCGTCTGCCGGGAAGTCGTTCAAGTCCTTAACTCGGTTCAGACGGAACACTGCTCAGCTAGATTCTATCTCTTTTCCCTAGTTTAGAGAAATCGTCGGAGTATCCATACTACGATGCCTATGCCGCCGATAATGGCTATCCAGAATCCGACGGCGGCGATAACAACAAGGGCTGAGCAGGTAGTGTCCATGCAGACGACCATGCTTTGACCTCGGGCGTAGATGTTGCCCGCGACCAGTCCTGAGCCCCAGAAAATGGCGAAGCCGGCAGCAGTGATAATCACGCGTCCGCGGAGGCCTATTTTCGGAATTCTAGACGGTCTTGGAAGGTCTTCAAGGCGCGGGTTGCTCAGCTCTCCAATTCTTTCCTTGATGCTCGGGTTCCAATATGCTACGAAGGGTAACCGGAGGTTTGTTGGTATTCGTTTCTGATCGAGATTCTGTATTTTTTCGAGGGTCTGTGATACTTGCTGGGTTCCGAGCTGTTTGGCCACTTTTCTGTCCAGTTCAAACTCCTGTCGTTTCAGAGATTTTCTTATTGATCTCCGAATCCAGAGTGCAGCTAGAAGAAATATGGGACTCGGGAAATAGAGAACCGGACCCGACAATCCTCCGGAGGCGGCAGCAGGGATTTCGAACAGTAGAAGGAAGAATAGCTCGCGGGGGGCGAGGGCGATTTTTCCGAGCAGCCTGCTCATTCTTCCTTTGTTGTAGACCTTGAATCTCACCATGTGCAATGCGATGAGAATCTTCCATTCATCTAGTGACATTTTTCCTTTCAGATATTCCGGCAGCATAAGTTCGGCGACGGGGAGCGACCCTGGAACAGTGACAGTTTCTTTAGAGAGGATTGTTGGTTTTGATATTATCCCGCCTGTGCTGTGATAGCGGTCTAGTCTTCCCCAGACAATCTGTCTGTACCAGTACGGCATCTGGAATTGCGCTGAAAGTTCTCTTGTCAACTGTAAGAGCGCGTTGTCGTCTGGACTTGGACCTGTCTTGATTTTCTCGTACCCGCTACGCCGGCGCAGTCTATCCAACAATAGCTGCTAGAATTGGGGTTTGAATCTTATACATTTAGCGCGTGATGGCGCTACGCAATAGTGTATTCGAGGGCATAGTAGATTACAATTACAGCGGACTCACAAAGTGCCCATTGGTGCGCTACGTCTCCTTTCTCAGCGAGCTCTTCGAATCCTTAAGCAACGCGTCAATGACGTCCGCGTTAGTTGCCATCGTCCTTTTGTCAAAGCCGGCTGCTCTTGCAATGTCCATTTCTGGAATTTGCAGTTCTAGGTCTCTGACTGCCTTGAGCATCACGCCCGCGGCTCTCCCTCTGTAACTCATTTTAGGGCCTAGACCCCTTTCAACCGCCGCGTCAAGATAGTCATAGGTTCGCCGGACCAGTTCCTCTCTTTCGTTGCTGCTTACTAGACCGCGTTCGGCGAAGCCGTCGGCCATACTTTCTATCTGCCTTTTTGTGAGCTGCGACACAAGGTCTGGAAAAGGTACGATGCTGTCTTGGACCCCGAATGACTTGATGATGCGTTCCTCGGCATCGGCAAGCTTTTCCCTGCTCACAAACATCTTAGACTCAAATTCATGGTCGGTTCTTAGATCTCCCATGGCTTTTGCTGCGAGTGATACCGAGGCAATGAGGAAGATTTCTAGATTCTTGTGATCGGCGTTGTATTCGCCGATCGGCCTGCTCTTGAAGTCGAGATAGAGCGCAACTGCAGCCTGCTTCACCTCGTTTGGTAATCCGAGCCTCTGCATCGCATCGAAAAACAAGCCGTGCTCCTCCTTGCTCAGGGACTCTACGCCCTTGTTTAGACTGTAGATCCTTTCTTGAGCTTTCACACGAGCACACCGACAATCCGTATTTCCAAATATATACGCATTCATGTGAAACAGAGTTAGGCTGCAAATTTCTGATTGTGCATGGCTGTACCGGACCGAGAACTGGATTGATCTCTGTGAGAACACGGACCATGTCGGAGGATTATCCGCTGGATTGAGCCAAGTGTACGACAAAGTCTGTGTTCGGCGAGAGCCGTGTCACAATCGTAGATTACTTCTCCCTATTGTGAAGGATGCTGCTCTTTCCACTCGCGCGCGTAACGTCGGGATGTTCTGCGGAAGAGGTGATCGATCTCATAAATACAAAAGACGATGAACGAGAGGATGGTAACGCCCGATATCGTGATATACAATCCTCCATAACTCAGCCAAAGATACTCTGTCAGGATGAGCGCGAGAAGGAAAGGCCCGAGAATAGCAAAGAAGTTTCTGTACCAGCGGCCTATAGATCTTGCATAATCGGTGTGAAACGATAGGTAGTGCGATTGCCTCCACCACCTAAACGTATTGTGTGGCAGTTTCTCCTTGCAGATCGTGCAACGCAATACTCTCAAAAACTGTGAACTGCCCAGAAATGAATGTTTCCGTTGATTTGAGTACCTTCTCAATGCAAATAGTCAATAACTCCTCCGTCTGCAATAACGGCTGACGAATACTATGAGCGATTGGAACGCTGGCGTTATTCAAGAGTTCCGCAAAAACCGTGGAAAGGTAGGCGGCAACTTCGAGGGCGCACCCTTACTACTCATCAATCACACCGGCGCCCGCACCCGCAAGATCCGGATCAACCCGGTAATGTATCTCAAGGATGGCCACCGCTACCTGGTCTTCGCCTCGAAGGGAGGAGCCGACACCCATCCTGACTGGTACCATAATCTGAAGGCTCACCCCGATGTCAAGATCGAGGTCGGGACTGAGACGATCGACGTACACGCGGAGGAAATCAAAGGTCCCGAGCGCGACCGACTCTACAAGCAACAAGCCTCACTCTACCCACAGTTCGCCCAGTACCAACAGAAGACCAAGAGGATCATCCCTGTAATCGCGTTCACACCGAAGACGAAACGATAGTACCCAGAACTCGATAATCCTACGAGGTTGCTTCCTCGATGGTGTAGTTTACAAGGACAAGGTATGACCACCGTGAGCAAGAATGGAGACAAGAGGATTCGTGTCGGCATCATCGGCGCCAATCCGGATCGCGGATGGGCGGCGCAGGCACACATCCCTGCTTTGAAATCGCTCTCTGATGACTTCGAAATCACGGCGCTGTCCACCAGCCGACGCGAATCTGCCGACGCCGCCAGCAAGCTCTTTGGTGTGCCTGTCGCTTTTGACAATCACCAAGACCTCGTGAACAGCGCTATCGTCGACGTCGTCGCCGTGACCGTGAAAGTCCCATATCACCTCGAACTTGCGACGGCAGCGATCGACGCGGGGAAAGCCGTCTATTGCGAATGGCCGCTCGGCAACGGCTTGATTGAGGCGGAGACCTTGGCCGCACTGGCGAAGAAGAAGGGCGTCCACGCCGTGGCGGGGCTGCAGGCCCGCTCTGCGCCGTCCGTGGCCTACGTACGTGACCTGATCAAGCAAGGGTACGTCGGTGAGGTGCTCTCCACAACGTTGATCGGTTCGGGAATGGGCTGGGGACCAACGGTGGAGCCGTACAACGCCTACGTCAACGTCAAGAAAAACGGCGCGACGATGCTCTCAATCGCGCTCGGCCACGCGGCGGACGCGCTGTGTCACTGCCTCGGCGAAGTCCGAGAGCTCTCGGCCACCATGACCGTGCGCCGAAAGTCCTTCACGATCACCGGGACGAGCGAAAGCAAGCCCATGACCACGGATGATCAGGTGTTGGTCAGCGGACTGCTCGAGGGCGGGGCCGCGCTATCGATCCACTATCGCGGCGGCGTTTCGCGCGGCACGAACCTGCTCTGGGAGATCAACGGCACCGAGGGCGATCTGCAGCTCACCGCCGCCGGCGGCCAAGCCCAGATCTTCGAGATGACCGTACGCGGCGGCAAGGGCGTGCAGCCCTCGCTCGAGGTGCTGCCCGTGCCACAGAAGTATTGGTGGGCGCCACCGCAAGGCCCTTCCACCAACGTCGCCCAGGCGTACGCGCGTTTCGCCCGCGATTACCGAGAGGGAACGCATTTCTGCCCTACGTTCGACGACGCGGTCACGCGCCATCGCATGCTGGACGCGATCGAGAGAGCAGCGGCAACCGGTCAGCGTCAAACGCTCCGTTGATCCGGCGAGTTCGTATGAAAAATACTGTAGCCAGCTAGGGTCTGGAAACGACAGTATGGCAAGTCCCAGTTTCCGACTATGTTACTGCACCAGGTAATGGAAAAACCGGACGTCCTCAAACAGTTTCAACGCACGAAAACATGTGTCATAGTAATTTGCGTTAGTCAACTGAGAAATATGAATAGTTTAGACTGGTCGGAACTTTTGTGTCCGTCTGTGTTCGCTTGTAAGCATACTCCTTTTCTGAAACTTCACGAACAAGAAGTGCACCTTTGAAATATCTTCAACCAATTAGTTCACTATTTCGGTCAAAGAAAATCGTCGCCGGACTCAGTACCGGAGCATTAGTTGTAGTAATCCTGCTGGCCGTGTTTTTCGCAGGGTTGCGTGAAGGTCCGATCCATCCACCGACCCGTCCAGGTTCTCAACAGCCGAACGTCCAAGCTACAGACATCAACATACTCCAGAACATCGAAAAATCTCCACCAGAGACCATATTCGATGACCCAAGGGCATCTAACCTCACTTTCCAATTTGTCACAACACAGCAGGGCACCTACTTCTTCAATTACGACAACAGCTTCTCTGTCGGGCCCTCTCCCACTAAGATTTCTGTTTCATTTTCCCTGGGAGACAAGAGCAACAACGAGACTCTCTACCTGTGTCCTGGATGTTGGCTGTGGAAGGGTTATGATGTATCAGCCAACCAGGTTATAGCCATACAGTTCACTCTAACCGGAGGTTCCCCAAATGATATTCACTTCTACATAACCGTCCAAACCTGTAGTCACACAGTAGAATTCTCTTTCACTCTCGTCAACAATGGAAATGCCACCGGAAACGCGACAGTCCAGCTTCAAGGTGATGGAATATCATACTGGCAGCGCGCGTACTCCGTAGGACAAGGTCAGAATCTGCCTCAAAGTGGAAATGTTTTCCCCGCCGACTGCATTGCACACAATTACAATGTCAATGTCACTGCTGTAGAGAAGACGTAATTCTTGGACAGTCGATAATTCATCGAGGTGCAGAACCAGGTTCCGATTAGTAGGCGGTACTCCCACGGGCGCCTGCAGCTTCTTCGTGGATCCAATAATTGGGAAAGTTTCAGCTACCGACATAAGTCATTATGTGCCATCAGGTAGTAGTTGGGGTTGAATCGTTGCAAGTGATCTTGTGTCGAAATAAAGACTAAGAGTCCTTACGAGAAAAGGAATGATCAGTTCGCGCTACTCACACCGGTGAAACGGCACTCCATACCCAGCCAGCGAGAATCGCCGTTCTTTTCTTCTAGAAAAGGTGATGAGAGATAATCTCTGCAGGACCTCCCGGATCAGACGATATGACCTTGTCAGCAAGCGTCCTGATTCTCCTCTCAACCTTCGAAGCTGACTTGGGTGTCGTATTGATGAACACTGAGGGTCCGGTATCGAGAGAATACCAGACTGGGACCCTGTCCTCCTCTCGGAGCCTCCGAACCTCGTCCATGATTCTGATCGACAACGGGCTGGCGAGGATTGTCTCCAGTCTGCCCGTCATAGTGATGGCATGCAAGTTCAGTGTGTCCAGCTCGGCTAGTCTGCAGATCTCCGAGACATTCCTTCTTCCTATCGCACGCCTCATCTTCCGGAGGACCCCCTTTAGATACAACAGCCTTGCCTTGAAGAACGGAGACGTCAAAACGTCCGCGTGGGCCCTGTCTGTCTTCATCGTAGATGGAATAGGGACAATCAGAGTCCTCATCTTGATAGAACTCGCCGACGCAAGTTGCTCAGCGTACGAGCGTCTGTTCCGGTTCGCATACCATATCGAGAATCCGCCTACGAGACTCCGCGACGCAGATCCCGCTCCAAGCCTGACGACCTCGGACAATTCCTGAGGCTCGAGGCTGAGCCCTAGAGCCTTTGATGTTGCAAGGCCAAGAGCCGCGAAACCAGACGCGGAGAAGCCCAGACCCTTCCCTTTGACATTCGCGTTCCTCGACTCGACTCTGAACCGAGTCTTCTCACCGACGAGCTCTCTGAGCTTATCGATAACAACCCGCGCTCTCGCCTCTTCGCCCGACGTTGGAACAGACCCATTAATTCGGATGCTGTCCCTACGTAGGCTATTCCCTATCTCGACCGTCGTAACAGTGTCTAGGGATTTCATGCAGACAGAGATACTGTCATGGAAGGGAATCCGTAATTTCTCGTTCTTCAGGCCATGATATTTGACCAGGCCCTGGATAGCATATGCGCGCGCCGAAACCTTCAACGTGGCTATCCTATGACGCCAGTCGCTCGCGCAACCTTCTCCGCGGCTCCCTCAGTAACCCCAGTCTCGCCGAGGATCGTGTACCTCTCTGGCCTCAGACTGTGAGCCATCGTCAACGCCTTGACAACCTGTTCGGGTGAAACCTTCAACTCCTTGGCAGTCGAGGGTGCGCCTATCTCCTGGAGAAACTCTCTGATCGATTCCCAGTTGGACCCGTGAAGATAAGCACACATTATCGCCCCCACGCCAGTCCTCCCACCATGCAGACTCGTCTCACCGGCCACAATATCTAGCGCGTGGCTGAACAGGTGCTCTGCACCACTACATGGCCTTGAGCTACCTGCGATACTCATCGCAACGCCACAGCTGATCAACGCCTCCACCACCGTTCGAACACCTTCCTTGCTACGCTCAACAATCTCTTTCGAATTCCTCGTGACCAGTTCCGCGCTCATCAACGCCAGCTCCGCCGCATAGTCACCGTAGTATTCGTTCTTCAGCTTGTGAGCAAGTTGCCAGTCCTTCACAGCGCTAAACTTCGCCACAATATCCCCGCACCCAGCCGCTAGGAGATCATAGGGCGAATCCGCAATCACACCAATATCGCCGATGATTGCAATCGGGGCCTGCGCCCGGATCGAGTAGGGCTTGGGACCACCCTTGATGGAAGCATACGGACTAGCGATGCCATCATGACTCGCGGCCGTTGGAATACTCATGAAAGGAACAGCCGCTTTCGCAGAAGCTAGCTTGCCCAGATCGATATCTTTCCCCCCACCGACTGCAAGCACAATAGACGCCTTGATCTTCTTGATCATCTCAACGATCTGGTTGAGAGACGCCTCAGTCGATTCTTTGACTATGATGTGATCGACACGAAGGCCGGCCTTCGTAGCGGACTTGGCGACGCCAACCCCTGCGATGGGATACGTCACAGGTCCCGAGACTACCAGGGCGGTGCCGTGAAACCCTTGCTTGGTGCAGATCTCGCCTACTCTGTCGAGAATGTTGACGCCTACGATGACCTCTCTCGGAAGCTGCATGTAATGGATCGATTCTTCAGACTCCAATCTTCGATCACACCGCCAATACGATTACGACGGCAATCAAGAACGTGGCAATTTCAAGCCTGTAGAATGATCTTCCAATCTGCCGTGCAATCCGGCCTATGAACCCGGTTATCGACTGGAAGGTTTCCGAGCCCAGCACTTGAAGCTGCAAGGAGAATTTGGAGAAACCAGCTGATGACTCTTCTAGGTTACTCATCGCCTTCTGGACTGTCTGAGTTATCTTTGTCACAAAAGCGGCAGTTGGCAAAGCTGTTCCCACTGGATAGTATCCGAGAGGCGATCTGACAAGGCCAGTAACGAGGTGAGTGTCAGTCGTCATAACCTCAGCGTCGCTTACTCCTGTTTCTCTGATCGATTGAAGGATATGGTCGCGGAGACCTTGCTGCATATTGTTTCCATCTATCGTGATGTAGGATGCGGTGTCATTCTCGGTCTTCACCACCATCGCGGACAATCCTCCCGGGCCGATCCCGTCCTTGAGCGTGTAAGAATCCAGGGCGTCGTATGCGGATCCGACGCTGAAAGGTCCCTGTGACAACGCCTTC